>Ga0308171_1000621_pt1 | contig 67583 bp, 60 predicted proteins | sample PhyGR1_FD_202135 | JGI IMG/M metagenome (GOLD analysis project Ga0308171, IMG submission 202135) | Phyllosphere microbial communities from UC Gill Tract Community Farm, Albany, California, United States - DLSLSG.R1 | ecosystem: Host-associated > Plants > Phyllosphere > Unclassified | place: USA...
GTGGAGGTGCGGGATTCTCTACTTTGATTCAACAATGGATTGCCTTTCAGGCTCATTATTTCCCCGGAATCGACAGTTATACTGCGTACACAATTCGAACATCAACCGGAAAGGTGCCCTGTGACTGACAAAATCCATCGTATTGCCGTGATCCCTGGCGACGGCATCGGCAAAGAAGTGATGCCGGAAGGCGTCCGCGTGATGAATGCGGCCGCAGAGAAATTTAACATTCCGCTGCGCTGGGAGTGGTTCGATTACGCCAGCGCCGACTACTGGCAGCAGCATGGTCAGATGCTGCCTGACGACTGGTTCCCGCAGCTGAAAGCCTTCGATGCGATCTACTTTGGTGCGGTCGGCTGGCCCGATGTGGTGCCCGACCACGTTTCGCTGTGGGGCTCGCTGCTGCAGTTCCGGCGGGAATTCGACCAGTACGTCAATCTGCGTCCGGTGCGACTGATGCCAGGCGTCAAAGCGCCGCTGGCGAATCGTCAGCCTGGCGATATCGACTTCTATGTGGTGCGCGAAAACACCGAGGGTGAATACTCCAGCGTCGGCGGCACCATGTTCCCCGGCACCGAGCGTGAAGTGGTGATTCAGGAGACGGTAATGACGCGTACCGGCGTCGATCGCATCCTGAAGTTTGCTTATCAGCTGGCGCAGAGCCGGCCAAAGAAACACCTGACCTCTGCCACCAAATCCAACGGCATCGCTATCACCATGCCTTACTGGGACAGCCGCGTCGAAGCAATGTCCAGCCAGTTCCCCGACGTTCGCGTCGATAAGTATCATATCGATATTCTCACCGCCAACTTCGTGCTGCACCCGGACTGGTTTGATGTAGTGGTCGCCAGCAACCTGTTTGGCGATATCCTCTCCGATCTCGGCCCGGCCTGTACCGGCACCATCGGCATTGCGCCTTCCGCCAATATCAACCCGGAGGGTCTGTTCCCCAGCCTGTTTGAGCCAGTTCACGGTTCTGCGCCGGATATCGCTGGCAAAGGCGTCGCCAATCCGATCGGGCAGATCTGGTGCGGCGCGATGATGCTGGAGCACCTCGGTTACAAAGCGGCAGGTGATGCGGTGTTAGAGGCGATTGAACGCACGCTGGCGGCGGGACAGCATCTGACGCGCGATCTCGGCGGCAGCGCCAGCACCGAACAGCTCGGTGCGGCCATCGCCGCCGCGCTGTAAATCAATCCGGCAACTGCACCACGCACTCCGGGTGCCAGCCTGGCGGTAATGGCTCGGGCCTGGTGATCACCAGATTGTGCAGTTGCAGGTTCTCTACCCCACGTGCAAACAGGCCCGGCAGCCCGCCGGGATAGCGCTCTACGCTAAAGGCTTCGCCGGTTTTCGGGTCAAGTTTGTAGGCGTTATCCAGCCCCATGCCGGTCGGGGAGGCCGGGTTACAGGGCGGCCGCACGTCGTAGTGTCCCTGTGTCATTTGCGAAACGGTCTGCCGCATCTGAAGCTGGCTGATCACCACATCGCGTATCCAGCCCGGCTCTGCCGCATGCAGGTTAATCGCCCCTTCCGCCACGCCCGTCAGATTACTGAACTGCACCTGCTCCACGATGCCAGGTGTAATGGCGGGATCGCGTCGGCGCACCGAAATATGCAGCGGATCGGCTTTGCCCCAGTGACAGGGCGGCGCGTGGTGACAGGCGAAGGTCAGGTTACTGAACAGCAGGCGCCGCATCGCGCCGCCGTCACGCGACAGAATGCCAATGCCCCGGTTGGAATCAAAAATGGTGCAGCCGGTCACCGTGACATCTTCCACATCGTCCCAGGTTTCGGTGCCGATTTTAAAGGCGCAGCTGTAGCTGCGCAGCAGGCAGTTAGTGATCATAATCTGCCGCGCCGGACGCCGCAGCGCGGCCGGTTTGTGGGTGGTTTTAATGCAGATAGCATCATCAGCAGCGCTGAGGTAGCTGTTGCTGACAAACACCGCTTCGCAGCCGTCGATATCCAGCGCATCGGTATTCGGCATAGTCATAGCGTTGTCGATGGCGAGATGGTCGATATGCACATGGCGACAGCTCACCAGGTGCACCGTCCACATCGGCGCCTGCACGATGGTAAAGGCGGTCAGCGTCACCTGCTCGCAATCTTCAAATACAATAATGCGCGGCCGGTCAGGGCGCGGCAGGCGATAACCCTGCTCATCGCGCTCTGCGGCAAACCAGGCTTCCCCCTCGCCATCGATCCGGCCAGTGCCGCTGATGGTGATATTGCGCTGGCCCAGCGCATAGAGCAGCACATTGTGGGATTTCTCTGCACAGCTGAGTGCCTGTACCGCCTGGTAGTCCGCCAGCCGCGGACTGGCGATCAGCACCGCTCCCGCTTCAAGGTGGAGTTCAAAATCAGAGGGCAGATTCAGGCAGCCGCTGCGATAACGCCCGGCAGGCAGAGTCAGACGCCCCCCACCCGCCGCCGCAATCTGATCCATGGCGCGTTGCAGTACGGCCGTGTCCGGGGTTTCGCCATCGGCGACAGGGTGAAAATCAGCAAGGGAAAGGTGCATCATGCGTCTCCCGCAGGATTGAGGAGGAGGAATTGCAGCACGACACGGCGCGGCAAACCTTTGTCTGGCCGCCAGTGCGCCGTTTCGTGCGGGATATCACAAATTACTTCACGGCCCCTTCGGTGACGCCGCTGATAAACTTGCGCTGGAAAATCAGGAACACCACGATCAGCGGCATAATCACAATCATCGCGCCCGCCATCAGTACCGGAATGTCGATGGTGTTTTTATTCTGGAAAAACATCATGCCAATCGGCAGCGTGCGCAGCTCATCCTTGTTGACCAGAATCAGCGGGATCAGGAACTCGTTCCAGGTCCAGATAAACAGCAGCAGCCCCAGCGTTGACAGGGTCGGCCAGATAGCGGGCACCAGAATGCCCCACAGAATTTTGACCCGCGACGCCCCATCCATCACCGCCGCCTCTACCAGCTCTTTCGGCACCTGCTGAAACGCGCTGGCAATCATCAGCGTGGTAAAGGGCAGCGACAGGGCGATTTGCGGCAGGATCAGCGCCAGGTAGGTGTTGGTCAGCCCCATCCAGCGCAGCTCGTGATAGAGCGGAATGATAAAGGCCTCACTCGGCAGCACCATTCCCAGCGCCAGCATCGCCCCGATCACTTTCTTTCCGGGGATCTTCAGCCAGGCGAACCCGAATCCGGCCAGAATGCCGAGCAGCACGCTGAACAGCACCACCGGAATGACCACCAGCACCGAGTTGAGGAAGTAGACGTTGAAGTGTCCCTGCTGCCAGGCCGTCACGTAGTTTTTGAAATTCAGCGAGGCGGGCAGCGTGAAGATGCCCTGAAACAGCTCCATCTGGGTCTTAAACGAGGTCATCAGCGCCATCAGAAACGGCAGAATCGTCATCAGCGCCACAATCCAGATCAGCGCGCGTGAAATCACCGGCGTGCTTCGCATCAGTAACGCTCCTTTAAGGCCAGATGGATCAGGTAGTTAATCCCTAAAACAATGATCATGCTGAACACCGCGACTGACGAGGCATAGCCAAAGTAGTGCAGGTCAAAGCCCTGCTTATACATAAAGATATTGGTGACCATGGTAGAGGTGCCCGGCCCGCCCTGCGTCATCACATAGACCAGGTCAAAGGCTTTCAGGCTGGCGATCACCGTCAGCAGCAGGGCAATCCGCAGCTCGGGCCGCAGGCCAGGCAGCGTGATGCGCATAAACTTCTGGCGACGCGATGAGCCATCCAGATCGGCGGCTTCCAGCAGTGAGGGATCCATGCGCTGCAGGCCCGCCATAAACAGCACCAGACAGAAGCCGAAGAAGTACCAGGTGGCGACCAGACCAACCGCGGGCAGCGCCCAAGTGAAATCACCCAGCCAGGAGAGCGCCAGCTGAGGTAAGCCGATCGCGCGTAATATCTGGTCGATGGGGCCAAACGCCGGGTTATAGAGCCAGCGCCACACCACGCCCAGCACCGCCATTGGCATGATGTAGGGCAGGAAGAAGAGAATGCGCAGCACGCTGCGTTCGTTGTTGTTGCGCGTGTCATACAGAAAACTGCAGAGCAGCAGGCCGACGCCAATCGGCAACAGGGTATAGAACAGCATCAGGATGGCGTTATTGCCCAGCGCAATCCAGAACACCGGATCGCTGAACATCCGCATGTAGTTGCTGATGCCACTAAACACCGGCAGCGAGGTGCCGTCCCATTCGGTAAAACTGATGCCCAGCGAGGCCAGCAGCGGGAACAGCAGAAACACTGCATAGACCAGCACCGCAGGCAGAACATAGAGAAAATTACGCCAGCTGCTTAAATTCAACATAACCCTACTCGTGGTTCAGAACGATGCTCAGGCCCGGCTGTTCGCCGGGCCTCCGGCTTAATGCTTCAGGGTTTTCAGGTAACGCTGATAGTTGTTATCAAAATTCACCACCATCTGATCGGGGGTCTGACGGCCCGCCAGCAGCAGCTGGACGTTCTGATTCAGCTCGGCATTCATGGTCGGTGTCGCCCAGTCCACGTAGTGGCCTAAACCGTCATAGTCGTTCAGCGCTAACCAGACCTGATACGCTTCCGCCAGCAGTGGATTGTTCGCTGGCATTTTGGCCGCCTTGTTGGTGCTGGCAGGCAGGAAGCCTACCTTCAGCCAGCGGTTCGCCATGGCATCAGAGACCATATAGTTGATGAACTTCGCCGCGCCCTCCTGCTGATCTTTGCCTTTCGCGGTGCTGGTAACCGAGAACGCCAGATCGGTCCCGCCCACCATCAGCGGCTGCTTCACGCCATCTCCGGCTGGCATTGCAGCGAAGTGAATATCTTTGTTGTCTTTAAACTGGCCGAGATACCAGGTGCCGCTGACGAGGAATGCGGCCTGACCGTTCTGGAACAGCGTCGCCGCATCGTCGTGACCAATGCCCTGGAAGCCAGGGAAGAAGTACCCTTTGTCGGTCCAGCTCTTCATCATGGTGGCGGCATTGACCAGCTTGCTGTCTTTGAAGGTGCCGCCCACATCGTAAATCAGATTATCCAGCGTCTTGCGGTCGTGGCTCTCAATCTGCGCCTCCCACAGGGTGCTGAGCAGCTGCTGGCCCATGTTGCCATCCAGCAGGCCGAGCATCATCGGCGCGGTGCCCTGCTGTTTCAGCTTCGCCATGGCGCTCTCCAGCTCAGCCAGGGTTTTGGGCACGGCGATGCCCGCTTTATCCAGCAGCGCTTTGTTGTAATAGAGCCCGACCATTTCACCCAGGCTGGCGACGCCGTAAAGCTTGCCGCTGCCGAACTCGCCGCTGTCTGACCAGCGGTTACGTTTCAGAATCGAGTCCGGGAAGCGCGTGGTCCAGCCGTAGCTGGCGGCGTAACTGTCGAGCGGCAGCAGCAGCTTATCTTTGACCAGCGATCCCATATCGCCGCCGCCCTGGTTGACCTGCGCGATCTGCGGGCCATCACCGGCGGTCAGCGCCAGCTTCAACGGAATACGGGTATCTTCAAAGGAGTGAACGGAACGGTTAATCACGATGCCGGGATTCTGCTGTGAGAACTCTTTAATCCCTTCATCCACCGCAGCAGTCTGCTCCGGGTAGTTGTAGATATCCCACTCATTCAGAGTGACGGCGGCGTGGACGGCATGGGAGACGCTGCCCGCCAGCAGGCCCGCAGCCAGCAGCCGACCCACATTGCGAATTCGGAACGAACGAACGGAGGAAACAGACATTATGCTCACCTTCTTCAGACCAGGATCGGCATCCTTTCATCTCACCGCCTGACATCCTTCAGGCTGCAGCCGCACACAAACGCACTCACTCATACTTACTTTAATAGAAAAATAAAGTCAAACAGCCTGCAGTGGGAATTGCAACGCTGTGAGCACGCGCAAATAAACAGCGATATGGCGCGAAATTCAGCACGCCACGCTGGCTTTTACGCCATTAACCGTGGCGGCGCGTCGCCAGCCGCTTTTTCTGCAGCAGGAGATACCAGTCTGATAATCGCAAAATAACGTCCTGATAAAACATATGAAAATCCTATCACGCTCACACTTTTCTCTTTTGATCGGCCGTGAATCTGCCGCCAGCCGCCCTGTTCCGGGCGTGTTGGGGATCACAGTTGTGCATCCCGATGCCGGTAAACGTTGCCGAACGGCCTGCGTTAGTGCGATAAGGTAATTATTCTATCTTGAAAACTAAGTCCACTTTCATTAACGTAACTTTCATCTGCGGATCTGTTCAATCCCTGACCGGACCCCTCACTCACGAGAACTCACCATGGCGAATCAAGGTGTCATTCGTCCGGCCACGCCGGCGGACTACCCGGCGCTCTACCGCATCTGCCTGGAAACAGCCGATGCGGGCGGCGATGCCCGCGCGCTCTACTCCGATCCTGACTATCCCGGCCAGCGTTTTGCCGTGCCCTATGCGCGCTTCGCGCCTGACTTTGCTTTTGTGCTGGAGCGGGACGGAGAGGTACAGGGTTATGTCGTTGCGGCGCCCGATACCCGCGCGTTTGAAGCCCAGCTTCAGGCCGAATGGTGGCCGCAGCTGCAGGAGAAGTATCGCGATCGCCGCGCCAGCGCCCCGCTCGACAGCAAAGTGCTGGACTCAATACGGCATCCTGACCAGGCGGCTGAGACGCTGGTGACCCAGTGGCCTGCTCATCTGCATATCAACCTGCTGCCGGCGGCACAGAAAGGCGGCTGGGGTCGCCGGATGATTGAGCATGAACTGGCGGCGCTGCGGGCGGCGGGTGTCAGCGGTGTCCATCTTGGTGTGAGCCTGCAGAACGAGCAGGTCTGTGCCTTCTATGCGCGCATGGGGTTTACCCCAATCGAGCGCAGCAATGCCATCTACATGGGCCAGTTACTCTGAGTGAGGTAGCCGATGACCAGCCTGCGCTTGCAGAATGTGAAGAAGTCGTATGAACACGTTAATGTCATTCATGGCATCGATCTGACCATCAACAGCGGCGAATTTGTGGTGTTTGTCGGGCCATCCGGCTGCGGTAAATCGACGCTGCTGCGGATGATCGCCGGGCTGGAGGAGATCAGCAGCGGGCAGTTGCTGATTGAGGAGCAGGACATGACGCAGCAGCCCGCCACCGAGCGCGGCATTGCCATGGTGTTTCAGTCCTATGCGCTCTACCCCAACATGACGGTGCGCGGTAACCTGGCCTATCCGCTGGAGGTGATGAAAAAGTCCAAAGCGGAGATCAACGAGGCGATTGCCCAAACGGCCGCCCGCCTGCATCTGACCGAACTGCTCGATCGCCTGCCGCGCGCACTTTCTGGCGGACAACGGCAGCGCGTGGCAATTGGCCGGGCGATTATCCGTCATCCGCGTATTTTCCTGTTCGATGAGCCACTCTCTAACCTTGATGCCGAACTGCGTCTGCAGATGCGGATTGAGATTGCCCGACTGCACGCTTCGCTCGGCAACACCATGATTTATGTCACCCACGATCAGCTGGAGGCGATGACGCTGGCTGACCGCATTGTGGTGCTGCGTCAGGGCCGCATTGAGCAGGTCGGCGCGCCGCTGACGCTCTATCACGACCCGGATAACCTGTTTGTCGCCGGATTTATCGGCTCGCCAAAGATGAACTTCCTGCGGGCGGAAATCAGCGCAACGGGCGAGGGTGAAGTGCAATTGCGGGTGCCGGAACTGAAGATTGAGGGGCTGGTGCTGAAAATCGCCGCCGACTGTCGCGAGGGGCAAACCGTGACGCTGGGCATTCGTCCTGAGCATTTCCAGCCCGCCGCGCAGACACCGGACGCACTGCGCTTTCACGGCGAACTGGCCTATGGCGAGATGCTGGGCCACACCAACTATCTCTACCTGGATATCAGGCGTGAACAGATGCTGGTCGTGGAAGAGCGCGAGGCGACTACGCGCGATCTGGGCACGCAGGTTGAACTGGGCTTTTCTGCCGCGCACTGCCTGCTGTTTGATGAGCAGGGAATGCGCCTGCGCTAAGGGAAGCGCAGAAACAAAAACGGGCGCCGCGGCGCCCGTTTTTTTGTGGAGAAATCAGTCAGGTGACCGGCTCTTCATCGGCCTGGGCCGCCAGCAGATCAAGCAGCCGGTTGACGGCAAAACCCGCTGCGCCCAGCGCCCACATGCGATTCGACTCCGTCAGGAACTGCAGCGGCGTCATGTGTGGCGTCAGTTTCAGCCGGTAGGCCTGGAAGCTCTGGGTGATGTTATCGAGCAGAATGCGTGACGCCATGTGCGGCTCCATGGCCAGATAAACCACATCCGGATCGTAGGCCACGGACAGGTTTGCCAGCGAAATCCCCAGCTCGCGCCCGGCTTCCTGCAGTACCGCCAGCACCTCGGGCGTGGGTCGCTGATCCAGCGCCTGCAACGTGAGGCCATCCACCGGTTCCTGCTCAGCCAGCTGCTGCAGAATGGCGCGCGATGAGGCGACATCCTCCAGCAGACGCAGCGAGCCATCGCCCACCAGCCCGTTGCCGATCTCGCCTGCCTTGCCGTGACGACCCCGGTAGAGCTGGCGATTCAGGATGATGCCCGCGCCAATCCCTTTACCGTAGGTGGCGATCACCGCCGACTGAGCGTTGCCGAGCTGACCAAACACCAGCGCCGCCATCGCCATCGCGTTGGCGTCGTTCTCGATAAACACCGGCAGCGAGAAGCGCTCTTCCAGCAGACGCGCAATCGGGACGTTATCCCAGTCGAGTACTTTGGAGCGGATGCAGTAGCCGTTTTCGGCATCGACCAGCCCTGACAGCGCCAGACCAATCGCCCCGACCCGCTTCTCCTCTACGCCACGCAGGAACTTCGCCAGCGCATCGCCCAGCTGGCGCGGTGTCAGCGTGCCTTTTGGCATCTGCTGTTCGCCCAGCAGGTTGCCGCTGAGATCGGTCATGACGATCAGGTTACGTTCCGCATTGAGCTGAATACCAATCACGCTGGCGCGATCGGGATTGAGGCCCAGCAGGGTTTTCGGCCGCCCCATCGACACGCGACGCAGCCCCAGCTCCTGCACAATCTCCTGCGCCAGCAGGCGATTAGTGGCCTGCGACACGGTCGACATGCTCAGTCCGCTGCGGACTTTCAGGTCTGACTGGCTGATCGGCGCATTTTCAACAATCAACCGCAGAATGCGCGCGGTTACGTTGGGAGCGGTCATAAATTCCTCGGGTTAGCGGGCTGAGGAGGCTCAGCCCGCATCAGATCGGGTATCGGTCAGGCGTCAGCTGCTGCGCCAGTGTCAGCGCCCCGCTCAGGGCATCGCCCTGCGGCGTCACCAGCCGGGCCTGAATATCGTTGTCCAGCCAGCGCTGAATCGGTGTGGCCAGGCCACCCATCAGCGCTACCCGTCCGCTGCTCAGCGCAATCAGACGGCGCACCATCAGGCCGATATCGGCGGCGGTCTGATGCAGCAGATCCTGTGCGTGGCGATCGCCCGCGTCGGCGGCCGCAAAAATCTGTGGCACCACGCGCGCCCAGTCGGCAGGCGTCGCGGAGCGCGTCCAGAGCAGCATGGTTTCCGGGCTGTCACCGAACTGCGCCATCAGCTGTTGAGTGAAGAGTGTCGGCGCAATAATCGCCTCATGGGCCAGCAGCGCCAGACGCAGCGCACGACGGCCCAGCTCCGCGCCCGATCCCTGGTCAGACAGGGCAAAGCCCCAGCCGCCCAGCAGGGTAAAGCGTTCGCCATCCCAGGCTGCACCCTGACTGCCGGTGCCGATGATAAAGACGGCGCCCGGTGCGCCGCCATGCGCGCCCGCGCAGGCGATCTCTACATCGCTGACCACCTGTAACGCCGCGCAGGCGGGCTGCCAGCTGGCGAGCCGCGCCTGCACCGAGGCGACATTGGCACCCGCTAATCCGGCCACCAGCGCGGTCTTCGCCAGCGCCTCCGGCGCTAATCCCGCCTGTGACAATACCCGGTCAATCAGCTGGCCGACACAGGTCAGCGCCGCGTCGTAATCTGACCAGACGTTGGCAGGCCCGCCAGTGGCTTCCGCCAGCACGCGGCCCTGCAGATCGGTTAACCGCGCGCGACACTGTGTACCGCCGCCATCAATGCCAAGGAGATAGTGTGGTTGCACGCGCTTCCTTCCCGATTTTGGGTTATAGCCATAATGAGCGAACGATAGGATAAAAAAACTTAAATCGCAATAACAAATAAATATGGCAAAAACATATCGATACTTTTTGTTTAATTTACAATGCCATAACAAAAATCGCCCCGCAAAACGCGTAGTGTGTTATTGACATTAGTTTTTCCGTCGTAATAAGTTGGTGGTCAGATTATCAACAGGCGCGCCCGATCACAGGCGAGCTATGCATCATCCGATTTCAGGAGCAGGGGTTTAACATGAAAGTAGGCATTATCGGTCTCGGCTTTCGTCTGTCCCACGTGATCAAAGAGTTCAGCAAAGCCGACGACGCCTTCTCAGTAGTGGGTTATTACGATCCGGCCCCCGCCGGACTGCCTAATCTGCACAGCTTTGGTATCGCTCCCGGCCAGGCCTTTGCATCCATCGACGCACTGCTGGAACACGGCGGAATGGATGTGATGCTGGTGGGCTCACCCAACTTCCTGCATCTGGAGCATGTCGGTCAGGCGCTGGCGGCGGGCTACACGGTCTTTACCGAAAAGCCGGTGGTGATCAATGAAGAGCAGACCATGGAGATGGCGAAGCTGGTGCGTCAGTATGGTGAAGCACGCATTCTGGTCGGCCTGGTGCTGCGCTATTCGCCGCTCTATCAAGATCTGCTGGCGGCACGCGATGCCGGTCAATTAGGTGAAATCACCTCGATTGAGGCGACAGAGCATATCAAGCCTTATCACGGCGCCTTCTTCCAGCGCGACTGGCGCCGTCTGGAGAAGTATGCCGGTCCTTACATTCTGGAAAAGTGCTGCCACGACATCGATCTCTATCAGGGCCTGTTACAGGAGCGCCCGATCCGCGTCGCCAGCTTTGGTGGCCGAAAATCCTTTACCCCCGCGCATGCCCCTCAGGGTGCGATCACCGCTGAGTCCGAGCTCTATCACGTAAAACCCAGCGGCTGGTCGAGCACCGATGCCGTCTTCGACAGCGACGCCGATATTGTCGACTACCAGACAGCCCTGATTGAGTATGAAGGCGGCGCGACGCTTGCCTTCCACGCCAACCTGAACGTGCCGGATGAGTTCCGCCGCTTCTGCGTCATGGGCACCGACGGCATGGCCGAAGGCGACTTCGTCCGAAACTACTTCCGCGTACACAACGCGCGCAGCGGTGAAAAAGAGGTCGACACCGCCTACAGCGGCAATGCGTATGATGGCCACTACGGCGCGGATGCGCTGATGGCAGAAGAGATCGTTAAACATATTAAACAGGGAACACCGCTAAAAGTTTCAGTGGTGGACGCGCTGGAAGCGGGCCTCACCGCCATTAAAATCGATGAGGCACGCAAAACCCGCAGCGTAGTGGACATGCGTGAAAGCTGGCTAACATTTGACGCCAACCTGGGAAAGACCGGGGCCTGATGGTCCCATCCTGTGGGTCAGCCTCCCCCTCTGACCCCAGGATTTGAATGGCAGTATGACTGGTAACTTCCTGTACTGGCCTTCGGGCCAGTTACATTATTGCTGTTGAGCGCCGCCTTACTAACTCTGCTCAACTCTCAACCAACGTCTTTTCCCTTCTCCCCAGCCTGAGGCCACTTACATTCTTAAAGCGATGGAAGCATACGCCTGCATCCGATCCAGAGCCGCTCTCCACAACCAGCCCCAACAAACCACTCCTCAGCCCAGGGCCACTTACGCACTTAAAGCGATGGGAGCATACGCCTGTAGCAAAGCATAGCGGGCCAGGGACAAAAACGCCGGGAGCGTTTTTGAACAACGCAACGCGTTGGCCCGTTTACGGGCGCACCTCAGGGATGAGGTGCGTAATCGCCCGCGCTGAGCCTTGCCTTAGAGGGCGTTTTTTGCGTCTTTGCGAAAGGCGTATGTTCCCTGAGCGTGCACCGTAGTCCATAACCACACAAATCCCCTCAGCCAATCCAGCCAGCCCCGACGCCAGTCCTAAACCGGATCCACCTCATTCTCCAGCTTCTGACGTCGCCGCAGATGCGGAAATAACTTCATCCACAACGCGACCACCACCAGCGTACCAATCCCGCCAATCGCCGCCGCCGGTGCGGCACCGACCCAGGCCGCCAGCATCCCCGACTCAAACTCGCCCAGCTGATTCGACGTATTAATAAAAATCGCGTTAACCGCATTTACACGCCCGCGCATGGTATCCGGCGTATCCAGCTGCACCAGCGCACCCCGAATCACCATACTCACCATATCAAAACCCCCCAGTGCACAGAGAGCAATCAGCGACAGCCAGAGCTGCGTAGAAAGCGCGAACACCAGCGTGGCAACGCCAAATCCCGCCACCGAGCCAAACATAATCATCCCGACATGCTTTTCCAGCTTATGACGGCTAAGCCAGATGCCCACCAGCAACGCGCCCACCGACGGCGCGCCGCGCAACATCCCCAATCCCCACGGTCCGGTATGCAGAATATCTTTGGCAAAAATCGGCAGCAGCGCCGTCGCGCCGCCCAATAACACCGCAAACAGATCGAGCGAAATCACCCCAAGCACATCTTTGCGCTCACGGATAAAGTGAATCCCGGCAAACAGATTCTTCATATTCATCGGCAAACGGGTCTGCACCGGACGCTCATAACGCAGCAGACTCACCAGCGTCAGCGAAATCAGATAAAACAGTCCGGAAACGCCATACACCACATGCGGTCCGGCAACGTAAAGCAAACCGCCCATCGTCGGCCCGACAATGACGGCCGCCTGACCGCCCACCGAGTTCATCGCCATGGCGCGCGCCAGGATGGAAGGGGGAACCAGCGACGGCAGCATTGAGGACATTGCGGGCCACTCCAGCGCCTTCGCCACCGCAATCATAAACACCAGCCCCCATAACGCCGTCTTGTCGGCGGTATGGAATAAGGTAAGCACCACTAATGCCACGAGTGCGGCAAATTCCACCAGTTGGCCCAACAACACGATGCGCCGCCGGTCATATTGATCCGCCAGATGACCGGCGGGTAACGCCAGCAACACCGACGGCAGAAACTGCATCAGGCCAATCATCCCTAACGCCATTGCGCTGTTGGTCAGCGCATAGATCTGCCAGCTGATCGCCACCGAGAACATCTGAAAACCAAACGATGAACAGGTACGCGCCAGCCAGAAGGCGACAAAAGTCCGATGTCGCCACAGCGACTCTTCAGCCGCGGATGCCATAAATCCCATGTCTTATCCCAAATCAGGTGAAGAAGCCCGCGTCGTTGCGCGGTGTTATTGGTGTGTTTTTTGACGACTGAAGCTTAACAGACCAGATGAGATCGGGAAGCCTGCGGCTCAAGCCCTGCCTCCCTGCGCGATACACTGCGGCCCTCTCCGGAAAAGGGGGGGCAGACCCCTCCTGACTATTACCAGCCTATTTGTCCCCACCAATGAATATATTCCAGCACATCATCAGACGCCAAAGGAATTATCCTCTCTTTGCTACCAGGTTTATTTACTTTCTAAGGAAACAAAAGGATGATTTGGATTAAGCATGTGATCTATATTTATTCACGCGATTAAAAAAACGCGACTTTTTATATGCTTAATTATCAACGAATCCTTTTTATTGCATTTCATAGAGATAATGAAAAACAGTTTATATAACCCCTATGTTACTGAACCTATCCATCACGTTGAGCGTAATGTCACTGGCATTTGCTATAGCGTGCCTTATCTTCAGCAAAACCAGGACAGCGGAAATATACTTAATACAAACAACATTATTTCATTACACAATCAAATTGCTACTGAAGCAGCATTAATGATTGTTCCGGTTGAAGATATTCGATTACGGGGAATGATCGCGATTCCTGATGCCTATACGCATTTACAGAATGAACGAATCCGTATTGGCATTAATTATTCAAGTTTAGCCGCACATAGTGCGTCACTGCTTGAATTAACAAAGAAATTTGATTTCTGGCTTTATGATTTTGCGCCACCGGGTGCGGACTGGCGACTGCTGGAATCCTTTCCTTTTTCAGGGATAGTTTTAACCGAATCGTTCTTCAATGATAATTATGAAAAATTTACCTTTCCCTTTTTTATGGCGACATTCCGTGAAAAAGGTGCAGAGGTCATCGTGCGAAGTCATACGCCACCTTTAACCGCTGAGCAGTTTGCTGAGATAAATATCAGCGGCTGGCAACAGCAACGCTCGGACGGCGATCTTATTAGCTGCTGATTCACAAATCCTGCCTTCCGGCGTTAAGGGCACATGGCGGTGCGCTTAACGTCCTTTAATCCCCCATAAAATGTCGTATTACTACAGTTGTTAAGCGATTTAAGCCAAAAAAATCAAATCTCGATCTGATTTTGCTATAACATTTAACACAAAGGGATCGTCTGTCTTAACGGAAGAGATATTGAAGAACACCCTAATCATTTGTACTTGATAACTGGAAACAGCCTATCTGGTTGTTTTCGTGTGTTTTATGGCAACGAAACGAGGTCGATATTATGGGGAAAAACTCCTCATCTTTTGGCGTAATTCGTTTCCTGACAGTGCTGTTCGCAGTGCTGACGGGCGCGTTTATGCTCATTGGCGGTGGCTGGTTAGCCGCCATCGGTGGTTCCTGGTATTACGTTTTCGGCGGTGTGGTTATGCTTATCACCGCTTATCTGCTTTCCCGTCGTAAAAGCACCGCGCTGGTTCTCTATGCGCTGCTGCTGATCGGCACCCTGATCTGGGGTGTGTGGGAAGTGGGTACAGACTTCTGGGCCCTGGCACCGCGCACCGATGTGCTGGTGATCTTTGGTGTCTGGCTGATCCTGCCGTTTGTTTATCGCAGCTTCAACGCGGGCAGCAAAGCCGCGCTGGGTACGATGGCCGTGGCGCTGATTGCCAGTGCCCTCGTGCTGGCCTATGCGGTATTCAACGACCCGCAGGTCATCAACGGCTCTGTACCAGAAACCGCTGACAACGCCCCGCAGGCTGCACCGCTGAGCAACATCCCGGATGCTGACTGGCCCGCTTATGCGCGCGATCAGCAGGGAACCCGTTTCTCGCCGCTGAAGCAGATTAACCATCAGAACGTGAAAGAGTTGCAGGTTGCCTGGCAGTTCCAGACTGGCGACATGAAAACCCCTAACGATCCGGGCGAAATCACTGACGAAGTCACTCCGATTAAAATCCGTGACACGCTTTACCTCTGTTCGCCACACCAGATTCTGTTTGCTCTGGATGCGGCCACCGGTAAGCAGAAGTGGAAATTTGATCCGGGCATGAAGGTTAATCCAACCTTCCAGCACGTGACCTGTCGCGGTGTTTCTTACCACGAAGTGCCGGCAGCAGCCGATGCAGCGAACACTCAGCCTGCTCTCTGCTCACGTCGTATCTACCTGCCTGTCAACGATGGTCGTCTGTTTGCACTGGACGCAGAGACCGGCGAACGCTGCCCGACGTTTGGCGTCAATGGTGAGCTGGATCTGCAACACAAACAGCCTGTCACGACCGCAGGTATGTATGAGCCGACCTCTCCGCCGATCATTACCAACACCACCATCGTGATGGCGGGTGCGGTAACCGATAACTTCTCAACCCGCGAGCCGTCAGGCGTTATTCGTGGTTTTGATGTGAATACCGGTAAACTGCTGTGGGTGTTTGATCCAGGCGCGAAAGACCCGAATGCCATTCCGGCTGATGAACACACCTTCACCATGAACTCACCGAATTCATGGGCACCGGCAGTTTACGATCCGAAACTGGATACCGTTTACCTGCCAATGGGCGTGACCACACCGGATATCTGGGGCGGTAACCGCACACCAGAGCAGGAGCGTTATGCGAGCAGCGTGCTGGCTCTGAACGCCACCACCGGTAAGCTGGTCTGGTCTTATCAGACTGTGCATCACGACCTGTGGGATATGGATCTGCCGTCGCAGCCGACGCTGGCTGACATCACCGATAAAGATGGCAACACCGTCCCGGTGGTTTACGCGCCAGCGAAAACCGGCAACATCTTTGTCCTGGATCGCCGTACCGGCAAGCCAGTGGTCCCTGCGCCAGAAACGCCAGTGCCACAGGGTGCCGCTAAAGGCGACCACGTTGCCGCCACTCAGCCCTACTCTGAGCTGACCTTCCGTCCGAAACAGAACCTGACGGACAAGGACATGTGGGGCGCGACGATGTTCGACCAGCTGGTGTGCCGCGTGATCTTTAAGCGCCTGCGCTATGAAGGTCCGTTCACCCCGCCATCTGAGCAGGGTACGCTGGTGTTCCCGGGTAACCTCGGTATGTTCGAATGGGGTGGCATCGCCGTCGATCCACATCGTCAGATCGCGATTGCTAACCCAATGGCGCTGCCGTTTGTCTCTAAGCTGGTTCCGCGTGGCCCGGGCAACCCGATTGAGCCGCCGAAAGGCGCTGAGGGTGGCTCAGGTACGGAAACCGGTATTCAGCCACAGTATGGCGTGCCGTATGGCGTCGAGCTGAATCCGTTCCTGTCACCGTTCGGTCTGCCATGTAAACAGCCTGCCTGGGGTTATATCTCCGCGGTGGATCTGAAGACCAACGACGTGGTGTGGAAACAGCGTATCGGTACCGTTCGCGATAGCGCACCGGTTCCGCTGCCGTTCAAAATGGGTATGCCGATGCTGGGTGGTCCTATCACCACCGCAGGTAAGGTGTTCTTCATTGGTGCGACCGCAGATAACTACCTGCGTGCTTTCAGCACCGATACCGGCGAGCTGTTGTGGCAGGCCCGTCTGCCAGCAGGCGGCCAGGCGACGCCAATGACCTATGAAGTAGATGGCAAGCAGTACGTTGTCATCGCGGCAGGCGGTCACGGCTCGTTTGGTACTAAGCTGGGCGATTATGTGATTGCCTACGCGCTGCCAGACCAGAAGTAATTCACGCAGCGGTGAATAAACTAAGGCGGACTCCGGTCCGCCTTTTTTGATCGCGCTATTTACGCATCCCGCGCCAGTTGAGCCAGGCGCAAAACAGCATTACCGCGCAGGTTGCCAGAAAGACCGGCCGCATCCCGAACGCCCCGCCCACCAGCCCACCGAACAGCGGGCCGCTGACCTGACCGATATATTGCGCCGACGTCGAATAGCCCAGCATCCGCCCGACCTGTGAACCCGGCACGTTATGACGAATAATTGCCGTAATGCACGGCATCAATCCGCCCAGCGCCATCCCCATCAGAAAACGCAGCAGCACCAGTTGCCAGGCCGCCGTGATAAACGCCTGCGGAATCAGCAGCAGTCCGCTAACCACTAATCCGCCCGTCAGCACCCGCCAGTGCCCTACCCTATCGGCCAGACGACCCAGTCGGGGTGCCGCCAGTACCGTCCCCAGCGCCGCAGCGGACATCACCAGTCCGGATATCATGGTGATCTGATGGTTGCCCTGCACAAACTCGCCCACGTAAAGCGTGATAATCGGCTCAATCGACATGCTGGCGAAGATCAGCAACATGCCGGAGAGCCACATCAGCCGCACCAGGTAGTGATTAACCGGCTCGTCTGCGGACTGCGCTGGCTGGCTGGCGCGCGACGTCGCGGCGGCACGTGGCTGCTCTTTGAGTAAGAAGGTGGTGGCGAGGAAGGCGAGAAATATCACCGCGCCGGTCAGCCAGAAAGTCTGACGGATGCCAATCAGCGGCGGTAACACTCCCCCCAACAGCGGCCCGACCACGTTGCCCGCCATAATGCCGGATGACAATACGCCCAGCGCCCAGCCGGTCTGCGCTTTTGGCGTTTGTGCCGCCACCAGAATGGTCGACCCCGACGCGTAACCCCCCAGCAGCCCCGCCAGCAGGCGCAGCGCGACCAGTTGCCACGGCGCGGTCGCCATGCCGATCAGCGACATCGCAATCGCCATCCCAAGGCTGGCGCGGATCAGCATCAGCTTACGGCCATAGCGATCGGCCAGCCTGCCCCACAGCGGCGCAGTCAGCGCGGCGCTGAAAAAGGTCGCGCCGTAGGCCAGACCAGACCAGCGGGCGATGGCGGCGGGCTGCTCAACGCCGAGTTGCTGAACATAGAGCGGCAGAAACGGCAGCAGCAGCGTCATCGCCACGATAGTGGTAAAAGAGCCGACGACGCAGACCGCTAAGTTACGTCTCCAGTGCTGAAACTCTGCCGTTTCGGTTGACTGTTGCATGGTGGTATCCATTGAATGATCAGGGATACAGGCTAACCGGAGTCGCAGAGTAACAACAGTCGTGGCGGAATAGTTACTCAGTGGCGCTGATTGTTGCCAGCTGACAACAATCAGCCCGGATTCAATGCCGCCACCAGGGCATCGCACAGCAGCGTTACCGGCGAGGCCGGCTCAGGCGTGTCGTGCAGCAGCAGATAGCTCTGCAGACGATCCATCTGCCACTCCGGCAGCAATTGCTGAATATCGCCGCGCGCCATCGCCTCCTGCGCCATGTACGAGGGCAGATAAGCGATGCCACTACCCGCCAGTGCCGCATTGAGCAGCGCCATGCTGTTATTGGCGCGGAAACGGCTGCGCACGTCCAGTGCCAGCCGCTGTTTATCACGGCGGAACGGCAGCGCGGCGGTGTGCGCCGGACCGTGAAACATCAGCAGGTCATGGCGCGGCAGCATCTCAGGATGCGTGATGGCGGGTCGCTGCGCCAGGTAAGCGGGCGCGGCATAGAGTCCCCACTCGATATCGCTCAGCACCCGGAAATTACCCTGCTGCGGCGAGCGGGATCGGATCACAATCGCCAGATCCACCTGATCGTCCAGCCGATCGTGATTACGATCGGTCAGATCGAGATCGACGTTGATATGCAGATGGCGATGAAGAAAGCGATTCAGAACGGGCACCACGCACTGGCAGCCGAAGGTAACGGGCGCCTGCAGCCTGATCTGGCCGGTGGGCTGCTGATGCAGTTGCTGCACAAACGCTTCTGCGCGCTGGACTTCAGCCAGCATCCTCACGCAGTAGGGATAGTACGCCTGGCCCTGTTCAGTCAGCGCCAGCCGCCGGGTGGTGCGCTGCAGCAGCCGGATGCCGAGACGCAACTCCAGACGGGCAATCTCCCGGCTGACGTGGGATTTAGACCAGCCAAGTGCGCGCGCCGCCTCACTGAAACTCTGTAATTCCACAACCCGAGCAAATACCAACATGGCGGTTAAATTCGCGCCGTTTTCCATGTTTCCTGACTCCGACAGTAAAGGGATGCTGGCAACAAACTAACACGTTCGGGCAAGGCGATTATGGCTGGCGGGCAAAAAAAGCAGGGCGGGATGCAGGATGAGAGTGCGGGCCGACCTTCCCGTCTTTATGCAGTGACGGGAAGGTCTTATCAGGCATCAGCTGGCCATCGCCAGTGGAAACAGCAGCCGATCCGGCTCGACGCGACGCTGACGGCGCAGCTGGCCTGGCGTCACCATAAAATAGTTTTTAAAGGTGCGGGTATAGGCCTGCTGAGTGTCGAAGCCGTAGTTCATCGCCACCTGCAGTATCGCTTCGTTGCTGCTCAGCAACGTGAGCGCAGACTCGGTTAAGCGCCGCTGCCGGATATATTCAGCCAGTGAAAAGCCGGTGTGCTGGCGGAACAGGCGTTGCAGATGCCAGCGCGAATAGCCCGAGCGGCGCGCCACCTCATCCAGATGCAGATCGTGTCCTAAGTTGTTCTCAATCCAGTCCAGCAAACTCCGAATAAACTCGCGCTGATTCATGGTTCCTCCTGTTCATGCTGATGTGCAGTGGAGCCACTCTACCCGCTAAAATTTATCCCTTAATTAGCAGAAAATTAGCGCAGAATTAGCAACGGCGGAAACGGGAGCGAAAAGGCGCGGCCAGCGGGGCTTTGAGGGGATTCTGTCGTGAGATTGCTGTTGAAAATAGAGGTGAGATGTTTAAAAAACTTAGTCAGCCGGGAGCTTTTTTTGTGTGGGATGTGATGTGGTGATGAGTTCCAGGTAGCATCTAAACTTTTACGTTATCAATAAATCTCTGCCCCACACACAAATCCTCTATTTCTGAGCAAATCCTGTCAAAGCATCGCTGTTGAACCATTTATAGTTCCAGGTGAAATGTATTAGCCTCCTGCTCTACTGATTTTGTTAAATAATCACAGGGGCCGAAGCCCCTGCAGATTTAATATCCACGCTTAAGTTTTTTTACTGCTGCCAGATGTACTGAAAAACCTTGAACACAAAGAAATGGCAGCTTTAACAAACGTAGTCAATGTAGCGATTGTCACCACCATTTTTGATGCATTTTCTGGCATAGCATACCAGCCTATATAGGAGACGCCTGCGCCACTCAAAAACATTGCGCCTACTAATATGCTGATTAGTATAGATAGATAGCAGACTATTTTTTGCATAACCCCCTCAGCTGTCATTAGTCGTGGAGACTAACTTCACCAGGTACATTGCCCACCAAAACTATTCCCAGCATTGCTGTTTCCAGAATTATTAAAACATGAACCGATACCACCACCAATGGCACTTGCCACAGCTGAGCCCGGACCACCTGCTGAACCAGCAATCATCCCGCCCAGAATACCATTGAGGCAGTCCGCAATTTCAGGATGAGCAGCCACGACCTGTACTACGCCATTACTCGGCCCAAATAGATTACTGGAACTACCCGACTTATTACCATGCTGGCTAGCATGAGAAGACGCTCCGGCATAAGCAGGATCATATGCACCGCTTGCACCAGTAACTAAAAGCCATTGATTATTTTCCAAGATCTTCATTTAACAAACTCCTTCTGTTCTTTATCTATAGATAGCAATCTCTAGTGCCAGCACGCTTATATCAATTGCGTTCCTCATGAGCAAATAGTTATTATTCTTGTTGAAATTTAGAAAAAACCACTCATATCAAACACATTGACAGAAAAAATATGGTTGTGAGACATTTTAATTCTTTTAGGGTTAATAAAATTTTAATATTTACGTAATTTTGTGACATTAAGCACAATTCATTCCCAGAGTTAATTTTCATTGCATAACTTTAACAATTCCTACTCATTTTTTAATTAGCGAAACTAAAGCCTCTATCGAGTAAAAATTATTTTTAACAGGTATTATTAATATAATGGTTTAGTTACATAATTCCTGCAGATTCAGGATAGCGTTTACTGAATCCTGAAGACGTCAACATTTTCACCCTTAAGCCAGTAGTTTTATTCTCGTTTAATTTGAAAAATGCGGGTAGGGTTCTGATGAAGCACTGTAGATGCAGCCAACGCCGCCACAGTGCGAAGTATGAAGGCCGCGGTCCGCCAAAATAATTCGTGCTGTGGCAAGGCGGCAAATGCGCGAATTCCCGGGAGCTGACATCGGTCAGTGACTGGGGTGAGCAAAAGCAGCCAACGCCGCCACAGTGCGAAGTATGAAGGCGGAAGGATAATTCTGGGCTAACAATTGGTAAGTAAACTCTCTCTTATCTTTATGAAGGAGATCAGCCATGCGCGTGTTACTGGTTGAAGATGATGAAATGATCGGCGCGAACCTCCAGCAGGCACTGGAGGGCGCGGGCTGGTCGGTCGACTGGGTGCGCGATGGCGTCTATGCCCAGAATGCCTGGAGTGAAGGCGGCTACAGCTGCGTGCTGCTCGATCTCGGCTTACCGCGCGATGATGGCCTGCAGGTGCTGCGCCGGGCACGCGGGCGCGGCGATGCCACGCCGGTACTGATTCTGACCGCGCGCGACACGGTGGCGCAGCGCATCCAGGGCCTCGACAGCGGTGCGGACGACTACCTGCTTAAACCATTCGATTTACAGGAAGTCATGGCCCGAATGCGCGCCATCACCCGACGCAGCCACGGCGCAGCAGACTCGGTGCTGGGCAGCGGCGATGTCCAGCTGGATATGATGACCCGCGAAGTACTCTACAAAGGCCAGCGCGAGCAGCTTACGGCGCGTGAATATGCCCTGCTCTACGCCCTGCTGGAGCGGCCGGGTGCCATTCTGTCGCGCGAGCAGCTGGAAAACCGTATCTATGGCTGGGGCGATGAAGTCAGCAGCAATGCGGTGGATGTGCTGATCCACGGGATGCGTCGCAAGCTGGACAACGATGTCATCCGCAACGTGCGCGGGCTGGGCTGGCGGGTACCGGCGATATGAAACCGTTCCGCTTTATGCGCTCACTGCGCAACAAACTTCTCTCTACGCTGCTGATCATTCACCTGCTGATGATCGGCGGCGTCACCTGGTATTTCTTCAGCTGCTACGGCGATATGGTCGGCACCATGAAGGACGATCAGCTGGCAAAAATCGCTGATGCCTGGTCCACCAATAAACAGATGCCCGCCCTGATGCCGATGCTTATTGCGCCGGACAAGGCGAAGAGCGCTTTTGTGGTTCAGCTATGGGACGATCAGGGCCAGTTGCGGGCCAGCTCATGGCCGGAGTTACAGGCGCCGCTGCAAAACCAGCGCGGCTATCATGATGTGCATATCGGTCAGTGCGACGACTGTGAGTGGCGCATCTACACCCGGCCCGGCATGCCTGGCAGCGAGATCAAAACCATCCAGGTCATGCACAACCTCAGCTACATGAAGGCCTCAATGGTCAAGCGGGCGCTGTCGGCGATCATTCCGATGATCCTGATGATGCCGCTGTCGCTGCTGGTGATCTGGCTGGTGGTGCGCAAGATTACCCGGGATCTGCAGGTCGCTTCGCGTCAGATTGCGGCGCAGGAGACGCATCATCCGCACAATGTCTCACCGGAAGGTTTACCGGATGAGATCCTGCCGCTGGTAGCCGCCTACAACTCGCTGCTGAATAAGCTGCGGGAAGCCTGGTCGTCGCAGCGTCAGTTCCTGGAAGATGCCGCGCATGAACTGCGCACGCCGGTAACGGCGGTGACATTGCAGCTGGAAAACCTGCGTCAGCACATCCAGCCGGGCGAAGCGAGCCGGCAGTTCAGCCAGCTGGAGGCGGGCGTCACCCGCACCCGTCATCTGGTGACGCAGTTACTCAATGTCTCGCGCCAGGATGACCAGAGCGTGGTGGCCAGCGTTGAGCATATTGACCTGGAAGATCTGCTGAAAGAGAGCATTGAGCAGCTGATGGTGGTGGCGGATAAACGCGGCATCGATATCGGCTTTAACGGCTCCACGCAGTACCGTCTGCAGGCCAGCCGCTCCGAGCTGCGCAGCCTGTTCGATAACCTGATTGGGAACGCCATGTTACACACGCCGGAAGGCAGCCTCGTCGATGTGCTGCTGCATCGGGTTGCGGGCAGGACCGTAGTCGATATTGTCGATAACGGTCCGGGCATGCCGGAATCCTTTATCGAGCGCGCGTTTGATCGCTTTACCCGTTCCCCGGACGTTAAAGCCCAGGGCAGCGGGCTGGGATTATCGATTGTGCGAAACGTCGCACAGAAACATCAGATTCACGTCGCCCTTTCCAATTGCCTGACGCCACAGGGTGCTATTTGTGGTTTGCAGGTCCGCGTCACCCTTCCCTGATCCCGGCCGTTTGATCACGAACCAGACAACGTAAACGGTTGCCTGGTTCCGTTCGATCCACGTCGTTATTGTGAAGTACGTCACATTTTAGCTGAATTGTAATGCAACACTTTTTGACAAACGTGAGCAAAATCTATTTTCTATCGATCTGTTACAGGCACGCTACGCGGGCTGAAGAACTGGCTGTTATTTGCTGTGAAACCCTCATTCCCATCTAGGGACCGATTTCTCTCTGACTGCGTCTGCTGTGCGGCGGTCAAAAGCATGTGGCTGATAATAATGAAATATAAAACGTTGATAGCAGGTGCCGTGCTGGCATGTTCATTGAGTGGTGCTGCGCAGGCCGCTGAAAGCGACCCGCAGTATGTCTCCGACTGGTGGCATCAGAGCGTGAACGTGGTAGGCAGCTACCATACGCGTTTCGGACCGCAGTTTAACAACGACGTTTATCTGGAATATGAGGCGTTTGCGAAGAAAGACTGGTTCGATTTCTACGGCTATCTCGACGTGCCTAACTTCTTCGGCGTGGGCAACAGCAATGCCAACGGCGTGTTCGACCACGGTTCACCGATGTTTATGGAGATTGAGCCGCGCTTCTCTATCGACAAACTGACCGGCACCAGCCTGGCCTTTGGTCCGTTCAAGGAGTGGTATTTCGCTAACAACTACATCTACGATATGGGCCGCAACAGCGATAACCGCCAGAACACCTGGTACATGGGTCTGGGCACCGATATCGATACGCACAGCGATGTCGGCCTGTCGCTGAACGTCTACGCCAAATACCAGTGGGAAAACTATGGCGCAGCGAACGAAAACAGCTGGGATGGCTATCGCTTCAAGGTGAAATACTTCGTGCCAATCACCACGCTGTGGGGCGGTAATCTGGGCTATGTGGGCTTCACCAACTTCGACTGGGGTTCTGACCTCAACGAAAAAGGCGGTTCATCACGCACCAGCAACTCCATCGCTTCCAGCCACATTCTGTCACTGGGTTACGATCACTGGCACTTCTCTGCGGTGGCGCGTTATTTCCACAACGGCGGACAGTGGGCGGATGGTCAGGAGCTGAACTTCGGTAAAGGTCCATTTGAAGTGAAATCGACTGGCTGGGGTTACTACCTGGTGGCGGGTTATAACTTCTGATGATTTCGGGCGGTTGCAACAACCGCCCGTTTAGCAGGAAAGCTAGCTCAGGACATCACGCATCAGGGCCAGCTTTTCAGCTGCAGGCTTATCAGATAAGCGCTGCATCTGCCCCGCTTTTAGTTCTGCGGCTTCTCAACGTTGATGCGCCACGGAATGCCGAACTTATCAATGAACATCGCGAATCCGTTCGACCAGAACGTCTCCTGCCACTCCGTTGTCACCTTGCCGCCTGCCGACAATTTCTCAAACCACGCTTTGCCCTTTTCGACATCATTGGTGGACAGGCTGACCGCATAACCGGCATGTTCAGACGCTGGCGGCTTCTCAGTATTGCCGTCGCTCAGCATCAGTTCACCGTCACCGATACGCAGTTGCGCATGCATAATCTTTTCTGGCGGCTGCGGCGCGGCAGACTGATCGCCAACCTGCTCACCCTGATCCGGCATATCACCGAATTTCATTTTAGAGAGCAGCTCTCCCCCGGTCGCCTGCAGGTAAAAGTCGATAGCCTCTTCGCAACGGCCATAGAGAAACAGATAAGGACTGACTTGCATCGTAACCTCTATTTGTCGGGTGGATTTATTACAGTACCTTAAGAGTGTAGACGATCGACTTTACTCCCTGATTTCACTGGCAATAACGGCGGAAAAGTTGTGCCATATAACTGCTCATCGGGGTCAGCGTGGTGTCTTTGCGCTGAATCAGATAGAAGATGGCTTTCGGCAGAGGGTCATCGAGCGCCAGTGCCACCAGCGATCGGCCCAGAATCGGATCATCAATCACGTCGACCGACAGAATGCTGATGAAATCGCTTTGCGCCACCAGGCTGGTGCAGGCCATAAAGGTTTCACAGGTCACCACGATTTTGGGTGCCATGCCGCGCTCGCCAAACAGATCGTGCAGCAGACGGTAATAGCTGCCTTTCGGGGTTGGCATCGTCCAGTCCGCCTGCTGTAACTCCGCCAGAGAACGGGCCTTTTCCAGCGGGTGGCCTTTGCGCACCACCACTTTGTACTCGCGCTCCATTACCCTTTCATACATCAGCTCCTGATCGAGATGGCTCTGATCGTAAGTATTAATGGTGAAATCGAGCGCGCCCTGACGCAGTTCATGCACCATCGACACCAGCTGACCTTCGACGATGCGCACCTTCACCAGCGGGTATTCGCGATGAAACTGGTTTATCACCTGCGGCATGATAGTGCGCGCCACGCTGCCACCCACTCCGATGTTCACCTGACCGCCGCCCAGCCCCAGACGCTGCTGGATATCCTCTTCAGCGACCCGCAGCTCCGCCAGCACCAGGCTGGCATGACGAAAAAAGTTATCACCGATATCGGTCAGCACGACGCCCTGCTGACGGCGGATAAACAGCTTTGCGCCCAGCTCGCGCTCCAGCTCCTGAATCGCTTTGGTTAACGCCGGTTGCGACAGCCCGGAAAGACGGCTTGCCGCCCGGATACTGCCCTGTCGCGCCACGTCAGTGAAGGCGCGCAGCTGATGAAGCTTAAGATTGGCAGACATAATTTTGCGATAACCGTTGTTTATCAGTCACAAGATATTCGCATCTTATGCCGCCCGACACCATTGTGTAGATTCGAAGCAGTGCATAAAAAATCAACAATGAGGAGAGAGCCGATGAACCCCCTTTCAGACCACGTCAGCGCCCTGCTGCCACAGCTGCAGCAGTGGCGTCGCGACTTCCATCACTTCGCCGAATCGGGCTGGCTGGAGTTCCGCACCGCAACGATAGTCGCTGAAGAACTGCATAAGCTCGGTTATCAACTGAAGCTGGGCCGTGAGGTGATCGATGCCGATGCGCGGATGGGCCTGCCTGACGAAGCCGTGCTGAAGCAGCAGGAAGCGCGCGCGCTGCAACAGGGCGCGCTGCCGCAGTGGATCAGCCACTTCTCCGGCGGATTCTGCGGCATTGTGGCGACGCTTGAGACCGGCCGTCCTGGCCCGGTGATGGGCTTCCGCGTCGATATGGATGCACTGGATCTCAATGAAAGCCAGGCCGCCGATCATCTGCCACAGCGCGAAGGGTTTGCCTCCTGTAATGCTGGCATGATGCACGCCTGCGGTCACGATGGTCACACCACCATTGGGCTGGGTCTCGCCTCGGTGCTGATGGCGATGAAAGATCAGCTCAGCGGCACGATTAAACTGATTTTCCAGCCCGCCGAAGAGGGTGTGCGCGGGGCCAAAGCGATGGTCGCGGCGGGCGTGGTCGATGACGTTGAGCGCTTCACTGCGATTCATATCGGCACCGGCGTGCCAGCAGGCCAGGTGGTGTGCGGCAGCGACAGCTTCCTCGCCACGACCAAGCTGGATGTTCACTTCACCGGCGTCGGTGCCCATGCGGGCGGTCGCCCTGAAGAGGGTCGCAATGCCCTGCTGGCCGCCGCACAGGCGACGCTGGCGCTGCATGGTCTGACCCAGCACAGCGGCGGCGTGGCGCGGGTCAACGTTGGCGTGCTGCAGGCGGGAACCGGCCGCAACGTGGTGGCCGACTGCGCCCTGCTGAAGGTCGAAACCCGCGGCGTCACTAATCAGGTTAACGACGATATTTATCAGCAGGCGCTGCGGGTAATTGCCGGTGCGGCGGCGATGTATGGTGTTGAGCAGCAGGTTTCGCTGATGGGCGCTGCGCGCAGCTGTACCCCGACGCAGCCGTGGGTCGATTTCATCCACCAGCAGGCGGACGCACTTGGCATGTTCGACTCGGTGGTCGATCGTAAAGCGCAGGCAGCAGGTTCGGAAGATGCGACCTACATGATGGAGCGCGTAAAACAGCGGGGCGGGGAAGCCTCTTACGTTATTTTCGGCTGTGAACTGGCGGCGGGTCACCACAATGCGAAATTCGACTTTGACGAGCGGGTCATGCCGGACGCCATCACGCTGCTGGCCACCCTGGCGCTGAACCAGGCGCAGTTTGGGGGATCACGATGATGGAAGCGTTTATTGCCGATTATATCGATCGTCATCAGCTCCGCTTCAGCACGCTCAGCGACGCCATCTGGGACACGCCGGAAACCCGCTTCGCCGAAACCCGCTCGTCGGCGCTGCTGGCCGATGCCCTCGACAGAGAGGGATTCGCAGTGGAACGTGGTGTGGGGGGCATCGATACGGCCTTTATCGCCAGCGCGGGCAGCGGCAGGCCGGTGATTGCCATTCTGGGTGAGTTTGATGCGCTGGCCGGTCTGAGCCAGCAGTCGGGTTGCGCCCGGCCACAACCGCTGGAAGCCAACGGCAATGGACATGGCTGCGGCCACAACCTGCTCGGCACGGCGGGTGTGGCCGCAGCCTGCGCCGTGAAAGCCTGGATGGAACAACATCATACGGGCGGTACGGTTCGCTTTTACGGCTGCCCCGGCGAAGAGGGCGGATCGGGCAAAACCTTTATGGTGCGCGAGGGGCTGTTTGACGACGTTGACGCCGCCGTCACCTGGCATCCGGAAGGTTTCAGCGGCATGTTTAATCTGCGCACCCTCGCCAACATCCAGGCGGCGTTCAGCTTCAAAGGCGTTGCCGCCCACGCGGCCAATTCCCCCCATCTGGGCCGCAGCGCGCTGGATGCCGTCACGCTGATGAATACCGGCGCCAACTTCCTGCGCGAGCATATCGTGCAGGAGGCGCGTCTGCATTACGCCATCACTAACAGCGGCGGCGTCTCACCGAATGTGGTGCAGGCCGATGCGGAGGTGCTCTACCTGATCCGCGCCCCGGAGCTGCCGCAGGCGCAGGCAATTTACGAACGGGTGATTAATATCGCCAGAGGCGCGGCGCTGATGACGGACACCACGCTGACCGTGCGTTTTGACAAAGCCTGCTCGGACTACGTACCGAATCGCGCGCTGGAAGCCGTCATGGAGCGTTATTTGCATCAGTTTGGTTTGCCCGACTACAGCGACGAAGAGCGCGCGTTTGCGGCTGAACTGCGTGCCACCCTGACCGATGACGATCTGCGCAATGCCCGGCTCAATGCCGCCCGAACCGGTGGTGAAGCCGGGTATGCCTGGGCTGAACAGCTGGGCGATAAGCTGTTTATGGATGAGGTCGCGCCCTATGCGGTGACGCGTGAGCTGCTCTACGGCTCCACCGATGTCGGCGATGTCAGCTGGGTAACGCCGACCGCACAGTGCTTTGCGCCCTGCTTTACCTTCGGCACGCCGCTGCACACCTGGCAACTGGTGGCGCAGGGCCGCACCAGTATCGGGCATAAGGGGATGTTTCTGGCGGGCAAAGTGATGGCCGCCACCGTGTTAACGCTGTTAACGGATTCGCAGGCGCTGGCTGGCTGCCGGGAAGAGTTTGAACGGGTACGCGCCGCGCAGCCTTATATCTGTCCGATCCCGGCGGGGATCACACCCACAAAACTGGCCGAATGAGCCAACGGACGTGTCTCTGACGCGGACCACTATAAAAAATATTGCAAACACTTCCCTGATTCAGCGGAGCCGGCTCTGAACTCACCGCCTGTCGGACATCACGACCGGCGTCAGACCGGGCCTCCGCCGATAAGGGGAACACAAGACGAGAATCAATACCATGGAAGCAACATCCGAGAACCGCAGCCCTGGCCGGCTCTTCAGCTGGATCGAGCGCGCAGGCAATAAAGTGCCCAACCCGTTTTTACTGTTTGTTTATCTGATTGTGGTGCTGATGGTGGCGACCGCCATTATCAGCGCGCTGGACCTGGCAGTGAAGAACCCCAGCAACGGTGAAATCGTGCGGGTGAACAACCTGCTGAGCGTCGCAGGTATTCAGTGGATCCTGCCCAATATCATTAAGAACTTCAGCAGCTTTACCCCGCTGGGATCGATTCTGGCGCTGGTGATTGGTGCCGGACTGGCGGAAAAGGTCGGCCTGTTACAGTCGCTGATGGTGAAGATGGCGTCGCGCGTCAGCCGTCGTTACGCCAGCTATATGGTGCTGTTTATCGCCTTCTTCAGCCATATCTCCTCAGATGCCGCGCTGGTGGTGATGCCGCCGCTGGGCGCGCTGATCTTCCTGGCGGTGGGTCGTCATCCGGTCGCGGGTCTGCTGGCCGCGATTGCCGGTGTGGCCTCAGGTTTTACCGCCAACCTGCTGATTGTCACCACCGATGTGCTGCTCTCCGGCATCAGCACCGAAGCGGCGAAAGCGGTCAGCGATACGGTGCACGTTAGCGTCATCGATAACTGGTTCTTTATGGCCACCTCGGTGATTGTGCTGACGATAGTGGGCGCGCTGCTGACCGATAAGTTTGTCGAGCCGCGCCTGCCGCAGTGGCAGGGCAATGGAGAGAAGCTGGCGGCACTGACGCCGCTGGAGAACCGCGGCCTGCGCGCTGCCGGGATCGCCGCGCTGCTGTTTATCGCCGTGATGGCGCTGCTGGTGGTGCCGGAACATGCGCCACTGCGCAATCCCGCCACCGGTGCCATTATTCCCTCGCCTTTTATTCAGGGCATCGTGCCGATCATTATTCTGTTCTTCTTTGTGGTCGCCATTGCCTATGGCGTGGTCACCCGGCAGATCCGCCGTCCGGATGATATCCCGCAGCTGCTGGTCGATCCGATGAAGGGCATGGCGGGCTTTATCGTGATGGTGTTTCCGCTGTCGCAGTTCGTGGCGTTCTTTAACTGGAGCAACATGGGCAAATTCATGGCCATCGGGCTGACCGACATGCTGGAGAGTGCAGGCATCAGCGGCGCGCCCGCGTTTCTGGGATTGATGTTCCTGTCGGCGTTTCTCTGCATGTTTATCGCCAGCGGCTCAGCAATCTGGTCGATTCTGGCCCCGGTCTTCGTGCCAATGTTTATGCTGCTCGGCTTCCATCCCGCCTTTGCCCAGATGATTTTCCGCATCGCCGACTCTGCCGTACTGCCGCTGGCTCCGATGTCGCCGTTCCTGCCGCTTTTCCTGGCCTTTTTGCAGCGCTATCAGAAGGATGCGCAGCTCGGCACTTATTACGTGCTGATCTTCCCCTATCCGCTGGTGTTCTTTATCAGCTGGATAGCGCTGCTGATGGTGTGGTATCTGCTCGGTCTGCCGATTGGGCCAGGCGTCTGGCCAAAACTGCCTTAAGTCTCAGTGCCGCCGATGCGGGCATTATCGGTGGCGCTTTCTCTCTTTTCCGGCTGGGGGATATCGGGGCGTGAGTTGAGTGCCCCGATAGTCTTCACATCAGCCACCGCATAGCGGGTAACACGACCAGGCACCCGGACGCCGCTTTTGATCTCAACAGCTTCTTCCAGCGATGCTTTCAGCTCGTTAAAAAAACTCACGTTAACCTCATCTTTCCGTAATTGGGTCTGCTTCTTCAGCTCAGCTTTTTCCGCGTCCGTGAAGAAGGTGTCACAAAGCGGGCCCAGGCTAGCGCAGGAACGCCATTTGCCTCCATGCGGGCCTGCAATCGCGTGACCGGAATGAGAGGCAGCGCTGAGTTTGCAGGCAAATCCTGGCCTGGTCGCCGCTGTCGGGGTGCCCGCCACCAATGGCAAAACCTGCAACGTACATTGCTAAATAGTCAGCAACGCCCCTCTCGGCAACGTCGGATGAATTGACTATTCTGCTATTTCTTCGCTTGCTAACGGTTACCTATTTTAATAAGCCTCTGACCGGCTGCGAGTCGTATCCACATTGCCTGAGGTTCACGCTGATATGACCACCACCTCCACCAGCCTGCCGCCGATGCACGCTTCATCGGCGGCCCGCAACAGCTTAGCCGCACGCGTTGATGCGCTGCCCTCTTCCGCCGGTTTATGGCGTTTTATCACGCTACTGGCGCTGGGCGGATTTTTTGAGCTTTATGACCTGTTTGAAACCGGTTATATCAGCACCGGCCTGCTGTCGGCGGGCGTGTTTCACACCGGCACGGCAGGCGTGCTGGGTTTCTCCGATCAGGCGGCCTTCGCGTCGGCCACCTTCCTCGGCCTGTTTTTCGGTGCCGGCCTGCTGGCACCCTACGCTGATCGCTTTGGCCGCCGTCTGACCTTTATGTGCGCGCTGCTATGGTATGGGCTGTTTTCGCTGCTGATGGCGTTCCAGCAGAGCGCTGAGATGATCATTCTGTTCCGCTTTCTGGTGGGAATCGGGCTGGGCGTCGAACTGGTGACCATTGATACTTACCTGTCTGAATGGGTGCCGAGCCATCTGCGCAGCCGTGCTTTTGCCTTCTCCTTTTTCGTGCAGTTTTTGTCGGTGCCTGCCGTGGCGCTGATGTCCTGGTGGCTGATCCCGCAAACGCTGCTCAGCCTTGAAGGCTGGCGCTGGGTGGTGATCGCAGGCGCAGCCTGTTCGCTGGTGATCTGGCTGGTACGCCGAAACCTGCCGGAGTCGGCGCGCTGGCTGGCACAGCAGGGTCGTCATCAGGAGGCACATCAGGTGTTGTCCGCGATGGAGCAGCGCTGTGGCATCTCGCCCGGGCCGGCTGTCCAGGCTGATGACGCCGCCGCGCAGCTGCCAAAGCAGGGGCGTTTCAGTGAGATCTGGTCGCCCGCTTATCGCAAGCGCACCCTGATGCTGGTGGTGATGAACTTTTTCCAGGCGATTGGCTTTTTCGGCTTTGGTAACTGGCTGCCTGCACTGCTGTCAGGCCGCGGTGCCACGGTAACTCACAGTCTGCTCTATGCTTTCTTCATTACGCTGGCCTATCCGCTGGGATCGCTGATTTGCAGCCGCTACGCTGACAAAATGGAGAATAAGTGGCAGATCGTTCTGTCGTCGCTGATGACAGTGGTGTTCGGCACGCTGTTCGCCTTCCAGACGCAGCCAGTGCTGCTGATTCTCTGCGGCTTCCTGATCACCTGGTCCAACGCCTGGCTGACCTTCAGCTTCCACGCCTATCAGACCGAGATCTTCCCGACCCATATCCGGGCGCGGGCGGTCGGCTTCTGCTACTCCTTCAGCCGCCTTTCTACGGTCTTCAGCAGTATTCTGATCGGGGTGATATTGCAGTATGCCGGGACGCCAGGCGTGATTACCTTTATCGTGCTGAGCATGGTGATGGTGATGCTGTCGGTGGGGATTTACGGGCCAAAAACGCGCGGAATCGATCTGGAGAATATTTAAAAGAAAAGGCCGCCATCCTGATGATGACGGCCTCTTTTACTGCCGGTTATTTGCCTTCCAGTACTTTGATATCCGCACTGCCCAGCCGATCTTTCTCATCTTTACGCAGCTCAGCGACCTGTTTCGCCGTGACCTGCTCCGACGCCTTATTGCCCCAGCTGTTACGCACGAAGTTCACCACGTCCGCTACCTGCTGGTCGTTCAGACGCCAGCCGAATGCCGGCATGGTAATGGTCGATGGCGCGCCGTTCACGCCAGGCAACTGCCCGCCCACCAGCACGATATGGATCAGTGAAGTGGGATCGTCCGCCAGCACCACCGGATTACCGCGCAGCGCCGGATAGAAACGTTTGTAGCCGCTGCCATCGGTTTTATGGCACGCCGCACAGCTGTCGACGTAGGTTGCAGCACCGGTCTGGCTGTCATCGCCACGCCACAACGCTTTTGCCGTAGCATCATCTACGCTGAACGCCGCCTGATGGGGATCTTTCGCGCCCAGCGACTTAAGATAGCGCGCAATGGCGGTGATATCGGACTCGCTCAGGTGCTGCAGACTGTGCTCCACCACGTCGGTCATGCCACCGAAAGCGGCGGTCTGATCGTTGCGGCCATAACGCAGGAACTGACGCAGGTCCTCTTCACTCCAGCGACCCAATCCATCACGGTTATCGCCGCGCAGGTTGCTGGCGGTCCAGCCATCAATCGGCGCGCTGCTGCCCGCCAGATAGTCACTGCCTTCCTCGTTGGTCAGCGCCTTCTCCTGCATGGTGATGCTGCGCGGTGTGTGACAGGCTCCGCAGTGGCCCAGTCCTTCGACCAGATAGCGACCCCGCGCCAGCACCGGATCTTCCTGGGCAGCAGGCTGAAACGCTTTTACATCGGGCGCAAAAATGCCGCGCCAGATCGCCAGCGGCCAGCGCATCGACAGCGGCCAGGGAATATCACTCTCCCGGTTTGGCTGCCCGACCGGCGCAACGCCATGCATGAAGTAGGCGTAAAGCGCCTTCATGTCCTCATCGCTGACCACCGCGTAGGAGGGAAAGGGCATCGCCGGATAGAGCGTATCGCCATTTTTCGCGACGCCGTGACGCACCGCCTTCTGGAAATCGTCGTAGCTGTATTCGCCAATGCCAGTGTCGCGATCGGGCGTGATGTTGGTGGAGTAGATGGTGCCAATCGGTGTCGCCATCGGCAGACCCCCGGCAAACGCCGCGCCGCCTTTGCTGGTGTGGCAGGCCACACAGTCACCGGCGCGCGCCAGATATTCACCCCGTTTAACCAGATCGTCCTGGCTGCTATCCGCCAGTGCGGCGAACGACAGAGAGCCAAGAATCAGAGCCAGAATGCCATTTTTCATCGCCATCTCCTTATGCCTGCACCAGTGGACCGGGGTTTTTCAGGTAGTGTTCGCGAATCGCTTTGGCTGACCAGTAGGTCAGCGCCGCCACCATGCCGGTCGGGTTGTAGCCCAGTCCCTGCGGGAAGGCTGACGCGCCCGGAACGAACACATTTGGCACGTCCCAGCTTTGCAGATAACGGTTAACCGCACTGGTTTTGGGATCGTCGCCCATGATCGCGCCGCCACTGATGTGGGTGGTCTGATAGACCGTGGAGTCAAAATGGGTGCCCGGCTTTTTCGCGCCGCCGATGATCATCTTTGGATTCATCGCTTCGGCGATATTGCGCATCTTACCGACCATAAACTGCGCCATTTTGATGTCGTTCTCCTGCCAGTCAAAGGTCATGCGCAGCAGCGGCTGTCCATAGGCATCTTTGTAGTTAGGATCGAGATCGAGGTAGTTGGCGCGATAGGACTGGTGCGCGCCGTGCGCATCCATCGACAGGTGATGGGTGTAGGTATCCGCCACCGCCGCTTTCCATTTGCTGCCCCAGTTGGGCGTTCCCGCTGGCACCGGCAGGCCGGAGATCGGTTTGGTCCCCGCCTGGTTGACCCAGAAGGGGGAACCGCCGACAAAGCCCAGCGGCCCGTGGTCAAAATTGTCCGCGTTGAAATCATCAATGCCGACGCCCGCGCCACCCGCACCGATAAACGGATTGGTGGTGGTGTTTTTATCAAACAGCGCCTTGAGCGTGGAGAGGTTCTGATAGGCGAAGTTGCGGCCTACGGTGCCTTCATTGGTGATCGGGTTGTAAGGTTTGCCGATGCCCGACAGCAGCATCAGATGCACATTGTGGAACTGGAAGGCGGAGAGGATCACCAGGTCGGCAGGCTGAACCTGCTCGCGTCCCTGACCATCCACATAGGTCACGCCGGTTGCACGCGTTTTGTCATCGCTGAGATTGACCCGCAGTACATACGCGTTGTTGCGCAGCTCAAACTTCGGCTCCTGGCGCAGCGCAGGCAGGATGTTGACGTTCGGCGAGGCTTTGGAATACATGTAGCAGGCGTAGCCGCTGCAGTAACCGCAGAAGTTGCACGGCCCCATCTGCGCGCCATAGGTGTTTGTGTAAGGGCCAGAAGTATTGGCGGACGGCAAATCGTAAGGATGATAACCGACAGATTCTGCCGCCTGCGCAAACAGCTGCGCCGAATAAGTGCGCTTCTGCGCGGGCAGCGGGAAGTTATCGGAGCGATCGGGCGCAAACGGGTTGCCGCCTTTATCTTTGCCGACCACTTTGCCCCTGATACTCCAGGCGCTGCCTGAAGTGCCAAAGACTTTTTCCGCCTTATCGAAGAACGGCTCCAGCTCATCGTAGCTGACGCCAAAATCCTGAATCGTCATGCCTTCCGGAATGAAGTTCTTACCGTAACGCTCTTCGTAATGGCTGCGCATCCGCAGCTCAATCGGGTCAACGCGGAAATGGACGCCAGACCAGTGCAGGCCTGCACCGCCGGTGCCGGTGCCGGGTAAAAATGCAGCCAGCTGGCGATAAGGCACCGCCGTCTGAGAAGCGTCATGACGAATCGTCACGGTGCTTTTAGAGAGATCCTGGAACAGCTTTTTGCGGACGTTATAGGTCAGCTCATCAATGGACTGCGGATAAGATCCATCGGGATAGGTATCGCGATGCGGTCCGCGCTCCAGCGCCAGCACGTTCAGGCCCGCTTCGGTCAGCTCTTTCGCCATAATCGCGCCTGCCCAGCCGAAGCCGACAATCACCGCATCCACTTTTTTCATTTCGTTTGCCATGCTTAGCTTCTCTCCCCGCGAATCGACACTGACGGGAACGGATACCGTTCGCCGCGCTCTACCCAGTCCATAAAGTCGGCGCGTGCGCCAGGGAAGTTGATCAGCTTCCAGCCGACCATGCCCTGATTCCCGCCGTGGATGGGATCGCTGAAGAAGCCTTCACGGGTGTTCTGCAACAGGAAGCTGAAGAAGATTTTTGCCGGCAGCTGGCTGAATTCGGCGCTGCCACTCTCCATCGCCTGCAGTATGGCATCCTGCTGCTCGCCGCTGAGTTGGGCGAACACCTTGCCGTGCTGTTTTTTGCTGTAGGTGTCGGCATCGGCCAGACCGAGACGGTAGATCTGTTGTGGCACCAGCGGCAGCTGATAGCCCAGCTCTTTCGGCAGATCGGGATTAAACGGCCCCTGCATATACCAGTTCGAACCCGTGGCATACGGCGTGTTCATCTGACGATCGATAAACTCCGGCACGCCTGCTTCCAGCGCACCCGGCCCGCGTTCATCGCTGGGGATCAGACGCGCTACGGCGGCGGTGATAAAGGCGAACTCTTCGGCGGTGAACCAGTTCGGCTGGTAATCACGCGCCTTCTGTGGCGCGGCCGGGGTGTCCGCCGCCTGAGCGGCCAGCGGCAGGGAGAGCGCGCCCATCGCGGTGGAGCCTACCGCCATTGCAGGCGCCAGGGTAATTGTCTTCAGCAAAAAATCTCTGCGTGAATGACCCTTGTTTTGTTCTGACATGACATTGCCTCATTCCCGCGCTGACTGGCGGTATGAAAAAAGTGGTGATTGCGTTGTAATGGTTTTTATCAGCAGATACAGGCGCAGCGCCTGGTTGTTACCGGTAACAAACCGCCATATTGTATCACTGCCCTTCACAAAGATTTAGTTCCATGAAACAAAACCGCACAATTTCATTAACATCTATCACCTTCCTGTCATGAGCAGAAACAACAGACTACAGACAGCGCCCCGCCAAAAACGTTATAACAGGCAACACACAACAGCGGAGTCCCTATGTTTAAGTCTTTTTTTCCGCGGCCAGCGCTGTTTTTCAGCTCTGCGGCTGTATGGAGTTTATTAGCGATTTTTGCCTGGTTCGGCTTTGCCGCGCATCTGCCCGGCATCTGGCCCATATTTGAAACAGCAATGAAGCAGCCCCTGCCGACCACGGCGGCACGTTTTATCGCCGTGAGTCAGCTCTGGTTCTATCTCTATTACTGGATAATGGTAGCCATTTTTGCCGTGGCCTGGCGGCTTATCGATCCGCATCCGTGGCGACGCTGGTCTGTGTGGGGTTCCGCGCTGATTATCTTTGTTACCTGGTTTGGCGTGCAGGTCGGTGTGGCCATCAACGCCTGGTATGGTCCGTTCTACGATCTGATTCAGAAAGCGCTGACCAAAGCGGGATCGGTGCAGATTGCGGCGTTTTACCATGAGGTCATCTCTTTCCTCGGTATCGCCTTAATCGCGGTGGTGATTGGCGTCCTCAACTCCTTCTTTATCAGCCACTGGGTTTTCCGCTGGCGTACTGCCATGAATAACTATTACATGCACAACTGGCAGCGTCTGCGTCATGTCGAAGGTGCCGCACAGCGTGTGCAGGAAGACACCATGCGGTTTGCGACCACGCTGGAAAACTGGGGTGTGAGTTTTATTCAGGCGATTATGACGCTGGTGGCGTTTTTACCGGTGCTGGTCGCGCTCTCCCACCACGTGAAAGATATTCCGATCCTCGGCAATATTCCTTACGCGCTGGTGATTGCAGCTGTGCTCTGGTCGGTGTTCGGCACCGGATTGCTGGCGCTGGTCGGGATTAAGCTGCCGGGGCTGGAGTTCCGTAATCAGCGGGTTGAAGCCGCCTACCGTAAAGAGCTGGTTTACGGCGAAGATAATGCCGATCGCGCCGGGCCACAGACGGTGCAGGAGCTGTTCAGTCGGGTACGGGTTAACTACTTCCGTCTTTACTTCCACTATCTCTATTTCAACATCACCCGCATTCTCTATCTGCAGGTCGATAACGTGTTCGGTCTGTTCCTGCTGTTCCCGTCCATTGTCGCAGGCACCATTACGCTGGGCTTACTCAACCAGATCACCAACGTGTTTGATCAGGTTCGCGGCTCGTTCCAGTATTTGATCGCCTCCTGGTCAACGCTGATCGAACTGATGTCGATCTACAAGCGTCTGCGCAGTTTTGAGCAGATTCTGGATGATGTGCCGCATGATGAGATGAAGCGCGAGGCATCGGAAGAAGTGTAACGGGTGAGGATTGCGGGTCAGGCCGATTACCGCCCTGTTATCTTCAGCAATCGGACATCCCGCAGAGAGCCTGCAGGACTCCCATAACAGCAGGAAGCTGATAGTCTGGCCCGCGCAAGCGGGCTTTTTTATTGCTTAGATTTGCCATCATGCATGTTATCCGGCTTGAATTTATAAGCTGCAGCTTATAATCTGTAAACTATATGACGGAATATATACAAGGAAGTATGTCATGTGGACCGTGCTATTGAGCCCGCGTTTTGAAAGCTGGCTAAGTGAGCAGGAAGAAGCCCTGCAGGAAAAAATGTTAGCGGATCTGGGAAAGTTAAAAGTATACGGCCCTGATTTGCCACGCCCTTATGCGGATACCCTTAAGGGCTCACAGTACAAGAATATGAAAGAACTCCGCGTACAGTTTGCAGGAAAGCCAATTCGGGCATTTTATGCTTTTGATCCTGTACGCCAGGCTATCGTGTTATGTGCAGGCGATAAGAGTCATGACAAACGTTTTTATATCCGAATGATACGCATTGCTGACGAAGAATTTTCAGCATGGCTGGCTGAACAGGAAAGGAAAAATAATTCATGAGAACCCTGGATGATGTTATTGCTGGCTTCTCCCCTGAGAGTCAGGCGCGAATCAAAGAAATGTCTGATGAAATGGTTCTGGAGGTCGGGCTTCAGATGATTCGTGAAGAGCTTCAGTTATCGCAGAAGACGCTTGCCGAGGCCATGGGGGTGCGACAGCCTGCTATTGCTCAGATTGAGCAACGCGGGAATGAGATTAAAGTTGCCACACTCAAACGCTATATCGAAGCAATGGGCGGAAAACTCCGTCTTGATGTGGAGCTTCCAACCGGAAAAAGAGTGGCCTTTCACATCTAAACCTTCTGGTCTGCGAAAATCGATTTAGAAATAAAAAAGCCACTCGTCAGAGTGGCTTTTTCGTATACGAAATCTGGAAGTAAAAACCTTATACCTCACTGAAACGCCGACAGGACGCCCGGGGGCGTCCTGTCAGCACTGGAGGGTACAACTTAGCTTATTTCAGCAGCTCAGCGGTCATGTGAACGCCGTTGTTGGTGTAGGCTTCAGTGATTTTATATGAAGTACCAGCTTCCTGAGCCTGCGCAGCGATTTTCGCTTCAGCGCCATCCAGCGTTGAGTCGACAGCGGTCACGGATTGGGCGAAGCTGGCGAATGGCAGAACTGAAAGCGCGATAACTGCTGCAAAAGTTTTGATAGATTTCATGGTCAATTCCTCGGTTAATTTTTATCGGGTAAGGCGTGCTGCCTTGTTGATAGATATATTAGTCCGGAAGTTGATCAGTAAAAAGCGGAGGGTTTTGCTTAACTCATTCAGAAAAACTGATGTTAAAAAGCACATTTAGCACAGTTATCGCTCAAAAGGTTAATAATCCATTCTCATTAAAAAAGGCAGCATAATTCGCTGCCTCCAGAAGATTACCCGTGATGCCTGACCCGGCTGAAGATGGTCAGCGCAGCCAGCAGCATCAGCACTCCACTCGCCATGAACACGCCGCCTGCGCCGCGCAGATCAAACATCCAGCCGCCTGCCGCTGCGCCAACGGTGATCGCCAGCTGGATGGTGGCGACCAGCAGACCGCCGCCCGATTCCGCATCATCCGGCACCGCGCGCGAAATCCAGGTAGACCAGCCGGTTGGCATCGAACCAAACGCCATCCCCCAGATCGCGACGCCCGCGCCGACCATCCAGCTGACATCACCAAAGCTCACCAGCATCAATGCGGTGACACTCATTAACAGCGCCATGCCACTCAGCGTCAGCGACACGCTGCGGGTGACCAGAAAACCGGCCAGCGAGGTGCCGAAGAAGTTCGCCACGCCAAACGCCAGCAGCGCCAGCGACAGCTGATTGAGGTTGAGCTGTGCGACACTTTCCAGGAAAGGACGCAGATAGGTAAAGAAGGCGAAGTGGCCGGTAAACATCATGATCACGGCCAGCATTCCCCAGCGCATCACACCGATACGCAGCAGCGCCAGCACTCCACCGTTGCGGGCTTTGTTCTCTGCTGGCATTGCGGGCAGCGTAAAGAACTGCCACACCAGCGCGACTATGCCCAGTCCGGCGGTTAGCATAAAGATGTTACGCCAGCCGATCAGTCCGCCGAGATAGCTGCCGAGCGGTGTGGCGATAATCGTCGCCAGCGAGATACCGCTGAAGACAATGGAGAGCGCACGTGGCACCTGATCGCCGGGCACCAGCCGCATGGTAATGGCGGTTGAGAGCGTCCAGAAGCCGCCAATCGCTATGCCCAGCAACACCCGCGCCAGCAGGATGATCGTCAGGTCAGCCGCAAATGCCACCATCAGCGCTGACGCGATCAGCAATAGTGAAAACACCAGCATGACGATGCGGCGGTCAATGCGCCGCGTGACGCTGCCGGTGACCAGACTGGTAAACAGCGCCACCAGCGCGGTGATGGTGACGGTCTGGCCCGCCTGCCCTTCTGATACGCCGAGGCTGTGCGCCATCGGCGTCAGCAGACTCACGGGTAAAAATTCGGCGGTGATGAGGCTGAACACCCCAAACGCCATTGCAAATACCGCGCCCCAGGCGGGACGGGTCGGCGAGGAAACCTCATCAGCCACTTCGGTTGTCAGACTCATGCTGCTTCTCCGGAAGATAAAAAAAGTGAGTGTGAGCATAGAGCGACGCGTCAGGACGATCTATGATGCTTACACCTTCATTTTTGATAATTCGTCTGGAATCGTATGAGCCACTATGGAGATCTGACCAGTGAGCTGCTGATGGGGATGCGCCTGTATGGCGTGAACTATCAACGCATCGCGGTAAGCGCGCCGTTCGGACTGCACTTTGAACACGCGCCGGGGCGGGCGCAGTTTCATTTTGTCGGGCGCGGCTCACTGCTGGTGCGCAGCGCCTCCGGTGAGGTGTTTCAGCTCAACAGCGGCGATGCGCTGCTGGTGCCGCACGGTAAACCGCACAGCCTGCTCTCCAGTGAGGAGGCGGATTGCCAGTGTATTAAAAACATGGCGAGCAAGCCGCTCTGCGACAGCGTCTGTACCATCGCCGCCCCGGAAGACGCCTGTGAGGACGAGCACAGCGTGCTGCTGTTCAGCGCCTGCATGGCGTTTGAGCTTGGCGGCATGCAGCCACTGATCAACACCATGCCGGATGTGATGCTGGTGAGTACCCTGCTGTCGCAGTACCCGGAGATTCAGCCGATTCTGGCGGCGATGGAGCGGGAGTCACGGACCCGTCAGGCGGGATTTGCCGGGATTCTGTCACGGCTGGCGGATGTGGTTGCTGCGCTGATAGTGCGCGGCTGGGTAGAGAACGGTTGTGGCCAGAGTAGCGGGCTGGTGCAGGCGATGCGCGATCCCCGCCTGAGTCAGGCGATTGCTGCAATGCATCGCGAGCCGGGCGAAAACTGGACGGTGGCACGACTGGCCAGCGTGGCGGGCTGTTCACGCTCGGTGTTTGCCGGACGTTTTCTTACTGCCACGGGAATGACGCCGCTGCGTTATCTGACGGAGTTGCGGATGCGGCTGGCGGTGCAGCGGATTGTGAATAATGGCGAAGCGGTGGAAGCCGTGGCCTATCATCTCGGCTACGGCTCGATTGCGGCGTTCAGCCGCGCCTTCAAGCGGATTGTCGGTCAGTCGCCTGGGGCGCTGCGTGCCGGACGCGAAGGCACGCAGGCGCTGGCCTCTTAACGAAAGACGCTGATCGCTTCTACCAGACGGTTAGCCTGATGGGTCATGCGACCAGAAGCCTCGGCGCTTTCTGTCACGCGGGCGGCGTTCTGATGGGTGATGTCATCAAGATCTTCCACAGCTGAACTGACTTCGCTGAGCGCGGTCGCCTGTTCGGCTGTGGCAGCGCTGATCTGAGCGATCAGTGAGGTGACATTCTGCACCTGCGACACGATATCCTGCATCGTCCGGCCTGCTGCGCTGGCGTGCTCATTGCCCGATTTAACCCGGCTGCCGCTGGTTTCGACCAGCATTTTAATTTCGCTGGCGGCTTTGGCGCTGCGCTGCGCCAGACTGCGGACTTCACCCGCCACCACCGCAAAGCCTTTGCCCTGCTCACCGGCCCGTGCTGCTTCTACTGCGGCGTTCAGCGCCAGAATATTGGTCTGGAAGGCAATGCCGTCGATGACGCTGGTAATATTGGCGATACGCTTCGAACTGTCGGCAATTTCTCCCATCATCCCCATCATCTCGGTCATCACCTCACCGCCTTTGCTGGCCGCGCTGCTGGTGCTGGCTGAGAGGGTATTCGCCTCGTGCGCAGTTTCAGTGTTGCTCTTCACCGTCGCGGTCATTTCGTTCATGGTGGCCGCAGTCTGCTGCACGTTGGCCGCTGCCTGCTCGGTACGGCGACTCAGTTCGTTGTTGCTGCGGGCGATGGCGTCGCTGGCGCTCAGCACGTTGATCGCCTGACCGCTGACATCATCCACCAGCCAGCGGAACATCAATCCGAGCTGACCGATAGCGCGCAGCGTGACGCCGACCTCATCAACGCGATCCATCTGTTCGACCTTGTGACTCGCTCCCGTCGCCACGCTCAGCGCCTGTTTGCACATCCGCTCAATAGGTCGTGAAATCTGCTGCTCCAGCCACAGACTGCAGAGCAGAAGCAGCCCGGCCATGCCTGCGGTAAAGCCGGCCAGTGCAGCATGGGTCATGCCCAGCGCCCAGACGCCCGCCACCGAGAGCGGCAGTAATGCCAGCAGCGTAGAACGGATGCGCCAGCGCAGGGGCAGGGTTTTCAGGATTGAGGCGGGACGACGCCAGCCACTGCGTACCAGCAGGCCTTTGTGAAAACGTCGCCCTCTGGCACGGCCTTCACGAAAATCCTGATAGAGCGCTTCAGTCTGACGCACTTCCTCTGCCGTGGGTTTGGTGCGTACCGACATGTAGCCCTGCACTTTACCGTCACGTACGACCGGAATTGCGTTGGCCCGCACCCAGTAGTGATCGCCATTTTTACGGCGGTTCTTAACCAGCGCGGTCCAGGGTTCACCCTGTTTCAGCGTCGCCCACATATCGGCAAACGCTTCTGGCGGCATATCGGGGTGACGCACCATGTTATGCGGCTGGCCGTTGATCTCGTCGGCGGTGAATCCGCTCGCTTCGATAAACGCGTCGTTGGCGTAGGTGATGTGGCTGTTGAGATCGGTGGTCGACATCAGTGTCGCATGATCGTCGAACAGATATTCACGCTGAGAGACGGGCTGGTTGTTACGCATCAAAAGTCCTTGAAGACCCGACGTCCTGCACGCGACAGTCTGAGTGGCGGCGTGAGAACTGTGGGCTGAGAGATAACGATTACCTTTTTTTATGTTTTCGGCATGCGTCCGCCTACTCTTTAGCGATTAAGTTAAATTAGTGGCAATAAAAAAAGCCGCTTTGCGGCGGCTTTCACATTTTTGGTTAGGTATCCATCCGTTAGCCGGACTGGAGAATTCCGGCAGTGGGTCAGCTGAGATCGACATTACGCGTGCCAAACCACCAGGTGAGCAGGAATCCGCCGGTCCAGGCCACCATCAACCCGGCCAGGTAAACCGCCATACCGGCGAAGATCCCCTGGCTGGAGGTCATCAGTGGCAACGTGACCAGACCGGAGGGTCCGAATACCGTGTTCATCCCCACCGGCAACCCCAGCCACGCCACCAGCCCGATAAAGAAACCGCCCAGCGCCCCGCCGCCACAGGCGGTGATAAATGGCTTGAGGCGCGGCAGCGTGACGCCGTAGATCAGCGGTTCACCGACGCCCAGCAGGCCGGGCACAATGGCGCCTTTAATCTGTGCCCGCAGCAGCGCCCCTTTTTCCGCTTTGCACCACAGCGCCAGGGCTGCACCGACCTGCCCGGCACCCGCCATCGCCAGAATCGGGAACAGCGAGTTAAAACCCTGGGTTTCCATCAGCGCAAAGTAGACCGGAATAAAGCCCTGATGGATGCCGAACATTACTGCGATCAGGAACAGCCCGGCCAGCAGCGCACAGCCAAAGGGATTGTTGTTGAGGTGGATAAAGAGCCACGACATCCCCTTAAACAGTTCACCGCCCAGCGGCATGATTAGCAGATAGGTGATGGCCCCGGTGATCACCAGCGTGAACAGCGAGGTGAGGATCATGTCGAGGTTGTCAGGAATGATTTTGCGCAGCTGTTTTTCGATCCACGCCCCGCTCATCGCCGCCATCAGCACGCCGATAATGTTGCCACGCGGGTCGATCGTCAGGCCAAAGAAGCTCTCCATGCCGCTGTAGTAGCCGGTGGTGGCCGTGGGCACATAGCCGAGCACAAACAGCGAGGCGATGATGGCGCCATTGACGCCGCTGCCGCCAAAGGCTTTCTGCGCGTTGTAGCCGATCAGGATGCTGAGAAAGGTGAACAGCCCTTTGCCAAATACCTTCATGTACGCCACGGTGTGCAGCAGCCAGGGTGCGTGGTCGCCGGGAACATTCAGGTGGAGGCTCTGCTCAATCAGGGTGGCGAATCCCAGCAGCAGTCCCGCGCCGATAAAGCCAGGGATCAGCGGGGTGAAGATAGTGGCGAAGCGCGACAGGAACTGATGCACGCCGCTGGTCTGTTTCGCCTTTAGCTGTTGCTGCTGCTGCTGCGCCAGCTGGCTGAGTTCGGGTGTTTCGTTCTGCGAAGCCAGCGCGGTATTACCCTGGGCCAGCAGGCTTTGCATCCCCTCGGTGGCGGTTTGCGCTTTGCCAGGCCCCAGGACAATCTGCAGCTGTGCCTCACTGTCGATCACGCCTAAAACGCCCGGCAGGCTCTTTAACCTGGCCAGATCAACCTGTTCCGGCTGATTGAGCGTCAGACGGAGCCGGGTCATGCAGTGACCGCAGGCCGCGATATTTTGCGCGCCACCGACTGCCTGCAGGATGTCACGCAACAGTGCTTCGGTGATTTTCGCCATTAGCGTGCTCCCGCTGCCTGTAGCGCCTGACGGATGAAGCCCTGATGCTGACTGAGCAGTGCTTTGGCTTCATCGGCGGCCAGGTCAGCCAGCACCATCAGGATGGCCGTTTTGCAGTGTCCGCCGCAGGCGGTGAGCGCCGCGCTGGCGGTGGCGTCATCACAGTCCGTGGCCTGCATGACGATGTTGACCTGGCGCTGTACCAGTTTCTGGTTGGTGGCTTCCACATCGACCATCAGGTTGCCGTACACTTTTCCGCTGCGGATCATCGAACCCGTTGTGAGCATGTTGAGCACCAGTTTTTGCGCCGTGCCCGCTTTCATGCGAGACGAGCCGGTGACCACTTCCGGGCCGACCACCGGCGTAAGGGCAATCGCGGCGACCTGCGACATCGCACTGCCAGGATTACAGGTGAGCGCCACGGTGGTCGCGCCCAGTTCGTTCGCGTAAGCCAGCGCACCCAGCACGTAAGGTGTGCGGCCACTGGCGGCGATACCGACCAGCACGTCGTGGCGGCTGAAGTGGATATCTTTCAGATCCTGCGCACCCTGCTCCCGGTTATCTTCGGCGTTTTCAACCGCCTGTAATATAGCGGTATGGCCACCGGCAATGAGGCCGATGACCTGTTCGCGTGGCGTACCAAACGTCGGCGGGCATTCGCTGGCATCCAGGATGCCCAGCCGCCCGGAGGTGCCCGCGCCGCAATAGATCAGTCGTCCGCCCGCCCGGAACGCGGCGCAGATAGCATCAACGGCGGCGGCGATCTTCGGCACGATAGCCTCTACCGCCAGCGCCACTTTTTTATCTTCATCATTAATGACGCGCAGCATCGCTTCGGTGGAGAGTTCATCAATGTTCTGGCTAGCCGGATTGCGGCCTTCGGTGATCATCTGGCTGAGGTCGAGTTTCATGGCGGGCTCCGCTAAGGAATAAATTATTCAAATTACCAGATATCATAACGAATGATTAATTCATTGGGTGAGATCTTTTTTTTATTACAAAAGCCACACAAACAAAAAGGGCCCAACTTTCGTTGAGCCCTTCTCTACGTTAACGCTATTCTCAGCTTGCGGTCTGCGTCCGCAACTGCAGCTCGTACTCTTTTGCCTGTTCGGCGTCGAACTGGTTTTCCCAGCGGGCAATCACCAGCACCGCCAGCGCGTTACCGACCACGTTCAGCGCGGTTCGCGCCATATCCATGATGCGGTCAACACCGGCGATAAACGCCAGACCTTCCAGCGGAATGCCGACGCTGCCCAGTGTGGCCAGCAGCACCACAAACGAAACGCCTGGCACGCCAGCGATCCCTTTCGAGGTCACCATCAGCGTCAGAACCAGCACAATCTCATCAGTCAGCGACAGGTCAATGCCGTACAGCTGCGCAATGAAGATCGCCGCGATACTCTGATAAAGCGTTGAACCATCCAGATTAAACGAATACCCGGTTGGTACCACGAAGCTGGTGATCGCTTTCGGCGCGCCGTAGGCTTCCATCTTCTCCATAATGCGCGGCAGCACCGTTTCCGAGCTGGACGTGGAGTAAGAGAGAATCAGCTCATCCTTCAGGATACGCATCAGCGTGGTAATCCGCAGTTTACAGAAGCGCGCCACCCCGCCCAGCACCACAAAGGCGAAGAACAGAATCGCCGCGTAAACCAGCAGCACCAGCTTAGCCAGCGGCCACAGCGAGGCAAAACCGAAGTTAGCAATCGTCACCGCGATCAGTGCAAACACCCCGACCGGCGCATAGCGCATGATCATGTGCGTCACTTTAAACATCGCTTCAGAAATGCCACGGAACAGGTTCACCAGCGGATCGCGCTGTTCTGACGGCAGTGACGACAGGCCTAAGCCAAACAGCACCGAGAAAAAGATAATCGGCAGCATGTCGCCCTTCGCCATTGAGGCGAAAATATTCTGCGGGATCAGCGACAGAATGGTGGTCACCAGGCTGTGCGGACCGCCCTGTACCTCTGCCGTTGTCGCTTCATATTTAGAGATGTCCACCGTTGCCAGCGTTGACATATCAATGCCGGTGCCGGGTTGAAATACGTTGGCCAGCGTAATACCGACCACAATGGCAATGGTGGTGATCACTTCAAAGTAGAGAATCGTTTTGACGCCGATGCGTCCCAGCTTCTTTGCATCACCCACGCCAGCGATGCCGACAATCAGGGATGAAATCACAATCGGTACCACAATCATCTTGATGAGATGAATAAAGATATCGCCTGCCGGGCTGAGAATGTTGGCGACTAACCATTCACGATTGTCTGGCTGATTATGCAACACAGCACCCACAATGATGCCAAGCACCAGGGCTGTCAGAATCTGCCAGGCAAGGCTGATTTTAAAACCTTTCATAACGCGTAATTTCCTCAGTCAAAACCCGTTTCTCTCTACTGCGAAGGTGCAGAAGACAATACACACAGGGAGTGAGCAAAAAGCCCGGTAAATTAGAGGGTGTTTAGAAACAGCGCCTCGTATGAAAATCTGATGATTCCCATACCCATTTTCAGACGCGGTCTGAGTTGATACCTGCAGAACAGGGGCGAGATAAGTACCATTTTCACTGTGGTAAATGCAACCCCTGGAAGATCCGATTAAAAGTTAGCCACCTGAGTAGCATAAAGTGCTGCCGGATGTAAAAATCCCTAACCTGCTGTTATGAAAAGTAATACTTAGATGAATTTACGCATAGCTATTCAGGGTTGGTTGAAAACGCTGCCAGCGCGTTTGCTTGCTTTTTATCCACCCTTTTACCGGATGACACCCCTTCTTAATTCCCCATCGTCGCCAGAGAGTTAAACGGAAATAGCATTTTCGCTTCATGCTTCGCGGCGGGACGTTTATCACGTGATCTGTGGCGCAAAAAAGAAACAAAGACTCAGGGCAGGCTTTAATTAACCATTGATTGACATATCATTAACATCTTCAAGGAGATCCGCCATGAGCCAAATACACAAACATCCCGTTCCAGAGAATATTGCAGCAAACACCCTGATTACAGCTGACCAGTATCAGGCGATGTATCAGCAATCTGTCGACGATCCAGACAGCTTCTGGGGCGAACAGGGCAAAATCCTTGACTGGATCAAGCCTTACAGCAAAGTGAAAAACTGCTCGTTTGCACCAGGTAACATTAACATTCGCTGGTACGAAGATGGCACGCTCAACCTGGCGGCAAACTGCCTTGACCGTCATCTCGCCACGCGCGGCGATCACCCGGCAATTATCTGGGAAGGCGACGACGCCAGCGAAAGTAAAACCCTGACCTTCCGCCAGCTGCATGCCGAAGTCTGTCGCTTCGCTAACGTGCTGGAGCTGCTGGAAGTGAAAAAAGGCGACGTGGTGGCGATTTATATGCCGATGGTGCCGGAAGCCGCTGTGGCGATGCTGGCCTGTGCGCGTATCGGTGCCGTTCACTCAGTGATCTTTGGCGGCTTCTCTCCGGAAGCGGTTGCTGGCCGCATCGTCGATTCCAGCGCCTCGCTGGTCATTACAGCCGATGAAGGGATCCGCGCCGGTCGCAGCATTCCGCTGAAGAAAAATGTCGATGACGCGTTAAAAAATCCCAACGTCACCAGCGTGAAAAACGTGGTGGTGTTCCAGCGCACCGGTAAAGATGTGGGCTGGGTTGAAGGCCGCGATCAGTGGTGGCATGACCTGATGCTCAACGCGAGCACCAACCACTCTGCCGCCGAAGTCGGCGCGGAAGATCCGCTGTTTATCCTTTATACGTCGGGTTCCACCGGCAAGCCGAAGGGCGTACTGCATACCACCGGCGGTTATCTGGTTTATGCCGCCACCACCTTTAAGTTCGTCTTTGATTACCATCAGGATGATATCTACTGGTGCACCGCCGATGTCGGCTGGGTAACCGGTCACAGCTATCTGGTTTATGGCCCGCTGGCCTGTGGCGCGACCACGCTGATGTTTGAAGGGGTGCCGAACTGGCCAACGCCGAGCCGCATGGCGGAAGTGGTCGATAAACATAAAGTCACCCTGCTCTACACCGCGCCAACCGCAATCCGTGCGCTGATGGCGGAAGGTGACAAGGCGATTACCGGCACCGACCGCAGCAGCCTGCGCATTATGGGCTCGGTCGGCGAGCCGATTAACCCGGAAGCCTGGGAGTGGTACTACAAAAAAATCGGCAACAGCCGCTGCCCAATTGTGGATACCTGGTGGCAGACCGAAACCGGCGGCTTCATGATCACGCCGCTGCCGGGTGCGACCGAGCTGAAAGCCGGTTCCGCTACCCGACCGTTCTTTGGGGTGCAACCGGCGCTGGTGGATAACGAAGGTCAGCCGCAGGAAGGGGCCTGTGAAGGCAATCTGGTGATCACCGAGTCGTGGCCGGGACAGGCGCGAACCCTCTTTGGCGATCATGACCGTTTCGAGCAGACCTACTTCTCCACCTTTAAGAATGTCTACTTCAGTGGTGACGGCGCCCGTCGCGATGAAGATGGCTACTACTGGATCACCGGACGCGTCGATGATGTGCTCAACGTCTCCGGTCACCGTCTTGGCACCGCCGAAATTGAATCGGCGCTGGTGTCGCACCCTAAAATTGCCGAAGCGGCCGTGGTCGGGATTCCGCACAGTATCAAAGGTCAGGCGATTTACGCCTATATCACGCTCAATCACGGCGAAGAGCCGTCGCCGGAGCTGTACACCGAAGTGCGCCAGTGGGTCCGCAAAGAAATAGGCCCGATCGCCACGCCTGATGTGCTGCACTGGACCGACTCCCTGCCAAAAACCCGCTCCGGCAAAATCATGCGTCGGATTCTGCGCAAAATTGCCACCGGCGATACCGGCAACCTTGGTGATACCTCTACCCTCGCCGATCCTGGCGTTGTAGAAAAACTGCTTGAGGAGAAACAGTCGATCAAAATGCCTTAAGCGCACGCTGTCCGGCGGGAAGATCGCTTCCCGCCACACCCGCCCTACGCAGTCTGTTTCGGTAGTCACAAATATTATAACCAGCTGAATCCGCGCCCTGTCGTGAGGTTCTCGCCTGCAAGCCCTCTGGAGAAAATGTGATGAATGACGCCCTTTCGAATCAGGATGCAATCAATCAGCAGATTGAACGTAATCCCCTTTTTCATGAGTTAGTCCATAAACGCCAGGCGTTCGCGACGCTGCTGTCGCTGATCATGCTGGTGCTCTATGTCGGCTTTATCCTGCTGATTGCCTTTGCACCCGGCTGGCTCGGCACGCCGCTGCATGCCGGTACTAACGTGACGCGCGGCATCCCGATTGGTGTCGGGCTGATTGTGATGTCGTTTGTGCTGACCGGCGTCTATGTCTGGCGCGCCAACGGTGAGTTTGACCGTTTAACGAAAGCGATCCTCCGCGAGGTGAAATCATGACCCGTCTCACCTTATGGCTGCTGGCCTTAATGTTGCCGTTTTCAGCGCTGGCCGCCGATGCCATCACCGGTGCAGTGCAGCGCCAGCCGACCAACTATCAGGCGATTATCATGTTTACGATTTTCGTCGGTGCCACACTGGGGATTACTTACTGGGCGTCAAAGCGGACCCGTTCGCGAAACGATTATTACACGGCGGGCGGTAATATCACCGGTTTCCAGAATGGCCTGGCGATGGCGGGTGACTTTATGTCAGCGGCCTCGTTCCTGGGCATTTCGGCGCTGGTTTACACCTCCGGCTATGACGGGCTGATCTACTCGCTCGGCTTCCTGGTCGGCTGGCCGATGATTCTGTTTTTAATCGCCGAGCGGCTGCGTAACCTGGGTCGTTACACCTTTGCCGACGTCGCCTCGTATCGTCTGAAGCAGATGCCGATCCGCACCCTGTCAGCCTGCGGCTCGCTGGTGGTGGTGGCGCTCTACCTGATCGCACAGATGGTCGGCGCCGGTAAGCTCATCCAGCTGCTGTTCGGCCTTAATTACCATGTGGCGGTGATTCTGGTTGGCATTCTGATGGTGATGTATGTGCTGTTTGGCGGCATGCTGGCCACCACCTGGGTGCAGATCATCAAAGCGGTGCTGCTGCTGTTTGGTGCTACTTTTATGGCGGTCATGGTCATGAAGGCGGCTAATTTCAGCTTTAATACCCTGTTCACCGAAGCGATGGCGGTCCATCCCAAAGGCATCGCAATTATGCAGCCAGGCGGGCTGGTCAAAGATCCTATCTCGGCGCTGTCGCTGGGGCTGGGCTTAATGTTCGGCACGGCCGGATTGCCACATATTCTGATGCGCTTCTTCACCGTCGCGGATGCCAAAGAGGCGCGTAAAAGCGTCTTCTGGGCCACCGGCTTTATGGGCTACTTCTACTTCCTCACCTTTATTATCGGCTTCGGCGCCATTCTGCTGGTGGGTGCGAACCCGGCCTTTAAAGATGCCAGCGGCGCGCTGATTGGCGGTACCAATATGGCGGCGGTGCATCTGGCGGATGCCGTGGGCGGCAGCACCTTCCTGGGCTTTATCTCTGCGGTGGCCTTCGCCACGATTCTGGCGGTGGTCGCGGGCTTAACCCTGGCGGGCGCGTCGGCGGTGTCGCACGACCTCTATGCCAGCGTTTATCGCAAAGGTCAGGCGAGCGAGAAAGATGAGCTGCGGGTCTCCAAAATCACCGTGCTGGCGCTGGGCGTGGTGGCAATCGGGCTGGGTATTCTGTTTGAGAAGCAGAACATCGCCTTTATGGTCGGGCTGGCCTTCTCGATTGCGGCCAGCTGTAACTTCCCGATCATCCTGCTGTCGATGTACTGGTCAAAACTCACCACGCGTGGCGCGATGGTGGGCGGCTGGCTGGGTCTGCTGACCGCGGTTATTCTGATGATCCTCGGCCCGACCGTGTGGGTTCAGGTGCTGGGCAACGCGAAGCCGATTTTCCCGTATGAGTATCCGGCGCTGTTCTCCATGGTGGTGGCTTTTGTCGGCATCTGGCTCTTCTCCATTACCGACCATTCGCAGCAGGGCGCAGAGGAACGTTCCCGCTTCCGCGCGCAGTTTATTCGCTCGCAGACTGGCACCGGCATTGAGCAGGGCAAAGCGCACTAATCGCCGCTTACCGTTCATAACGCTCAGGCAATAAAAAAGGGCGACTACCTGGGTAGTCGCCCTTTTCTTTCACGCAACAGAATCAGAAGCGCAGCGATGCACCCACGTACGGGCCATCGACCAGTACGTTATCTTTGCGTCCATCTTTGTTGTTCAGTTCGATGTACTGATAACCCACACGCAGGTTAAGCAGTGAAACCGGCGTGAAGCTCAGGCCGCCAGCGGCTTCCTGATAGCTGTCGAGGTGATCGGTGAACGACTCTGGCGCGTAATAATATTCGCCAAACAGGCCCCACATGCTGTTGATGCTGTAGTGTGCTGCACCACCCAGCGCCACCGCAAATCCATCTTTTCCATCTTCAGGATGGGTGAAGATCGCTTTTGCGGTCGGTGCCAGACGCAGCGGCCCGAAATCAACGTTGTAACCCAGACCGGCACCATAGGTGCTGCCGTCATGGTCGCTACGCAGCCAGTTACCTTTCAGAAACAGACCGGGGGATGTGGTGCCCAGGCCCAGGTTCAGGTTGGTGTTGTGTTCGCCGACATCAACACTGCCTTCAATCGCCTGAGCAGCACCGCTCAGTAAAACCAGCCCGAGGGCGCTCCCGGTAACAAGTTGCTTAAACATGATTCCACTCCATGACAATTAATTCGGCCGCAAGGTTAACAGCCTGAAATGGGGAGACAACAAAATCCGGAAAACTTTACGTAAAAATACGTGTCTCTCTCAGGGAGGTCTGCCGTCCGCAACGCAGTGTAGACTATATTGTCCACATCAGGTGCCCAATCAGCGGAGCCAGTACCACGGTCACAACGCCCGAGAGCATCATCACCAGGCTGGCGACCACGCCCTCCTGCTGGCCAAGCTGATAAGCGCGGGCCGTTCCGGCACCGTGTGACGCCGCCCCAAACCCGGCCCCTTTCGCCACACCCTGCTTAATCGCGATGCGCAGAAACAACACATCACCTACCGCCATGCCAAACACGCCGGTGATCACCACAAACAGCGCCACCAGATCGGGCTGACCGCCAATCGGTCCGGCTGCGGCCAGCGCAAACGGCGTAGTAATGGAGCGCACGGCCAGACTGCGCTGGATTGACTCTGGCAGGGTTAACAGCCGCGCCAGCCAGACCGAACTGCAGACGGCGACCAGCGTGGCGGTCAGAACGCCCGCGCTCAGCGACAGCCAGTGGCGCTTGATAATCTCCACGTTCTCATAAACCGGCACTGCAAACGCCAGCGTCGCCGGTCCCAGCAGCCAGAGCAGCCAGTGGTTTTCGGCGATGTAATCCTGCCAGCTGATGTGCGTCAGCAGCAACAGCGCCACCAGCACCAGCGGCGTCATAACCAGCGGCATCAGCAGCAGGGTGCGCCAGCGACGATAGAGCCGTTTATTCAGCCCATAAACCAGCAGCGTAACCGCCACACAAAGCAGGCTCAGCAGAAAATCACGCATGGGGATCCTGCTTACGCGCGGCGCGCGCGACTTCATACTGATAGAGCCGGTCCACGACCCAGGCGGTAGAGGCCAGCACCAGCATCGTGCTGACGCCAATCACTACGCAGATGCGCCAGCCCTCGACCCGCAGCAGATCGCCATAGTTCACTACCGCCACGACGGCCGGAATGAAGAACAGCAGCATCTCAGCCAGCAGCCAGCGTGAACCGGCTTTTACCCAGTTCAGTGGCACAATCCGCGTCACGATTAATGCCAGCAGCAACAACATCCCGACAATATTGGCGGGCAGCGGCAGGTGCAGCCAGCTCACCAGCCGGTCGCAGGCGACAAACAGGCCGATATAAAAACCCAGCTGCAGCGGCAGGCTGAGCCATTGCACTGCACGGTTGCTGCGTAAAGTGAGCGCCAGCGCCATCACGTTGTCTCCCCGATTAAATTGATGTCATCAGTATAAAACGCCCGCATAAGGTGAAAAAAATGAATTAAAATTATCCAAATCATGCCTGAAAGGAATAGTTATGGACGTGCGCGCCCTGCGTTACTTTACTGAGGTGGTCCGCCAGCAGAGCTTTACCCGTGCGGCGCAAAAGCTGTTTGTGACGCAGCCGACCATCAGCAAAATGCTGCGCCAGCTGGAGGAGGAGCTGGGCTGCACGCTGATCCTGCGCGATGGCCGTCGTCTTCACCTCACCGACAGCGGCCAGGCGGTCTATCAGCGTGGCCTGACGATCCTGCAGGAGTTTCATCAGCTGGAAGCCGAGATTGGTGACATCAACCAGCTCAAAACCGGCGAGCTGCGGCTCGGTATTCCGCCGATGGTCGGTATGCAGATAGCCGGATCGATTTCCGCCTTTCGCCGCCGCTATCCCGGCGTGAAGCTGAAAATATCTGAGTTCGGCGGTCTGACCGTTCAGCAGGCGGTGCTGGCGGGCAGTCTGGATATCGCCCTGACCGCCCTGCCGGTTGATCCGGAGCTTCCACTGAACACCCTGCCGCTGATGAATCATCCGCTCTGTGTACTGCTGCCGCGTCGCCCGGAGTGGCTCAGCCGCCAGCAGATTGGGCTGGCTGAGCTGGCTGAACATCCGCTACTGATTTTCAATGAGGAGTTCTCGCTGAATCGTCAGCTGATGCAGGCGTTCCAGCGGCTCAGCCTGACGCCAACGGTAGCGGTGCGGAGTGGCCAGTGGGATTTTCTGGCGGCAATGGTGCAGGCCGAGATGGGGCTGGCGATTCTGCCGGAGCCGATCTGTCAGCGGCTGGATAAGCAGTCGTTACTGTGGCTGCCGCTGGAATCAGAGTTGCAGTGGAGTCTGGGATTGATCTGGCGGGAAGGGAGTTATCTGTCGCGCAGTGCGCAGGCGTGGATAAACTGTTGTCGCGAGCACTGGCCGGATGAGCCGCCGCGCCTGTCGGTGTGAAAAGCTGGCACGCCCGCATGAATGCGCAGGCGTGCCAGTCAGGGCTTACTCTTCTTTTTCGATCAGCAGCGCTTCCAGCAGATCCAGATCGTGCAGTAACTTCTGCATCGTCTCATTGGATATCTGCTGAGTGGCGCGCAGATGATAGAGCTCGGCGCGTTCGGCACGCAGTCCGGTCAGACGGAAGCGACGCTCAAGGTTTTCAGCAAACAGCGCGTGTTCGAGATCGTTCTTCCCTTCGGCGCGACGACGTAAGTTGCCAATCACGCGCAGACTGACCTCTTTGAGCAGTTCCGGATCGATATTCTCTTCCGACTCGTTCTCCAGCCGCTCTTCCATCTTATGCAGGCTCTCAATCGCGGCACCCGCCATCACCGCACGGGCATTCTGCAGCTCGCGACGATGCGCACCTTTGTCGATGCTATCAATACCGCGTAGCAGAATCGGCAGCAGCACGACGCCCACCAGCAGCGAGAACAGAATGACCCCGGTGGCGATAAACACCAGCTCATAACGCGCCGGGAAAGGCTCGCCGTTGGTCAGGAACAGGGGAATAGACAGCACACCGGCCAGCGTAATCGCCCCGCGCACACCCGCAAAAGAGGCGATCAGCAGTTCACGCAGCGAGTAGTTAGAGAACTCCATTGGCTTCTTCTTCAGCAGACGTTTGCTGAAACGCTGCATAATCCACAGCCAGCCAAAGCGCACGATCATCAGCGCGGCATAGACCAGCCCGACATCGGCAAACAGCACCCACAGTTCGACGTTAGGATCGGCCTGTGCCTGGTCGATCGAGGTCTGCAGGATGTCCGGCAACTGCAGGCCCAGCATCAGGAAGACCATGCCGTTGAACACGAACTCCAGCATCTGCCAGACGCTGTTTGCACGCAGGCGCATCGCCAGCGGAGCCTGACGGATAATGCCGGAACGGGTGATAGTCATACCGGCCGCCACGGCCGCCAGGATGCCCGAAACACCCAGATGTTCAGCAATCAGGTAAGAGGCGAACGGCAGCAGCAGCAGCAGCACGGTCTGGGTCGCCGGGTCGTCGCCGCTCCAGCGGCTGAGCAGGCGCAGGGATTTACCGTACAGCCAGCAGATCGCCACACCGGCAATCAGGCCGCCCACCGCGACCTTCAGGAACTCCACGCTGGCCCCGCCCCAGGTAAACACCATGGTGCCCATGGCAACGGCCACGGCAAACTTCAGTGAGACCAGGCCCGACGCGTCATTCATCAGGGCTTCACCCTGCACGATCGACATAATCTTCTTGGGAATACGGCCTTCACCGACAATGCCGGAGAGCGCCACGGCATCCGTTGGCGACAGCACCGCTGCCAGTGCAAAGGCGGGGATTAGCGGGATACCCGGCACCAGCCAGTAGATCAGATAGCCGATACCGATCACGGTAATCAGGACCAGCGCCAGCGCTAAGCCAATTATCTCGCGACCATGGTGCAGGAACTCACTGATCGGTGTTTTCCAGCCATCCGCGAACAGCAGCGGCGGAATGAACAGCACCAGAAACAGCTCCGGATCAAAGTCGACATGCAGACCAAATGTTGGCCAGGCCAGCATCGCACCCACGGCGATCTGAACCAGCGGCAACGGGATCTGAAAAGGGAGAATGCGGGCCGCGACGCCAGAGAGCGACACGACCAGCGTCATGATGAGAATAGTAAAAAAGATTTCCATGCTTTCCTTAGGCGTCGTTTCTTTCAGTCATTGGTTAAGCGCTAAAGTGTAAAACAAACGGCGGGGAAGATTGTCAGCTACGCGTGCGCCGGGCGGGAAAAAAGTGAAAAATCCCGGACGCACAGTCGCACGCCCGGTTATACAGTCAGATCGCCCAGCCACCGGCGTAAAACGCCACCAGCGCAACGGCAATAATCACGGTGCCGACGTTGAGCTTCCGCCATTCACCGGCGAAGAGACGCCCCACCACCAGGCTGGCGAAACCGATCATGATACCGGTCACGATGTTGCAGGTGAGCACGATGATCACCGCCGTTAACAGGCCCGACATCGCATCGACAAAATCACCGAAGTCGACTTTCGCCACGTTACTGAGCATCAGCAGACCGACATACATCAAGGCAGGCGCAGTCGCGTAAGCGGGCACCAGATAAGCCAGTGGCGACATAAACAGAATGGCGAGGAACAGCAGGCCGACCACAATCGCGGTCAGACCGGTTTTGCCGCCCGCCGCCGTTCCTGCTGCCGACTCGATATAGACCGCCGCCGGTGACGCGCCCACCAGACCGGCAAAAAGGCTGCTGACCGAGTCGCTGGTCAGCGCACGGCCACCATTAATAATCTGGCCCTGTTTATCCAGCAGATTTGCCTGACCCGCGACCGCGCGAATGGTGCCGGTGGCATCAAAGACCGCCGTCATCACCAGCGCCAGCACGCTGGGCAGCACCGCAGGTTTCATTGCCCCCATGATGTCGAGGCTGAACAGCAGCGACTGACCGCTGGCGTCACGCAGGCTCGGCAGCGCAAACAGCCCCTGATAGCTTACCGCCGGGTCAAAGATCAGGCCCAGCAGCGAAATGGCGATAATCGTCAGCAGGATGCCGCCCGGCACCCGGCGCTTCTCCAGTCCGATAATCGCAGCCAGTCCCAGCAGCGTCATCATCACCGGGAACGTGGTGAAGTGACCCAGCGCCACCGGCAGGCCCGGCGCCGGGTTTTTCACCACCAGCCCCACCCCGTCAGCGGCAATCAGCAGCAGAAACAGGCCAATCCCGACGCCGGTGCCGTGCGCCACGCCCATCGGCAGGTTACGCAAAATCCAGGCACGGATGCCGGTCACGGAGATCAGGGTAAACAGCAGGCCCATCAGGAACACCGCGCCCAGCGCGACCGGCACGCTGATGTGCTGCCCCAGCACCAGGCTGAAAGCGGTAAAGGCGGTTAAGGAGATGGCGCAGCCAATGGCCATCGGCAGATTGGCCCACAGCCCCATAAGGATGGAACCGAAGCTGGCGACCAGACAGGTGGCGACAAACACGGCGGAGGGGGAGAAACCGGCTTTGCCCAGCATTCCCGGCACCACGATGACGGAGTAGACCATCGCCAGGAAGGTGGTGAGTCCGGCCAGAATTTCCTGACGCACGCTGCTGCCGCGCGCCGAGATCGAGAACCAGGCGTCCAGTTTTCCACTGGCCGGGCGTGATTCAGTTGACATAGTTGAGCCTCAAAATTTTTGTTGTGTGGATCGCTCTGCGACCATCGCTGTCCCTGGAATAAGCGGGTAGACGGCGTCACTGTCGGGATAAACCCGCCAGGCAAACGTTTACCTTGCCGCAGATAGTTGGCCGTCAAAATCGGCCAGATAAAAAGGCAGGGGATTATCCGGCGTTTAGCGGCACATTTTCAACTGCCAGAAGGAGATTCTTCAGCATAAAGATCAGGATTAAGCCACAGGCAGGCGCGCGTCATCCGTCAGACTGGAACGCTGAGACCCTGAAGTTAAAGCGATTTTAGTGAGATGGGCACCGGCGCAGCCGTGATGAGTCAGGCCACGCCGGTCGGGAGAGGATTAACCTGGGAGTGAAAGCTCGCCGCCCTGCGCAATCGCACGTTGCCAGGCGGCACGCTGCTGCACAGTCTGCAGCCATTTCTCCGTAGCAGGCATCTGATCGAGTCCGGCACGTCGCGCCAGCGCCAGCAGCGGAAAGCTCATCTGGATATCCGCAATCGAGAAACGCTGACCGGCAAACCAGGGATTAGCCGCCAGATGCTGTTCGATCATCTGCATGTGGGGCTTAAGCTGTTTATCCAGGAACGCCTTCTGCACCCCTTTACCGAAGGCCGCGCCGACCGGGCGCAGCAGCCACGGCACCGGCGCTTTACCCATCTGCCCGAAAATCAGCTTCATCACCAGCAGCGGCATCAGCGACCCTTCGGCATAGTGCAGCCAGTAGCGGCACTGTAGTCGTGACGCCTCATCACTGACTTTCAGCCGGAACTCGTGATCATATTTCTCTTCGAGGTATTCGAGAATGGCCCCTGATTCTGCCACCACCTGGTTCCCGTCGGTAATGACCGGCGATTTCCCCAGCGGATGCACTTTTTTCAGCGCCTCCGGAGCCAGCATGGTCGGTTCGCGTTGATAGCGTTTTATCTGGTACGGCACTTCCAGCTCTTCCAGCAGCCACAGCACCCGATGCGAGCGCGATTTCTCAAGATGGTGAACGGTGATCATCATGATTCCCTGTGTTTTAACCTTCACCAAGTATAGACGTCACTCCACATCCGGATGTTTATCATCCTGTTCCGGGTCGAGCAGCACCGCACCCGAGCCCTGCTGTCCCAGCCGGTCGCCGGGATTGCGCAGCGGGCAGTCGCGCATCGACAGGCAGCCGCAACCGATACAGCCATCCAGGTCATTACGCAGGCGGGTCAGGGTTTCAATGCGCTTATCCAGCTCTTCGCGCCAGTGCTGAGTCAGCGCATCCCACTCGGGTGTCGACATACGCTTGTTCGCCGGAATGTGATCCAGACTGTCGCTGACCGTCGCCAGCGGAATGCCGATGCGCTGCGCAATCTTGATAATCGCGACGCGTCGCAGCACATCACGGCTGTATCGCCGCTGATTGCCGCTGTTACGCGTGCTGGAGATGAGCCCTTTGGTCTCATAAAAATGCAGCGCCGAGACCGCCACACCGCTGCGGCGCGCCACTTCACCCGGTGTTAAAACCGGTTTGGGATAGTTGCGTTCTTTTTTCATCAGGCTCTTTACCTCAAGTTAACTTGAGGAATTATACTCGCTCTCCATCGAAACCCCTAAACTCCCATTACCGCTTATTAAGCACCAGAAGGATGAGGCCATGATGCAAGAAGAGATCATTCATTCCCTGACGCACTGGATTGACCAGAACCTGGATAAGAGCCTGTCTATTGATGAAGTTGCAGCGAAATCGGGCTATTCGAAGTGGCATCTGCAGCGTATGTTCCGTTCCGTAACGAAACAGACGCTGGGTGGCTATATTCGTGAGCGCCGCCTGACGCTGGCAGCAGAAGCCCTGTCGCAGACACAGCGGCCGGTGTTTGATATTGCGATGCAGTATGGCTATGACTCGCAGCAGACCTTCTCACGGGTATTTCGTCGTCAGTTTGCCCAGACGCCGACCGCGTACCGCCACACTATGCGACGCCAGGCGATTCAGCGCCCTCGCCTGCTGAGTTTTGGCTGTAACGATCCGATTAACAGCTTTACCCAGCGTACCACCGGCGCGTGCTGCCCGGTTCGTTAATTCTCTGTTGCGCCCTCACCGGGCGCATCTGACTGATTTCCCCGCCGTTCTTCTTCTGCTGTTAACGCTTCCTTAGTCCCCCTGCCAGACCCGTGTAAATTTTGTTCAAAATTTAAAATCTGGTGATATAATGTGACCCAAGTCACACTTTGAACCTGGTTTGACGGTGAAAAAGTCTCCCCTGACACACTTTTTCGCCGCCGGTGATGTCCGCAGATTGTCAGGAATACTTACTGATATTGAGGTCCGGCCGATGGCTACGTTAACCGCCAGTTTTCTTGTTATGCGTTGGGAATTGCTGAGCGCAATCATGATGTTTTTTGCCAGCACCCTGAAAACCAAACTTCGTCAGGATAGCCGTCACGTGATGGCCTTTATGTGTGGCGGAATTGGTTTAGGCATGACCTGCTGGTTTGTTACCGGCCTGATGGGCATTACCCTGAGCATGGAAAACGTGAATAACTTCGTGGAAATCTCAAAGCATGCCTTTATCGATGTGATGAGCCAGGCGCCTGCTGACTGGCCGATGCCCTGATCGATTCCCTGAATTTTGCGCATAAAAAACCCCGCTAAGCGGGGTTTTTTATATTGCTGTGTGTGCTTAAATTTTCTTCAACATGGCAGGGATATTAACATCCTGCACTGTAACGCCCGGGCTCTGCGTTCCGCGGCGATCCTGAATCCACATATCTCCCATCATCTGATTCAAACCACGATCTAAGCCGGTAACCAGTCCTGCACCTGGGGTGAAGGTCAGTTCGCCAAAGTAGATCCGCTCGTCATGGATATACCAGTCCACACGCACGTAGTCGAAATCGCTGGCCAGCTTCTTGCTCAGTTCGAGCGCATGTTCCAGTGACGGCATAATCGGTGACACATCCAGACCGGTATCGCGAATCTTGTGATAGGCCTCATTGAGGTTATTCACGTAGAAGTTCATCGACAGCAGCGGCTGGCAGCGGTTGTAGATGACCTGCAGCACATATTCGAACTTGCCATCACGCTTGTTGAACATATGAAACTTGTAATCAATCGGCGCGCTTTTGCCATCACCAATGTACTTCTCAACCAGGATACGTGGCTTGATGTAGCGATAGTGAATCTCACGCGCTTCGTTGGCGAAGTCGGTCTTCAGCCAGCGATAGCAGTCATGAATGATCTGCTGCTTGCGCAGTGCGTCCGGCTCCTCCAGCAGAATCTCTACCATGTTGGAGGCGTGGTTGGGCTTGATCACCGTCCCCTTCCAGCAGGGTAAGCTGTTGAGCGTGGTCGGGTCAGTCGTTTCGTGTACCAGCGGGATCAGGTATTCATTACCGATTTTTTCAGCAATGAATTCGCGCACCGAGTACTTATCTGACAGACGACCATAGTTCTGGTAATCGCCGAAGATAAACTTACGGTACAACACCTTCTCGTTGAACACTTTTGGCTGACGCAGATTGGGCAGCTTTCTGAACTTATGGAAGTAGTAGATGCGGTCCTGATAAGCCCAGGGCATCTTCTTAATAAAATACTGCACACTTCTTCTGAGTTCTTCTTTCAACTTGAGCATATCTGACCTCATTTGTATGTTTTGTAGTTGAGTGAGGAAACCTGAATCTTTTGAATGACGCCGTTTTTAAAGAAGTAATTCATTACGGTCAGGGACAAAAGTTCTGAAAGGAAAACGCTCCACGCGGCCCCCATGATGCCGTGACCCTGGATCAACCACCAGGAGAGCGGCAAACTGATGACCATCAGGCAGATGATTTTCCTCAGCAAGTAGTTAAATCCTCCCTCTTTGACCATGTAGCGATACGCTACGGTCCCCATTGCCGAAAAGCTGGTCGCTATCGACAGCAACGTAATGAGACTTCCTGACTGTGTGTATTCCGGTCCGTACAACGCAATGATGATCCGCTCGCCGTAAAGCGAAATGACAAGCAGCATCAACAATGAAACACCCATAACGTAACCATTAAGCCGCGCCGCCAGCTTAATGGCGACCTCGCCGCGCTCCCTGAAGATCTCAGTGAAGCAGGAGGTAATGAGCGCCACCGGGATAAAAATCCAGGAGGCGGAAATGGTATTTGCCGCCGCAAACAGGCCGAGGTCGCGGGCGGGCGCCGTGCCGGCCAGGAACATCTGCGCCGCTTTGACCTGCACCGAGATAAAGATGCTGGAGATGGCCAGCGGCAGTCCGGCATACATCAGATAGCGCAGATAGGCGGTGCGCTTTTCGCGCGGCGGCATCAGGTCCTGATGGTCCTGATAGAAGTTGTGACGCTTAATCAGGTACGGCACCAGGGTCACGGCGACAATCGACAGCGTCAGCCAGAGCGGATTAAGACGCAGCCAGGCGACGGTGAAGCTGATGCCGAAACTCAGCAGCATGCCCACGGCGTTAGCGATGGTGTTAAGACGCGAGGCAAGACGCGCGTTGTTATAAACGCTGAAGGTGTCCTGGGTGACAAAGACCGAGGCAATAAATGAGGCCAGTGCAAACGCCAGGAAGTTTTCCTGCATGTTGTACCAGACCCAGATTAAGACTGGCACCGAAGTGACCAGCAATAACACCATGCGCATCGTACGGGCGATGGTCATCAGGCGCAGGCCTTTTGACGCATTTTTGCTGACGCGCTTAAACAGAATGGTTTCGGTGCCAAAGATTGCAACGGTCTGCACCATTGCAAATAGTGAGGTAGAAAACGCCATCTGACCAAACACCGTTGGGCCAAAGGACTTCGCCACGTAAGACGTCACAAAAATGACGCCAAAAACGGAGATGATCTTCTCAGACATCATCCAGGCGGCATTAGACATTACGCTCAATTTCATCGACTCTTCCTTAGTATTACTCAACTACAACCGCTTCGGTACAACATCCCTGTAACGAATTAATAAGCGCTCAGTGGGCCTGGCGAAAATGTAAGACTTCAGACCAAGCTGGTCCGAAAATTGAGATGTAAATCATGATCCGGAGTGTTAATTCAGGATAATTCTTATTATAAATGGCGCGAATCACTTCAGATGGAAACGATTTCAGGCTGAAAATAAAACAACCTTTAAGAGCCCTTCCCGCCATATTAATCAAGTCGGTCAGGCTAAATATCCAATGTACGTAGAATTTTTTCGTATTTTGGATGCGATGAATTTATAACAAAAATCCCCCTCCAGGAAGGCACGCCCACCGGATAAGAATAAAATAAGATTTATCCCATGATGATATTTATTCTAAATATCTTAATTTAGGCTTCGCAATTCAATTCGCGCACTTTAATACTGCCTTAATAGAATCTTACAGTGCCAGAAATTATTAAAGTCATTCTCATCCATTAATCGATAAGAAAGGTAAGAGCATTTATGAGAAAGTCACGATACAGCGAAGATCAAATCACAAATGCCATTAAAGCTTCTGAATCGGGCGTGAAAGTCAGAGAGATTTGTGAAGAGTTAGGCATCTCTGAAGCCACGTTCTATAGCTGGAAGAAGAAGTTTTCTGGGTTGTCTTCGGAAGAAGGCAGAAAAATCAAGGAGCTGGAAGAAAAACTGCAAAACATCACGCGTGAGTTGCAGACGCTCAACTCGGATAAAGAGATGCTGCAGAGCGTTCTGAAGCACTTCTTTACCACTAATGAAAAACGTCAGGCTGTAGATTTCCTGCAGACTACCTTCGATATCGGTACCCGTCGCAGCTGCCGCTTATTAGATATCAGCCGCAGCGTATACCATTATCCGTCAGGTACGGAGAACCGCTAAACCCAATGCTACCGCGCTTTTTAGACTTAACGCTGAGATTTGTTCTTACCAGAAGAGATGAAGATCATTTAACAGGACAATTGCGGCACCCTTTTCCGCTCCATTTATAACTAATGAATGGCTTCACGGCTAAGCTTCTTTTTTTGCGGTAAAATTGATTCACAACAGCAAAAGTCTCGCATTCTACGGCTATTCTTCCCCTCCCAATCTCGTTTACGCGGGATTGGGCCCTCCATTTTATACGTAAGCCCAGCTAATCCTCGGAACTAATTCCCTTCAATTCTATTAAGCCAATTTAAACATCGCACAAAAAATAACCACACCTTTTTTAAGTTAATAGTGGCACTAACTCAAATTTTGCGGCTGCGTTTTAATTCCGGGTGATGGGTTTATTGCATTAACTTACTCCAGGATTAATCCGGGATAAATAGTTTATTACTCCTTATCACTAACGTTAAGTGTCTATCTTTTCACTCTCTTCATTGCGCATCATTGATGCCAGACATTAATCTTTAATTAATAACGCAGCGGCGGACTTTTCTTACTCATTTATCACTGAGTGAAGTTAATAGTGGTTTCTGGCCTCTCTTTCTCAGGGCCATATCGCAATAAATAGCCGCTGATAAAAGCGTAACGTCCATAATGCTGCGCTATTTTTCCTGATTAATGACCGATATCTGAGCAGTACCCCCTTTCCAGGACGGCAAATGGCTGTGCGCAACAGCCCCTGAGTGCCGTTTTTTAACTGAAGAACGGGGGATGAGAGAGGGAGTTGGGGGGAACGGGACAATCACGCAGCGGTATGAAATCGATTTCGCGCCATAAATCTGCCGGAGAGCGAGCAAATCGGGATAGGGTTTAATCTTAAAAAGCCGCGCGGCGGGGTTTCCACGCGGCAGAACGGTGTGGGGGATTTTCGCGGTTTACGGGTTTAGTGAGACCACGAGAGGTTGGGGTTTGATACGCATGGCCCACAGGACACCGGCCATCAGACACACAATACCCGTCACGGTGAGCAGCGGAGGCCAGCTTTGATACCAGAGAAAAGTCCACAACAGGCCAAACAGAATCTCGAAAACGATGAGCGGCCCCATCAATACAGTAGGCAGGCGCTGACTGGCAGCGTTCCAGCATAAGGTGCCCAGCCAGGAACAGAGCAGGCCAATCGTCAGCATCAGGGAGATAAACACCGTGGGACGCGGCCCAAACGGCAGCGAAAAATCGGGCTGCTGCCAGGCGAGCTGCACACTGACCAGCGCATACATGATCAGCGCCATCGGCAGCGTCACCAGGCCCTGCGCGGTGGCCCAGGTCGAAGGACGCAGGTCGGGATGGGTCCGCAGCCAGCGGGCATTGCGCAGCGGATACCAGGTCCAGCAGACCACGGCTAACAGTGCCAGCCCGATACCCGTCAGATAACGGCTGAGATCCAGCGTGCCGCCCTGACTCTGTAATTCCTCCGCATTCACGCAGAGTAATCCGGCCGCCATCATGACCAGGGCCGGAAACAGCCGCCGCCATGGCAGCCGTCCTTCAAGATGGCCGTAACAGAGATTAGCGGTCACGGCGATCACCACCGGCAGCGTACCGATGATCATAGTGGAGACCGGCCCACCAGTGCGCTGAATGGCGTTCGCCAGAAATGCATAATAGAGGAGGTTCCCCACCAGCGAGAGCTTCACCGCCTCACGCCAGTCAGCCCGCCCCAGCTTGCGCAGGCGACGACGGCCGTGCCAGGCCAGCGGCAGCGCAATCAATCCAAACGCCACATAACGTCCCGCCGATTGCAGCGCACCGGGATAGTCAGGCACCAGCAGTGGCCCGACAAAGATCAGCCCCCACATCAGCCCGGCTGTGATGGCAAACATAACACCCGCAAACATGATTTCTTCCTTATATAGCGTTTTGGCAGAGCAGAGTGTGGCGGGTTCGGGCGGGGATTGCTTGTAGCAGATTGCGGTGGTCTCAGGGCTGGTGAACCTGCTTTTGATAGCGGCCCGGCGTGATGCCATAACGGTTTGCAAAGGCGCGGGTGAGATGGGCCTGATCGGTTAATCCCACCGCCGCCGCAACGCTGGCGGCCGCTTCCCCCTGCGCCAGCCTTTGCTTGGCGTCATAGAGCCGGAAAGCCATCAGCATCTGATGCGGCGTAACGTGATAGTGCTGGCGAAAGGCGCGTAAGAAGTGCCACGGCGATAACGATGCCAGGGCCGCCAGCTCTTCCAGCCGCACCGGTTCTGCGAGGTTGGCACGCAGATAATCTCTCACCTGATCAAAACGATGACGGGCATCGGGTCTGCCCTGTGAAGACATACGAGCCAGCGGCCGGATCTGCAGCAGCAGTTCAGCGATCAGGCTCTGGCGCGCCAGTTCAGACTCCGCCTGCCAGAGTGCACCCAGCAGGCGGGAGAGCGGCTGGGCTACGCGCGGATCGGTCAGCAGCGCCTCATTAAACCACCAGCCGCGATCGCCGGTGAGTTCATCCATCAGCTGCGGCTGAATGTAGATCATCTGGTAGCGCCAGCCCTCCTCGCACGCTGACTCACCGGTATGCAGCTCATCCGGATTCATCATGACCAGCGAGTTCTCCGGCGCAGTATATTCGGTGCCGCGATAGCGAAAGCGCTGCGCGCCGGCTTCGATTGTGCCGATTCCAAAGGCTTCATGAGTATGGGGTTCAAAGGCATAGCGGGAGATGTGGGCCTGATAGAGTTCCACACCGGGCAGCTCAGCGAGTTGCTGAAACCGGGCGCGGTCTTTCTCACAGGGGAAACTAGCCGGAACACCTTCCACTTCTCTCTCCTTATTTAACCAGTCTGTTTAGCATGCCTGCGACCGGGGTGAAAATGCAAAAGATTGCTATCCGTATCGCCGCAGGTAACACTGTTTTTTTCAGACCGGAAGGGATTAAGCATGGCACAGCGGGTAGTCGTGGTTATTGATATGCAGAACGGGGTTTTCAGCACGCCGCGTTTCGACAGAGCAGGACGGAGTGCACAGATTAACCGGCTGACCGAACGCGCCGATATCACACTCTTTATTCAGCACCGCGAAGGCGCGATGTGCGAGGGCAGTGAGGCTTTTGATCTGCTGCCGGAAATCACTCAGCCTGAGGGCGCCCACTACGTCACTAAAACCGCCTGCGACAGCTTCTGGCAAACTGCGCTGGCCGCGCTGTTAAAGCGGCTGGAGATTAAAGAATTTGTAGTGTGCGGCTGTGCCACCGATTACTGCCTGGATACCACCATAAAAGTCGGGGCCAGTGCGGGCTATGCCATTACCGTTGCCGCCGATGCGCATACCACGGCAGATCGCCGCTGGGTCAGCGCCGAAGCGCTGATTAACCAGCACAATGAGGTCTGGTCCTCCTTGTCGATTCCCGGCAACGTGCCGCGCGTACTGAGCACAGACGAGATTGTGGCGGAATGGTCGTAACAGGCCGTAAAAGCCGCGCATAAAAAAGCCCGCATAAGCGGGCTTTTTTGCACTCTCTGACCAGCGGAATCAGAATGGAATATCGTCGTCGAAATCCATTGGTGGTTCGTTGTTGTTGCTGGCCGGCGCGCTCTGTGGCTGCTGCTGCGGACGAGACTGCGCGCCGCCACTGAACTGGTTGTTGTTGCCCTGC
>Ga0308171_1000622_pt1 | contig 67573 bp, 72 predicted proteins | sample PhyGR1_FD_202135 | JGI IMG/M metagenome (GOLD analysis project Ga0308171, IMG submission 202135) | Phyllosphere microbial communities from UC Gill Tract Community Farm, Albany, California, United States - DLSLSG.R1 | ecosystem: Host-associated > Plants > Phyllosphere > Unclassified | place: USA...
ACGATGGTCGAACATCTCTCGTGAACAGATCGCCTTCGGCGCCGCTGGGTCCCCCGGTCTCGCTGCGCTCGCCGGAGGATGACGAAGGTGAAAGCGCACACCAAGGTGCGCAACGGGTGGCAAGCGGACGTCCGTCCTTGCACCGTCGCCCCGGACGGCCCGAAGGGGCGATCCGGGGCCCAGACGGTGAATCTGATGGAGGGGACGGAGAACCGTCTGCCGCCTGGGTTCCGGGTTCGCTGCGCGCCCCGGAATGACGGAGTAAAGGCTGCGCCGCCTCTACTCCTCCCGCTTCGCCTTTCGCATCCAAGGCCGCGTCTCTTCGCCCCTAGCCTTGGCGTTGATTTCCTTGAGCTTTCGCCCCTGCATGGCCGAAAGGGCCTGGCCGGGGGCGCCCTTTTCGGGGTCGGCGAAGGCGCGGCCGTGGGTCTGGATTCGCTCACCCACCGAATCGAGGAAGTCGCCCTCCCATTCGGACAGCGAAACGCCCGCCTTCTCGGCCGAGCGGCGGGCGCGTTTCAGGGCGTTGAGCGTGGCCCGCTTGACCGCCTCGCGCTGTTGATCCCAAGGGCTCAACAGCGGTTTCTTTTTAGGGGCGCTACCGTCCTTCGGACTACTTGAGCGCGAGATAGGAGAGCGAGCCTTAAAGGCGTCTTCGCCCTTCAGCTCGCTGCTCTTGAAGCCGCTGGAGCGCAGCCTGGACGCGTCGCCGCCCTTCAGGCTGCTGGAGCGTGAAGGGCGGTCGCTGGGGGGCTTGAAGGGCGTGCGCTTCAGGCCCGCCTCCCTCAGATCTCGCCGAGGGCCGACAGGTAGAGGTCGAGGATGGCTTCTTCTTCCTGGCGCTTGGCCTTGTCCTGCTTGCGCAGGCGCAGGACCTTGCGCAGGACCTTGACGTCATAGCCCTCGCCCTTGGCCTCGGCGAAGACCTCCTTCATGTCGACCATGACGGCCTGCTTGTCCTCTTCGAGGCGCTCAAGGCGCTCGATGATCGAGCGCAGGCGGCCCTGGGCGGTGGCGGTCAGGACGTCCGAGGAAGCGTCAAAGGCGGGGGCGTCGTCGGCCATGAAGAAAGCTCCGAAACTTGAATTGGCCGGCGGGCGACCGTGAACCCACTCTGAAGCAGACCCGGGGCCGACAGGGCAAGAAGGGAATCGCCTGAACCGTCCTCAGGACCGAATCCCCTGCGATCCTGCATCCTGACGCCAGACACGAAAAAGGCCGCGAGCGACGCCCGCAGCCTTTGAATATCGCAACCGCGGCGCCGTTTCAGGCGCCGACGCGGTTCTTAGCCTTGCTTGGCCTTGAAGCGCGGATCGGTCTTGTTGATCACATAGACCACGCCCTTGCGGCGAACGATCTTGCAGTCGCGGTGGCGACCCTTGAGCGACTTAAGCGAGCTGCGGACCTTCATGGTCGGACGTCCCGAAGATTGGAGGCCCGTGAGGGCGGTCAAAAACAAATGCGCGGAGAGCCTGCGGACAGGACCTTGCGGCGGAGCGGTGCGTATAGAGAGGCCTCCGCCTTTCGTCAACATTCCGCGCGGGGATTCCGCTGGAGGCCTGGCCTCCGAGTTGAACGGAGGGTCTCCGGACATGCACGTCCGGCGCGTCGCCCCTCCGCCACCAGGCCGTGTCCAAGGGAATGAGCTTTCTATAACCCCGCTCTTAACCGCGTCTTTCGGCGAAAGGTTAACGCCGCCTTCACCCTTATCACGGAAACCGACGCTGGCTTCGCGCGCTTGTGATTGGTCGTTGAATTCGGGGGCGTTAGCCTGTGGTCATGCGTTTCGCTTATCGTCTGCTTCTTCTCGGTTCTGTTGCGGCCTGCGCGCCCATGGTTCCGTCACCGCCCCAGCCGCAGCCGGCGCCCCCGGCCGTGGTCGAACCCGCGCCCGCCACCCCGCCGACCGCGCCCCCGGCCTCGACCGATCTGTCGGACGCCTATGACCAGGCCAGCTTCGACGCCTGGAAGCAGAGCTTCCTGGATCGTCTCGGCGGCGCCCGGAAGTGGGAGTATTCGCGAGAGCTGAACGGCGTCACCCCAAACGCCAGCGTCATCCGCCTGGACCGCAACCAGCCCGAATTCTCGCGCCCCGCCGGCGCCTATATCCAGAGCGCGACCGCCCCCGCCCGAATCGCCATGGCCCGCCAGCGCGTCGATCGCGTGCCGTGGGAGGTGACCCAGAAATTCGGCGTGCCGACAGAGATTCTGCTGGGCGTGTGGGCTCAGGAAAGCGCCTTTGGTCAGGTTCAGGGCGACTTCGACGTCGTCCGCTCGCTGGCCACCCTGGCCTATGACGGCCGCCGCCGCGCCTGGGCCGAGGACCAGTTGAAGAACGCCCTCGACATCGTCGTGGACGGCAAGCGGGCCCGCGATGGGCTGAAAGGCAGCTGGGCCGGCGCCATGGGCCAGACCCAGTTCATGCCCGACAACTATCTGAAGCTGGGCGTGGATCAGAACGGCGACGGCAAGGTGGACATCTGGGGCTCGGACGCCGACGCCCTGGCCTCCGCCGCCAACCTGCTGGCCCAGGCCGGCTGGAAGCGCGGTCAGGGCTGGGCCTATGAGGTCATCCTGCCCGCCAACTTCGACTACAGCCAGGCTGAAGGGCCGAGGCACGACTGGGCCTTCTGGGCCGCGCGAGGCGTGCGCCTGGCCAACGGCTCGTCGCCGAACAGCGCAGAAGCCGCCGAGGGCGCGACCATCCTGCTGCCGCAGGGCGCCAAGGGTCCCGCCTTCCTGGCCCTGCCCAACCACTATGTGATCCGGCGCTACAACAACTCGGTCAGCTATGCGCTCGCCATCGGCCTGATCGCCGACGGCGTTGCGGGCAAGCCCCCCCTGACCGCCGCCTGGCCCAACGACGGCCCGCTGACCCGCGAGCAGCGCGTCGGCGCCCAGACCGCCCTGACCCGCATGGGCTTCGACACGCAAGGCGTGGACGGCGTCATCGGCTCCAACACCCGCGCGGCCCTGCGCCGCTGGCAGCAGGCCAACGGAAAGGTCGCGGACGGCTATCTGACGGATGTGCTGGCGGACGAGTTGATCAGGCGGGCGCGGTAAGGTTCACGCCTCTCCCTCCCCTTCATGGGGAGGGTGGTCGCGCAGCGACCGGGTGGGGAGGGCGAGGCGATACGGAGCGCCGCGCTTGACTTGCCACAGCGCCCCCACCCGGCCTCGGCTACGCCTCAGCCACCCTCCCCGAACGGGGAGGGAGAAACGGCGGCCTACCCCTTCATGCGCCAGGTGGCGCCTTGCGGGCCGTCCATGACGACGACGTTCAGTTCGTTCAGGCGGTCGCGGATGCGGTCGGCTTCGCCCCAGTTCTTCTCGGCGCGAGCGCTAGCGCGCTGCTCCAGCAGGGCCTCGACCTCGGCCTTGAGCGCGGGATCGCCGCCCTCGAACCATTCGTCCGGCGTCAGGGACAGCACCCCCAGAAGCCCGGCGGCTTCGGTCAGGCTCCAGCGCGCCATCGCCACGTCGTTGATGTCGGCCTCGGCGTCGTTCAACAGGTCGCGCAGGGCGTTCCCCAGGCCGAACAACTGGGCGATGGCGCCTGGCGTGTTCAGATCGTCCTCCAGCGCATCCAGCACCGGGTCCATCGCATTCTCAGCCAACTCCATCTCGGCCTCGTCCAGCACGGCCTCGTCGAAGTCGGCCAGGGCCGCGTCGGCGTCGCGCAAGACGCCATAGAGACGGTCCAGGTTCTTGCGCGACTGGTCCAGCAGGGCCTGGTTCCAGTCCAGCGGCTGACGATAATGGGCGCTCAGCAGGGCCCAGCGCACGACCTCGCCCGGCATGTTCTGCACCAGATCATGCAGCAGCAGGACGTTGCCGATCGACTTGGACATCTTCTCGGCGTCCACGGTCAGGAAGCCGTTGTGCATCCAGTACCGGGCGTATTCGTCGTGCGCCTGATCGCCGTGGGCGTGGCCGTGGGCGCAGACGCCCTGGGCGATCTCGTTCTCATGGTGCGGGAAGACCAGGTCGATGCCGCCGCCGTGGATGTCGATGGGCAGCCCCAGGGCCTTCTCGATCATGGCCGAGCATTCGATGTGCCAGCCGGGACGCCCCTGCCCCCACGGGCTCGGCCAGGACGGCTCGTCGGTCTTGGACGGCTTCCACAGGACGAAGTCGTGGGGGTTTTTCTTGTAGGGCGCGACCTCGACCCGGGCGCCGGCGATCATGTCGTCCAGGTTCCGACCCGACAGGGCGCCGTAGGCCTTGTAGGACGAGACGTCGAACAGGACGTGGCCTTCCGCCGCATAGGCGCAGCCGGCGTCGACGATGGCCTGGATCTGGGCGACGATGGCGGGGATATAGTCGGTGACGTGCGGCGCGAGGTCGGGCGGGCTGACGTTCAGCAGGCCCATGTCGGCGAGATAGGCGGCTTCGTAGCGGGCCGTGACCTCGCCGATCGGCACGCCTTCGCGGGCGGCCTTGGCGTTGATCTTGTCGTCCACGTCCGTGACGTTGCGGGCGTAGACGACCTTGTCCGGGCCATAGGTCCGGCGCAGCAGCCGCACCAGGACGTCGAACACCACCGGCGGACGCGCATTCCCAATATGAGCATAGTCATAGACTGTCGGACCGCAGACATAGAGCGTCACCCGGTTCGGATCGCGCGGCGTAAAGGCGCGCTTTTCGCGGCGAAGGGTGTCGTGGATGTGCAACGGCATGGCTGACAGTCTTTGCGAGTTTTCTTGCGGGACGGACGACGTGTCCCATATAGCGGCCTGATACACAGTCATACGTGATTGGTAAAAGGTAGCCTTGGCGGGCCTTCCCGCCCCGCTGGATCAGTTCATGAGCACTTCGCCCGCCAAGCCCGTCCTCGTCACCGATGAAACCGCCGTCGTGCGTCCCAGCCGCGAACAGGCGCTGGAAGCGGTGCGCACCCTGATCGCCTGGGCGGGCGACAATCCCCAGCGTCCCGGCCTGATCGACACGCCCAAGCGCGTGGTCGACGCCTATGCCGAATGGTTCGACGGCTATGACGCCGATGCGGGCAAGGAGCTGTCGCGGACCTTCGAGGACGTGACCGGCTATGACGACATGGTCATCCTGCGCGACATCGAGATCGAGAGCCATTGCGAGCACCACATGGCCCCCTTCCTGGGCAAGGCCTATGTCGCCTACCTGCCGGGCGAGAAGGTCGTGGGCATCTCCAAGCTGGCGCGCGTGGTCGAGATCTTCGCCCGTCGCCTGCAGAACCAGGAGACCCTGACCAACGACATCATCGAGGCCATCGAATCGCACTTGCAGCCGCGCGGCGTGGCCGTCCTGATCGATGCGGCGCATCAGTGCATGACCACGCGCGGCGTGCATCACCGCCACGTCACCACCATCACCACCCGCTTCACCGGCGCCTTCAAAAACGATCCGGCGCTGGCCGACCGCTTCCTCAAGCTGGCCAAAGGCTGAGTCTCAGGGGTTTGATCCGGTCGTTTCGCAGGTGCGAGACGGCGGATTATGCAATCTTATTGCCGCCTGACGCGAATTCGTCATGCAAGACGGCTTTACAAGCCGGACGCGGGACGCCAAGACAACCTCCATACCTTTGAGTGCTGCTCGCCGAAGAATGCGAGCCGTGATGGAGACGACGGCGTATGGGCTCTAAACTTTCCGGTCCCGCGGGCCAGGGCGGCAAAACGATCGAACAGAACGCGGACATCAACGTCACGCCGTTCGTCGACATCATGCTGGTGCTGCTGATCATCTTCATGGTCGCCGCGCCGCTGGCCACCGTGTCGATCAAGCTGGACCTGCCGCCGGCGACCCCGCCGGCCCCGACCGACAAGCCCAAGGAACCCGTGTACATCACGATCCAGGAGTCGGGCAGCATCTACATCGCCGAACAGGAAACCTCGGTCGCCACCCTGCCGGCCGACGTCTGCGCCGCTCAGGCCGTGGCCACGGACTGCCGCGAAGAGCGCGTCTTCGTCCGCGCCCAGCCGGAAGTGAAGTACAACCAGTTCATGGAAGTCATGAACAAGCTTCAGGAAAACGGCTTCTACAAGGTCGGCCTTCTGAACGAAGACATCGAGTAGGACCTCAGTCCGCTCCAAGAATCAGGGCCGCTCCTTCGGGGGCGGCCCTTTTTCTTTGCCCAAGCCTCAACAGGGCGCTTGCCCTGATCCCCGTCGCCGTTCTTGATGCGGGCTGTGAGTTTCGGGGAAATCGCCATGCGTCGTCGCACCTTCCTGTCCAGCCTGCCGGCAGGCGCCCTTCTCGCCGGGGCCGGATCGGTCACAGCGCAAAGCGGACAGCCGCCGCGACGAGAACAGACACAACCCGCCGTCCCCTCGCCTCGTCCCGCTGATCCCTATGCCGGCGTCGGCATCGGCGACCGGGTGACGGGACCCAAGTTCGTCGGTCGCTCGACCGTATGGGGCGCCAATGGCGCCGCCGCCACGGCCCACCCCGCCGCCACCCTGATCGGATTGGACACCCTGCGGCGCGGCGGCTCGGCCATCGATGCCGCCATCGCCATCAACGCCGCCCTGGGCTTTCTGGAGCCGACCGCCAACGGCATAGGCGGCGACGCCTTCTGCCTGATGTGGGACCCGACCCAGAAAAAGGTCGTCGGCTTCAACGGTTCGGGGAACAGCCCGCGCGGCCTCTCGCTGGCGACCGCCCGCTCCAAGGCCGGCCCCGACGGCTACCTGCCCAAATACGGCGCCGTGACCGTCAACGTGCCCGGCACGGTCGACGCCTGGTGGAGCGCGCACCAGCGCTACGGCAAGCTGCCGTGGAAGGACGTCCTGATCCCCGTCGCCGAACTGTGCGAGCAGGGCGTGCCGGTGCCCCAGGTCATCGCCTGGTATCTGGAGCGCAACATGGCCGGTTTCGACCGGGGCGCGTCCCTGATCGAGGAAAACGACAACAGGAAGAAGGTCTATACCCCCAACGGCCGCACGCCGAAGACGGGCGAGATCTTCGCCAACCCCGACCTGGGCCGCACCTATCGCATGATCGCCGAGGGCGGCCGCGACGCCTTCTATGACGGGGCCATCGCCGACCACATCGAGCGCTATTTCAACCGCATCGGCGGCTGGATGACCCGCGCCGACCTGGCCGCCCACCGCACCGAATGGGTCGAGCCGCTGATGACCACCTATCGCGGGGTCGAGGTCTATTCCCTGGGGCCGAACACTCAAGGGCTGTCCACCAACCAGATCCTGAACATCTGCGAGCAGTTCGACCTGAAGGCCATGGGCTTCCAGTCCGCCGCCTCGATCCACGTCCAGGCCGAGGCCAAGCGGTTGGCCTTCGAGGACCGCGCCCGCTACTTCGCCGACGAGCGCTTCGCCAAGGCCCCGACCGCCTGGCTGAACTCCAAGGCCTACGCGGCCGAGCGCGCCAGGCTGATCAACCCGAACCGCGTCATGGACCGCGTCTTCCCCGGCGACGCCCCGACCCAGGGCGACACCACCTATTTCAGCGTGGCCGACAAGGACGGGATGATGGTCAGCTGGATCCAGTCCAACTATCGCGGCATGGGCTCCGGCCTGACGCCCGACGGCCCGGACGGCGGGACGCTGGGCTTCATGTTCCAGGACCGGGGCGAGCTGTTCTCGCTCACCGACGGCCACCCCAATGTCTATGCGCCGGGCAAGCGGCCCTTCCACACCATCATCCCCGGTTTCGCCTGCAAGGACGGCGAGCCCTGGCTGGCCTACGGCGTCATGGGCGGCGGGATGCAGCCGCAGGGCCAGGCCCAGATCATCATCAACATGGTCGATTACGGTCTTGACCCGCAGGAGGCCGGCGACAGCCCGCGCTGGCAGCACTACGGCTCGTCCGAACCGACCGGCCACCCGGCCGAGGGCGTGGGCAAGCTGCATCTGGAATCCGGCGTGCCGGAGGCGACCAAGCAGCAACTGACCGCCATGGGCTGGGACCTCGGCCCGCCCGACGGCGGCTTCGGCGGCTATCAGAACGTCATGAAGCAGATCAACGCCCAGGGCCGCTGGACCTATGGCGCGGCGACGGAGATGCGCAAGGACGGCAACGCCCTGGCCTATTGATCCGGTCTGTTTGAGGAAGACGCCATGATCGCCGCCCTTCTGGCCGCCAGCCTGCACGCCGCCGCCTTCGACACGCCCGCCGAATGCCACCCTGTTCCGGGCGCCGAAGCCCTGTGGCGCGACGACGTCCGCTATGTCTTCGTCGGCGAAACCCACGGCACGACCGAAGCCCCCGCCGCCTTCGCCGACCTGGTCTGCGCCGCTCTGGAACAGGGGCCGGTGACGGTTTCGGTCGAATATCCGGTGCAGATGCAGCCGACGCTGGACGCCTTCATGGCCGCCGACAGCGACACGGCGGCGCGCGCCGCTCTCGCCGCCTATGAGTATGGCCCCTTCGTCCACCATGACGGGCGCGGCAGCGGCGCCATGCTGGACCTGCTGCTGCGTCTGCGCGGCATGGCGAAGGCGGGCGAGGACGTGACCCTGGTCGCCTCCGTGCCGGACAGCCCCCGCATCGAGGGCTTCCGCCAGTCCTATGCGGAGATGGACCGCGCCGTTCTCTGGGGGCGTCAGGCCATGGCGCGGCCAAAGGCGCGGGTCATGGTCCTGGTGGGCCGGGTCCACGCGGAAAAGGTTCGCCGGGTCGGCTCGCCGCTGGGCTTGCCCGCCGCCGCCCATATCCGGCCCGAGGAGACCCTGTCCCTGACCCTCGCCCATCAAGGCGGAGAGGCCTGGATGTGTCTGGACGAATGCGGAAACGCGCCGATTCCCGCATCCGACGACCCGACGGTGCGCGGCATTCTCCTGGCGCCGCAGCAGGCCGGGAAGTTCGACGGCCTGCTGGCGCTCGGTCCGGTGACGGCGTCCGCCCCCGTCAAGCCTTGACCTGACCTCGCGTCAATCGCCTAGAGTTCGTTTCCAAACAGGACGGACCCTATGACCGAGCTCGTGACCCGCGACTTCACCGCCCCGGCCGCCGACGGCTATCCGCTGTCGATGCGGCTGATCTCGGCGGCGGAACCCCGGATCGCTGTGCTGGTCTCGTCCGGCACCGGGTTTCCCAAGGGCTTCTATGAGCGGTTCGCGCGGCATCTGGCCGAGCGGGGCGCGGCGGTGCTGACCTATGATTACAGGGGCATCGCCGGATCGCGGCCCGAGGATCTGAAGGGGATGGCGATGGACTATCCCGACTGGGGTCGGCTGGACATGCCCGCCGCTCTGGACGCCCTGGTCGCGGCGGCGCCGGGCCTGCGCGTCGTCCATGTCGGGCACAGCGTCGGCGGGCATTTCCTGGGCTTCATGGCCAATCAGGACCGGATCGACCGCCACGCCTTCGTCTCGGTCGGCACCGGCTGGTGGGGCGGGCATCACCGATCCTACAATCCGCTGGAGCTGTTTTTCTGGCTGGGTTTCGGGCCGTTCAGCCTGATGCGGCACGGCTATATCAAGGGCGGCGGCCTGTGGGGCGGGACCGACCTGCCGCGCGGGGTCTTCACCACCTGGCGGCGCTGGTGCCTGAAGCGGGAATACTTCTCGCGAGAGCTGGAGACGACGCTGCGGCCGCATCATTACGAGGCGGTGACCGCCCCGATCCGGTCGTGGATCTTCACCGACGATCCTATCGCCACGCCGAACAGCGCGCGAGACCTGCTGAGCGTCTATCCCAAGGCCCCGTCCGAGATCAGCGTCCACGCGCCGTCCGACTTCGGCGCGCGGCGCATCGGCCACGAAGGCGCCTTCCGCAAGGGGATGGAGCCGCTGTTGGACCGGATTTTCCACTGGCTGGAGAATGGCGAAGGCTGATCCGGCGCCTATATCGAGCGCTCCTGATCCCGCGGAGCCTTCCCATGCCCTATTCCGACCAGCCCACCGTCGTCGCCTCGGGCGTGGAGATTCCGCTGCTGGGCTTCGGCACCTGGCAGCTGGAGGCCGACGACGCGCGGCGCATGGTGCGCGAGGCCCTGCGCATCGGCTATCGCCACATCGACACGGCCTGGATCTACAAGAACGAGAAGGCCGTGGGCGACGGCATCGCCGACGCCGTGGCCGAGGGGATCGTGGCGCGCGAGGACGTCTTCGTCACCACCAAGATCTGGGTCGAGCATTTCCATCGCGACGCCCTGCTGCGGCAGGCCGAGGAATCCGCGATCAGCCTGGGCCTGACGCCCGACCTGCTGTTGCTGCACTGGCCCAAGCCGACGCCGGCGCTGGAAGAGACCATCGGCGCCCTGAACGCGGCGTTGGAACAGGGCTTCACCAAGCACGTGGGCCTGTCCAACTTCCCCTCAAGCCTGTTCCGCGAGGCGGCGGCTCTGTCCAAGGCGCCGCTGGTGACCAACCAGGTCGAGTATCACCCTTATCTGTCGCAGAAGACGCTGATCGAGACGGCGCGCGAGCTGGGCTCGTCCATCACCGCCTGGTCGCCGCTGGCCCAGGGCAAGATCGCCGACGACGCCGTGATCGGCGAGATCGCCAGGGCCCACGGCAAGACCAACGGCCAGGTCACCCTGCGCTGGATCATCCAGCAGGGCGTGATCGCCATTCCGCGCACCGCCAAGGAAGGCCGCGCGGCCGAGAATTTCGACATCTTCGACTTCGACCTTTCGGCGGACGAAATGGCGCGCATCCATGCCCTGGCCCGTGCCGACGGTCGTCTGGGCGACTGGCTGGACGAGGCCTTCCAATGGGATCAGGATGCCTGATCTAACAGCGTCATAGGACGCAAGCGTCGGGGAGGACGCCATGGGTTCGGTTCTGGGCTTTCCGGGGATTGATCCGACAGACGCCCTGATCGGCGCCCGCATCCGGCGCTGGCGGGATCAGCGGGGCGTGGCGCCGGCCGACCTCGCCGCCGCCCTGGACCTGACGCCCGAGGCCCTGCGCCGGGTCGAGGCGGGGCGCGAGCATCTGGATTCAGCCGGCATCGACGCCGCCACCCGCGCCCTGCACCTGCCGGTGTGGGCGCTGGTTTCCGACACGCGGGGCTATTGATGGCGGCGCGCCTCTATCGCGCGGTCTTCGCCTGTGTCGGCTGGTTCGCCCTGATCCTGCAATATGTCCTGACCCTGACGGGCAATCCGCACATGGGCGCGGGCGAACTGACGCTGAACTTCGTCAGCTACTTCACCATCCTGACCAATATCCTGGCGGCCCTGGCCCTGACGGCGCCGGTCGTGGCGCCGCACAGCCGGCTGGGGCGCTGGAGCAGCAGCGAGGGCGTCCGCGCGGCCGTCGCCATGTATATCGCCGTGGTCGGCCTGACCTACCACTTCCTGCTGGCGGACGTCTGGGACCCGCAAGGCTGGCTGCTGGTCGCCAACACCCTGCTGCACTACGTCATGCCGCTCGCCTTCGTGATCGACTGGCTGGCCTTCACGCCCAAGGGGCGGCTGCGCTGGGCCGATCCGGCCAAATGGCTGGTCCCGGTGCTGATCTATGGCGGCTGGACCCTGTTGCACGGCAGGCTGAGCGGCTGGTGGCCCTACTGGTTCGTGGACGTGGACGAGCTGGGGCTGGGCAGGACCCTGGTCTATTTCGCGGGCCTGCTGGCCTTCTTCCTGATCGTGGGCCTGATCGTCGTGGCGATCGACCGCACGTTTGGACGGCGTGACAGACGGCCTCTACCCGCCTAAGCGTCAGCGCATGGCCTACAAGTCCCTGCGCGATTTCATTGCTGTGCTCGAAGCCGAGGGCGAACTGCTCCGCGTCTCCGAGCCCGTCTCCACCCATCTGGAGATGACCGAGATCCAGACCCGGCTGCTGCGTAACGGCGGCCCGGCGGTCCTGTTCGAGAAGCCGGTCATGCCGGACGGCTCGATCAGCCCCATCCCCTGCCTGGCCAACCTGTTCGGCACGGTGAAGCGCGTCGCCATGGGCGTGACGCTGGAGGGCAAGACGCGGACGACAGCGGGCGAGTTGCGCGAGGTCGGCGAACTGCTGGCCTTCCTGCGCAATCCGACGCCGCCGCGCGGCCTGTCCGACGCCATGGAGATGCTGCCCCTGGCCAAGACCGTCATGTCGATGCGGCCCAAGACGGTGAAGAAGGCCCCGGTGCAGGAAGTCGTGCTGAAGGGCGACCAGATCGACCTGACGTCGCTTCCCATTCAAGGCTGCTGGCCCGGCGAGCCGGCGCCCCTGATCACCTGGGGCCTGGTCGTGACCAAGGGGCCGTCGGACGACCGCGAGGACGACTTCAACCTGGGCATCTATCGGATGCAGGTCCTGGGCAAGGACAAGGCCATCATGCGCTGGCTGGCCCATCGCGGCGGGGCCCAGCACTATGCCCGGCACAAGAAGGCGGGCAAGCGGGAACCCCTGCCCTGCGCCGTGGTTCTGGGCGCCGATCCCGGCACCATCCTGGCCGCCGTGACCCCGGTGCCGGAGACCCTGTCGGAGTATCAGTTCGCGGGCCTGATGCGCGGCTCCAAGGCCGAGCTGGTCCCGTGCAAGACCGTGCCGCTGATGGTGCCGGCCAATGCCGAGATCGTGCTGGAGGGCCACGTCCTGCTGGACGAGTTCGAGGACGAAGGCCCCTACGGCGACCACACCGGCTACTACAACTCGGTCGAGAAGTTCCCGGTCTTCCAGGTGACGGCGATCACCATGCGCCGCGACCCCATCTATCTGACCACCTTCACCGGCCGTCCGCCGGACGAGCCGAGCGTGTTGGGCGAAGCCCTCAACGAGGTCTTCATCCCCCTGATCCGCCAACAGTTTCCCGAGATCGTCGACTTCTGGCTGCCGCCCGAGGGGTGCAGCTATCGCATCGCCGTGGTGTCGATGAAGAAGGCCTATCCCGGTCACGCCAAGCGGGTGATGATGGGCTGCTGGAGCTATCTGCGGCAGTTCATGTACACCAAGTGGATCATCGTGGTGGACCACGACATCAACGCCCGCGACTGGAAGGACGTGATGTGGGCCATCTCGACCAAGATGGACCCGGCGCGCGACATCACCGTCATCGAGAACACCCCCATCGACTATCTGGACTTCGCCTCGCCCGAGAGCGGCCTGGGGTCCAAGATCGGGCTGGACGCCACCGACAAGTGGGAGCCGGAGACCAGGCGTGAATGGGGCGAGGAGATCCGCATGGACGATGCGGTGATCGAGCGGGTCAACGACCTGTGGGACCGCCTCGGATTGCCGGGTGACGGAACGCCGATCTGGAAATAGACTGAGCCGCTAGTCAGCGCCGGGGGGCCATGTGAGCGCGTTCGAGTTCTTCTTCAGCTTTTACGGCCTGCTGCTCGGGTTGTCGGTGGCCGAACTGGTCGGCGGCTTCGCACGCGTGCTGCACGAGCGCGAGCGCATCCGCTTCGGCTGGCTGACGCCGGCGCTGGCCCTGTTCGTGGCCATCGACATCGCCACCTTCTGGAATCAGGCCTGGGTGATCTTTCGCGGGGCGCCGTTCAACACCTTCCTGCTGATCGTCAGCCTGAGCATCGCCGCGACCTTCTATGTGGCGGCCAGCGTCACCTTCCCCCGCGTCTCGGCCGAGGGCGCTCATGAGCGCATTGATCTGGACGCTCACTTCTGGGCCCACCGCAAACTGGTCTTCGGCTGCATCCTGGCGGCCAATCTGATCGTCGCGGTCATGGTCATCATCCTGGCGCAGCTCGATCCGGGCTTCGCCAAGGTCGCCCGTTCCGTCTCGTTGTGGACCGGGGTCGGCATCTTCGTCATTGGCACGGCGACGGGGGCTTTTGCCCCCGGGCGCCGGGCGGCGGTCGGCGCCCTGGCCGTCGTACTGCTGTACAGCCTGTGGAACATGGCCAAGTCGGCCGCGGCCCTCGCGGCCGTTGGCGGCTGGGCGCCTGTGACCGGTGGGGGCTGAGCCCTTCGCCGAGACCTACCGGAGACTTGCCAGACGATGACGATGAGCCCACGAAAAGCTATGCGCCCTGATTACCTCGTTGCGGCGGCCATGGCCGCCCTTGTCGCCTGCGTGAGCCCCGCCATGTCCCAGACCCCTTCTGTTTCAAACACCGCGCCCTGGGATCAGGCCTTCCTGCCGCCCGCGCCCGCGTGGAACGGCGCGTCCAAGGCCCTGCTGCGCGACGCCTCCGATCCCTGGGTCACGGCCTTCGAGGCCGATGCGGCGCATGACTTCTCGCCCTCCTACGCCGACACGCGCGCCTGGTTCGACCGACTAGATGCGGCCAGCGACCTGATCCGCATCGAACAGTTCGGCGTCTCGCCGGAGGGCCGTCCCCTCTATACGGTGATCGCGTCCAAGGATGGGGCGACGCTGGATCCGTCCAAACCCGTCCTGCTGGCCCAGGCCGGCATCCATCCGGGCGAGATCGACGGCAAGGACGCGGGCATGATGCTGCTGCGCGACATGGCGTTTTACGGCAAGGACGGCCTGCTGGACCGGGCCAACCTGATCCTGATCCCGATCCTGAGCGTGGACGGGCATGAGCGGACCAGCCCCTATTCCCGGCCCAACCAGCGCGGACCGCGCAACCAGGGCTGGCGTCACACGGCGACCAACCAGAACCTGAACCGCGACTTCATGAAGCTGGACCAGGCCGAGATGCAGGGCGTCATGGGCCTGATCCACAAGTATCAGCCCGACCTCTACGTCGACATCCACGTCACCGACGGCATCGATTATCAATACGACGTCACCTATGGCTACAACGGCGAGGACGGGATCTGGAGCCGCAGCCCGGCCATCGCAAAGTGGCTGGACGAGGCCTTCAAGCCCGAGATGAACGCCGCCCTGGAGGCGCAAGGCCACATCCCCGGCGAACTGGTCTTCGCCATCGACGACCGCGACCCGAAGAAGGGCATGAACGACGGCGGTCTGGGCGAGCGCTATTCCAACGGCTGGGGCTCGGCGGCCCACGTCCCGACCATCCTGATCGAGAACCACAGCCTGAAGCCGCACGAGCAGCGGGTTCTCGGGACCTATGTCTTCCTGGAAGAAGCCCTGAAGGTTCTGGCCGAGAAGTCGCAGACCCTGCGCGCCGCCATCAGCGCCGACCGCGCCCTGCGTCCCGCCGAACTGCCCGCCAACTTCAGGGGCGACGAGCAGCCAACGCGGATGCGCCCGTTCAAGGGCATCCTCTATGACACCTATGACAGCGCCGCCTCGGGCCGTCCCGAACTGCGCTGGCTGGGCCAGCCGGACCCGGAGCTGTGGCAGGTGCCCTACTTCGGCTCGCAACCGACGCTGACGCTGAAGCGCCCGACCGCCTACTGGGTGCCGTCCTATCGGGCCGACCTCATCGAGCGACTGCGCACCCACGGCGTGCAGATGGAAACCCTGGCCGCGCCGCGCACGGTGGCCGTCGACATGCTGCGACTGGTCGACCCCAAGGTCTCGGCCCGCACCAATGAAGGCCATGTGCCGATCACGGTCTCGGACGTCCGTGCGGAAGCCAAGGACTGGACCTTCCCCGTCGGTTCGGTGCGCGTGCCGACCGATCAGCCGATGGGCGATGTCGCCATCCTGCTGCTGGAGCCGCAGTCTTCAGAGAGCTTCTTCGCCTGGGGCATGTTCCCCGAGGTGCTGAACCGCGTCGAATATATCGAGGCCTACGCCATCGCGCCCCTGGCCGAGAAGATGCTGGCCGCCGATCCCGCGCTGAAGGCCGAGTTCGAAGCCAAGCTGGCCGCGGAACCCGCCTTTGCCGCCGACGGCGACGCGCGTCTGGCCTGGTTCTATGAGCGCACGCCCTTCTATGATCAGCGCTTCCGCCTCTATCCGGTCGGACGGGAGAACTGAGCATGGTGCCCTCGATTCAAGCCGCGACCCTGTGGGGCGGGCTGCTGATCCTGCTGCTGCTGGTCCTGTCCAGCGTGGTGGTCAGCCGTCGGCGGCGGCATCTGATCGCGTTCGGCGACGGCGGCAATCCCGAGATGACGCCCGCTGTCCGCGCCTTCGGCAACGCCGCTGAGTACATCCCCGCAGGCATCTGCGGCCTGATCCTGCTGGCCTTCGTCGGCGCCCCGCCCCAGTTGATCCACGGCGTTGGCGGCGTGCTGTTCGCGGGCCGGGTCATCCACGCCCTCGGCCTGCTGTTCCAGAAGGGGCCGTCGCTGGGCCGAGTGACGGGCATGGTCCTGACCTGGCTGGCCCTGCTGGTGGCGTCAGTCAGCCTGATCGCCTGGTCGGTGATCTAAGCCTTCTTGTTGCGATGCGGGGTCGGGTCCGCCATATCGGGGCATGTCCGATAAGACGCCCTCCCCCGACATCCTCCATGATCTGGTCGCCGCCGCGCTGAAGGCCGGCGCCGACGCCGCCGAGGCGGTCTCCGCCCACCGCGCCTCCCTGTCCGTTGGCGTGCGCAACGCCGAACTGGAAGAGGTCGAGCGCGAAGAGGCCCGCGACCTGGGCCTGCGCGTCTTCGTCGGGCGGCGTCAGGCGACGGTTTCCGCCTCGGACCTGTCCGACGCGACCCGCGCCCGTCTGGTCGAACGCGCCGTGGCCATGGCCCGACTGGCGCCCGAAGACCCCTATGCCGGTCTGGCGCCGCAGGACCGGCTGGCCAAGGGGCCGCACATCGACCTCGACCTGTTCGACCCGTCCGAGCGCACCGCCGAAGCATTAGAAGCCGCCGCCGCCGAGGCAGAGGCCGCCGCCCTGTCGGTCGAGGGCGTCGCCCGCTCCGAGGGCGGTCACGCCTCCTGGTCGGCCAGCGAATGGCGGCTGGTCACGTCTCACGGTTTCGACGGCCGCCATAAAGGCAGCGCCTTCTCACTGGGCGTCGGCGTCATCGCCGAAAAGGAAGGGGCCATGGAGCGCGGCGGCGAAAGCCGCGCCACCCGCCACCTGTCCGACCTGCCCGGCGCCGCCGAGATCGGCCTGAAGGCGGGCGAGCGCGCCGTGGCCCGCGTCGGCCCGCGCAAGATCGCCTCGACCACCGCCCCGGTCATCTTCGAGAACCGCATCGCCACCCAGGTGCTGTCGCCGCTGCTGGGCGCCATTTCCGGCCCGGCCATCGCGCGCGGCAGCTCCTTCCTGAAGGACAAGCTCGGTCAAAGGGTCCTGCCCGCGGGCGTCGACATGATCGACGATCCCTTCCGTCTGCGCGGCCTCGGCTCGACCCCGTTCGACGACGAGGGCGTGGAGGTCGAGCGGCGCAACATCGTCGAGGACGGCGTCATCACCACCTGGCTGCTGAACAGCGCCGCCGCGGCCCAGCTGGGGATGGCCTCGACCGGCCACGCCTCGCGCGGTCTGGCCGGACCGTCGGGCGTCTCGACCCACAACCTGCATCTGGCGCCGGGCGAGCACGAAAAGGCGGGCCTGATGGCCGAGGCCGGATCGGGCCTGCTGATCACCTCCATGTTCGGCCCCTCGCTGAACGGCAACACCGGCGACTGGTCGGCGGGGGTGTCCGGTTTCTGGTTCGAGGACGGCCAACTGGCCTATCCGGTCAGCGAAGTGACCGTGGCGGGCAACCTGATCGAGCTCTACGCCCGTCTGGTGCGGGGGGCGGATCTGGAGTTCCGCGGGTCCTTCAACAGCCCCTCCCTGATGTTCGACGCGGTGGCTGTCGCCGGAAAATGACCGACCTTCTCGCCGATCTCGAACTGATCCGCGACGCGGCCCTGGCCGCCGGTCGGCTGGCGCTCGAACATCGCGAAGCCGGCCTGAAGGTCTGGTCCAAGGAGGGCGGATCACCTGTCACCAGCGCCGACCTGGCGGTGGACCAGCTTTTGAAAGACGCCCTTCTGACCGCCCGCCCCGACTACGGTTGGCTGTCTGAGGAAACGGTCGATAGTCCCGACCGCCTGACCAAGACGCGCATCTTCGTCGTCGATCCGATCGACGGCACCGTCGCCTATATGAAGAACAAGCCGTGGTGGTGCGTGCCCATCGCCGTGGTCGAGGACGGCCGTCCCGTCGCCGCCGTCATCCACGCCCCCATGCTGGGCGAGATGTTCGAGGCCACCCTGGGCGGCGGCGCCCGGCTGCAGGGCCGCCCCATCAGCGCCTCGGACACAGACACGCTGGAAGACGCCGAACTTCTGGCCGACGCGCGGTTGATGGAGGCGCGCGAATGGGCCGAGCCCTGGCCCGAGATGCGCTTCACCAAGCGCAACGCCCTGGCCTATCGCATGGCCCTGGTCGCCGCCGGGGCCTTTGACGCGGCCATCGCCATCAGCCCCAAATGGGACTGGGACGTCTGCGCCGGGGCCCTGATCGCCGAAGAGGCCGGGGCCAGGGTCAGCGACCATATGGGCCGTCCGTGGCGATTTAATCGCCCCGATCCGCGTCAAACCAGCCTGATCTGCGCTGCCCCGGCCCTTCACCCGTTGATCGTGAGGCGCACAGCGCCTATCCCGCTGGCGATCTGACATTCCCTTTCGCAATGGACCCCCTCTCCATGGCCGACGCCCACGATCCTCAACTTCTTCACCTCGTCATCGGCGGCGAGATGCGCCATCCGGCCGAGCCTGTCTTCCGCGACCTGAAAGAGGTCGAGTTCGTCGGCGCCTTCGGCAGCTATGACGAAGCCAAGCAGGCCTGGAAGGCCCGCGCCCAGGCCACGGTCGACAATGCTCACATGCGCTACTTCATCCTGCACGCGCACAAGCTGATCGACCCGCGCTCGGAAGCGTGAACCGGGGCGTTTAGGTCGCAGCGAGGTTTTCGGAACCGCACAGGCGGCTGACGCGCTTTCGCGTCAGCCGCCTTTGGCGTTTCTGAACAGGTGCTCGCCATGATGCCTACCCTGATCGTCCTTCTGCTGGTGATCCTGGCCGTGGCGGCCATCGTCTGGGTTGTGCGCCGAGGCCCCGCGCACACGCCCCGTCCGGGCGAGGATCAGGACACCGCCTGGAATGATCCCATCACCCCTGCGGAATCTGCGCCTCATCAACCCGCGCGCAAATCGGAGCCAGGACTGTGACCCTGTTCGGCCAGACCCTTGATGGACAACAACTGTTCGGAATCATCTCCCTTGTCAGCGTGCTGGCCCTCTGGCTGATCGTTCTGGGCAGGGAGCGAAACTACGCCCGCTGGTTCCGCCAATGGGAAGCCGATCGCAAGGCGCGCCGCGACGCCGAGACGGCGCAGCAAGGCCCCAAGAGCGGGCCCTGGGGCTAGGCCCCTACTCGCGCTTCAGCAGGCGGTCGACCACCAGCTTGCCCCACCAGCCGGCCTTGAACTCGGCGCGGATCGCCTTGGGGTCGTAGGCCGCGCCGGCGATCCAGTCTTCGAAGCTGACGCCGGTGGGCTCGATCTCGTTGACGTATTTCTCCAGCACGTAGTCCAGCACCCCGGTCAGGCCCTCGCGACTGTGCAGAGTCCGCTTGCCCAACTCCGACATAGCCGCCGAGACCGGCTCGCCCAGATGGAAGTGGCGATAGAGCACCGCCATCATCCCGGCCCGGTCCGCACCGGACTTGCAGTGGATCAGGGCCGGATATTCGATGGTGCGGAACAGTTCGCGCGCCCGGTCGATGCGGTCGCGGCCTGGCGGGTCGCGCGAGTCCAGCGGGGCGTCGATCAGGGTCAGGCCCAGACGTTCGCAGGCGTCCTTCTCCAACCAGTAGTAGGCCTCATCGCGCTGACCGCGCAGATTGATGACGGTCTTGATCCCCCGCCTCTGCCAATAGGCCAGCTGCCCCGGCGACGGCTGGTTGGTGCGCACCAGATCAGGCCCCAGCCAATGGGCGTTGGTGAAGGCCGTGCGCAGGAAGGCGTGATCGGCCCAGAAATAGGACCAGTGCGCCTTGAACCGGCCAAACGACGTTGTCAGATCATAGCGCGCCATAGGCCGGAGATAGCGACGAAACCAGCCGGCGTCACCCATCAGCTTGGCGGCGGCGGCTTGACTTGACGCCCGTCCCGTTCGACCGAGAAGCAATGACCGTTCCCGCGCCCGCATCCGACACCCGCGAACCTCTGCGGCCGCTTCTGGGCCGAATCTGGCGCGACTATCTGTCCCGGCACAAGCCGGCCTTCTTCGCCTCCATGTTGTGCGCTGCCGTTTCGGGCGGACTGACGGCCCTGCTGCTTAAATTCCTCGAGCCGGCGATCGACCTGCTGTTTACGAAACACGAGGGACCGGTTCGGGTGTGGGGACTGGTCACCATCCCGCAGGACAGGGTGCTGATCCTCATTCCGCTGTTCATCATCATGGTGGCGGTGGTGCGCTCGCTGGCCATGGCGGCGCAGGCGGCGCTGGTGAACCGGCTGGGCCACGGCATCGTCGGCGACATCCAGAAGCAGCTCTTCTCGGGCATGATCCGGGCCGACCTGTCGCGACTGCGCAGCCAGCACTCCGGCAGTTTCGTCTCGTCCGTCCTGTTCGACGCCAACCTGGTGCGCGAGGCCTTCACCTCGGGCGTGGTCAACTACACCCAGAACGCCCTGATGCTGCTGGGCGTCATCATCGCCATGGGCTTCATCGACCTGCCGCTGACGCTGATCGTCCTCTTGGGCGTGCCGGTGGTCAGCTGGATCATCCGCCGCTTCGGCAAGAAGTCGCGCAAGGCCGCACGCGGAGCCATGGTCGAGACCGAGGCCCTGTCCAGCGCCCTGATGGAGAACCTGGACGGCGTCCGCGTCATCAAGATCGAGAACCGCGAGGCGGCCGAGGAAGCCCGCGTCGGCGAGGTCATCGCCCGTCGCCAACGCCACATCATCAAGGGCTCCGACAGCCGGGCCTTCGCAGGCCCGGCCAGCGACATCGTCGCCTACGCCATCGTCGCCGCCGTCATGGCCTACGCGGGATGGAGCGCCAGCCAAGGACAGATGACGGTCGGCGCCTTCGCCTCCTTCATCGGCATGCTGCTGCTGGCCGGTCAGGCCCTGCGTCAGGTCACCAACCTGACCACCGTCCTCAGCGAAGGCCTGACGGCATCCCGCCGCCTGTTCACCGCTCTGGACATCGAACCGGAGATCCGCGAGGCGACCGAGGCGGTCGAATTGGCGACTGGTCCCGTCACCGTGGCTCTAGACCACGTGTCGTTTGCCTATCACGCCAGCGACGACGGCGCCGCGCCGACCCTGTCGGACGTCAGCCTGCACGTCGCGCCGGGCGAGACCATCGCCCTGGTCGGTCCGTCAGGCGGCGGCAAGTCCACCATCCTGTCGCTGTTGCCGCGCTTCTATGACGTCACCGCCGGGGCCGTGACCGTCAACGGCCGCGACATCCGCGAACTGAAGCTGCAGTCCCTGCGCGATCACATCGCCCTGGTGACGCAGGAGCCCTTCCTGTTCGACGACACCATCGCCGCCAACATCGCCTATGGCCGCAAGGGCGCCACCGCCGAACAGATCATCGAGGCCGCCCGCTCCGCCGCAGCCCACGACTTCATCACCGCCCTGCCGGAAGGCTACGCCAGCCGCGTCGGAGAGGCGGGGATGCGGCTGTCCGGCGGCCAACGCCAACGCATCGCCATCGCCCGCGCCTTCCTGAAAGACGCCCCCATCCTGCTGCTGGACGAGGCCACAAGCGCGCTGGACACCGAGAGCGAGGCCCTGGTCCAGGCGGCGCTGGAGCGGCTGATGCACGGCCGCGCCACCCTGATGATCGCCCACCGTCTGTCGACTGTCCGCAACGCCGATCGCATCTATGTCATCGAGGCCGGCCGCGTGGTCGAACAGGGAACCCACGCCGCTCTGGTCAGGAAGGGCGGGCTCTACGCCCGACTGGCCCGGCAGCAGTCGCTGGACGGCCCGGCGCCCCTCACCGCCTCGCCCCTGCCCGACGAGACCGGCGCATGAGGCCGCTGCGCAATCCCGTGATCCAGACCTCCATGGCCTGGATTCTCTCGGAGTGGATGCGGTTCTGCTACGCCACCATCCGCTGGGAACATGAAAACCAGCCGGTCGCCGAAGAGGTCTGGGCCGAGGGCGGCGGCGTCCTGTGCGCCTTCTGGCACGCACGGCTGGCCCTCGCGCCGGCCTCCTGGCCCATGAAGCGGGCGCAGTCGATCAAGGGTCTGGTCTCGCTCAGCCCCGATGGCGAGTTCTTCGCCAAGGCCGTGGGTCGTCTGGGCATCCCCGCCGTGCGCGGATCGTCCAGCAACAAGGACAAGGCCAAGCAGTCAAAGGGCGGGACCCAGGCCCTGCGCGACGGCCTGAAGCAGTTGAAGGTCGGCGGTCTGGCCGTCACCCCCGACGGCCCGCGCGGACCGGCCCGCCAGATGGCCGAGGGCCTGCCCCTGATGGCCAAGCTGTCGGGCGCGCCCGTCCTGTTCATCGGCGTTTCCTGCAAGCCGGCGATCCGGCTGAACAGCTGGGATCGGGCCGTGCTGCCGCTTCCCTTCGGCAAGGGCGCCGTCGTCTGGGACAAGGCCTGGTATCCCGAAGGCGCCGCGATGGCCGAGGTCGCCGCCGACTGGACCGAACGCCTGACCGCCGTCGAGGCCCGCGCCGATGCGATCACCGGGCTGGAGCGGATCTAGGCCGTGATCTTCAGCCCCGCCCTGATCGCCTATCGCCTGCTGACCCGGCTGATCGAGCCCTTGGCCCCGCGCCTGCTCGACGCCCGCGTCAAGCAGGGCAAGGAAGACCCCCAGCGCGTCGACGAGCGCCTCGGCCTGGCCGGTGCAGCGCGCCCCGCCGGGCCGCTGATCTGGCTCCACGGCGTCAGCGTCGGCGAGGCCCTGTCCATCCTGCCGCTGGCCGAGCGCATCAGGAAGGACCGCCCCGACGTGACGGTTCTGGTCACCACAGGCACGCTGACCTCGGCCCAGGTTCTGGCCAAACGCCTGCCGCCCGGCGTCATCCACCAGTTCGCCCCGGTGGACGGCCCCTCCGCCGTCGCCGCCTTCCTCGACCACTGGCGGCCCACCGTCGGGGTCTTTGTCGAGAGCGAGTTGTGGCCCAACCTGCTGATGGCGGCGAAGAAGCGCGGCGTCGCCCTGGCCCTGGTCAGCGCCCGCATCACCGACAAGACCGCTGAGGGCTGGAAAAAGGCCCCCGGCATGGCCCGCGCCCTGATGGCCTGCTTCGCCCACGTCTGGCCGCAGGATCAGGCCAGCGCCGACCGGCTGACGGCCCTGGGGGCCCGCGTCGACGGTCAGGTGAACCTGAAGCTGTCGGGCGAGCCCCTGCCCTATGACCAGGGCGAGTTCGGCCGTCTGTCAGCTCTGATCGACGACCGCCCCGTCGTCGTCGCCGCCAGCACCCATGAGCATGAGGAAATGGCCGTCGTCGGGGCGCTGGATCATCTGGCCGACCGCCTGTTCCTGATCGTCGTGCCGCGCCACCCGGATCGCGCCGACGAGATCGCGCGGTCGCTGGCCCAGGACGGCTACAGCTTCGCCCGGCGCAGCCAGCGTCAGCCGATCACCGACGACACCGACATCTATCTGGCCGACACCCTAGGGGAGCTGGGCCTGTTCATGCGGCTGGCCGATGTGGTGGTCATGGGCGGGTCGTTTGCGCCCGCGCTGGGGGGCGGAGCCGTGGGCGGGCACAATCCGCTGGAGCCGGCCCGTCTGGGCAAGCCGGTCGTCACCGGCCCCGACGCCAGCAACTGGGCGGCCGTGACCCGGATGCTGAAACAGTCCGGCGGGCTGGTTTCCGTCCTGTCGCCGTCCGAACTGCCCGCCGTCGTCGGCGCCCTGCTGGCCGATGCCGATGCGGCGCGCGACATGGGCGAGCGCGGGCGCCGCGCCGCCGCCGAGGCCGCCGCCGGACTGGACCGGCTGTGGCTCGCGCTTCAGGCCCATCTGCCCGCCGCCCCCTCGCGAGGCCGTCGATGAAGCTGAACACGCCCCGCTGGTGGTACAGCCGAGACCGTCACCATGCGCCGGTGGCGCGGACGCTGCTCAAGCCCGCGTCCTGGATCTGGGCCGGCGTCACCGCCCGCCGCATCGCCCGCGCCACGCCGGTCGATTCCGGCGCGCCGGTCATCTCCATCGGCAACCTGACGGTGGGCGGCTCGGGCAAGACCCCGATCGCGCGCGAGGTGCTGCGCCTGCTGCACGCTCAGGGGATCAAGGCCGCCGCCCTGTCGCGCGGCTATGGCGGGACGCTGGAGGGGCCGGTTCAGGTCGATCTGGCCGTCCACACCGCCGCCGACGTCGGCGACGAGCCGCTGATGCTGGCCGCCGACGCGCCCGCCTGGATCGCCCGCGACCGCGTGGCCGGGGCGCGCGCCGCCGTGGCTGCGGGCGCCGAGGCCCTGGTGCTGGACGACGCCCATCAGAACCCGGCGTTGAGCAAGACCCTCAGCCTGATCGTCGTCGACGGCGAGACACGCGGCGACGAATGGCCCTTCGGCGACGGCTCGGTGTTTCCGTCAGGTCCGATGCGCGAGCCGCTGAAGGCCGGACTGGCGCGCGCCGATGCGATCGTCATCCTGCTGCCCGCCGACCTGGCCGAAGCCGATCCCGAACTGGTCGAAGCCTTTGGGGATCTGCCCGTCTTCATCGCTCGCTTGGAGCCCGCCGCCGCCCCGCCGTCCGGCCCCCAGGTCGGCTTCGCCGGCATCGCCAAGCCGTGGAAGGTGGAGCGCTCGCTCATCGCCGCCGGCTGCGACCTGAAGGACTTCGTCCCCTTCCCCGACCACGCGGCGTTGTCTGAGCGTGATTTCGCCCTGCTGTCGGACCGCGCGGCTCTGTTCGAGGCGGGGCTGGTCACGACGGAAAAGGACTGGGTGCGCCTGCCGCCCGCATGGCGCGAGCGGATCGTATCCTGGCCGGTGGTTGCGCGACTGGAGCAGGAAGCGGCTTTCGCCGACTTCCTGCTGGATCGGCTGAACCGTCAATCCTGACGGAAGACCTGGCCGCTCTTCATCACGAAACGCACGCGTTCCAGTTCGGTGACGTCGCTGAGCGGGTCGCCTGAGACGGCGATCAGGTCGGCGGGCATGCCCGGCGCCAGACGCCCGGCCTCGCTCGAGATCTTCAGGTGCTCGGCGGCGCCGACGGTGGCGGATTGGATGGCCTCCAGCGGGGTCAGGCCGGCGCGGACCAGGAGCGCGAACTCACCCGCATTGTCGCCGTGTGCCGAGACGCCGGTGTCGGTGCCAAAGGCGATGCGGACGCCGCCCGCGTGCGCCCGTCGCGCCATGTCCAGCATCCTGGGTCCGGCTTCCAGCGCCTTGGCGGTCTGGGCCGGGGTGAAGAAGTTCTCCGGGCTGGCGGCGACGCGCGCCACATAGTCGCCGGCCATCAGGGTCGGGACCAGCCAGGCATCGTGCGTCTTGAACAGACGCATGGACTCCTCATCCAGATAGGTACCGTGCTCGATGGAATCGCCGCCCGCCTTGAGGAAGGCGTTGATACCGTCGACGCCGTGGGCGTGGGCCGTGACCTGGCGTCCCATCCGGTGGGCCGAGGCGACGATGGCGGCCAGTTCGTCCTCGCTGAACTGCTGGGCCAGACCGGCGGCGGTGTTGGACAGGACGCCGCCGGTAGCCGTGATCTTGATGATGTCGGCGCCGCTGCGGACCTGCAGTCGGACGGCGCGCATGCAGTCCTCGACGCCCGAGCAGACGCTTTCCGGCGACATCAGATGCAGGATGTCCTCGCGATAGCCGTTGGCGTCGCCGTGGCCGCCGTGGACCGACACGGCCGAGCCTGAGGCGATGATGCGCGGTCCCGGCACGTCGCCGCGCCGCACGGCGTCGCGCAGGGCGAAAATCGACTCGTTGCTGGCGCCCAGATCGGCGACCGTGGTGAAGCCGGCGTTCAGGGTGCGGCGCGCATAGCGGGCGCCGACCATGGCCTGGGCCGCGTTCGACTGGGTCACCTCGTCCATGCGCGAGGTCGGGCTCTGCTGGCCGGTCAGGTGGACGTGACTGTCGATCAGGCCGGGCAGGACGAAGGCGCTGCGCAAATCGACGACTTTTCCATCGCCTACGAAGCCGTCGCGGATTTCGACGACCTGGTTCCCTCTGATCACGAGAGTTTTATCTCGAAGCACCTGACCGCTGGCCGGGTCGGCCAGAAGCCGCCCCACTTGGACGAACGTGGTCGGCTGTTCCGCCGAAACCGCAGCGACCGCAGGGGCTTGCTGCGCATGGGCGGAGGTCGCCGCCAGTGTGGCTGCGGCCACAATCAGAGCCAGTTTTTTCATCGGTCCCTCCCAGAACACCAGCGAACACCTTAGACGCTCGTCCGCTTTCGCCAAGGCTCAGGTTGCTTCGTTAAGGGCCTTCGTGAAACAAGCCGTCACAGTTGTTTAATCGTGCGAGGGGCGTCGCATGCGGCTTTCCAGACGTGGCTTGATCTTGGGCGGTTCGGCCCTCTTGGCGGGATGTTCCTCCGCCGCCTCTACCGTCCAGCTCGCCGGCGCTGCGCCTGCCAGCCTTCCTGTCGCCCCGGTCCCGACCGTGACGCCGCAACCTGTTGCCGTGGCGCGAGCGACCGGCCAGATCATCGATCCGCACGGGGTCGTCCGCAAGGATCTGATGGAGCGCGCCCGCGCTGCGCTCGACACGCACGGACACAAGATCTCGAAGCGCGACCGGATGTATCTGGTCGATTTCCAGAAGTTCTCGGGCGAGGATCGCCTCTACGAAGTCGATCTGGAGGGCGGCTGGGTCACCGCCTATCGCACCAGTCACGGACGCGGCTCCGACCCTGCGCATTCGGGGTTCGCCCAACGGTTCTCGAACCAGATGGACAGCCACATGTCGTCAATCGGCGCCTACGCCACGGCAGGCGCCAGCTGGGGCTCGCAGCAAGGTCCAAACGTGCTGCTGGACGGGCTGGAGTATTCCAACGACCGGGCGCGCGAGCGGGCCATCATCATCCACGGGGCCGACTACGCCGACCCGGCCTTCCTGGCCCGCGAAGGCAAGCTGGGCCGGTCCTACGGTTGCTTCTCGGTGTCCCACGCCGACCTGGTTCCGCTGCGCGAGCGCATGGGCGACGGCCGCCTGCTGTTCGCCATGACCTGATCCGCCGACTGGAGCCTGTCGGCGGTGTCGGAGCCGCCTAGCGCGGCTCCAGCGCCCGCCAGCCGATGTCGGTGCGGTGGAACCCGCCGGGCCAGTCGATCCTGGCGATGGCCTCATAGGCCCGCGTCCGCGCCTCGGCGATGTCCGCGCCATAGGCGCAAACGTTCAGGACCCGGCCGCCAGCTGCGACCAGCGTCCCGTCGTCACGCTTTTTCGTCCCCGCGTGGAAGACCTGGACCTGGGGGCCAAAATCCTGATCCGCGCCCCGAATGACGGAGCCCTCCAGCGGGCTGTCGGGATAACCCTTGGCCGCCAGCACCACGGTGATGACCACACCGTCCTTGAACCGGGGAGCCGGGGCCTTGGTCAGGTCGCCGCGCGCGCAGGCCAGCAGCAGGGGCACGATGTCGCCGTCAAGGCGCATCATCAGCACCTGGCATTCCGGGTCGCCGAAGCGGGCGTTGAACTCGACCACCTTGGGGCCTTCGCTCGTCGCCATCAGCCCGGCGTAGAGAACCCCGCGATAGGGCGCGCCCTCGGCGGCCATCATGCGGATGGTCGGCTGCACCACCCGCTCGTCGGCCTGCTGCACCAGTTCGGGGGTGAAGACCGGCGCCGGGGAATAGGCGCCCATGCCGCCCGTATTCGGTCCCATGTCGCCGTCGAAGGCGCGCTTGTGGTCCTGGGCTCCGCCGAACAGGACGGCGCGCTGGCCGTCGCAAAGTGCGAACAGCGAGCCCTCCTCGCCGTCCATGAATTCTTCGATCACCACGCGCGAGCCGGCCGAGCCGAAGCGCCCGCCCAGCATCCGCTCGATCTCGGCCTCGGCGTCGGCCTTGTCGGGACTGATGGCCACGCCCTTGCCCGCGGCCAGACCGTCGGCCTTGATGACATAGGGAGCGGAATAGTTGTTCAGCGCCGCCTTGGCCTCGGCCACGTCCTCATAGACGCCATAGCCTGCCGTCGGGATGTTGTGCCGTTGCAGGAAGGCCTTGGAGAAGGCCTTGGAGGTTTCCAACTGGGCCGCCTTGGCGGTCGGGCCGAAGCAGGGGATGCCCGCCACATTCAGCCGGTCGGCCAGACCTTCGGCCAGCGCCGATTCCGGGCCGACGACGACCAGGTCCGCCTTCATCTCGCGCGCCAGGGCGGCCAGGCCCTCGGCGTCGGTGACTTTTAGCTCAGGCCGCAGCTCGGCGTGCCTGGCCATGCCGGGATTGCCCGGCGCGACGACGAGCCGCTTGACCAGCGGCGACTGGGCGATCTTCCAGGCCAGGGCGTGTTCGCGCCCCCCCGATCCGACGAGCAGAATGTTCATGCTCGCGAAATGACCGGCTCAGCCTCCGTGGTCAAGCGGAAGACAGGGTTACTGCGTCGGCGGCGTCCAGCGCGGCAGGGCCGCAAGCTGCTGGGCTGTCAGATCCGTGGTCAGATCCTTGTCGGCCCCGTTGTTGCGCGCCAGACCGCGAACCTGATCGACCGGAACCTGAACCTTCACATCCCCCGGCCCTTCCAATTCGATAACCACATGGGTCAGTTTGCCGGAGGCGTCGAGCACCAGGCTTTCGACATCACCGAGATCGGTGTTGGCGGCCGAAAGAAGGTCGGCGTCCTCCAGTTGCTGGCGCGACATGCCGAAAGCCAGGGCGGCGTCGGCCGTCGCTGCCTCGGCGCGGGTCTCGGTCACCTCGGCAGGCTGTGCGCCAGGCGCGGGCGCCTGCACCACGTCGTCGGTGCGGTTGTCGCCACAGGCAGCCAGCATAAGGATGGCGACGGAGGCGGCGGTCAGGGCATAGACTTTCATCAGGCTTCCTTGGTTTTCAAAACAGGGCTGAGACGACGTAGATCGCCGCCCCAAGCAACAGGATGACGCCGATCACCAGCCAGGGGCTGACCGACGGCGCATTGCTTCGCCGGGACAACTGCTGCTCTCGCGGCGCGCGGTCTGCGGGATCGGTTCCTGGCGGATCGGCGGGGTCCATCAGCGATGGTAACGGACGGCGCCTTCTGGCCGTTCCCGCCTGCGACAACCCGGGCTAAGGTGCCCTCATGAACTCCGACGACGACTATGCTTTCGAGGGCCCCGCCGAGGCGCCCGCCGCCACGCGCGACAATAATCCGCCCCTGTCGATCTCGGAGCTCAGCTTCGCGCTGAAGCGCACGCTGGAGGACCGCTTCGGCCACGTCCGTCTGCGCGGCGAAATCTCCAAGGTGAACCGCCACGCCTCGGGCCACGTCTATCTGACGCTGAAGGACGACAAGGCGGCCATCGACGGCGTCATCTGGAAGGGCGTGGTCAAGGGCCTGGGCGCCCAGCCGGAAAGCGGTCTGGAAGTCATCGTCACCGGCAAGATCACCTCCTACCCCGCCCGATCCTCATACCAGATCGTCATTGAAAGCATGGAGCCGGCAGGCGCCGGCGCCCTGCTGGCCCAGTTGGAACGGCTGAAGGCGCGTCTGCGCGACGAGGGCCTGTTCGAACCCACGCGCAAGAAGCCCCTGCCGACCTTCCCCGCGACCATCGGCGTCATCACCAGCCCGACCGGCGCCGTGATCCGCGACATCCTGCACCGCATCGCCGAGCGCTGGCCCTGCCGCGTCATCGTCTGGCCGGTGGTGGTTCAGGGCGACGCGGCTTGCGGCCAGGTGGCGAACGCCATTCGCGGCTTTGACGCCATGACGCCTGACGGGCCCATCCCCCGCCCCGACCTGCTGATCGTCGCGCGCGGCGGCGGCTCGGTCGAGGACCTGTGGTGCTTCAACGACGAGGTCCTGGCCCGGACCGTGGCCGAGGCTCGCATCCCCATCATCTCGGCCGTGGGGCACGAGACCGACACCACCCTGATCGACTTCGTCTCCGACCGCCGCGCGCCCACCCCGACCGGCGCGGCCGAGATCGCCACCCCGGTCCTGGCCGACCTGCGCTGGGCCTTGACCGATCTGGAGGGCCGTCTGGGGCGCGCCGGATCGCGCCTGCTGGAGGACCGCCGCACCCGCCTGCGCTCCGTCGCCCGCGGCCTGCCCGCCCGGCCTGAAGACCTGCTGGCCCTGCCGCAGCAGCGGCTGGATCACGCGGCCAGTCGTCTAGGGTCCGGCCTGCACCGCAACGTCGCCGTGCATGAGCGCCAGTTGGCCGTCATCGGCGGGCGTCTGTCCAAGAGCCTGCTGGACCGCGCCATCGAGCGGCGCGGCGACCGGCTGGCCGCCTATGCCGACCGCTTCGGCCCGGCGATGAAGCGGCGGCTGGACCGCGACGAGACGCGGCTGGCCGCCCTGTCCCGGGCGCTGGCCACCCTCGATCCCAAACGGCCCAAGCCCGGCTTCGCCCGCATCGAGGATGAGGCCGGGGCCATGATCGCCTCCGCCGCCGGCCTGTCGGCCGGCCAGGCCGTACGCGTCATCTTCAACGACGGTTCGAAAGGCGCGACCATCGATGGAGAGGGCGCCGCGCCGCGCGCCGTCATCCCGCCTCCGCCCAAGACCGCCCCCCGACCAAGGCCGCCCGAAGCAGACCAGGGCGACCTGTTCTAGCGACCTGAAGCAACCTCTGCCGTCACCGCTTGGCCTTCTTTGAGATGACAGCGATTCGCCCCTCGTCTCGCGCGACGAGCCATGTCATTCATCGCTGCATGACGACGCCCGCTTCGCTTCCCGTTTCGCCCTCGCCCGCCACCCTGCACTATGGCGATGGCGAGTTCGCCGTTCTGCGCCCCGGCGCCTATGTCACATGCGCGGTCAGCGGCGTGTCCATTCCGCTGGCTGCGCTGCGCTACTGGTCCGTCGATCGCCAGGAGGCCTACGAGAGTTCGCTGGAGTTCATGGCCGCAGTCCGCGACGCCTGACGTTAACAGTCCCTCGCCCCCGGCGCGCTTTCGCCGCCTGCCAGATCGCGTCGTGTTCTCCATGTCCGCCTTGCAATCGCTCGACATCCTCTTGGCTGACGACAACCCCAATATGCGGGCCATCGTCTCGGCCATGCTCAAATCCGTAGGCGTGGGGCGAGTGCGCGAAGTGGACGACGGCGCCGCGGCGCTTGAGGCGCTGAAAGCGCGACCAGCGGACATGGCCATCGTCGATTTCAGGATGCTGCCGGTGGACGGGGTGACCTTCACCCAGCTGATCCGCAACGCCGAGGACAGCCCCAATCCCTATCTGCCCATCATCATGATGACCGGCCATTCGGAGAAGCGTCGCGTGACCGAAGCGCGCGACGCCGGGGTCACCGAGTTCGTGACCAAGCCGGTCAACGCCCCCGCGCTTCTGGCGCGTATCGAATCGGTGATCATGCGGCCGCGCGCCTTCATCCGGAGCGAAGACTATTTCGGACCGGATCGTCGTCGCACCCAGCCAGACAACTACGCCGGGCCGTTCCGACGCAGCGACGATTCGGTGATCGACTAGGCTTCTGCGGCCCTGAGGGCGTCATAGACCTTGGGCGGCCAGCGCTTGTGGACCCAGAACCAGTCCACGGGATGCTCCTTCACCCGCTCCTCGACGAAGCGGTTGACGGCTTGAATGCCCGCCAGAACATCAGCGGCCTTGTCGCCGGTGTCAGGCACGGCGATCGGCTCGTGCGCCGTGACTCGAAAGCGGACGCCCGGCAGGCGCGTCACGGACAGCGGCTGCATCACCGTGCCGAATTTCAGCGCCAGTCGCGCCGCGCCGGGCGAAGCGTTGACCGGCTGGCCGAAGAACTCGACCTCTGGTCCCTGGCTGTATTTCTGATCGACCAGCAGGGCGATGGACTCGCCGCGCTTCATCCCCGCCATCAGTTCGCGCGTGCCGTCGCCCTTGGGCGCAAACAGCTTGATGCCGTAACGCTCGCGGCTCTGGCGGATCAGGGCGTCGACGTAGGGATTGTTGGCCGCGCGATAGGTCACCTGGCACGGCACCCCCGCCGCCATGATGACCGCCGCCATGACCTCGAAATTGGCCAGATGGCCCGAGACCAGAACCACGGGTTTGCCCGCGTCGCGGACGGCGTGCAGCCGCTCCAGCCCGACTACGTCGATGCGACCGCTTTCGGGCGTCAGGCGATCCATGACCGCCAGTTCGGCGAAGGTGCGCCCCGTCTGCTCCCACTGATCGACGGCCAACCGGTCGCGCTCGACGGGATCCATGTCGGGGAAGGCGATGCGCAGGTTGCGCGTCACGGTCTTGTGCGTGCCGGTCAGCGGGCCGAGCCAGCGCAGCAGCTTCCCGCCGAAACCGGAGGCGCCTTCGACGCCCAAGGCTCGCAGCACCGCGAACAGCGCCGAGAACGCGAAGGCCTCCAGCCGCCAGTTCAGGTCTTGGAAAAACCCGACCTTGTTTTCGTCTTCACCAGGCAATCGTCAGTCCGCCGTCCACGACCAGGGTCTGTCCGGTCACATAGGCCGAGGCAGGGCTGCACAGATAGACTGCGGTGCCCGCGATTTCATCAGGCTGGCCGATCCGTTTCAGCGGGGCCGGGTCCGTCACCGTCTTCAGCAGGTCCGGGTTCTCCCACAGGTATTTGGCGAAGTCGGTCTGAACCAGGCCCGGCGCGATGCAGTTGACGCGCACGTTCGACGGCCCGAACTCCACCGCCAGGTTGCGCACCAACTGCATGTCGGCGGCCTTGGAAATGTTGTAGGCGCCGATCAAAGCGTTGCCGCGCAAGCCGCCGATGGAAGAGATCACCAGGATCGCGCCGTCCTTGCGCGCCAGCATCTGCGGCGCGACCATCTGGATCAGCCAGTGGTTGGAGATGACGTTGTTCTGGAGAATCTTCTCGAACTGGTCGTCGGCGATGCCCGCCATCGGTCCGGCATAGGGGTTGGTCGCCGCGTTGCAGACCAGGATGTCGATCTGGCCGAACGCGCTGATCGTCTCGTCCGTCAGACGTTGCAGGTCTTCCTTGGAGGCGATGTTGGCGGGGATGGCGATGGCGCGGCCCGCGCCGTGTTTTTCATTGATGGCTGCGGCGACCTCGTCGCAGGGCCCGGCCTTGCGCGACGAGATGACCACGCGGGCGCCGTGCTCCGCCAGGCGCTCGGCGATCGCCTTGCCAATGCCCTTGGATGAGCCGGTGATGACAGCGACCTTGCCGCTCAGATCGAACAATTCCACGCCTTAACCTCCCATTTGGTCGGATTTCTGTGTTCCAACCCTAGCCGTTACCTCTAGTTACCCTGATACTTGGCCGATTCCATACGGGAAAGGCGGCTCAACACCGGTCCCATGCGCAAGATTACGGGCGGATTTCTGTTCTTCGGCTACCTGTTCCTGTCCCTGACGATCGGGGCGGCGATCTGGCGCGCCGGTATGGGCGCGGGGGCGGGCGCAGCGGGTGTCCTGGGCGCCCTGGGCGTTCTGGTCGGGCTCCACGCCGCCGTGGCGGGGGTTCTGGACCGCCGCGCCCTGCGCAAGGAGATCGCCAAGGTCCGCGAGGCGCACCGCCTGCTGGCCGATGCCATGGAGTCGACCCAAGGCGCCCTGACCGAACTGGCCGAGGCCATCGAGAGCGGCGCCCTTTCGCGCACCGACGCCCTGACCGGCGAGGTGCGGATGCTGGAGGGTCTGGTCCAGCAGATGAGCGAGTCGATCGACGAGCGTCTGGCGACCTCGCCGATCACCGCCGACACCTATGAGGGCCGTCGTCAGGTCCAGTCCAACACCCTGCTGAAGACCGTCCACGACGCCCTGACGGAAAACCGCATCGACCTCTATCTGCAGCCGGTCGTCACCCTGCCCCAGCGCCGGACCGTCTTCTACGAGAGCTTCACCCGCCTGCGTGATCCGTCCAACCGGGTCATGATGCCCGCCGAATACCTGTCGGTGGCGGAGGGCGAGGGCCTGCTGCCCGCCATCGACAACCTGCTGCTGTTCCGCTGCGCCCAGATCGTGCGTCGCCTGGCGCGTCAGGACCGCAAGGTCGGGGTCTTCTGCAACGTGTCTCTGGCCTCGCTGGGCGACGAGACCTTCTTCCCCCAGTTCCTCGACTTCCTCAGCCAGAACCGCGATCTGAAGGACGCCCTGATCTTCGAACTGGGTCAGGCCACCTTTGACGCGCGCGGCGCCGCCGAGGCCCGCAACATGGCCAAGCTGGCCGACCTGGGCTTCCGCTTCTCCATCGACAAGGTGCAGACGCTGGATCTGGACTTCGCCGACCTGCAACGCTCGGACGTGCGCTTCATCAAGGTGGCCGCCGACCTGCTGATCGAGCAACTGCTGGACCTGGACGGCGCCGCCCCCCTGCCGACCCAGCCCGACATCCAGGCCGCCGACTTCGCGCCCCTGACGCGCCGTTACGGTCTGGAGTTGATCGCCGAGAAGGTCGAGAGCGAGAAGCAGGTGGTCGACATCCTCGAACTCGACATCGGCATGGGCCAGGGCCACCTGTTCGGCGAGCCCCGCGCCATCAAGGAAGCTGTCCTGGCCGAGACGGACCCGCCCGCCGAATTCGTCCGCACCACGCTGAAGTCGGCCGAGCAGCGCCGCCGGTTCTAAGGCGCTCCTTTCCTACCCACTCGTGGGGGGACCGCGAAGCGGTGGAGGCGGCGACGCCGCCCTGCCCTATTCCGCTCTCCCTACATCAAGCGTCTCGCCGCCCCCTCCGTCACGGACGCATTGCGTCCGCGCCACCTCCCCATGAAATGGGGAGGAAAGAAGGGCCGGAAGCCGCCAGACCGCTCGCAGTCACAGGCCCATGTCGTGCCGCTGAAACAGGGCGAGGCGGTGATCTTCGCCGTGCGCGAGCGCCCAGTAGCGGGGGCGCGCGGCGACTATCGCGTGCAGATGCGCCACGGGGTCAGCAGGGTGCGGGCAGGCCGGCGGATGACGCTGGGGCTGATCTTTCATGATGCAACCTAACCCCGCTCATCCCCGCGGAGGCGGGGACCCAGTGAGAGCCTCACGCGGCTCCACTAAATCCTGCCATGGCTCAAGGCGCGTCGCTTGCAGCCAAAGCACTGGGTCCCCGCCTCCGCGGGGATGAGCGGGTATTGGGTGGCCTGCCCAAGAAAAAGGCCCCTCCGTCGAAACGAAGGGGCCTGATCCCTTAAGCCTTCTGCGCGTCCAGCCACCGCACCGCGTCGGCGTCGCGGGCCGACAGGTCGGGGAAGTCGGCGTCGGAGCCGACGTCAGGGACGCGGCGCCAGGAGCGGGCGCACTTGGGATGGTCGGCCAGCTTGACCTCGACAGTGACGGCATCGCCGCCGACCACAAGCTCAGCGCCCGAGGTGCGGAAGACCTCGGCGGCGTCCAGGCCGTCGAAGGGCGCCAGCAGCTCAGCCGGGGCCGTGACCACCGGCCAGGCGTCCAGGGCGCCGCCGATCAGCTTGTCGCGACGGGCCGCTTCCAGCGCCTCGTTGACCACTTCCAGCACGGTGTTGACCCCGGCCCAACGCTCGGCCTCGGCCGGGTTGCGCCACTCGCCCGGCGTTTCCGGGATGACACGGGCGCAGTTGGTGCCCGCCTCGGGGAAGCGGGTCGTCCAGGCCTCTTCCATGGTGAAGGGCGTCAGCGGGGCCAGCCAGGCGGTCAGGCGCATGAAGACCTCGTCCATCACCGTGCGGACGGCGCGGCGGCGGACGCTGTCGGGACGGTCGCAATAGAGGCTGTCCTTGCGCACGTCGAAATAGAGCGCCGACAGGTCGCCCGAGCAGAACTCCATCACCGGGCGAACGACGTCCTGGAAGCGGTATTCCGCATAGGCCTCGCGCACCTGACCGTCCAGTTCATGCAGACGGTGCAGGATGAACTGCTCCAGCGGCGGCATCTGGTCGTAGGGCAGGCGTTCGGCCTCGTCGAAGCCGTTCAGGGCGCCCAGCAGATAGCGGACGGTGTTCCTCAGCTTGCGATAGGCGTCGACCGTGGTCTGCAGGATCTGCTTGCCGATCCTCTGGTCGTCCGAATAGTCGACCAGCGCCACCCACAGACGCAGGATGTCGGCGCCGGATTCCTTGATGATGGTCAGGGGGTCGGTCGTGTTGCCCCGCGATTTCGACATCTTCTCCCCGTTCTCGTCCAGGGTGAAGCCGTGGGTCAGGACCGCCTTGAACGGCGCCCGGCCACGCGTCCCGCAACCTTCCAGCAGCGACGACTGGAACCAGCCGCGGTGCTGGTCCGACCCTTCGAGATAGAGGTCGGCCGGCCAATGCGACGGGCGGTCGCCCGTATAGCCATGCTCGGCGGTGCGCGGGTCCAGGGTGAAGGCGTGGGTCGAGCCCGAGTCGAACCAGACGTCGAGGATGTCGGTGACCTTCTCGAACCGCTCGGGATCGTGGGCGCCCAGGAAGTCGGCGTCGGGGGCCGAGAACCAGACGTCGGCGCCGCCCTCGGCCACGGCCTTGACGATGCGGGCGTCGACCTCGGGATCATGCAGGGGCTGGCCGGTCTGCTTGTCCACGAACATGGCCAGGGGCGTGCCCCAGGCGCGCTGACGGCTGATCAGCCAGTCGGGGCGGCTTTCGACCATGGAGCGGATGCGGTTCTTGCCCGCCGCCGGGTGGAAGGCGGTGGCGTCGATGGCGGTCAGGGCCGTCTCGCGAAGGGTGTCGCCGTTCTCCAGCGGCTCGTCCATGCGGATGAACCACTGGGGCGTGTTACGGAAGATGATCGGGGCTTTCGAGCGCCAGCTGTGCGGATAGGAGTGCTCCATCCGCCCGCGCGCCAGCAGATTGCCCGCCTCGATCAGCTTTTCCATCACCGCGCCGTTGGCGGGGCCGAACTTGCCGGTCTTCTTGCCCTCGGTCTCCAGCACCTTGAGGCCGGCGAACAGGGGAACGTGCTCGTAATAGGCACCGTCGGCGTCCACCGTGTCCGGCACCTCGCGGTGGCCGTGGGCCAGCCAGACGGCATAGTCGTCCGCGCCGTGGCCCGGCGCGGTGTGGACGAAGCCGGTCCCGGCGTCGTCGGTCACATGGTCACCGGCCAGCAGGGGCACGGAGAAGCCATAGCCGCTGTCCAGCGCCGCCAGCGGATGGGCGCATTCCAGACCCGAGGGGTTGATGGCGTCGACGCGGGTGAAGCCGCTGATCTTGGCGGCCTTGAACACGTCCTCGGCCAGCTTGTCGGCGATGATGAAGCGGTCGCCTGGCTTGGCCCAGGGCTCATAGTCCAGGCCTTCTTCGAGGGCCGTGACCTCGTACAGGCCATAGGCGATCTCGGGGCCGTACGAGATGGCGCGGTTGGCCGGGATGGTCCAGGGCGTGGTCGTCCAGATCACCACCGAAGGCGTGGCCGCGCGGAATGACAGCAGGTCGTCCGGGTGGCTGTCGGTCGCGCCGACCACGGGGAACTTGACCCAGATCGTGGGCGAGACGTGGTCGTGATACTCGACTTCTGCATCCGCGAGGGCCGTGCGCTCGACCGGCGACCACATGACGGGCTTGGAGCCGCGATATAGCTGGCCTGAGTTCTTGAACTTGTGGAACTCGGCGACGATGGCCGCCTCAGAGCCGAAGTCCATGGTGGCGTAGCGGTTGGCGAAGTCGCCGGTGATGCCCAGGCGCAGGAACTGGTCGCGTTGCAGGTCGATGTACTTGCCGGCGTATTCACGACAGGCGGTGCGAAACTCTTCCTTGGAGACCTCGTCCTTGCGGCGGCCCTTGGCGCGGTACTGCTCCTCGATCTTCCACTCGATCGGCAAGCCGTGGCAGTCCCAGCCGGGGACGTAGTCGACATCGTAGCCCAGCAGGAAGCGCGAGCGGACCACGAAGTCCTTCAGCGTCTTGTTCAGGGCGTGGCCGATGTGGATGTCGCCATTGGCGTAGGGCGGGCCGTCGTGCAAGACGTAGAGCGGCGCCTTCTGGGCCTGACGTGTCGCGCGCAGGTGGCTGTAGAGGTCGCCCCAGGCGGCGATGATCTCCGGCTCCTTCTTCGGCAGGCCGCCCCGCATGGGGAAGGGCGTCTCCGGCAGGAAGACGGTGTCGCGATAGTCGCGGCCCGATGCATCAGAAGCGGTGTCGTTGGTGGCGTCGGCCATGGAGTAATCTTTGTCTTGTTCGCGGGCGCCGAGGAAGCGGCGCGGGCGCAGTCTAGCGTGAAGGCCGTTGAACGGCATCGGCGATATTCGATCCCGACGTGCGCGGGGCTCTAACGGCCCTGGCGCTACGCCGGGCGGCTAATCGAAATCGGACGGATCACGCGAACGGTCATGGTTGAAACCGTCTAGCAGACCGGGCGGCGCCTGCGCCATAGTCGAAGCGAACAGAGGGAGACGTTCGGATGCGCATTCAGGCGATGACAGCGGCGGCGGTTCTGGGCCTGACGGCGGCGGCCTGCTCTCCCGCCGAGGAGGCTCCGCCTGCGCCGGTCGAGGCGCCGCTGACCGGGCGCGCGGCCGTCTACGCCGCCGGAGAAAAGGACGCCGAGACCTTCGTCCGCGCCCTCTACGCCAACGCCGCTTCGCCTCTGGCGAACGATCCGGCGGCGGCGGCGATCAGCCCCGGTCGCGACCCGCTCTATTCGCGCACCCTGAACGCCCTGATCGGCGTCGACTTCCGCGAGGCCGGGGGCGAGGCTCCCTATCTGAACTACGATCCCGTCTGCGCCTGTCAGGACGCCGACGGCTTCGCCCTGACAGCGTTGAAGATGACGCCCGACGGCGACAAGGCGTCCACCGCCGACGTGACCTTCACCAACCACGGCCAGACACACCGACAGACGCTGAAGCTGGCCAAGGAAGGTCCCATGTGGCGCATCGCCGACGTGGTCGACGCCAAGGGCCAGTCCCTGCACGACGCCCTGATGGCCATCGCCGAGCGTGCGGAAGGCTGAGCGGCAACTCCTGCGACACGCGACCGTTAGCGATCCTGTCATCATCGTGTTAAGAGCCCCGCCCTTTATAGCGGCGGCGGTGTCGCCAAAGCAGTTTCAGACTTCAGGAGAAGCCACACATGAGCAGGGTGCTGGTTATCGGTGCAGGCGGCGTCAGCTCCGTCGCGGTCCACAAGATGGCGATGAATGCGGACATCTTTTCGCATATCACCCTGGCGAGCCGCACGAAGTCCAAGTGCGACGCTATCGCCGAATCCGTGAAGTCGCGCTTTGGCGTGACCATCGACACGGCCCAGATCGACGCCGACGACGTCGCCGCGACGACGGCCCTGATCCAGTCGGTCAAGCCGGCCCTGGTGGTCAACCTGGCCCTGCCCTATCAGGACCTGGCGATCATGGACGCCTGCCTGGCCGCCGGCGTCAACTACCTCGACACGGCCAACTATGAGCCGCGCGACGAAGCCAAGTTCGAATACAAGTGGCAGTGGGCTTACCAGGACAAGTTCAAGGAAGCCGGCCTGATGGCGCTGCTCGGCTCGGGCTTCGACCCCGGCGTGACCTCGGTCTTCGCCACCTACACCAAGAAACACCTGCTGGACCGGATCGACACGCTCGACATCCTGGACTGCAACGGCGGCGACACGGGTCTGCCCTTCGCCACCAACTTCAACCCGGAAATCAACCTGCGCGAAGTGACCGCTGAGTCGCGTCACTGGGAAAACGGCCAGTGGGTCGAGGGCCCGGCCCTGAGCCACAAGCAGGCCTTCGATTTCGAGGGCGTGGGTCAGAAGAACATGTACCTCATGTACCATGAGGAACTGGAGTCCCTGGCCAAGTTCTATCCGGAAATCAAACGCATCCGCTTCTGGATGACCTTCGGCGACAGCTACCTGAAGCACCTGGAAGTGCTGGAAAACATCGGCATGACCTCGATCGAACCGATGATGTTCCAGGGCCGCGAGATCATCCCGATCGAGTTCCTCAAGGCCCTGCTGCCGGAACCCTCGTCGCTGGGTCCGATCACCAAGGGCAAGACGAACATCGGCACCATCGCCACCGGCGAGAAGAACGGCGTTCAGAAGACCTTCTACGTCAAGAATATCTGCGACCACGAAGCCGCCTATGCCGAAACCGGCAACCAGGCCGTCAGCTACACCACGGGCGTTCCGGCCATGATCGGCGCGGCCATGATGCTGACCGGCACGTGGAAGGGCGAAGGCGTCTTCAACATGGAGCAGCTGGACCCCGATCCCTTCATGGACATGCTGAACAAGCACGGCCTGCCCTGGACGGTCGAGGAGCTGGACGCTCCGCTGGCCTTCTAAGTCGAGACTGACGCATGGAAACCAAGGCCGGTGATCCGGGCGCCTTCGCGCATTTCGATCTGAACCGCGTCGCCTCGCCCGCCTTCGTGGTGGACGAGGTCGCGGTGCGGCGCAATCTGGCCGTGCTGAGGGAAGTGCGCGACCCGGGCCATGCCCGGGTCCTGCTGGCGCTCAAGGCCTTTTCCATGTGGTCATTGGCGGACGTCGTCGGGGAATACCTCGACGGCGTCTGCGCCTCCGGTCTGTGGGAGGCGCGGCTGGCGCGCGAGTTCTACAAGGGCGAGCTGACCACCTATTCGCCCGCCTACAAGGCCGAGGATCTGCCCGAGATCCTGCGCCTGTCCGACCACGTCATCTTCAACTCGCCGGATCAGGTGACGCGCTTCGCCGACCTGATCGCCAAGGCGCGGGCCGAGGGCGAGGTCTTCGAGATCGGCCTGCGGCTGAACCCCGAACATTCCGAGGGCGAGGTCGCCAAGTACGACCCGGCCCAGCCCTGCTCGCGTCTCGGCTTCCCGGTGTCGCAACTTAGACCTGAGCATATGCAGGGCGTCGACGGCCTGCATATCCACGCCCTGTGCGAACAGGATTTCGAGCCCCTGGCCCGCATCTGGGCGGCGGTGGAGCCGAAGCTGGCGCCCCTGCTGGACGGGGTGAAGTGGCTGAACCTCGGCGGCGGCCACCACGTCACCCGCGCCGACTATCAGACCGACGCCCTGGTCGCCTTCCTGAACCAGATCGCCGAACGCCACGGGGTGCAGGTCTATCTGGAGCCGGGCGAGGCCGTGGCGCTCGACGCCGGCATCCTGATCGGCGAGGTGCTGGACGTCTTCGACAACGGCATGCCCATCGCCATCACCGACATCTCGGCCACCTGCCACATGCCGGACGTGATCGAGGCCCCCTATCGCCCCGCCATGCTGGCCGAGCCCGAGGACGGCGTCGCGGTGCGCCTGGGCGGCCCCTCCTGCCTGGCTGGCGACATCATCGGCGACTACGTCTTCGCCGAACGCCCGACGCCCGGAACGCGCCTGGCCTTCCTCGACCAGGCCCACTATTCGATGGTGAAGACCAACACCTTCAACGGCGTCCCCCTGCCCGCCATCGCCCTGTGGAACAGCGCCACGGACGAGCTGCGGATGGTGCGCGAGTTCGACTGGACGGAGTTCCGAGACCGGCTGTCGTGAGGTGGTGGCGGCGTTGCGAGACGCCGTTCAAGTCTTGCTGCTGAAGTTTCCGCTAAGAGTGGCAAGCCGACTTTAGTTCTTCACGCGAAATGGGTGTTCGGGATTTCGCCGTACAAAATCATCGACGTCTCGCAGGCGCTCAGGAAACGGCTCAGCGGCGCCTTTCAGCGTCGGCGAGTTGAAAAAGCGATAGCCCGCCACCCAGAGGGCATGAACCTTTCCCCACTGCTCGCTGTCAGCCTTCCTGGGAACCTTGAAAGCTCGCCCCATCCACCTCAGAGCTTCACCGCACTCCGGGCATTTGGCCGTGGACCCGTCGGCTAATTTCCAGGACTTTCGACATACGAAACAGGCATGAGGCCAGAGGCATTCCGCTCCCCGATGTCGCGGCGGTACGTAAGGCGGCGGGATGACCCGGCTCCCACTCTCGCGCCGAATTTGCATACGCTCCGCTTTCGAGGGACCATCCATGCTTGGATCATGCCCAGCAACCTTGATCTCCGCAACGGGGCGCTAACCGCCCCCCCCCCTCCTCGGTCACCCCGGACGGCCCGCAGGGGCGATCCGGGGCCCAGACGGCAGACTTAATGGCGTAGTCGGAGGTGTATCAACCGCCTGGGTTCCGGGTTCGCTGCGCGTCCCGGAATGACGGAAAAGGGGTGGGACCTCAGCCCAGCGCGGCCCGCGCCGCCGCCGCATCCGCCTCGATCTGGACCTTCAGTTCATCCAGCCCGTCGAACTTCATCTCGCCGCGCAGGAAGGCGACGAGTTCGGTCTCGACGGTCTGGCCGTAGAGGCTCTCGTCGAAGTCGAGCAGCCAGACTTCGAGCAGGGGTTGTTCGATCTCGAACATGGGGCGGACCCCCAGGTTGGCGACGCCCTTGATCACCCGCCCGTCCGGCAGGCGGGTGCGGGTGGCGTAAACCCCGTAGGCGGGGCGCATATAGTCGCCCATGGCGATGTTGGCGGTGGGCACGCCTATGGTGCGGCCGCGCTTGTCGCCGTGGATCACCGCGCCCTGAATCGCGAACGGACGCCCCAGGATGGCGGCGGCGCGGTCCATGTCCCCGGCCTTCAGCGCCTCGCGCACGGCCGAGGACGACAGCTTCAGGCCCGAGGCGTCGTCGATGCGGTCGGTGACCGAAACGGTGAAGCCCAGGGTTTCGCCATAGGTGCGCAGCAGGGCGGGCGAGCCGGAGCGGCCCTTGCCGAAGGTGAAGTCGAAGCCGACGGCGGCGTGGGCGATGCCCAGGCCTTCCGACAGGACGCGACGGGCGAAGGCCTCGTCGGTCATCCCGGCCATCTCGGCGTCAAAGGGGATCAGGTACAGACGGTCGACGCCCAGGGGCGCCATGGCGCGGGCCATCTGATCCGCCGTCATCAGTCGGAAGGGCGCGGCTTCGGGCTGGAACAGGCGGCGGGGGTGCGGGTCGAAGCTGACGACGGCCAGGGGGACGCCCAGACCTTGGGCCGCCTCGCGGGCCGAGGCGATCACCGCCTGATGGCCGCGATGCACCCCGTCAAAGGCGCCGACGGCCACCGCCGCCCCGCGTTGCGAGGCCGGCAGGTCGCGCCAGCCGCGAATGACCTCAACCACGACTGGTCTCAGCGCGCCGAGGGCTTGCGGCGACGCGGCACGCGCACGACGGCCACGCCGTCCATGATCAGCTTGTCGCCGACGAAGCCTTCGCAGCGCAGTTCAACGCGGGCGCTGTCCGTCTCCATCTCGATCACCGTGATGACGATGCGAACCATGTCGTCGATACGGACCGGGAAGTGGAAAGACAGGGTCTGGGAAATATAGATCGACCCGGCGCCCGGCAGGATGGTGCCGACCACCGCCGAGCCGAAAGCCGCGCTCAGCAGGCCGTGGGCGATTCGGCCGCGATAGGCGGTCTTGGCGGCGAAGGCCTCGTCCAGATGCACCGGATTGAAGTCGTCCGACGCCTCGGCGAACAGGCGAATCCGGTCCTCGGTGACGTGGACGGTCTTCTCTGCGGCCATGCCGACGTGGAGTTCATCGAGGATGTAACCGCCCGACGGATGCTGTGTGACGTATTCGACCATCAGCGGCCTTTACGGCAGGTGCGACGAAATGGCGAGCCTCACCACGCCAGTTCGAGCGCGGCGTAGCGGGCGAAGGTCGTCTCAGCCCGGAGCAATTCGCCGGCCAGCGCCGCATCCAGCGTCCCGTCCGGCCCCTTGGCCGCGTCGCCGTGGATGCCTTGCGCGATGAACAGGCAGTCCAGCGCCTGCTCGGCGGCACCCAGGACATCGGTGATGACGCCGTCGCCGATGCACAGGACGCGCGAGCGATCGACGGGGCGGCCCATCAGCTTCTGCGCCTCGCGCAGGGCCAATTCATAGATGGGTCCGAAGGGCTTGCCCGCCATGACCACGCGCCCGCCCATGGATTCGTAGAGGTCGGCGATGGCGCCGCCGCAATAGATGATGCTGTCGCCCTTCTGCACGATGCGGTCAGGGTTGGCGCAGATCAGCTCCAGATCACGCTCGACGGCGGGGATCAGGCGTTCGCGATAGTCCTCGGGCGTCTCGGTCGCGTCGTCGAACAGGCCGGTGACGGACAGAAAGGCGGCGTCCGTCGCGTCGCGGGCGCTGGTCAGATTCAGGCCCTCGTACAGGACGAAGTCGCGATCAGGGCCGATGATCCAGGCCGGGCCGGGGGCGCGGCGGGCCAGTTCGGCGCGGGTGGCGTCGCCCGAGGTGACGAAGGCCTTCCAGCTGTCGCGCGGCACGCCGAGCGCATCCAGCTGCGCCACGACATCCGATGACGGGCGCGGCGAGTTGGAGATCAGGACGACATGGCCCCCCTTGGCGTTGAAATCGGCCAGGGCCGTGCAGGCGGTGGGCCAGCTCTCGCGGCCGTTGTGGATGACGCCCCAGACGTCGCACAGCAGGATGTCGTAGTCGTCGGCGACAGCGGACAGGTGAGGCAGGGCGTGAGGCAGGGTCATGGGTCGGTTATAGCCGCCGGGACGCCGGGGGAAAGGCTTCAACGGCCCTGCCCCTCTCCTGGGCCTCGTTCGCTTTCCCTCTTCGCCCTCGCCCTGCTTCCTGCTAACCGGCTTCGGACATGAAAATTTCACGCCTCGCCTATGCCGCCTACGGCATCGCCCTCGTCGTCATCGTTCTGGACCAGCTGACCAAGGCCTGGGTTCTGGGCGCCATCGACGCGGCGCACATTTCGCAGATTCCCGACGGCTATCGCATCGCCGACGTCCTGCCGCCGGTCTTCAACCTGACCTATGTGCTGAACACGGGCGTCAGCTTCGGTCTGTTCGGCGGCGGCGCCGGCCGCTGGATCCTGAGCGCCTTCTCGCTTCTGGTGGCGATCGCCCTGGCCTTCTGGGCGACGCGTTCGAACCGCAAGCTGATGATCGCCGCCATCGGCCTGGTCATGGGCGGCGCCCTGGGAAATGTCTTCGACCGCATCCGCTTCGGGGGCGTCGTGGACTTCCTAGACTTTTCGGGAACGGGCCTGTTTCCATGGATATTCAACATCGCCGACGCGGGCATCACGGTCGGCGTTGTCCTGCTGATCCTCGACAGCTTCCTGTCGGAACGCAGCGCCAAGGTTGGCGTGGCCAACGAAAAGTCGTAATCACCCCCTCTTCGTTATCGTCCCGAGCCAGCGCCATTGGGCGCGTCTCCCGGAGCCGAGCTGACCTTATGCGTATCCGTAGCGCCGTTACCGTGGCCCTTCTCGCCACCACCGCCCTGAGCCTGACCGCCTGTTCCAGCCTGAAGCAGAGCGTCGGCCTGACCAAGGTCGTGCCCGACGAGTTCGTCACCGTCGCCAGCGCGCCGCTGTCCGTGCCGCCGGAATACGGTCTGACCCCGCCGTCGCCGGGCCAGCCGCGTCCGCAGGAGCTGGCGCCCGAAAGCGCTGCGCGTCAGATTCTTCTGGGCCAGCGTCAGGCCGTGACCCGCACCGGCGGCGAACAGGCTCTGGTCAATCAGGCCGGCGCCGACCGCGCTGATCCCCTGGCCCGTTATGTCGTCGACGACGAGTTCGGCGATCTGGCCCACAAGGAAGAAAGCTGGGCCAACCGCGTCCTGTTCTGGCGCAAGGACGACGCCGCCACCCAGGCCCCGACTGTCACCCAGACGGCCGAAGGGTCGCGCACCATCGACGCCTCGACGGAACATGCGCGTCTGCAAGCTCTGACCGGCAACCAGCAGGGCATCACCATCGCCCCGCGTCAGGACCGCGGCTTCAAGCTGCCTGGCCTGTAAGACTTAGGTCCAGCCAGACCGATCAGGGCGCGCCTCGCACATGCGGGCGCGCCTTTTTCGTGGTTTCATCAGGCCGTCAGGGCGCGCGGCAACTTGAATGAGACGGTCTCACGCGCGCCGTCGTCCTCGGTCACGACCGCATCGAATCGAGCGCGGATAGCGTCGATCAGAGCCTCGATCAGCGGTTCGGGCGCCGAGGCGCCGGCCGTCACGCCGACCGTTGACACGCCGTCGAACCACGACCAGTCCACATCCCCGGCGTCATCGACCAGACGGGCGTCGCGCGCTCCGGCCTTCAGCGCCACATCGACCAGACGGGCCGAATTGGACGAGTTCTTCGACCCCACCACGAGCACCAGTTGGCTGCCTTCGCCCAGACGCTTGACCGCCTCCTGACGATTGGTCGTGGCGTAGCAGATGTCTTCCTTGTGCGGATCGGGAAGTTCCGGGAAGCGCCGCTTCAGCGCCGCCAGAATATCGGCCGTGTCGTCCACGGACAGGGTGGTCTGGGTGGCGTAGGCCAGGGGCTGATCGCCCGGCCGCTCGAACACTTCGGCATCCGCCACCGTCTCGACCAGGCTGATGGCGCCGGGCGGCAACTGGCCCATGGTGCCGACGACCTCGGGGTGGCCGGCGTGGCCGATCAGAATGATATGCCGTCCCTGCTCGTGATGGCGCTCGGCCTCGACATGGACCTTGGACACCAGGGGACAGGTGGCGTCGAGGAACATCATCTCGCGCGAGCGCGCCGTCGCCGGCACTGACTTGGGCACGCCGTGGGCCGAGAAGACCACGGGCCGGTCGTCGGGGCATTCGTCCAGTTCCTTGACGAAGATCGCCCCCATGCCCTTCAGCCGCTCGACGACGTGACGGTTGTGAACAATCTCGTGGCGCACATAGACGGGCGCGCCGAACTTCTCGATCGCCCGTTCGACGATCTGGATCGCCCGATCCACGCCGGCGCAGAAACCGCGCGGCGTGGCGAGGCGCACGTTCAGGGGACGGCGGTCAAAGACTGAGGGAGGGACAGGCGCGTTCATGGGCAGGAACCTAGTCTCTCGCGCGCCTTCCCGCCACCGCCTGCATGGTCGCGTTTGCCGCGCCTCGCTTTAGCCGCTATCACCACCGAGCGTGGCCTGGTCGGACGTCCGATCGTTCCGCGCCCCCTTCGACTGCCGGAAAGCTCCTGATGCGTCGCGTCCTGACCGCCCTCGCCGCCCTCTCCCTCGCGGCTGTGCTGATTCCCCAATCCGCCGAGGCCCAGTCCAGCGGCCGCCCCGGCCAGGGCGGCCCGCAGAGCCGCGACCAGGCGCCGGACCAGGGCACGTCGCAAAATGCACGCCCCGTGCGCATCGCCCCCCTGTCGCGTCGCGCCAACGCCGGCCCCTGCCCCTATGTGAAGGTGCTTTACGACGCGGCTCGCTACGTCGAACTGGCCGACTTCAACCGCCCCTCGGCCGCCGGCGTCGGCTTCACCGGCGAGATCGAAGGCGTGACCGCCGACTGCGTCTATCGCGAGTCCGATCCGATCCGCCTGGACTTCAACGTCCTGTTCAACCTCGGCAAGGGCCCTCAGGCCAGCGGCGACGGCCGCACCTACCGCTACTGGATCGCCGTGACCGAGCGAAACAGCGCTGTTCTGGCCAAGGAATATTTCGACCTTCCGGTCAACTTCGAGGGCCAGAACACCACCTCGGTCCATCAGGCCCAGACCATCGTCATCCCGCGCGCTGACGCCACCACGGCCGGGAACAATTTCGAGGTCCTGATCGGCTTCGACGTCACGCCGGAAATGGCCGAGTTCAACCGCTCGGGCAGCCGCTTCCGCGTCACCGCCGGCCAGACCCAACCGAACCCCTAAGAATCATGACCGATCTCAAGACCTCTCTCAGCGAAGCGGTCGCCGCCGCCTTCGCCGCCGAAGGCGTGGACGCCGCCCTGGCCCGCGTCGTCGCGTCGGACCGCCCCGACCTGGCCGACTTCCAGTCCAACGGCGCCCTGGCCGCCGCCAAGGCGCTGAAAGCCAATCCGCGCGAACTGGCCGCCAAGGTGTCTGAGCGCCTGAGCGCCGATCCGCGCCTGTCATCGGTCGAGGTGGCCGGCCCCGGCTTCATCAACCTGAAGCTCTCCGACAAAGCCCTGTCGCAGCGCGCCGCCGCTGTGGCCGCCGACGAAGCCCTGGCCGGCGCCTCGCTGAGCAGGCCTGCACGCAAGGTCGTCATCGACTACGCCGGCCCCAACGTGGCCAAGCCGATGCACGTCGGCCACCTGCGCTCGTCCATCATCGGCGAGAGCCTGAAGCGGCTGTTCCGCTTCCGTGGCGACATCGTCTGGGGCGACGCCCACTTCGGCGACTGGGGCTTCCAGATGGGCCTGCTGATCACCGCCTGCGGCGACGAAGCCCTGGCCCTGCCCTTCATGGCCGACGGCGACGGTCCCTTCCCCGCTGAAAGCCCGGTGACGCTGGAGGACCTGGAACGCCTCTATCCCCAGGCCGCCGCCAAGGCCAAGGAAGACCCCGCCTTCCGCGACCGCGCTCGCAAGGCCACCGCTGAACTGCAAGGCGGCCGCCCCGGCTACCGCGCGCTGTGGGCGCACTTCGTCGCCGTCAGCCGCACGGCGCTGGAGCGCGAGTTCGGCGCTCTGGACGTCACCTTCGACCTGTGGAACGGCGAGAGCGACGCCGATCCCCTGATGCCGGAAATGCTGGCGCACCTGAAGGAGACCGGTCTGCTGGTCCCCGACGACGGCGCCCAGGTGGTCCACGTCGCCAAGCCCGGCGAGACCCGCAAGAAGAAGCTGGCCGACGGCTCGGTCATCGAGGCCCCCAGCCCGCCGCCCCTGCTGGTGGTGTCGTCTGAGGGCTCGGCCATGTACGGCACGACCGATCTGGCCACGATCCTCGACCGCCGCAAATCCATCGATCCCGACCTGATCCTCTACGTCGTCGACGAGCGGCAGGCCGAGCATTTCGAACAGGTCTTCCGCGCCGCCTATCTGGCCGGCTACGCGCCTGAAAAGTCGCTGGAGCACCTCGGCTTCGGCACCATGAACGGCGCCGACGGCAAGCCCTTCAAGACCCGGGCGGGCGGCGTGCTGAAACTGCACGACCTGATCACCATGGCCACCGACAAGGCGCGCGAGCGTCTGAAGGAAGCCAAGCTGGGCGACGACCTGCCGGAAGCCGAGTTCGAGGACATCGCCCGCAAGGTGGCGGTGGCCGCGCTGAAATTCGCCGACCTGTCGAACAACCGCACCACCAGCTACGTCTTCGACCTCGACCGCTTCATGAGCTTCGAGGGCAAGACCGGCCCCTATCTGCTGTATCAGGCCGTGCGGGTGAAATCCCTGCTGAGGAAGGCCGCCGATCAGGGCGTCGAGACCGCCGCCATCATCGTCGCCGAACCGGCCGAGCGCGATCTGGCCCTGACGCTGGACGCCTTCGACGCGGCCACGGCGGACGCCTATGACAAGCGTTCGCCCAACCTGATCGCGGAGCACGCCTATCGTCTGGCCCAGAGCTTCTCGAAATTCTACGCCGCCTGCCCGATCCTGGTCGCGCCCGACGCCGCCACCAAGGGCTCGCGCCTGGCCCTGGCCGCCGCCAGCTTGCACCAGCTTGAACAGGCGCTGGACCTGCTGGGCATCGAGACGCCCGAGCGGATGTAGGACGCCTCCCGACGTCATCCCGGACGGCCCGCAGGGCCGATCCGGGACCGCCGGAAGCGCGACGGTCTGAAATGTCGAGTCTTGGGCGGTCCCGGCTCTCCGCTACGCTTCGGCCGGGATGACGGGAAAGGGCAGGTTCGCTATGGGTCCATCTTGCTACGGAGCCTCCTATGTCCCTCGACGCCTTCATCGCCGGTCTGCCCAAGGCTGAATTGCACCTGCACATCGAGGGCTCTCTGGAGCCCGAACTCATGTTCGAACTGGCGCAGCGCAACGGGGTCGCCATCCCCTATGACAGCGTCGAGGCCGTGCGCGCGGCCTATGACTTCTCCAACCTTCAGGACTTCCTCGACATCTACTACGCGGGCGCCGCCGTGCTGCTGACACGCAAGGATTTCGAGGATCTGGCCTTCGCCTATTTCCAGCGCGCCGCCGCCGACAATGTGCGCCACGCCGAGATATTCTTCGATCCTCAGACCCACACCGACCGGGGCGTCCCCTTCGGCGTGGTGGTCGAGGGCCTGATCGCGGGCATGGACCACGCCAAGGCCGAGCTGGGCGTCACCAGCGGCCTGATCCTCAGCTTCCTGCGCCACCTGTCCGAGGACGAAGCCTTGGCCACCCTGGAGGCCGCCAAGCCCTATCTGCATCACTTCATCGGCGTCGGGCTGGATTCGTCCGAGGTCGGCCATCCGCCGGCCAAGTTCCAGCGCGTCTTCGCCGCCGCCCGTGATCTGGGCCTGAAACTGTGCGCCCACGCCGGCGAGGAAGGCCCCCCCGCCTATGTGCACGAGGCGCTGGACCTGCTGCACATCGACCGCATGGACCACGGCAACCGCTCGATGGAGGACGAGGGCCTGATCGCCCGTCTGGCCGCCGAGCAGATGACCCTGACGGTCTGCCCCCTGTCGAACCTGAAGCTGTGCGTGGTCAAGGACCTGAAGGATCACCCGGTCCCCGAGATGCTGCGCCGCGGCCTGCACGTCACCCTGAACTCGGACGACCCGTCCTATTTCGGCGGCTATGTGAACGCCAACTACATCCAGTTGGCGAAGGCGGTGGGTCTGACGCGCGAACAGGTGACACAGTTGGCGAAGAACAGCTTCGAGGGGAGCTTCCTGAGCGAGGCTGACAAGGCGGCGCGGCTCGCTGAGGTCGAGGCTTACGCAAAAGCGGCCTGACCCCTCTTCCGTCATCCTCCGGCGAGCCGCGCAGCGGCTTGCCGGAGGATGACGAAAGAAGAAGGCGCTAACCTATGAGCAACGCCGCCTCGATCTCGACCACACCCAGCGCCTCAAAGCTCGCCTTGGCCGCAGCCGCCGTGTCCGACGCGATCGCCCGGCAGGCATTATCGATCACCACAGCCTCAAAACCTTCGCGCACGGCGTCCTCGGCGGTGAAGCGGACGCAGTAGTCGTAGGCCAGACCGCACAGGAAGACGCGGGTCACGCCCCGGTCGCGCAGCAGGCCCGCCAGGCCCGTCGCCGTGCGGTGGTCGTTCTCAAAGAAGCCGGAATAGGAGTCGACCGCCGGGTTGTAGCCCTTGCGGACCACGGCCAGCGCCTTTTGCACCGCAGGCGCGACGTCCGGGTGGAAATCCGCGCCGTTTGAGCCTTGCAGGCAGTGATCCGGCCACAGCATCTGCGGGCCATAGGCGACCTCGATCTCGGTGAAAGGCGTCGTCCCCTCATGGTTGGAAGCGAAGCTGATCTGGTCCGGGGTGTGCCAGTCCTGGGTGGCCATCACCGTGTCGAAGCGTTCCGCCAGCCGGTTGATCAGGGGCATGATCCCCGCCCCGCCCTGCACCGCCAGGGCGCCGCCCTCGCAGAAATCGTTCTGGGCGTCGATGACCAGAAGGGCGTCTGTGGGGCGCAGCTTCATGGCTCAGGCCGCCGCGATCTGATCGACCTCGTTGGCCGAGCCCAGGGCCACCGGAATGCGCTGGTGCAGTTCGGTCGGGGTCACGTCCAGAATGGCCTGCTTGCCGTCCGTCGTCGCCTTGCCGCCCGCCTGTTCGATCAGGAAGGCCATGGGGTTGCCCTCGTACATCAGGCGCAGCTTGCCGGGCTTGTTGGGCTCGCGCGCATCCCAAGGATAGAGGAAGACGCCGCCGCGCATCAGGATGCGGTGGACGTCGGCCACCATGGCGGCGACCCAACGCATGTTGAAGTTCTTAGCCCGAGGGCCGTCCGCGCCGGCCAGGCAGCCGTCGATGTAGCGCTGAACGCTTTCGGCCCAGTGGCGCTGGTTCGACATGTTGATGGCGAACTCCTTGGTGTCCGCCGGGACCGTGATCTTCTCGTGCGTCATCAGCCACTGGCCGTCGTGCGACAGGGTGAAGCCCGCCACGCCCTGACCCGTCGTCAGCACCAGCATGGTCTGGCCGCCATAGACGGCATACAGCGCCGCGACCTGATGACGGCCCGACTGCAGGAAGTCGGCCTCGGTCGGCGTCGCCGAGGGCGACTTCAGCACCGAGACGATGGTGCCGACCGGCGCGTTGATGTCGATGTTGGACGAGCCGTCCAGCGGGTCGAACAGGACCAGATATTCACCCGCCGGGTTGGTCGCCGGCTGGACCGTGTCCATTTCCTCGGACGCCACCCCCGCCACGGCAGGGCAGGCCAGCAGCATTTCCGTCAGGACGTCATTGGAGATGACGTCGAGCTTCTTCTGCTCCTCGTCCTGCACGTTGACGACGCCCGAAGCGCCCAGGGCGCCGACCAGGGCGCCGCCCGACACGATCTTGCGGATTTCAACGCAGGCGGCGGCGGCGGTCGTCAGCGTCTGGGTCAAGCCCTGCGGCAGAGCGAGCGAGGCCAGGTGGGCGGCGAGGTCGGTGCGGGCGGTCATGGCGCTTCAATCCTGTCGCGAGAGCAGTTCGGCCCCTCATGGCCTGTCGGATCGTACACGGCAAGCCCGGCGCCGCTTGACTTCGACCCGGAGTCGGGGCCTTAGGTCGAGCGCTCTCGCGGGAGAGATCGGCGGTCGTGTAACGACTGTCGGAGCCGAAGGCGCAACCGCCCCGGAAACGCTCAGGCAAAAGGACCGCGAAAGCGCACGGACGCTGGAAAGTCGCCCCCCTTCCCGGGATTCAAGGGCGCGCCGACGGAGCAAGGCCGACCTCGATCCGGGGACGGTCGGAATCTCTCAGGCTTCAGGACAGCGGGGGCGCGACGACGGCGAAGCTATCGCCGCAACCCGCGACCGGAGGATGCTCGATGAGCGACCAGGCCTTGAAGACCACCCCTCTCAACGCCGCGCACCGCGCGCTGGGCGCCCGCATGGTCGGCTTCGGCGGCTATGACATGCCGGTCCAGTATGAGGGCGTTCTGGCCGAGCACCGCTGGACCCGGGAACACGCCGGCCTGTTCGACGTCTCGCACATGGGCCAGTGCCGCATCACCGGCGACGACGCGATCGGGCAGTTCCAGCGCTTCGTCCCCGGCGACTATGAAATCCTGAAGGCCGGCAAGCAGAAGTATTCCCTGCTGCTCAACGCCGAGGGCGGCATCATGGACGACCTGATGGCGGGCAAGCCCGACCATGACGGCCTGTTCGTCGTGGTCAACGCCGGCAACAAGGACGCCGACTTCGCCTTCCTGAACGCCAATCTGGCCGGCGACGCCACGCTGACCGTGCTGGACGACCGCGCCCTGCTGGCCATCCAGGGGCCGGAAGCCGCCGAGGTCATGGCCAAGCATGAGCCCGCTCTGGCCGAGATGGGCTTCATGGATTCGGCCCGCCTGATGCTGTTCGGGGTCGACTGCTTCGTCTCGCGCTCGGGCTATACCGGCGAAGACGGCTATGAGATTTCGGTGCCGAACGCCGACGCCGAGCGCGTCTGGAACACCATTCTGGAAGACGCCCGCGTCAAGCCGATCGGCCTGGGCGCCCGCGACAGCCTTCGTCTGGAAGCCGGCCTGCCGCTGCACGGGCATGACATCGACGCCACGACCAGCCCGGTCGAGGCCGCGCTGACCTTCGCCCTGTCCAAGTCGCGCAAGGAAGCCGCCGACTTCAACGGCGCCGAGCGCATCCTCAAGGAACTGGCCGACGGCCCCTCGCGCGTCCGCATCGGCCTGAGCGTCAAGGAAGGCGCCCCGGCCCGCGAAGGCGCCGAGATCGCCGACGTGGACGGAAACGTCATTGGCAAGGTGACCTCGGGCGGGCCTTCGCCGACCCTGGGCCGCAACATCGCCATGGGCTACGTCCCGCCGGCCTTCGCCGCGCTGGGAACGGACCTGAAAGTCATCGTGCGCGGCAAACCCGCCGCCGCCGAAGTCGTCGCCACCCCCTTCGTGGCCACCCGCTATTATCGCAAACCTAAAGCCTGAGAGATCAGACACATGCGCTTCACCAAAGATCACGAGTGGGTTCGCCTCGAGGGCGACGTCGCCACGGTCGGCATTTCCAAGCACGCTGCTGACGCCTTGGGCGACGTGGTGTTCGTCGAGACGCCGGAAGCCGGCAAGACCGTCTCGGTCGGCGACAGCTTCGCCGTCGTGGAATCGGTCAAGGCCGCCTCGGACGTCTACGCCCCAGTCGCCGGCGAAGTGGTCGAGGGCAACGAAGCCCTGGCCTCGGCCCCGGAAACCGTCAACGCCGATCCCGAAGGCGAAGGCTGGTTCGCCAAGATCAGGATTTCGGACGCTTCGCAGGTCGAAGCCCTGATGGATCAGGCCGCCTACGACGCCTACCTGACCACCCTCTAATTTTCCGTCATCCCGGACAGCGCGTCAGCGCTGATCCGGGATCCAGTCGCCCGCTTCACACGCCTGGGTTCCGGGTTCGGCTTCGCCGCCCCGGAATGACGGCAGGAAATCGACCATGCGCTACCTCCCCCTGACGCCCGACGACCGTGAGGCCATGCTGGCCGCCATCGGCGCCAAATCCATCGACGACCTGTTCATCGACGTGCCGCAGGCCGCGCGCCGCGACGGCTTTGTCGACCTGCCCCGCGTGGCCGGCGAGCTGGAGGTCGAACGCGCCCTCTCGGCCATGGCGGGCAAGAACGCAACGGCGGGGACCGTCCCCTTCTTCTGCGGCGCCGGCGCCTACAAGCACCACGTCCCGGCCACGGTCGATCACGTGATCCAGCGGTCGGAATTCCTGACCAGCTACACCCCCTATCAGCCGGAAATCGCGCAGGGCACCCTGCAATACCTGTACGAGTTCCAGACCCAGGTCGCGAACCTGACCGGCATGGAAGTCGCCAACGCCTCCCTCTATGACGGCTCGACCGCCATGGCCGAGGGCGTGCTGATGGCCACCCGCGTGACCCGCCGCAACAAGGCCGTCATCTCGGGCGGCGTGCATCCCCACTACGTCAGGGCCACCGAGACCGTGGTTCACGCCGTCGGCGTCGAGACCCAGGCCCTGACCGCCGCCGTTGACGCCGAAGACGCCGTCATCGCCGCCATCGACAAGGACACGGCCTGCGTCGTCGTCCAGACCCCCAACGTCTTCGGCACCGCCACGGATGTCACCAGGATCGCCGAGGCCGCCCACGCCGCCGGCGCCCTGCTGATCGTCGTCGTCACGGAAGCCGTGTCGATGGGCCTGCTGAAATCGCCCGGCGAAATGGGCGCCGACATCGTCGCGGCCGAAGGCCAGTCGATCGGCAACGCCCTGAACTTCGGCGGCCCCTACATCGGCCTGTTCGCCACCCGCGAGAAGCTGCTGCGCCAGACGCCCGGCCGCTATTGCGGTGAGACGGTGGACGCCGACGGTCGTCGCGGCTTCGTCCTGACCCTGTCCACACGCGAGCAGCACATCCGCCGCGACAAGGCCACGTCGAACATCTGCACCAACTCGGGCCTCTGCTGCCTGGCCTTCACCATCCACATGAGCCTGCTGGGCGAGACGGGCCTGCGCCAGATGGCCCTGCTCAACCACGAGAAGGCCCTGGCCACGCGCGACGCCCTGGCCGCCATTCCCGGCGTCGAAATCCTGACCCCGCGCTTCTTCAACGAGTTCGCGGTCAAGCTGCCCAAGAACGCCGCCGAGGTGGTCCAGACCCTGGCCGACCATCACATCCTGGCCGGCGTGCCCTACAGCCGTCTGGCCCCGGAAGCGGGTCTGGACGATGTCCTGCTGGTCGCCGCCACCGAGACCACCCTGGACGCCGACATCAAGATTTTGGCGGCCTCGCTCGCCAAGGTCCTGGCGGCCTGAGCGGAGATAGAACCATGAGCACCATGAACACTGTCGGCCGTCCGACCGCCCCGAACGCCACGCCGGACAACGACTACAAGCACCCGACCCTGACCGGCGCGCGCGGCCTCTTGCAGGACGAAGGCCTGATCTTCGAGAGCGACGGCTGGAACAAGACCGGCGTCGACCTGCCCAAGCCCGCCACCGACGGCTCGGACCTGGGCGACCTGGTCCGCAGGGACCCGATCGGCCTGCCCGGCCTGTCGGAGCCCGAGGCCATGCGCCACTATGTGCGCCTGTCGCAGAAGAACCACGCCATCGACCTGGCCATCTATCCGCTGGGTTCGTGCACGATGAAGCACAACCCGCGCCTGAACGAGAAGATGGCGCGTCTGCCGGGCTTCTCGGACATCCACCCGCTGCAGCCGCAGTCGACGGTTCAGGGCGCGCTGGAGCTGATGGACCAGCTGGCCCACTGGCTGACGACGCTGACGGGCATGCCCGCCGTGGCCCTGTCGCCCAAGGCCGGCGCGCACGGCGAACTGTGCGGCCTGATGGCCATCCGCGCCGCCCACGAAGCCAAGGGCGAGCATGAGCAGCGCCGCAAGGTCCTGGTCCCGACCTCGGCCCACGGCACCAACCCGGCCACCGCCGCCTTCGTCGGCTATTCGGTCGTCGAGGTCGCCCAGACCGACGACGGCCGCGTGGACGTGGCCGACCTGGCCGCCAAGCTGGGTCCGGACGTGGCGGCCATCATGGTCACCAACCCGAACACCTGCGGCCTGTTCGAGCGCGACATCCTGGAGATCAGCCGCCTGACGCACGAAGCGGGCGCCTACTTCTACTGCGACGGCGCCAACTTCAACGCCATCGTCGGCCGGGTCCGCCCCGGCGACCTGGGCGTCGACGCCATGCACATCAACCTGCACAAGACCTTCTCAACGCCCCACGGCGGCGGCGGTCCCGGCGCCGGTCCGGTGGTGCTGTCCGAAGCTTTGGCCCCGTTCGCGCCCGCGCCCTGGGTCGTGAACACCGGCGACGGCTACAAGCTGGTCGAGCGCGAGGAAGACGAGGCGGCCCAGGCCTTCGGCCGTCTGTGCGCCTTCCAGGGGCAGATGGGCATGTATGTGCGCGCCCTCAGCTACATGATGAGCCACGGCTCGGACGGCCTGCGTCAGGTGGCCGAGGACGCCGTCCTCAACGCCAACTACATCAAGGCCCGCCTGTCGGACCTGATGAGCGCGGCCTTCCCCGAAGGGCCGTGCATGCACGAGGCCCTGTTCGACGACGAATGGCTGAAGGGCACGGACATCACCACGCTCGACTTCGCCAAGGCGATGATCGACGAGGGCTTCCACCCGATGACCATGTATTTCCCCCTGGTCGTCCACGGGGCCATGCTGATCGAGCCGACCGAGACCGAAAGCAAGGCCGAACTGGATCGCTTCATCCACGCCATGCGCCTGCTGGCCGAGGCCGCGAAAGCCGGCGACGTCGAGCGCTTCAAGGGCGCGCCCTTCCATGCGCCCCTGCGGCGTCTGGACGAGACCCGCGCCGCGCGTTCGCCGCGTCTGCGCTGGTCGGCCCCGGAAGGCTCCAACATCGCCGCCGAATAGGGCTGTAACCCTGATTTGATGTGAAACGCCGTGTCTTTCCAGACACGGCGTTTTGCATTTCGGCCCCTCTTACGAAAGCTTCACCCGCACGCCACGGTTCGGCCTTGTGCCGCGTGTCTAGGATGAGTGTGACTACGTCGCCACGATCGACGTGAACTTCCACCTGGAAGGGAGCGCACCGCGCGCGGAGCCGTTGTTCCCCTGCCTCCCTCCTCCCATCTGTGACGCCTGTGACCCTCGCCCTGATCCCCTTCCGCGCCGACAGCCGGCCTCGTCAGAGGCCCGGCTTGCTGCGTCGTGCGCAGCGGATGGGCATGATGGCCATGGGCTTCCTGATCATCGGCCTGGGCATCCTTATCGCGCCCCTGCCCGGTCCCGGCGGCGTGCCGGTCATCGCCCTGGGTCTGGTCCTGCTGCTGCGCAACTCCTGGTGGGCCAAGCGCCAGTTCATCCGCGCCCAGTACGCCCGTCCGAAGTGGGTCTATCCCTTCCGCCGCCTGATGCGGAAGAATCCGGAAATCGCCCCGGTCTTCTGGCAACAGGCCCTGCGCGCCGAGAAGGTGGTGCTGCGCAAACGCCCGTCGCGGATGCTGATCCGCGTGCGCAAGCGCGCCCGCCGGTTCTTCCGCAAACTGTTCCGCTAGAAAAAGCCCCATTTCACCGCACACGGTAACGTGAACGTCGGTGCGATCGCGTTTGCTTCTAACGGCGTATGCTCCTCCCTGCGTAGTCAAAAGGCAGATGGCGTTGGGAGGCGCTCTTCTCATGATGTCACGCGTAAAACAGGGAATCGCCGCCGGCTTCATTGCGACCGTCGCGGTTTCCATCCTTGAGGCGGTGAACCTGTTGTTCGCCAAGGTCTTCGACCCTTTCCCCGAAGTCGTCGCCCGCATGTTCGGGCTGGGCAGCAATCTGGCCGCGGGGTGGGCCATCCACTTCGTCATCGGTTCGCTGATCATGGGACCGCTGTTCGCAGTCATCTATTCCCGGCTGCCGACAAACACCCCTGAGACCAAGGGCATCCTGTTCGCCGTAGCCGCCTGGGTGGCGATGATGCTGATCATCACCATGATGGGCGATCCTCGCACCTTTACCGGCAGCGCAGGCTTCGGCACCTTCGGCTGGATGCTGATCACCCACATGGTCTTCGGCGGCGTCATGGGCAATGTCTTCGCCCGCCTTCTGGCCCGCGAGAAACGCGCCGCCGCCTTCATCCACGGCGCGCCCGCCCACTGATCAAGGCGCACCGCAGAAACGCAAAAGGCCCCGCCGTCGCCGGCGGGGCCTGATGTGTTTGCAACCCTGGCCGAAACTAGTTCAGCTTGGCGCCGATCTGGCCGATAGCGGCGTCGATCAGCGGGTCCGATTTCGCGGCCGCCACTCGGGCGCTCAGGATATCCTGAGCAGCCTTGGCGGCCAGGTCGGCGGCGGCGGCCTTGACCTCGATCATGGCCTGGGCCTCGGCCTGGGCGATACGGCGCTCGGCCAGGGCCTGACGACGGGCCAGACCTTCTTCGAGACGGACCTTGGCTTCGGCTTCCAGACGACGGGCGTCGGCTTCGGCGGTGGCCAGCATGTCGGCGGCCTGGGCTTCGGCTTCGGCGCGTTCCAGACGGATTTCGGCCAGCATGGCTTCGGCTTCGGCGCGCAGACGGGCGGCCTCGTCCAGTTCCGACTGGATCTTGGCGCCCTGGCCGTCGAGGGCCTTGGCCATGGCGCCCGGCACCTTGGCCAGAACCAGGATGCCCAGGAAGATCACCAGACCGACGGCGACCCAGAACTCTGCGTTCGACAGATCCCAGAAGGCGGCGTGGAAGAAGGCGGGCATATCAGGCGGCTCCCTTGACGGCGGCGTCGGCTTCGGCGGCCGTGGCGGCCTGGCCGGTCAGACGCTCGACCATGGCGCGGGCGGTATCGGAGGCGATGGTCGAGACATTGGCCATGGCGGCGTCGCGGGTCTTGCCGATGGCGGCTTCGGCCTCGGCGATGCGGGCGTTTACGACGGCTTCCTCGGCGGCCTGACGGGCGTTGGCTTCTTCGGTCACGCGGGCCTTGGCGGCGGCGGCGGTGGCGCGGGCGTCAGCGCGGGCCTTGGCCACTTCGGCCTTGGCGGCTTCGGCTTGCGTCGCAGCCTCGGCCTGAACCTGACGGGCGGCGTCGACGGCGCCTGCGATCGTACCGGCGCGTTCGTCACGAACGGCGCGCAGACGAGGCAGGAAGACCTTCGACAGCAGAATGTAGAGAACGGCGAAGATCAGCAGGAGCCAGATGATCTGACCCGCCCAATGCTGCATCTCCAGCTGCGGCAGACCGCCGGAAGCATGGGCGTCGCCGTGGGCGACTTCGGCCTGATGGGTCGCCTCGGCGGCGGCCACGGGCCCGATCTCACCGTTCTGGACGGTGACGGCCGGCGCAGGCTGGGTCGGGTCTTGCGAGGCGACGCTCGCGATAGGGGCGGCCATGGGCTCTATCCGGTGATCTCAGAAAGACGCGAGCGGCGGAACGGTCCCGAAGACCGCGCCGCCGCCCAGATATTCAGTTCGGCTTAGGCGAACAGGCAGAGCAGGCCGATCACGAAGGCGAAGATGCCCAGTGCTTCAGCCAGAGCAGCGCCCAGGATCAGGTTGGTGAACTGGCCGGGGGCGGCCGAAGGGTTACGCGTGGCGCCTTGCAGGAAGCCCGAGAAGATCAGGCCGACGCCGAGGGCCGAACCGATCATGCCGAGGGTGGCGAGACCAGCGCCGATGTATTTTGCTGCTTCAGCTTCCATGAGAGTAGTTCCTGGTTGGGATGGTTTGAAAGAAGGGGTTGGCGGGCTGGGTCAGCGCTTAGTGCTGATCCAGATGCACGACGTCGTTCAGATAGACGGTGGTCAGAACGGCGAAAACGAAAGCTTGCAGGAAGGCCACGAGGAACTCCAGCGCCGTGATGGCGACCACGCCGCCGAGGGCCAGAACCGCGCCGGGAATGCCGACCAGGCCGAAGGCGCCCAGCGAGACCACGAAGCCGGCGAAGACCTTCATCGCCACGTGACCGCCCAGCATGTTGCCGAACAGACGCAGGGCCAGCGACACCGGGCGCAGCAGGAAGGAGATGAACTCGATCGGCGTCACCAGGATCAGCAGGTACCACGGCACGCCCGACGGGGCGAACAGCTTGAAGAAGCCGATGCCGTTCCTGGCGAAGCCGACGCCGATGACCAGCAGGATGGTCAGGGCGGCGAAGGTGGCGGTGACGGCGACCTGCGACGTGGCCGTGAAGACCGTGAACATACCCAGCAGGTTCAGCGCCAGGATGAAGACGAAAAGCGTCAGGATGAAGGGGAAGAAGGCGCGGCCCTGTTCGCCCATGATCGACGTCGCAAGGTCGTCGATGAAGGCGAACGCCCCCTCGCCCACCACCTGCAATCGACCAGGCACCAGCTTGGGCTTGGCCGTCACGGCGGTGAAGAACAGGGTGATCAGCACGGCGGCGACCATCATGGCCAACGTCGAGTTGGTGATCGACAGATCAACCAAGCCGAGGCCCGGCACGTTGACGGCCGGAAGATCAACAACCTTGCTGATCTGGAACTGGTGCATCGGATCGGCCATGCCGCCCGGTCTCCTAAGTCAAAAGGCCAAACCGCCGTACGACGGTCTGGTCAGAAATTCCGCTCGTCCTCGACCTCGTCGTCGGGAAGATCCTGGGGAGGCCCCATTTCCTTCAACGCGGCCGCACTCATCTTTCGGGCCGAACGAAGCGCCAGCCAGATCGACATGCCGAAACCGATCAGGGTTCCAGCGATAATTCCCCAGGGCATGGTCCCGACCAGAAGATCGAAACCCCACCCCAGACCCAGACCGACGGCGAGGCCGGCGATCATTTCGCCCATCAGGCGATAGCCGTAGCCCGCTGCGTTCGCCCCATAGTCGGGAGGCGTCGGCACAGCCCGTGCCTTGAGCGCGTCGGCCTGCTCGTTGAGACGTTTGATCGCCTCTTCGCGCGATTCCATCGTTGGGGACATGGCCTGTGCGCTCAGCGCCCCGGCAAGGACGCCGCGGCAGGTCTGAATTCGGCGCGGAACCTATAGCCGAGGGGGCCGCAGGTCAAGGCACGGAAAGGCGCACACAAGGCGTTGGAATATCTAGCCTTCTTCCCTGCTCCAGCGTGGGCGTGGCGATGCGTCGCTGTCGCAGGCGGCCCTGGGTCCGCGCCAAGGCGTCGCACGGGACGAGAATCTAGTCTGCGCTGACAAAATCCTGAGCGAACTCCGGCGCGCCGTCATCGCCCCCGGTCAGCAGGTCCTCGCCGTCGCTGTCGCCGCTCCGGGTCGGATCGGGCACCTCGAAGCCGACCGGGATTGACAGATCCAGCAGCCCCGCCGCCTTCATCTCCTGCACGCCGGGCAGGTCATAGAGGCTGGCCAGGCTGAAATGCTCCAGGAAGCGGTCAGTCGTAGCGTAGGTGACGGGCCGTCCCGGCGTGCGCCGACGCCCGCGCAGCCGCACGAAGTCCATCTCCAGCAGCAGGTCCAGCGTCCCCTTGGACAGGGAAACGCCGCGCACGCTCTCGATCTCGGCGCGGGTGCAGGGCTGGTGGTAGGCGATGATGGCCAGGGTCTCCAGCGCCGCCTTGGACAGACGGCGCGGCTCCTCGCGCTCCTCGGTCATCAGGAAGCCCAGATCGGCGGCTGTGCGGAAACGCCAGCGGTCGGCCACGCATTCCAGCTCGACTCCCCGTCCCTGATAGCGTTGACGCAAGGAAGCGATGGCCCGGCCTGTATCGGCGCCCTCGGGCAGACGGCGCGCGATCTCGGCCGCCGACAGCGGGGCGGCGGCGGCGAACAGCAGGGCTTCGACCCGGCGTTCGATCTCGGTTTCGTCGGGGGTGAAGGTCAGGCTCACGGCGTCAGCTCCAGCGGCTGGCCGAGGCCCCGGCGTTTGAGGAAAAGCTCGGCGAAGGCTTCGGACTGGCGCACGTCCATGGCCCCCTCCTTCACCAGCTCCAGGCTGGCCGACAGGGTGGAGGCGGTATAGCTGGCCTGGCTGGGGCCCTCTCCGTCTTCATCCTCACGCGCGGGCGCCACCTGATCCAGCGGGGTCCAGTCGGCCAGACGTGGCATCATGGAGCGCAGCCAGTCGCGCGCGGCCTCCAGCTGGAAGGCCTCGACCCGCTGGCCCGGCGCATAGTTGCGCCGTTCCTCGCGCCGACGCTGAGCCACATAGGCGGCCATCAGCTCATACAGGCTGGCGTCCACGCGGTCCGAGGGGATGATGACGGTGGCCTCCGGGTCGCCGCGCGTGAAGACGTCGCGCTTCAATTGCGGGCGGCTGGTGATGGCCTCGACCGAGCGGCGCATGGCCTCCAGCTTTTGCAGGCGAAAGGCGAGCGCGGCGGCCATTTCTTCCGCCGGAGGCTCCTCGGCCTTGCCCTTTTCGGTGCGCGGCAGCAGCAGCCGCGACTTCAGATAGGCCAGCCAGGAAGCCATCACCAGATAGTCGGCGGCCATGGCGAAGTTGCGCCGCCGCGCCTCGTGAACGAAGGCCAGATACTGTTCCGCCAGCTTCGTAATCGACAACTTGAGCAGGTCCACCTTCTGCGTGCGCGCCAGCGCCAGCAGGACGTGCAGCGGTCCTTCATAGCCTTCCAGATCGACGACGAAGGCCTCGGTCGCGTCGGCCTCGGCGACGGCGGCGAAGTCCAGATTGGGCTGGAACGCCTGATCCATCATCTAGGCCTGCGCCTCGCCGACGTCCGGCCCCTTGGCCACGTCGAAGCGGCCGCTCAGGGCCGCCTCCAGCCGGGCGCGGGCCTCGGCCACGTCCAGCGGTTCGGGCGTGTGGACGATGCGGTGCAGCGCGGCCTCGGCGCGGCGCCGGGCCTCACCCTTCAGCTTGCCGGTCCCCTCGGCGACCTGACGCATTTCGTCGAGGTCGCCGTTGCAGTGCAGGATGACGTCGCAGCCGGCCTTCAGCGACTGTTCGGCGCGCTGGGTCAGGGTCCCCGACAGGGCCTTCATCGACAGGTCGTCGGACATGATCAGGCCGGAGAAGCCCAGATGCTCGCGCATCAGGCGGATGCCCTTCTTCGAGGTCGTGGCCGGGCGCCTGGCGTCGACGGCGGTGAAGACGACATGGGCCGTCATGGCCATCGGCATGTCCGACAGAGCCTTGAACGGAACGAAGTCCCAGGCGTCCAGCGCCTCAAGGTCAGTCTCGACCACCGGCAGGTCGTGGTGGCTGTCGGCGAAGGCGCGGCCATGGCCGGGGATGTGCTTGATGATAGGCAGGACGCCGCCCGCCAGCAGGCCCTCGGCCGCCGCCCGGCCCAGCTGGGTCACGGTGGCGGGGTCCTGGGCATAGGCGCGGTCGCCGATGATGTCGTGGGCGCCCGGCACAGGCACGTCCAGCACCGGCACGCAGTCCACGGTGATGCCCAAGGCCCGCAGGTCGTGGGCCATCAGACGCGCGCCCAGACGCACCAGTTCGCGCGCCGCCATCGGATCGTTGACGGCCTTCAGATAGGCGGCGCCCGGCGGATACTTGGGCCAGTGCGGCGGGCCGAGACGCTGCACCCGGCCGCCTTCCTGGTCGATCAGGACGGGGGCGTCGGGCCGGCCGATGCTGTCGCGCAGGTCATCGACCAGAGCCTTCACCTGATCCGGCGTGTCCACGTTGCGGCGGAACAGGATGAAGCCCCAGGGGCGGACTTGGGCGAAGAAGGCGCGCTCCTCCGCCGTCAGCCTGTGGCCGGAACAGCCGTAGATGGCGGCGGAGGTCATGCGTCTACTTTCCCGCTCGTCTTAGCGGACGATGCAGTCGCGGCCGGCGGCCTTCAGCGCGTTGCAGAAGGCCACGGCGCGGTCGCGGCTCATGCCGGTGAAGGTGGTGCGATAGACGGTCGAGCCGTTGGCGGCGGTGACTTCCTGCACGCGCTTCTCGGCGCCCGAGGCGAACGAGCCGAAGCGGGCGGCGACAGCGGCGTATTCCCGGTCGGCGATGGCGGTCGAGGAGAAGGCGCCAATCTGCACGCCCGACGAACCGCCGGCGGCGGCGGGAGCGGCCGGAGCCGGAGCCGCCGGAGCCGCCGGAGCCTTGACGGCGGGCGCTGCGGTCACAGGCGCGGGGTTGGCCGGAGCGGCCACAGCCGGGGCGGCGGGCGGCAGGGCCGTCGGCGCGGCGGGCAGAGGTTGGGGCGCCGGGCGCGGGGCGACGGCTTCCGGGCCGGGGGTGAAGGTGGGGACGGCGTCGGTCGCCTCGCCGCCGTCGCGATAGACGCGCACGCCCGCTTCCGGGTCGATCGGCTGGGCGTCCAGCGGGGCCTCGACCTTCATGCTTTCGACCGGCGTGCCGACGGCGGGCGGGGCGTCGGTCGAGGACCGCACGCCCGAGCGATAGAAGACCACCACGGCCACGATCAGCAGCAGCAGGACGATGGCGCTGATGATCAGGGTGATCGGCGGCGACTTGGCGGCCGGCGCGCGACGGGGATCATAGCTGCGACGCTCGAACGGCAGGTCGTCGTCGGTGGGCGGCGTATAGGCCCCCCGTTCACGGCCGGCGTTGGGGTTGCCTCGGTGATCGTCGTCGTAGGACATGGGTCGCGCTTTCTGGATCGGCTCCGCGCGCGAATCGGCGCGTGAGAAACATCAGTCTAAGCCCGCCCGTGGCCTCTTTCGAATCACAGATCAAGCGCCAGGTCGAGGCTGAACAATTTGCCGTGGACTTCGATGGCGTAGCGGTCGGTCATCCCGGCGATATAGTCGCACACCGCCCGCGCCCGCTTGACCGGATCATCCGACAGGGCCTGGGCCGACCATTCGGGCGGCATGACCTCGGGTTCTTCCATGAACAGGTGGAACAGTTGCGACAGGACGCGGCGCGCCTGGCTGCGGGTGCGATTGACGCGGTAGTGGCGGTACATCCGTTCGAACAGAAAGCGGCGCAGGACGCCCAGGTCGGCCATCATGGCGCTTGAGAACTGCACCATCATCTGCGGGGCCAGGCGCACGTCCTCGACGGTGACGACGCGGTGCTCGGCCAGCCGCCGCTCGGTCTCGGCCAGGACGTCGTCGACCATGATGCCGATCATGCGGCGCACGGCCTCCAGCCGGATCATGCGGTCGTCCAGCGCAGGCCAGTCGCGGCGCGCCTCGGCCAGGCAAGGCCCGATCAGCGGCACCTCCGCCAGGTCGGCCAGGGTGAAGAGCCCCGCCTGCACCCCGTCGTCCACGTCGTGGTTGTTATAGGCGATGTCGTCGGCGATGGCCGCGCACTGGGCCTCCAGCGACGCGAAGGTGTCGAGCCTCAGGTCCCAGTCCGCCGCGCCGCCCGGCGCATAGGCGGCGACCGTCTTCCACGCCGGTTCGCCCAGGTGATGCATCACCGGGCCATTGTGCTTGATGACGCCCTCGACCGTTTCCCAGCTCAGGTTCAAGCCGAGGAATTTCGGATAGCGGACTTCCAGCTCGGTGATGACGCGGAAGCTCTGGACGTTGTGATCAAACCCGCCGTAGTCGGCCATCTGGGCCTGAAGCTCGTCCTCGCCCGCATGAGCGAACGGCGGATGCCCCAGGTCGTGGGCCAGAGCAATGGTCTCGGCCAGATCGTCGTCCAGCCGCAGGGCGTGGGCCAGCGACCGGGCGATCTGGGCCACTTCCAGACTGTGGGTAAGGCGGGTGCGATAATGGTCGCCCTCGTGCGCCACGAAGACCTGGGTCTTCTCCTTCAGGCGGCGGAAGGCGGTGGCGTGGATGATGCGGTCACGGTCGCGCGCGAAGGGGGTGCGGGTGCGGCTGGCGGGCTCGAAAACATGGCGGCCACGGCTGGCGGCGGGGTCTTCGGCGAAGGACGCGCGGGTCTGGCTCAAGGCGGACAGCACTTCTATTGCAGCACAGGCCTTTGCGAACGCCTGTCCGCTCCTCATATAGAGAGGCGTGAGCACCGTCCAATCCACAGAATCAGTCCGCGACCTGTCGCTTTCGGTTTCCCCCCGCGCCCCGGAAGGCATCCTTCTGGCCGAAAGCGCCGCCAAGCGCCTGGCCAGGCTGGCCGAGGTCGAGGGCAAATCCGTCATGCTGCGCGTCGCCGTCGACGGCGGCGGCTGCTCGGGCTTCCAGTATCGGCTGGAACTGGTCGATGCGCCCGAGGCCGATGATCTGGTCATCCGTCGCGACGGACAGGCGGCGGTGATCGACCCCGTCTCCATCCCCTTCCTCAAGGGCTCCGAGATCGCCTTCGTCGATGAACTGGCCGGCGCGCAGTTCGTGGTGCGCAACCCCAACGCCTCCTCCTCCTGCGGCTGCGGCGTCAGCTTCGCCATCTAGTGCCCCGCTTGGCGGACGCCGATCGGGCCCCCATCTTTCCTTCATGCGCCGCCTGATCCTCACATTCCTGCTTCTGGCCGCCGCGCCCCTGGCCGCCAACGCCCAGACCTGGCCCGGCTGGCCGGGTCCGCCGCCTGCCGGCTACTCGCCCGGCTCGGCCATCGCCGACCAGCACCGCTATGAGATGGACCGCCTGCGCAATCAGGCGGCCGAGCGCGAGGCTCTGGCCCAGCAGCAGCGGCTGCAAACGCAGCTGACGATCCAGCAGCTTCAGGCCGCGCGCCAGCCGACGCCGCCCCTGCCCCCGCCAACCGCCTACGCCCCGCGCACGCTGGAACAGGAACGACAGGCCCGCGAAGCCCAGACCGCCAGACGCGAGGAAATGACGCGCGGCGTCACCGAGATCGACGCCTGGCTGGATCGCCGCCCCGACTGATCCGCCATTAGAATTGCATCCCTTCCCTACCCGCCGCGTTTCGGCCTAGCTTCGGGCGAGATTTGAGGGCGGAGACGACATCATGCGTTGGCAGGGCGGACGGCGCGGCGGCGGCATTGAAGACCGGCGCGGCATGGGCGGCGGCGCCGTGGCGGGCGGCGGCATCGGCGTTCTGGTGCTGGCGGCCATCGGCTATTTCGTCTTCGGCATCGACCCGACCACGACCCAGCAGGTCGCCAGCCAGTTCGGCGGCGCCACCCAGTCCGAGCAGGCGGGCAAGATGGGCTCGCCCGAGGATCAGGCCGGCCAGTTCGTCGAGGTCATCGGCTCCAACGTCAACGACGTGTGGAAGACCAAGCTGCGCGGCTACACCCCGCCGACCACCGTCCTGTATGAACAGGGTACGCAGACCGGCTGCGGCATGGGCCAGTCGGCCATGGGCCCCTTCTACTGTCCAGCGGACCAGAAGGTTTACCTCGACCTCGGCTTCTGGCGCGAAATGGAGACCAAGCTGGGGGCCTCGGGCGCCGACTTCGCCAAGGCCTATGTCATCGCCCACGAGTTCGGTCACCACGTCCAGCATCTGACCGGCGCCACCGATCAGGTGCAGCGCGCCCAGCAGTCGGCGCGGTCACAGGCCGAGGGCAACAAGTACTCCGTCGCGCTGGAGCTTCAGGCCGACTGCTACGCGGGCGTCTGGGCCAGCAACGCCGCCGCCGTATCGGGCGGTCAGGTGGCGCTGGAGCCCGGCGATCTGGAAGAGGGCATGAAGACCGCCCAGGCCATCGGCGACGACACCCTGCAACGTCGCGGCGGCGGCCGCGTCTCGCCCGAAAGCTTCACCCACGGCTCGGCGGCGCAACGCGTCGAATGGCTGCAACGCGGCTATCAGACCGGCGACCCGGCCTCGTGCGACACCTTCAAGGGACTGTGATCTGATCCTCCCCCGCCTGCGGGGGAGGGGGACCACGCAGTGGTGGAGGGGGCGGAACCTGCCGCACCTTCTCATCTCGTCACGCCGCGCTTGTCGCGGGGGGGCGGCGCCGCCCGGGGGGGGGGGGGGCGCCCCCCCCCGCCGGGGGGGCCA
>Ga0308171_1000624_pt1 | contig 67251 bp, 60 predicted proteins | sample PhyGR1_FD_202135 | JGI IMG/M metagenome (GOLD analysis project Ga0308171, IMG submission 202135) | Phyllosphere microbial communities from UC Gill Tract Community Farm, Albany, California, United States - DLSLSG.R1 | ecosystem: Host-associated > Plants > Phyllosphere > Unclassified | place: USA...
CGGCCTGCGCGCCGTTTCGCGCGGAGGCCCTGCGCCCGTAGCTCAATGGATAGAGCATCTGACTACGGATCAGAAGGTTAGGGGTTCGAGTCCCTTCGGGCGCACACTGTGTTGAGACAGTAAGAGGTCCGGTCCGGAAGAAATTCCGACCGGGCCTTGTCTCGTTTTCGGCCTCTCATCCGCTGTCGCGGAGCCGCGGCACTCCCGAAGAGCAGCGCGTCACAGGAGGTCTGCTCCCACCTGCTGGTGCGCCCTCCCCACGAGGGCAGCGGTCGCGGAGACGGCGACGCAGCCCACCGCGGCGATGAGGAAGAGAGCGACCGCCGCTCCAAACAGGCTGACCGCACCGAGCCATCCCGCTACGGGATAGGTGATGAGGAAGCACGCGTGCGACAGCGCGAATTGTGCCGTGTAGACGAGGTTCCGGTTCTGAGGCGTCGAGGCCTCGGCGAGCAGCCGCGAGGACGGCGTGTTCACCAGGGACGTACCGACGCCCATCACAAGCCAAACGCCCAGCAAGACGGGCCAATCGATGGCGGGGCTGACGAAGAATCCCGAGACGCCCACAGATAAGGCGAGGGCGGCGGCGATCACAAACGAGCCAGTGACCATGGTCCGGATGACACCGAAGCGTTCGACAAGGAACGGGATGCTGAACGCCGTGATGAGCGAGCCCAGTCCATACGCCCCGAGGGTGAGTGCCACCGCGGAGTCGTCGTAGTGGAAGGTCGCTTTCACATAGACGACGGAGTTGACGAGGACGATGGCCGTGCCCGCGCCAACGACGAGATTGGTGGCCATGACGAACCGGAGGGACGGTGTGCGGAGGAATACTCGCACGCCCATGGGGAGGCGTTGCCAGAACGTGTCGGAGGTCGTGGTCGATTCCCGCGCGGGGAGCGTGGCCGTCACGACGAGAATGGCGGAGCAGGCGAAGCCGAGGGCCGTACCGATGAAGAGGTTGTTGTAGGTGATGACCGCGAGGAGGGCGGCGGCGAGCACGGGACTCACGAGTGCTTCAAGGTCGTACGCCAGGCGCGACAGAGCGAGGGCGCGAGTGTAGTCGCGACTGTCGGGGAGCACGCTCGGGATGAGCGACTGGAATGCCGGGGTGAAGGTCGCCGACGCCGACTGGAGGACGAACACGAGAATGTAGATCTGCCACGTCTCGGTCACCGCGGGCAGCGAGAGGGCGATGGCGAGCCGGATGAGGTCAGCGCCGACGAGCACGGTCTTCTTGGGTAGGCGGTCGACGAGTGCGGCCATGAGGGGAGCTACGCCCACGTAGGCGACCATCTTGATCGTCAATGCCGTTCCGAGCACAGCTCCGGCCTTGTCGCCCGCGAGGTCGTAGGCGAGAAGTCCGAGGGCGACCGTGAGCAGACCTGTGCCGAGCAGAGCCAGGACCTGCGCCGAGAACAGGGAGCGATAGGTGGGGTTGCGGAGCACGCCGATCACGAGCGGTGCCTCGGGTGTTCGTCGACGGAGTGCTCGGCTTGGCGGATGGCCTCGATGACGAGACGCATCGCATGCTCGTCCGTAAGCCGGTAGAACACGCGGTTTCCGTCTTGGCGCACGCGCACGACCTTGCCCCACCGGAGTTTCGCCAGGTGCTGTGACACCGCTGCGGGACTCCGCTCTACAAGCTCGGCCAGGTTGTTGACGGACAACTCCCCGTCGCGAAGGGCGAGCACGATGCGAATGCGAGTCGCGTCGGCCAGGAGCCGAAAGACTTCGACGGCCACATCGACATACGCGCTCTGCGGGGTCAAGTCATCTGCATTCGTATCTACGTGCATGCGCAGATACTAACTCAGTGGACGTCAGGGATGCCAAGCGTCTGGCTGCTGGGCAGCGTCGAGCAGCGCGCTCGGAGGCTGTGGAGAAGAGGCGCACGAGGCTGCCCGTGGGACCGAGAACAGCAGTGACCGCTCAGCTCGTCGCCCGACGCCTCCACACCACAAGCAAACCGCCGACCACGACCAGCATGCCCGCGAGGGGAACCAGGCCGAGCCACTCCCCCGTACCGCTCTGGGCGAGCGCGGTCGGGCGTTCCGACGCCGTCGGGACGGGGGATGCCGTCGGCTCCGGCGAGACGGTCGGGTCCGGTGACGCGGTCGGCTCCGGCGACACCGTGGGGCGCGGAGCCGGGTCGTTCATTGCGGCGGTCATCGTCGAGAACCATCGCCACGGTGCCGCCGCGCCGCCCGGAAGGGCGTTCGCGTATTCGTCACCGCGGATGCCGCCGAACCGCGGCTCGGCGGCGGCGATGTCCTGGAGCGAACGGGCGAGTTCGTCGGTTGACGTGAACGTGCTGCCCGCGGGGCAGAGAGCGAGCGAGGTCGTGGCCGACAGGACGACCTTCTCCGGCGGCATCCCGAGCTGGGCGACGACTTGGCGGTAGTCGGCGCCGGTCGGGACGGCATCGCACGGCAGACGGAGGGCGAACCAGGCCACGTCCTCGCCGCGCGCCGCCGCGACGGCGGGATAGTCGGGAGCCGAGTCGCTCCCTCCCGCGAAGGCCGCCGAATCGCCGACGAGCGAAACGGAGGAACGGGGCCCGAGGTCGCGGCGCAGGGCGTCGATGAGCTTGACCAGCGTCCCGGTGTCGAGGGGCGAGCGAACGTCGAGCTCGAGAGCGTCGAACGTGTTCGTCAGCAGGTAGAAGCGGAGGTTCGCGTAATAGCGGTCGAAGTCGCGGCTCAGCAGGGACCAGATCGACGCGGACTCCCCGCCGAGAGTCGCGACGGTCGGGATGCCGGCGGCACGAACCTTGGCGAGCTCGGCTCGCGCGTCCGGATCGGTGTCGCCGAAGAAGGGCTCGCCGTTGCGCACGAACCCGCCGTCCTCCCGCAGGTCGAAAGTGCCGAAGGCGACGGCATCCACTCCCGTGTCGTGGGTGACGAGCCCGTCGAGCGAGACGACCTGCCGGCCGTCTTGTGTGGTCCGGTACAGGGCGATCGTCTTCTTCGCGGAGACCGGGCGCGGGGCGATCGACGAGGCGTCCAGCCGCACGACGTCGACGTCTCCGCCCGTGTTGTCCACGTGGACGGAGACACCCGTGGTGGCATCGGTGTAGGAGTCGCCGGCGCGCAGGGGAGCCTCGCGCAGCGTGGTCTCATCGCGGACATCCGGATGCCGGCCGTCGGCGAACTCGACCTGGATCGGGCCGTCTCCGGTGGTACGCGACACGTCGACGGTCGAGACGAGGACGCCCTCGCGAGGGATGCCGGCATCCCATTTCTCGGCGCGCCGGGATTCGACGGTCAGCACGCGCGAGGCGTCGAGCCGCACCGCCGCGAGCAGGGTGGGTCCGTCGGACTGCACCGGCGAGAGCGACACCGTGCGCTTCTCGCCGGGCAGCACGCACGCGACCTGCGCATCGCTCGCCCAGCCCAGCATCCATCGGTGCCAGGCGAAGTAGGCGTGCCCGGGACCGATGGTGGAGCCCATGAGGTCCCATGGCCCGGTCCATCGCGTCGACGGTTCTCCATCGTTCGCGGTGTTGTAGAGATCGGGCAGTCCGAGGATATGACCCATCTCGTGCGTGGGCACCCAGTGCCCGCCCCCGTTGATGTCGACCTGTCGCACCAGCGACCCGTGCGTGATCGTGCGCCCGTCTGCCACGACCTGGTAGTCGCTGCCCGCGTGCGAGCGGAACGCGTCACGCGGGGTGTTGGTCATCCAGATCACCCAGACGACGTCGACGCCGGAGAAGTCCACGGCGCCGTCCGTGGCGGCCACGGCGATCGCGAGATCTTTCCCGCTGTCTTCCCACTCCGCGGAGGTTCCGCTCAAGCGCGTCCACACGGGGTGGGATCGGCGCTGGAGGGTCAGCTCGCCGCGCGACGCCTCGTGGAGCTCCTGCACTGAGACGTCGAGAGTCTCCTCATCGCCGGGGATCTCGCGAGGGTCTCCGGGCGCATCGTCGAAGTCGACATAGATCGTCTGCACCACGGGAGATCCTGACGGGGGAAGCGCGTTCGACGGCAGGGGAAACCCTTCCCGCAGCGGGCTGTCACCCGCCGGCGCGCGGCAGGCCTCGATCGCGGATGCCGATAGCGCGTCGGTCGTCGCCGCGGCCGCGACCGTGCCACCGGGAACGAGCGCCGATGCCGTCACGGCGAGCGCGGCAAGAACGGACAGGAATCGAGAGGGGCGACGGAGCGTTCCCAGCGGCTTCACAGGCGAAGCTTATCGAGACAGAAGAATGCATTTCGTCGCGCGGGAAACATACGGATGCCGTCGCCCGACGGCGTCAATTCCGCTCCCAGTCCCCCACCCACCAGTCGCTGATGGTGGCCATTCTTTCTCCGACGGCGCGGTGGGCGCCGGTCGGGCGCCACGCGTCGAATGCGGCGCGGTCGGCGAATGCTGGCGAACCCTCAAGGTGACATCACAACGTCCCGCGGCCACCCGTAGTTTCCCGACCCGGTGGCCCAGGCGCCGAGCAGTCAACTGCGCGGCGCCTTTGGAAGGAGGGAGGGCAACGCCCTATCTGCCACCCACGCGAGCAAAACCGTCAGGGCGAGAGCTGGGACAAACACCCAAGTTCTGTCAGCGCCGGTCTGCACCAGCACGGGGTAGTGAATCACGTAGATGCCATACGAGATGCTCGCGACGGTCGCGGCGGGTCCAGCCAATCCGAGACTCGAACGAGCCATCCATTTCCGAACGGGTGTCAGGAGCAGAAAGTAAAGAGCGATCGCGAAGAGGAAGTGTCGGGCGATCAGAAATGGGAAAAAGCCGAGGCCCGAAAACCCATACACGAACACGCCCACGAACGCGACGAGAGACAACGAAAGCAGCCCCGACACCTCTGGAAGCGACGACCGCAAGTTCAGTCGGCCCGACATCCACAGATGTGCGGCCATCGCGCCGGCCCACCAGAGCATGAAATACGCGAGGACCAAAGAGAAGTGGTTCGGGAGAAGCAGGTAGGAGCCATACGCCAGCACACAGACTGCGGGCACCACGATTCGAGTTGCGAGCTGAGAGCGTCGCCACAGAATCATGACGAATGGGAAGAGCAGGTAGAACGCGATCTCGTACGACAAAGACCAGAGCGGACTGTTTCCGAGGTACGGGCCAACGATGACCCCGGGCTTGAGGACGTCGATGTCCTGCAGCGCGAAGAGCGTGCCCAAGGCGGATTGCCAGGAGGGCGAGACGGGTATGAGGCCGAGGCCCCACAACACGGTCGACACCACCATCGCAAACACCATCGGCGGGTAGATGCGACGGAGGCGTCGCAAATAGTACCCACGGGGCCGGGCAGACCTGTCGCGTTCGTTCGCGAAGATGACGAAGCCGCTGAGCAGGAAGAAAACGAGGACTGCTTCCTGACCGAAGGAGAAAATGGCACGAAGGGGACCAGCAAGATCAATCGTGTGATGTGCAACGACGTAAAGCGCGGCCAGCGCTCTCGCGACATCGAGACCGGCGCGAACACCCGGAGTCAGTCTGCGCGTTTCATTCACTTGAATCCTCACCACTTTTCTCCTCGAAACCAGTCGCTGCGTCGGGTGGAGTGGACGTGTCCCAGTCCCCCACCCACCAATCAGCGATGAGCGCGAGCCGGGCGGCTACACGCTGATGAGCGGCATCTGCGCGCCATGCGAGAAAGGCCGCTCGGTCGGAGAATGTGGCATCTTCGACAATGACGCGTCCCTTCCGGCGGTCAAGAGAAAGTTCGATGAGCCAGCTCTCAATTCCTTCTCCCGCGCCGAGAGAACCCAACGCCGACATGGCCTCCGAAACCTCCGGGTCCGCGACATCGTCACGGACCCGGAACAGCACAACGTGGCGAAACACCTACTGCCGCAGGTCGCCGACGTGGTCGCGGTACCAGGCGACCGTGCGCTCCATGCCCTCTTCGAGCGAGATCTTCGCGGTCCACCCGGCCTCGGCGAGCTTCGACACGTCGAGGAGCTTCTGGGGCGTGCCGTCGGGCTTCGAGGTATCCCACTCCGTCTCGCCCTCGAACCCGGTGACGCGCGCGATCGTCTCGGCGATCTCGCGGATCGTCACGTCCGACCCCGTGCCCACGTTGACCTGGTCGGGCCCGTCGTAGTGCTCGAGCAGGTGCAGGCACGCGTCGGCCATGTCGTCGGCGTGCAAGAATTCGCGTCGCGGCGTTCCCGTCCCCCAGTTGGTGACGCTTTCCGCCCCCGACTGCGCGGCCTCGTCGTAGCGACGGATGAGCGCCGGCAGAACGTGCGACCCCTGCGGCGAGAAGTTGTCGTTCGGGCCGTAAAGGTTGGTCGGCATCGCACTGATCCACGGCAGGCCGTACTGGCGACGAACCGCCTGGGTCTGCAGGATGCCGGCGATCTTGGCGATCGCGTACGCGTCGTTCGTCGGCTCGAGGTGGCCCGTGAGAAGCGAGTCCTCACGAATGGGCTGCTCCGCGAACTTCGGGTAAATGCACGACGAGCCGAGGAACAGCACCCGCTCCACGTCGTTGGCGAGGGCGGCATCCAGAACGTTGACCTGAATGCGCATGTTGTCGCTGAGGAAATCGACCGGGTACGTCGAATTCGCCAGGATGCCACCGACCTTCGCCGCAGCCAGCACCAGATACTTCGGCTTGATCTCTCCGACATACGCGAAGACGGCGTCGCGGTCTTTCAGATCGAGTTCGCGGGAGGTCTTTCCCACGACATTCTCGAATCCCGCGGATGCCAGCTTGCGCGAAATCGCCGAGCCGACGAGACCCCGGTGGCCGGCGACGTAGAAGGTCGCGTCGCGATCGAGCTCGTGCGGGGTGAAGCTCACGCCGTCGACAGCGGTAGTCACGCACGCGCTCCGAGGAGTTCGGCGTTGCTCCAGGTGGGAAGCGAGACCGTGTCGATCCACTCCGGACCCTTTTCGAGCGCGGTGATGTCGGCGTCGACCATGAGCTTCGCGAGCTCGTCGCCACGGACCGAAGGAACCCAGCCGAGCTTGTCGGCGGCCTTGGTCGGGTCGCCGATCAGGGCGTCGACCTCGGTCGGGCGAAGGTAGCGCTCGTCGAACTTGACGAATTCCTTCCAGTCGAGGCCCACGTGCCCGAAGGACGTCTCGAGGAACTCACGGATGGTGTAGCCCACGCCCGTGGCGAGCACGAAGTCTTCCGGGGTGTCGGCCTGAAGAATGCGCCACATGCCTTCGACGTACTCGGCGGCGTAACCCCAGTCGCGAATCGAGTCGAGGTTGCCGAGGTAAAGGTCCTTCTGCAGACCCGCCTTGATGCGAGCGACCGCGCGCGTGATCTTGCGGGTGACGAAGGTCTCGCCGCGACGGGGCGATTCGTGGTTGAACAGGATGCCGTTCACCGCGAACATGTCGTATGCCTCGCGGTAGTTCTTGGTGATCCAGTAGCTGTAGAGCTTCGCGGCCGCATACGGAGAGCGCGGGTAGAACGGCGTCTCCTCGTTCTGCGGCGGGGGCGTCGCGCCGTAGAGCTCCGACGTCGAGGCCTGGTAGTACTTCGTCTCGATGCCCGACAGGCGAACGGCCTCGAGGAGGCGGATCGTTCCCGTGCCGGTCGTGTCCGCCGTGTGTTCCGGCTCATCGAACGACACCCGCACGTGCGACTGCGCGGCGAGGTTGTAGACCTCGTCGGGGTTGATCTCCGACATCAGCGTGACGAGTCGCGCGCCGTCGGAAAGGTCGCCGTAATGCAGGAAGAGCTTGGCATTCGGGTCGTGCGGGTCGACGTAGAGGTGGTCGATGCGGCTCGTGTTGAAGGTCGAAGCGCGTCGGACGATGCCGTGCACCTCATATCCCTTCGCCAGGAGGAGTTCAGCGAGGTAGGAACCGTCTTGACCGGTGATGCCGGTGATCAGGGCGCGTTTTGTCACGTTTTTTCTGCCGTTCGGGAAGCGAGAAAGAGAGTTAGACCGGAGTCTTCACGGCGGCTTCGGCGGTCAGATCCGCGAGCAGACTATCGAATCGCTCGATAGCAAATGTTTCATTCAGGACCGTCTCTTTGTAACGTTTGCCGTTCTCGCCGAGCCGAACGCAGTTCTCGGGGTCAGCGGCGAGGGCAATCGCCCCGTCGAGGAGGGCTTCCGGATCACCCGCCGGCACGACCATTCCGGCGTCCGCGTTGTGGACTTCTTGGGCGGTGATCCCCAGGGCATCTGTGGCAGCCAGTATCGGTCGACCCGAGGTGAAATATGACGTCAACTTGCTCGGCACGCACATTTCAGCGACGCCTGGCAGCTCGTTCACCAAAAGCACGTCCGCGGATTGCAGGATCGCGGCGAACGCGTCGTCGTCGAGCGGCGGCAGAACGTCTGTCGTCGTCGGCTCAGCGGCGATCCGCTCCACCAATTGTTCCCGTTGCGACCCGTTCCCCACGAGCACGAAGCGCACCCGGTCTCCGCGTTTGTGGGCCAGGCGACCCGCGTCGACGACGTGATGCAACGCCTGCTTAGCGCCCATGTTGCCTGTGTGGACGACCACCGTCTCGTCCTCGCCCCACCCATATGAGGCACGAATGGCTGCAACGTCAACGGGGGAAAGAAGGGGCAGGTGGGTCCAGTTACGAATGACCGCGACGCGCTCGAGCGCCACGCCGAAATCGCTGTGGATGCGGTCCGCAAAGCGATCGTGGATCACGACCACCATCGACGCGGAGCGCAGCAACCAGCGCTCCAGCCCACGGATGACCCGCGCCGCCGCGCCGCCCCCCTGCCCGATTTCGGCCATTCCAATGCCGTAGAGATCCTGCACCCACACGACAAAGGGCGTCTTACGGTGCGACAGCAACGAACGCACGCGCACGAGCACGGATGCGATAAGCGCCGGCGAAACCACCACGATCGCCGTTGGCCGCCCCCATCGAGTAAAAATCTGGCGAACGCCAAATGTCGCTTCAGATATCGCCCGCGGAACCGAAGAAGGACTGTCCGGAACGAAATGTCGCACCCGGTGAACGTCGACACCTGAGATCCGTTCGCTGCGTGACCACTGCCCGTAACCTGGCGTGATCTTCCACTGCGGATAATGAGGGTGCGCGACCACCGCTCGGACCTCGTGCCCCTCCCGTGTCAGGCCCTCGGCCATGGCGCCGGTGTACGGGGAGATTCCCGTAGTCTCCGGGGGGTAGTTGAGCCCGAAGATCAGTGTTCGCGGAGGATTCACGGGACTGAGAGTACCGCCGCTACCGTTACGAGACAGTTACAAGAGAGGGACCACCGTGAGCGACATTCCGGTGATCGATCTTTCGAAGGCCCCCGGCGAGCGCGCCGCCTGGGATCGGCCGGCTTGGCAGGTCTATCTGTGGGCCGCTTTTGAGTTGATATTCATCACAAATCCATGGCAAATCAGCTCTGGCCTTCGCGTGCGAGTGCTTCGAGCGTTCGGGGCTGAGATCGGTCAGGGAGTCGTCTTCCGCCCCCGGACTCGCGTGAAGTTCCCCTGGAAGTTGCACGTCGGGGATCGGTGCTGGATCGGCGAAGGTGTGTGGTTCCACAACCAGGACCACATCTATCTGGCCACTGATGTCGTCGTGTCGCAGGAGACATTTCTCACGACGGGAAGCCACAGGCACCGAATCGACATGGCGTTGGTGACCCGCCCGATTACAATCGGCGCCGGCGCTTGGATAACGAGCCGGTGCATGGTTCTCGGCGGGACTTCGATTGGTCGCTCGGCAATCATCCAACCAATGAGTCTGCTTGTCGGCGAGAGTGTACCGTCAGGCCAGATCTGGGGCGGCAACCCCGCACGTTATATTCGCAACCGATTCGACCAGGACACTAAAAGTGGCAAAGATCGCTAAAATCTCAGTTGTCGTGCTAACCAAGAACGAAGAACAGGGGATTGCCGCAACACTGAATGAGCTGGCCTCATTTGAGGACCTCATCGTCGTGGATTCCAACAGCGAAGACAAGACCGTCGCCATAGCTAGGTCGCTTGGTGCGCGAGTGGTGAACTTCGACTGGGATGGCGGCTACCCTAAGAAGAAACAATGGTCGCTTGAGAATGCCGGAGCAAGGAACCCATGGGTCCTCCTCCTAGACGCCGACGAGTATCCTTCGGTCGAACTCATTAGGGAATTGCGACAACTCGAGCAAACCATCGAATCTACCGAATACGGCGCCTTCGACATACATCTTTTGTATCGATTCGCGGGCAAGCTTCTCCGGCATGGGCACGTCGTCACAAAAAGATCGCTAATCAGGACGGACCGTGCGCGATTCCCGGAAGTGGACGACCTCGACGCTCCAGGCATCAGGGAAGTCGAAGGGCACTACCAGCCGGAGAGCGACGCACCGATCGGGCACATGAGGCACAGGATCGTTCACGACGATCGCGATCCGGTCAGCAGCTGGTTTGCGCGGCATAATAGGTACTCCGACTGGGAAGCACACCTGCGGATGAACAGAGCCCTGCGGGACGACATCGCAAGTAAGCGAACGTGGAAGGGGAAGGTATTTGAGAGAGTGCCTTTTAAGCCCCTCGCTTTCTTCGCTTACAGCTATCTGATTCGAGGTGGATTTCTCGATGGGCGGGCGGGCTTCGACTACGCTTTTGCACTCACGACGTATTACTGGCAGATCGGCGTCAAGTTTCGAGACCTCGCACGTTCATGAGAGTCACTCAGTTGTGCAACACGCTCTCGGCCTCGGATGGCGGTCCGGCGAGACACGCTCTCGAAGTCAATGCCGCACTGAACCGTCTGGGCGTCGACGTCCAACTCTACTCAACCCGCACCTCAATCGATGCCCTCACACCCACGTTCTTAGCGCGTGAAGGCCTCGCGTTCCGAGAGCCGAAGAATGCGAGCACCCTGAGTGAATTAGTAGCCGCGGTAAAACGTGCTGATGCCGTCATTATTCATGGGTACTTCCTCGGATGGGTAGCGGCTGCTGTAGCCATAGCCCGTCTACACCAAAAGCCTGTGCTTCTTATGCCGCACGGCGCCCTGACGTCCTACGATCGCTCCCGCAACTCAGCCAAGAAAGACTTTTTCCACCTAACATGCGGTTGGTGGATCAACCGGTCAGTCCGGTTCGTGGTCGCGACCGAGCGCGAGTCAGCAGACCTGAAACGCAGATCACCTCACGCTCAAGTGACAGTGGTGGGCGCTGGCGCTAGCAGTCCCGCCATATCCCCTGAGAAATTTCTACATACGCCCATATCCTTACTTTCGCTATCGCGAATTGCATCCAAGAAGCGAATCGATCTCGCGATCCGCACGCTCAGCATCCTTCGAAAGCGAGGTGTGGACGCAATCTTGAGAATCGGCGGTGAAGGTCAAACAGAACTCACATTTAGCCTCCAGCGGCTTGCGGAGGCCGAGGGGATAGACGAACACGTTCAGTTTGTGGGCCACGTAGAAGGGCCGGACAAAGAGTCACTGTTCGAGACCAGCGACATACTGCTGCTGCTGAGCGACGATGAGAACTTCGGTATTGGGCTTGCAGAGGCTCTGTCGAGGGGCCTACCCGCGGTCACGACAACCGCCGTCGAAGCTGCCTCCAGCATGTCGCCCGCGTTCTGCCCCCGAGTGGTGCCAGGCGACGCCGAGGGCGCCGCTGATCAGGTGCAGTCTCTTGCCGACGGCTATCACGCGAAATCGAAAGCGGCCATCGAGGCTGCCCACCAGGCTTTCTCGTGGGACAGCGTCGCCAAGCGATGGGCGCAGACCTTGGATGAGATTGCCAGCGGCCACCATTCTTTAGGGTCACTCTCATCGCACGAAACCGACCTTCACAACTAGGAGCTGCCATGAATCAAGTGGTACGTGTCGTCATTCCGACGCTGGGCAGACGCCCAGATTGGCTTGCGCTTAGCCTCGCCGCAGCGACGCGCCAGGGAGAAGGAATCGAAGTAGTAGTAGTCGGACCCGATCAGCCTCACATTCGCGGCGCGGCCGACGAGTATGGCGCCCGCTTCATCATTGAGGAAGGAAGGTCCCTCAGCGCCGCCATTAACCAGGGCGCCCGAGTCGACGGACAGTACGCGTTCTTCACCTGGATCGCGGACGACGACGTCCTCGCACCGAACAGCATGCAGGCCAGCCGGGATGCGCTCGAGGGCTGCTCAGCTTCGTTCTCCTTTGGACGCGTCCGGTACATCGATTCAGATGGCGAGTCCAAATGGCTTCTCCGGACTGGCCCGTGGGCAGTTGCATACGCACGCCGCGGGATCAACTTCATCCCCCAGCCCGGCTCGCTCATTCGACGAGAGGCGTGGGACGCTGTCGGCGGCCTCCGCGAAGATCTCGCTAACGCGATGGATCACGACTTGTTCCTGAGACTGGCTGACCTAGCGGGCCCGGTTTACATCCCCAAAGAGGTGGCGGCCTTCCGGGTCCACCCGGGAAGCATCTCGGTGCAGAAATCGTCGCAGTCTGAGTCTGACGATGTTCGGTCGCGGTATGCGCAGCCAGCTACGGTCCGGAAACTCATTCCGGTGGTCGACCGAATCCTGCTTTCCGCATTGCGTCGCGTGCCGGGACCCAAACCTCCGCTGACAGGCGGGAAGATCTACACCAAAGCGAAAAATCTGTGATCGTGCGTCGCGTATTCAATCGCGCTCGAATTCAAATTCGAGCAGTGAGAGCCATGATCTTGTCCCCGAAAATTCGGGGACAAGGTCGGTTGATACTCGGCCGCTCAACCCGGGTAGAGGTTAAGGGCAAGTTGCAACGAGGGCGGGACCTGCAACTCGCGGACAGCGCCTATGTCTTCGTCGAAGACTCAGCATCACTCGAGCTGGGCGATAACGTGTACATCGGCAGAAACGCCATGGTGTCTTGCTTCGACGCGATCAAAATCGGTTCAGACGTGCGACTAGCTGAGCGTGTCTCTATTCACGACGAGAACCACGCTTATGAGCCGATCCCGGTCGTCGACCGTAACGCATACACAACAAAACCGATACTAATTGGGGATCGCGTGTGGATCGGCGCAAATTGCGTCATATTACCAGGCACTGTCATAGGAGAAGATTCTGTCGTAGGGGCTGGTTCTGTAGTGCGTGGCGTTTTTCCAGCTGCCTCCCTGATAGCAGGAGTGCCAGCACGAAAGATCCGTCAGATAGCTGAGAAATGAAGCGCCTCGCAGACGGCGGATATGGTGGGGTTTTCAGAGCCCTCGGCGCAAGAGGGCTCACGTTTCCTGTCGGAGCGATTGCGACTCTCGTAACGACTTCTTTGACGATTTCCGCGATTGGCGGAGACGCCTACGGCACTCTTTCGGTGATTTCTACGCTCTCGACACTTCTCGTATTCGCGGATCTCGGTTTTGGCGCCGGAATAATTAATCAGATTGCCGCCGGTAACCCTGAGAAATCTCGAGCGATAGCCAGCACTGCATTTCGCGCCCTTTGGGTGCCCGCCGCGATCATCTGCGCAATCGGCCTTGCAGGCGCATCTCTATTCTCGTGGTCTCGCCTACTCGGACTGGCTGGTCTGGACGCAGAACTCCTGGATTGGGCTACTGCCGGGTGTCTTGCGGCATTCGCGCTCAGCATCCCGTTCGGCATCGGCCAAAGGATCCTAGTAGGTCTGGGAAAGAACGATCTGGCCGTACTGCTCGGGATATCGGCCTCCCTCTTTGCAGTTTCCTATACGCTGGTGCTGGTCTTGACCTCAGCGCCCGCTGTTCTATTCGCTTTGGCCCTGCCATTGGGCGGCCTTATCGCAAATGTCATTTCGTTCGCCGTCGGCGCGAAGCTTCTAGGTTTGCGCCTGAAGTCCCTCCTCAGAAAGGACGCCGGTGGCGCCTTAGCAACTCTTTTCAGTCAAGGCCTACCGATGCTAGTGGTCATGATCGCACTACCAATCATGTTCAGCTCTCATCGAATCATTCTCGCGAAGCAGGGGTCCGCTAGCGAGGTCGCCATGTACAGCCTCTCGATGCAGTTCTACACTCCGATTTGGTCGTTCATCTCGATCGCTGGCACGGCTTTATGGCCAATCTTCGCGGGCCGACGTGCCCGTGGCGAGTCATCCTCCCTCATGGCTCCGTCCGCCATCTTTGGTGGACTCGGCGCTTTCGCAGGTCTCGGGATCGTCGCATTAGGTGGCCCGGTGGGGGCTATTGTTTCACACCAGCAAATTCAATTGACCCTCGGGATCCTACTTTCAGTGGCCTGCTTGCTCTTCATCCAGGCGCTGCAACAGGTTCCCGGCATGTTCCTAACAGACAGAAGGGGTCTTTGGTTTCAGGCTGCGTGCGTCGCCCTGGCCGCTCCGGTCTCACTAGGAGCTTCGTGGGCTCTAACCCCTCAATTTGGCGCACCCACGCCCCTCCTAGTGACCGCTATATGCGTCCTGTTTTTCCAGTACGTTCCGGGTCTGCTGCGAGCACGGCCAAAGAGGGCACGGAGGACGATGTGAAATTAGTGTATGTCCAGAACGAGTACCCGGTTCTCAGCCAAACATTCGTTTCAAATGAAATATCGGAGTTGCGTCGCCGGGGCATCGACGTCTACGTCGTGGCGTCGCGGCGAGGCGCCCGCTTCGAAGGTAGCGATACAGATCAACCCGATCTTGTTCTGAACGAAGTAGGCGTACGGAGACTCTTGACGTCGCACGCACGCTTGGCGGCCAAAGCGCCCAGGGTTTACGCACGTTATCTTGGCTGGCTTGCTAGGCGGGGCCCGAGTTTTCTGCCTTGGGCGTTCCACGTCCCGTTCATTTGGAGTTGTGTTCCGTACTGCGCCGACGTACACATTCACACCCACTTCGCCACAAGAGCCGCCGGAGTGGCGGAGGGGCTGCGAGAGATTCTCGGCGCAACTCGGTCGGTGACACTTCACGCATCCGACCTTTACAGCAACCCGCGGCTCTCTCTGCAGATCGAAAACGCTAGCTTGTGCACGGTCACCGAGCACAACCAGCGGTACTTGGAAGCGCTCAACCTCGACAATGGACATCTCGTTCGCTGCGGTCTCGACCTCACACGATTTGAAAGCAGCAACCGTGATCGAGTTGAGAGTGGTCTCCTAGTTTCTGTCGGAAGGCTCGTACCGAAAAAGGGACACGATCGCCTCATTCGTTGGCTGGGATCGGAAGCTGGCTCCCCCTACCGCTTGCGAATCGTCGGGAGCGGGCCGGAGCACGGCCCTCTAGCCGACCTTGTTGAGGATCTGGGACTCAGCGATCGCGTGCAGCTGGTGGGGGCGCAGCCCCCCTCTGCCGTCATTGAGGAGGTGTCTCGTGCCGACGTCTTCGCTCTCGCCTGCCGAGTCGACGATGCGGGCGACGCCGATGGGCTGCCTGTGGTGCTTCTAGAGGCGGCGCTGATTGGCACCCCAGTCGTATCCACGAACGTCACTGGCATCTCGGAGTTCTTGTCAGAGCAGACTGGCTACCTGGCTCAACACGATGATGAGACGGACCTGCATCGCGCACTGCTTGGAGCACTGACAGACCCAGCTCGGGACGTGCGAGCGAGACGAGCTCGTGCGCTTGTGATGGAGAAGTTCACCGTTCAGGCTCAGGTTGACGCGCTCATCAGGGCCATTTCGCAAGCGCGCGATGCACCAGTCAACGACGATTGATGCCGTGCCGAATGCGTGCCCGGTCGCCGAGCGAGATATCGTGGTGCGCCTAAGAAGGGTCATCGAATGACTTTGATCATGGCGATCGGTGGCGTGATTGCGCTAGCTATGTTGGCCAGAGCTGTCTACGTGCAGCGCGACGAGTGGAATTTTTCAAGCACCTTTGTCCTCCTCGCTGGATGGCTTCTGAACGCCGCCACTACGCTCGGCGTCTTTACGGGCGGGGTGCAAGTCACCGTCGATGCCTTCTACCAACGCGCAACCGTCATCTCTGGCTGGCTATCGACCTTCAATGAGTTGTGTACGGCCGCGCTGGTCGGACTCAGCGTCGTGTCCATCATCGTCGGGGTGTACCGCAAGGTACCCATCAACGGGCCAGCTTTAGGCATCGCAACGGTTGTTCTCATGGCCTCACTCGCCACGGCAGACACCGGGTCGGTCTCGGAGTCGATGTCGCCGCGGACCATCGCGCTCTTCTCACTGGTCTTGGCATGCGCCTTCCTCGAGCCTGGACGCGGCGCCATATTGGGGGCCGCAGCTTTCGGTGCAAGCGTCGCCGTCGCGAGCGCGGTTGCTCCGCTTTTTTCTCCCGCAGCCATTTCCGCATGCGGTGACAAGTGCGGGCTTTTCGGCCTCGTGTTGCAAGGAGCGCTGGGGAACGGCAACGGAACCGGGCTTATCCTCGCCCTCGCTCTACCTACGATTTACCTCGCTTTTCGCGGGTACAACCGTTGGATACTTGTCGCGTTCACCTTTATTGTGATCGCCTCGACTGGCTCCCGAACTTCACTCAACGCGTCGGTAGTAGTGCTCGCGGTGTTCATCCTATCGAGGCCGGAAATGCGCGAGCCGCTGAGCGACACGTGGAGACGGGTTCTTCTCTTCACACCCGTCGGCGTGTTTGCCGTCGTCAGCGCGGCCTTCCCGTTGCTGAATACGGACCCGACCGCATTCACCGGACGCGGGTACTTGTGGACCACGGCCATGAACTACGGTTCAGGGCGCTCATTGACTGGCTCGGGAACGCAATTGTGGCAGGGCCTGTACGGGACCGGTGTGATATCTCAGAACGCCACCTATTCTGCCCACAATCAGTGGGTTGATGTCTGGTTCATCTCGGGCTTCTCCGGCCTCGCAATATTCGTCGCAAGTTTGCTCTTCGTGTTCTGGCGAGCAGGTGACAATGCGTACCTCGCTGCGGCCATAGCTTTACCCGCGTCCGTCATCGCTATCTCAGAAAGACCTTGGGCAATCGGCGCGATTGACTGGCTGAGCTGGGCCCTGCTGGCATTCCTTCTCGCCGCGCCACTCGGAAGGCCCGGGCGCAGCTGGCTCACAAAGGAAAATTCAGACGATAACGCCGCCCGGGCACCGTTGATGAACGCGTTCCCGACATAGCACACCGCGCCCGAGCCCCCAGGTTGATCGCCGCGGTCCGGAATTTATACCGCCCGTGGAATATGCCACGCCGAGACTGAGACACTCGTCGCATGCATGATCGCTCCGCGTGGCCGTACGACTTAGTCGCCCGCGACCACCTACGAATGAGTGCTAAGACAGCGCCGAACCGACAACCAAGAGGGCAATGTAAGTCGCGTTGTACACGACGTGAGCAAGTACAGCGCCCCAGATCCGGCCCGTAACTATGACGAGGACGGCGCACGCGCACCCAACGACGAATAGTTGAATGCCATCTTGCAGCGCCAGCACACCACCGACTGCGTGTAGGAGAACGAACGCGCCAGCGGATGTCAGCACAGCCGTAGTTGCAGCAGCCCCTATGCCGACGGCTCGCCGAAACAGTTGGTAGACGCCGACGAGGACAACCGCCCGGAAGAAGAACTCCTCCAACACGGGCGCCACGAACACCGCTGGCACCGCAACGGTGAACATCCACGCGATTCCGGACGATCCGTCAAGCGTAGCTATGGTCGGAAAAGCGCTGAGGTTCACACCAGCCAGCCACCCCTGCAGGGCACGTAACCCGAGACCAACACCAATTCCCCACAGCAGGTCGATGGCACGAAGACGCAGCAATCCGGCGGGCCGCGCCCGGGACAGCGCGTAAATAACCGCCACCCCCATGCTTCCCCAGAGCAGCACTGACGAGGCCACGGAGGACCACACCCACGGAACTCGATTCATCACGCCCGCAGCGATCACACCAAGCCCTACGGACACCAGAGCCGCTGACAGAACCGAAGCGTTCCACTTTCGGACCGACAGACCGCCTTCCCGCCAATCTGTGCGGATTCTTCGACGCCCGGATCTCCTCGAGCTAAGCTCTGGCCGAGATGTGCCAACGGCGACGCTTCGCGCGCGATCTCCCGAAGGGTGGAGGGGGCTGGGCTCATCAGGCACACGGACAAGGTATCGCTCGTCGCCTGGAACGCCCAGCAGGCTCGACTTCTTTTGTGCACCTAATGCACGCGCGCTGCGGCGCACTCAAAGAGCACCGCTTCGCGGAACACCAGGGCGCGTACCACCCGCGTTTTCTTTTGCCAGACGTGCCCTCCGCCTATGGCAGACTTGTCGCTACTTCGGCCTTCCGATCTCGGCTGGCAGCCCGTCCTCGAGAGGCACCATGCAGCTCAGCGATCACATCCGCATCCTCCGCAAGAACTGGCTCGCGATGGTCTTGCTTACGTTTTTGGGCTTTGGAGCAATGGCGGGGTACTCACTCACCCGAACGCCGATTTACGAATCCTCCAGCACTGTGTTCGTATCGACCCAGGCGGGAAGCACAGCCGCGGAGTTACAACAAGGCTCGAGCTTCGCCCAAGCGCGGATCAACACCTATGTCGGGCTTGCGACTACGCCGGTGATTCTGGACCCCGTAATCTCAAACCTCGGGCTGGCAACTACAGCTGAGCTTCTCTCCAAAAAAGTCACGGCGTCCGCAGCGTTGAACTCCACGTTGATCACTGTCACCGTCTCGGATCCCAGCCCGGCTCAGGCGGCGGAAGTAGCGAACGCCGTAGCTGCGAGCCTCTCGACAGTGGTGCCCCAGCTCGAGCCTGAGGCAAATGATGGGTCAAGCCCCGTGCGGCTCAGTCGAGTTCGAGACGCTCAGCCGGCTCTGCAACCCTCTAGCCCGAACATCCCGGTCAACCTGCTGGGCGGGACTCTTGCGGGACTCATCCTTGGCGTTATCTTCGCGGTTGTGCGGAGCGGTCTCGACAACCGCGTGCGAACTCCTCGTGAGGCGGAGCAGATCACCAAGGCGCCGGGCATCGGTGCCATCGCGTTCGACGCCAAGGCGAAAGAGCGTCCTCTCATCGTGCATGCTGACCCGCTCAGCCCTCGGGCAGAATCGTTCCGCGCACTGCGCACCAACCTGCAGTTCCTTGATATGGGCGGTCGCTCGAGCTTCGTAGTTACTAGCTCGATCCCCAGTGAAGGCAAGTCCACAACCACAATCAATCTAGCCATCGCCCTCGCTGATGCGGGGAAGCGTGTTGCTCTCCTGGACACGGACCTTCGAAAGCCGAAGGTCGCGGAGTATCTCAGCATCGAAGGCGGCGCGGGGCTGACGGACGTCCTTATCGGGCGTGCGAAGGTCAACGATGTCATGCTCCCCTGGGGCGGCCGGAGTTTGTATGTACTGCCGGCCGGGAAAATTCCCCCCAACCCTAGCGAGTTGCTCGGGTCTCGCCAGATGGGCGTGCTGCTTGAGATGCTCGAAAACGACTTCGACGTCGTCCTTTGCGACGCGCCTCCGCTCCTGCCTGTCACGGACGCCGCAATTTTGGCCCGAGCAACCAGCGGTGCGTTGATGGTGGTGTCTGCCGGTCGGACCACCCGCCATCAGCTCAGCCTCGCGACTGAGGCACTGCATACGGTTGGCGCGAAGCTCGCAGGCTTCGTTATGTCGATGGTGCCAACACGAGGCCCTGATTCCTACTACTCCGCGTATGGCTACGGCTACGGCTACGGATACCGCGAGCCTGCAAGTGACAGCAAGCGCGCTAGCCGCGACGCTCCGAAGCGGCGCGGACGGTCGACCCCGATGGCGACGGTGCCGACATCTCCCACGCTCGAAGAGCTTGGTTTCACGTCCCGCCGCAATTCGCGCGACCGAGACAGCTGAGGCGTCCAAATGCGAACCTGGGTGAGAAGAGAGATTCGGCTGTGCAACCGCGCGACGAATCGCACGGGGAGCTCGGTTACGCACTCCGAAGCCCCAGAAACTAGCCGCGGGTCGGCTCGATGACATGGTTGTGAGCGATGGTTTCCTCCCGCCGCGTTTGCGAGCAGTTGGCCATATCGCCGCATGGTCACTCGTAATACTGCTTCTGCTCCTTCTGGCGACGTCAGCCTGGATTGCAGTGCGGGGCGCCTTGGCCTACCAGCATCTCGCACGAATACAGTCCGGGGCGGCAACGAGCGTTACATTGTTGGTGAGCAACCCGTCCGAGGCTGTACCGACCGTCGCCCGACTCGCGTCTGACGCAGCTGCGGCTAGAGAACTCACTTCTGATCCGGTGTGGGCGCTTGCACAGCACATGCCGTGGGTCGGTCCCCAACTGGCAGCGTTTGGGACCGTTGCCAGGGCGTCGGACGAACTCTTGACGGAAAGCCTTCTTCCCCTTGCCACGGCTGCTCAAGGTCTCTCTGTCGACTCTTTGAAGCCCACCAATGGCCGAATAAACGTAGGCGCGCTGGGGGACCTTGCCGCTCCGGCCGACCAGGCTGCCGATCGTGCAGTCGCCGCGGCAAGCGAGCTGCGAGGTGTCGATCGCACGCCTCTTCTGGGCAAGGTCGGCACGGCAGTCGAGCAAGCCGATCAAATGTTCAGCGGCGTGTCCGCTGCAGTCGACGGGGTCGCGCGCACCGCCGAGCTGCTACCTGCGATGTTGGGACAGGATGGCCCTCGCAACTACTTGGTGCTCGTGCAAAACAATTCAGAGTGGCGCTCGCTTGGGGGCATCACAGGGACCGCCATTCTGTTGCATACCGACCAAGGTTCCGTCTCGCTGAAGGACACTCAGTCCGCCACGGGACTCGTTCGAGACCTTCAAGAACCAATCATGGAGCTGCCGAATGATGTTGTGGACATCTACGGCACCCGGCCCGCTCGCTACTTCCACAACCTCACGCAGATTCCTGACTTCACGTTGGATGGGCCGATTGCTCGAGAAATGTACCGGTCTAAGACCGGGGTCAATGTGGATGGGGTCATAGCCGTCGACCCGGTCGTCCTTTCTTATCTCCTAGGTGCAACGGGACCAGTCATGCTCCCTACGGGCGACAGGATCAGCGCAGAGAACGCGGTCCCGTTTCTGCTGAACGATGTCTATCTGAGATACGCAGAGCCTTCCGCGCAGGACGCGGTCTTCGCCGGAGCCGCCGGAGCTGTCTTTCAAGGGCTTCTAGACGGGCATGGGTCCGTATCCGACATCGTCAAAGCTTTGGGTCGCGCAGGCTCCGAACACCGGCTCCTACTGTGGAGCGCCGACGAGCAGGAACAGGCGCGTATCGCGGACACCTCGATCGCAGGCAAGTTGCCCCTCACGGATACAACGACCGCTCGCTTCGGAGTTTTCCTGAACGACGGTACGGGCTCGAAGATGAGCTACTACGTGCGACCAGACGTCTCGCTCGAATGGAGATCGTGCCAGTCGTTTGAACCTGTTGATCGACGGTCTCTGACCCTTCGGGTCACTTTGACCAACACTGCCCCCGCCAATGCGGGAGCGACGTTGCCCGACTACATAACAGGTGGGGGTGCGTACGGAACGGTCCCGGGAGACGCGAAGGTTGTCGCAAATCTCTTCCTTCCGACTGGGTCTGGGCTCGCCTATGCAGAAAGCACCGACGGTAGTACTTTCGAGGACGGCCAGTTCGAGGGCCGACAAGTGCTCACGTTTGGAGTCGAGCTCAGCCCCGGCGAGTCGACAAGCATCGAAGTTCGCGTCAGCCCACCTGCAACGACGGAGGATGCGGAAGCGGTCGTCACGCCCACAGCCGACGCCACGCTGGCCCCCTTTGTGCGTTCTTCTTGTTGACCGCACGGGCTAACCGGCCCTAGTTCCGCAGAGTTTTGCACTCTGTGATGTCGCGCACTGTTTACGCGGAAGAAACCCGCTAGGGTTTGCATTCCTGCTGGCGCCTAGGGAATACTCAGTAGGGACTCAGCTATACCACACCGCCTCATTCTCGTCCCCTCACGCAGCACCGACGGAACCAGGGAACGAGCGGAACCTACACACCACCATTTAGGTCTTGAAAGCAGGCTCTCATGAAGCGTCGTCTCACTACGGCGGTTGCCTCGGCATCTGTCGCCGCTGCGCTGCTCCTCGCCGCGCCCGTCGCCGCTCAGGCGTACGTCCCCACCGGCCCCAACACGGTGACCATCACCGTTTCGTCCAACGGACCGGTCCCCGTCGCGGGCTTCCAGCCGGGCGCCGAAGTCACCTTCACGCTCGTTGGCCGCGGCGTCACTGGGGCCAACATCGCAGCGGCCAACCTGCCCGTCACCTCGGCGTCGGTCACCAAGACCGCCGACTCGTCTGGTGCGGCTACCGCTGTCGTGACGCTCCCCGCCAACCCGAGCGGCTCGTACACGCTCGCCGCGTCCGGTGCCCGCGCCGACAGCAACGGCGGCGGCGGCTCGAACAACGGCGGCGGCAACAACAACGGTGGCACCAACGCCCTCCCCGAGACCGGTGTCAACGGCGAGTCGCTGATGGGCATCTACATCGGTGGCGGCGCGCTCGTGCTCGCCGGTGCGACCGTCGCGGTCGCCGCGAAGGTTCGTCGCAACCGCGCCGAGAACAAGGCGTAAGCGCACACACAACTACGAGAGAGCCCCCGTCGACTTCGGTCGACGGGGGCTCTCTCGTTCCTCACTGCACCACGAAATCCCCGACCCGCGTCACGCCATCCGACAAGTACACCGGCACGACAACCGCCTGACCGGCTCGCCCTTCCTGCCACCGCAGGGCCTCATCAGGTGACGTGAAATTCTGGCTCGAGCCCGTGGCATCCGCCAGCTCATGAGCATCGACGTAACCCTGGCGTCCGTTCGTCGCCACGACCGCGATGAGGTCGGGCTCCTCCCCCGCGCCCGAAGACCCATAGGTCTGGCCGCGGTCGTTGACCGCGAGGGGAACCGGCTCGGCATCGAGGAAGGTCGCGGTCAGGCGCCAGCTCTCGCCCGGACCCGCCGACACCACGACCTCCGCGCCGACCGCCTCGACGGGCACGTCGATCCACGACACCGCCCCCGCAGGGTTCGCCGCCAAGTCCTCGGCGGTGCAGGTGGCGGAGCCTCCGGGAAACGTGAACGTGCCCGGCGTGAGGCAGCGCACCTCCACGCGAAGCTGGTTCGCCGTGTCGGGGCGCGCAGGAAGCGCCAGCGTTCCATCGCCCGTGCCGTCCACGCTCGTCGGCACGCCCAGCTCACTGACGGCGGTGCCACCGGGAAGCGTCCACAGGTCGGCGGTCGCCGCCGTCCCGCCCGCCGCGAGCACGACAGCACCCACGCCGGCGACGAGGAAGAGTCGCGCTCGGCTTCGGCGCTGCGGAAGCTTCGTCTGCGCGACGAGCTCGCGACGCAGGCCCGCGCGGAAGGCGGGATCGATACGGGGTGCGTTCATGCGGAATCCTCCTCGAGTGCGGCATCCCGGGGAACAAGCCCGCGGAGCTTCGACCGCGCGCGCGACAGGCGGGCGCGCGCCGCCACGGCGCTGAGGCCGAGAACCATCGCCGCCTCATCGGCGCGGTATCCCTCCAGGTGCACGAGCGTGACCAGCTGACGGTCGACGGCCCCCAGCGGCGCGAGCAGCGCAAGCGCGTTCTCGTCGGCGAAGGCCTCGTCCTCGGCGGATGCCGCGTCGTCAGCGCGGGGCAGGGTGTCGAGCAAGCGCCGGTAGCGGGCGGCCGCGCGCTGGAGATTGCGCAGCGCGTTCGTCGTCGTCGCGAACAACCACGGCAACGGCGACCCGTCGACGACACGCACCGCATCACGCCGGCGCCACAGCTCGAAGAAGGCCACGGCCGTGGCATCCTCGGCATCCCGTCGATCGGATGCCAAGCGCGCGGCGTGACGGAAGACACGATCCACGTGCCGCTCGTACAGCGCGCTCAGTGCCCGGTCGTCACCGTCGGCGGTGACGCGGCGCCACAGCTCGGCTTCGTCCATACCCGGGAATGTCCGGCCGGCGTCGTCGTGTGACATGGCGGCCGCGAAGAACCCGGAGTCAGCGCGTGGCCGACTTCTTCTTCTTGCCGCCCTTGTCTTCCACCTCGGCGGGTTCGGCTTCCGCCTTCTCTTTCGCCTTCCGCTTCGCCTGGGAGGCGAGGCGGGCGAGGTCCACCATGCGGAGCGCGTCCATGCGGGCGCGGCGCATGGTGGCGTAATCGGGATCGGCGTCGGCGGTCATGCCCTCGACGTCGAGGCGCTGACTCAGGTTGGCCTCGACGTCGCCCCACGCCGCCATGCGAGCATCGGCGACGAGCGCGTTGACGCGCGTCGCGTCGTCGGCGAGAGCGCGCAACTCTTTCGCGACGCCGCGCGACTGGTTGGCGCGACGGCGCAGATTGCGGGTGTCACGGTCACGGTAATCGTGCGTGCCCGACGAGTCGGAGAACCGCCCCCACGCGCGCTTGCGCTGGTTCGTCACGCGTTCGGCGGCCTGATCCTGCTCATCCGCGAGGGCGCGGAGGGTCGTGCGGGCGAAGTCCGCGAACACGTCGCTGTCGAAGTGGCCGCCCCGGGCGATCGTCTCGACGAGGATGCGATTGCGCACCGTCAGCCGCGCCGCCGCCGTCGCGATCGACAGCCCTTCGGCAATGGCATCCTTTGTCCGGCCCACGAAACCCTCCCGCTCCAGGTTATCGGTCGGGGCGTTCCGACAAGCCGGCGGGCTAGACGAGCTTGGTGACGATCGCGTCGATGCGACGGGTGCGCGTCTCGGCCGTCTTGGCCCCCTCGACGTTCGTCACGTGCGCCTTCCGCGCGCTCGGCGCGAGGGCGTCGAACGCAGCCCGCACTCCCGCCTCGGCGAGGGCCGCAGCGAGGTCGGCAGGCACCTCGACCGTGCGCGGGGCGGTGTCGAGCTTCAGACCGACGGTGATGGCATCCCCGCCGGAAAGGCCGGTCGCGGCGCGTTTGTCGGACGAGAAAGGAATGAGGATCTTTCCCGCCATGGCACCGAGAGTGCTCGAGAAGACATAGCCATTCACGTCGACGACGACGGCCGCGCGCTTTCCGCCACCCAGCGCCTCGACGACGTCGGCCGGAACCTCGATGCCGGTGTTATTGCCCATCTGCAGCAGGGTCGTTTCGAATTCCATGAGCCGATCGTGGCAGAGCGCGCGCTACGTGAACAGCGTGTGAAATGCAATCCCCTCCGACGGCATCCCGTTGCTCCGTATGGTGACATCTGTTGCGGAGGGCCTCGGAGAGTACTCGGGGGCCTTCTGTCGTTTCCGGGCTCGGACATTCGTGCGACGGCTTTTACCGGAGAACGCACGGCGAAGCAAAGGCCAATCCGAAGAGCCCATTGTCTCCGAAGATGTGGGGAAGGCGGCCACGAGGTCGCTGCTAACTCACTGGGAGGTTCACCATGAGCTCTTCGCCCAACCGCCTCGTCGCCACGATCTTCGGTGCCGTCTACCTGCTCGTCGGTCTGCTCGGCTTCGCCGTGACCGGCGGCGTCGGCTTCATCTCGAACGAGGGCGGCCTGCTCCTCGGCATCTTCGAGGTCAACCCGCTCCACAACATCGCTCACCTCCTGATCGGTGGTGCCCTGCTCGTCGCCGGCCTCGCGAACGCCCGCGCGGCGAAGGGTGTCAACACCACCGTCGGTGCCGTCTACCTGCTGCTGGGTATCGTCGGCTTCTTCCTGATGGGCCCCGCCAACATCCTGGCTCTGAACGTGCCCGACCACTTCCTGCACCTCGCCAGCGCCGTCGTGCTGCTGGGTGTCGGCCTCGGCACCGAGCGCAACGTCCCCCGCACCGCGGCGGTCTGATCATGACTGCTGCGACCTTCGTGCGGTCGTGGCCCTCCGTGTTCGCCTGGGGGGCCGGCCTCATCACCGCCGCCCTCGGTGCGGGCGCCATCACCCGTCCCGATTCCGGGGCCGTCGCCGACGGCCTCGGGATCGGGCTGGTGGTCCTCGGACTCGCCGCCCTCGCGTGGGGCGGCGTGGTCCTCTGGGCGGGACGCCTGGTCGTTCCGGCCCTCGTGCTCGGCGGAAGCCTCATCACGATCTTCGGTGTCACCGCCCTGCTCTTCGTCGTCCCGGCGCATACGAGTGTGCTCGCGGTGGCTGCGGCATCCCTTCTTCTCGTCATCGTCGGGGCCAGTGCCGCCGTGCACGTGCGGCGTGAGCGCCGGTCTGCGAACGTGACGCGTACCGCGCAGCCCATGAGCGTCGTCGGGCTCCTGGTGGCCGCCGCCGTGATCGCGGTCGTCGTGACCCCCGCGCTCGGCGCGACGCAGAACGCCGTGCTGCTGCGCGACGACGGCACGGTGCCGGTCATCTCGCACGAGGGGCACTGACTCTCTCGATGCCGCGACACCTCGGCGCCCCCGGCGCACGGCGGTGGCACGCTGGAGAGGTGAGCGATTCCCCCTCCCCCGCACCCGGCTGGATTCCGTCGCTGCGGGGGAAGCTCCTCGTCGCCCTCGCCGGGGATCCGACCGGCATGGCCCCTTACGTGCGGGCGATCGCCGAGGGCGATGACGCCGGATACTTCGCCGAGAACGGTCCCGCGTGGACGGTCCACGCCGGGACGGGGACCCTGGTTGCCGGCATCCGGGCCCTGCTCCTGCAAGCTCTGCACCCGGGCGCCCTCGCGGGTGTGCACGACTGGTCGCGGTATCGCGAGGATCCGCTCGGGCGCCTCACCGGCACGGTCCGCTGGGTCGTCACGCTCACCTACGGTTCACGGACACAGGCGGATGCCGAAACCGCACGCGTCGGCCGGTTCCACCAGCGCGTGAAAGGCGAGTACCGGGCGGGTGACGGGCACGAGCGCTCCTACTCGGCCGAGACACCCGACCTCGTGCGCTGGGTGCACCTCGCCTTCACGGACGCGTTCCTGTCGGGACACGAGGTGTCGCGCCGGCCCATCCCGGGCGGCCCGGACGCGTACGTCGCCGACTGGGCGACCGCCGGGCGCTTGATGCGCGTCGTCGACCCGCCGCTCACCCGCGCGGCCCTGCACGCGGAGCTCGACGGCTTTCTCGAGCGCGGCGAACTGCGCCACGACGAGCGCGTCGACGAGGTGGTGCGGTTCCTCAAGAAGCCGCCATTCCGCGGGCTCATGGGGGTGTCTTACCGCGTGCTGTTCGCGGCCGCGGTCGCGACGATCCCGCCGCGGTTCCGGCGGATGCTGGGGCTGCGACGGTCGCCGCTTCCGGTGCTGACGGTGACGCGGGTGATCCTGCGCGTGACCGAGCGGGCGCTCGGGTCGGGTCCGCGGGCGCAGGACATGGCGCGGGAGAGGCTGCGGCGGCTGGGGGTGTGAGGCTTCGGCGCCTGGCCTGCGGAGCCGTCGTAGCCTGGAGGGACCGGAGGTGCCCATGAGCGACGACCCACGCCAGTCGGCCGAGCGCTACCGGCTCGACCGCGAGCTGCGGGAGAGCGGTCTCGAGCCCGAACCCTCGGCGACCGGAGCGGAGCGCGGATCGACCGCGGCCGAGCGCGCCGCCTTTGTCGAGACGTCGATCCAGCAGGCGATCCGCCGCGGGGAGTTCGACAACCTGCCCGGTGCCGGCAAGCCCCTCCCCGACCTCGACGGGACGCACGACCCCGACTGGTGGATCCGCCGCAAGATCGAAGCCGAGCAGCTCACCGGTCTCGGGCCGCCGGCCCTCACGCTGCGGGTCGAGTACGCCGAACGCGCGGAGCGAATGGATGCCATCGCGCGCGAGCCCGACGTCCGCGAGGCGCTGCACGACTTCAACCGGCGCGTGATCGAGGCGCGGCGGCAGCTGCAGGGCGGGCCGCCCGTGGTGACGCCGACGGTCGACGTGGAGGCCGAGGTGGCGGCGTGGACCGCGCGGCAGCGCGCGCGGGAAGAGGCGGCGGCTGTCGCGCCGGTGGTGCGACGGCGGTGGTTTCGGCGGGGTCGCTCCGGCCCCGGTGGCTGAGCTCGCGCCGAGGTGGCTGAGCTCGCGCCGAGGTGGCTGAGCTCGCGCCGAGGTGGCTGAGCTTGCGCCGAGGTGGCTGAGCTCGTCGAAGCCACCGGACCCTTCGACAAGCTCAGGGACCTACGAGCGCAGCCGGCTGAGCCTGCCGAAGCCACCGGACCCTTCGACAAGCTCAGGGACCCGGGGGCTACAGCGCGGCGAGAGCCTCGGAACGCTCCACCAGCGCGCGAGCGCGGGCGAGGGTCGGAGCGTAGGAGCCGTCGACCGGACCGTCGGGCGTCGCCGACAGCAGCGCCCGGGCACGCTCGACCTCATCGGGCGCGGGCGTGAAGCCGGCGTGGGCTCCGGGGATGGCGGCATCCTGCAGCGCGAGAGTGCCGGTGAAGCCCATCGCGACGGCGTGCACAGCGGCATCCCGAGCCTGCTCCACCGGGCCGCACGGGCCGTCGATGGGACCGGCGATTCCCGCGGCGGCCGAGGCGACGACGAGCTGCGCGCGCGGCCACGACAGCGCGAGGCGGTCGGCCGACATGCCGGTGTCGCGGCGGAAGTCGCCGGTGCCGAACGCGAGGCGCCGCGTCGCGGGGTGCGCCGCGATCGCGGGGGCCGAGAGCAGGGCCGCGGCCGACTCGATCATCGCGACGATCGGGACGCCGGAGGGGAGGGATGCCGCGACGTGCGCAACATCCGCGGGACCGGCGCACATCGCCAGGACGACCCCCGCGAGGCGATCGTCGAGCTCGCGGCCCAGAGCGAGGTCGTCCTCCCCGTCGCGCGTGCCGGCGGCGCTGATGCGGAGCCACACGGGCGCGTGGGCGGCGGCCCGGCGCGCGCGGTCGCGACCCTCGGCCTTGCGTCCGGAGGGGAGGCCGTCCTCGAGGTCGAGCACGAGCACGTCGGCCGCGGTCTCGAGTCCGCCGGCGAGGGGCGAGCGGAGCATCCAGGTGCGCGCGAGGTCGACACGCGCGGGGGCGGGGGCGGCCGAAGCCGCCCCCGCCGGAGAGTGCGCCAGGGTCACGAGCGACCCCGGGCCGCGGCCTCCGCCTCGGCCTGAGCGCGGAAGGCGTCGAGCGAGGACGTGTCGACCGTGGGGCCGGTGCCCGCGTCGAGCGACGCCTGCTCCTTGGCATCCGTCGCCGGAGTCGCCGAGTGGTCGTGGCCGGTGAGCAGCGACTCGTCGAAGGGGATGTTGCCGGCGAGGACCTCGCGGACGCGCTGGCCGTCGTACTGCTTGGTCCAGACGCCGATCAGCATGGTCGCCACCGCGTTGCCGGTGAAGTTGGTGACCGCGCGGGCCTCCGACATGAACCGGTCGATGCCGACGATCACGCCGACGCCGTCGACCAGGTCGGGGCGGTAGGCCGAGAGGCCGCCGGCCAGCGTCGCCAGGCCCGCACCGGTGACACCGGCGGCGCCCTTCGAGGCGATGATCATGAAGATCATGAGGCCGATCTGCTCACCGATCGACATGGGCGAGCCCATGGCCGTGGCGATGAAGAGCGACGCCATGGTCAGGTAGATCGCGGTGCCGTCGAGGTTGAAGGAGTATCCGGTCGGGACCGTGATGCCGACGACGGGCTTGGAGACGCCGAGGTGCTCCATCTTCGCGATCAGACGCGGAAGAGCGGCTTCCGAAGACGAGGTGCCGACGATGAGGAGGTACTCGCGACCCAGGTACTTCATCAGCGTGAAGATGTTCACGCGGGTCACGACGTAGAGCAGGGTTCCGAGCACCACGGCGATGAAGAGGAAGCACGTGATGTAGAACGCGCCCATCAGGATGCCGAGGCTGATCACGGCCTGGAATCCGGTCTTTCCGACGACCGCGGCGATCGCACCGAAGGCACCGATCGGCGCCAGCCACAGGATCATTCCGAGAATGCGGAAGACGAGCGCCTGGAAGTTGCGGATTCCCTCGACCATGCGCGCTCCGCGCTCGCCCATTCCCTGCAGGGCGAAGCCCACGAGCAGGGCGATGAACAGCACCTGGAGAATGCTGCCGCCGGTGAATGCAGAGAAGAACGTCGTCGGAATGATGCCGAGGATGAAGTCCTGCGTGGTCGTCGCTTCGGTCGTCGGAGCGTCGTAGTGGGCGCCCGCGATGCTGAGGCCCTCGCCCGGGTGGATGATGTTGCCGACGACGAGGCCGATGATCAGCGCGAACGACGACATCACGAGGAAGTAGATCATCGCCAGGCCGCCGATCTTGCCGACCGTGGAGGCCTTCGCGATCGAGCCGATACCCACGACGATCGTGCAGAAGATCACCGGGGCGATCATCATCTTGATCAGGCTGACGAAGCCCTTTCCGATCGGCTCGAGCGCCGTCGCGAAGGCGGGGGCGACGAGACCGACGATCACACCCGCGATGACCGCGACGATGACCGAGATGTAAAGCCAATGGTTGCGGTCGATCGTCCTGCGGGGCCGACCGTCACGCGTGGTGCGGAGTGAGAGTGCCATTGGGAGTTCCCCTTTTCTAACGCCGTCGTTGAGTCCGGCGGGGGCGCCGGTCGATGTGACGACTTTGATCGAGGCGGAACGGCGGAACCATTTGTGGTCGTATTGTTCACGGCAGGCGCGACGAAGGGTGTGGCATGCGATTGAGCGTGGGTGGGCGGCTGGCGCTCGTCTCTCTCGGCGTCGTCGTGCTCGTCGCGGGCGTCCTCGCGGTGCTGCTGTCGTTCCAGTTGACCGACTCGGGACAGCGCCAGGCCGAGCAGGTCACCCGGTCGGTCGCCGAGACCCTCGCGCACGAACCCGACGTCGCCGCCCTCGTCGAGCGACGCGATTCCGACACCCTGCAGCCCATGGTCGAGGCGATCCTGGGTGACGCCGACCTGTCGTTCGTCACGATCATGACGCCCGATGGCATCCGTCTCACCCACCGCAATCGCTCCGAGATCGGCCAGGAATACCAGGGGTCGCGCGAAGAGGCTCTCGCCGGCCAGACCTACACCGAGGTGTACGAGGGGACCCTCGGGCCCTCCGTGCGCACGATCGCGCCGATCCGCGAAGGCGGCGACGAGGACGGCCCCATCGTCGGTCTCGTCTCGGTCGGGGTCACGCTGGGCGCCGTGCAGCAGGATCTCGCCGCTCGCGTGCCGCTGATCGCCGTGGCATCCGCCGCCATCGTCGGCGTCGGCGTGCTCGGGGCGTTGTACGTGAGACGGAGCGCCCGCCGAGTGACCGGGTCGTACACCCCGGCCGAGCTGTCGCGGCTCGTCGAGAGCTACGAGACGGTGCTGCACTCCCTGCGCGAAGGGCTCGTCGTCACCGACCGCGAGGGCCGGATCGTGCTGTACAACGACGAGGCCGCCGACCTGCTCGGGCTTCCGCCCGCGACGATGGGGCAGGTCTCACTCGACCCCCACGACGTCGACATGGATGCCACCCTGGCCGAGGCCATCTCCACGGGCCGCCGCATGGTCGAGGAGACGGTGGTCAACGGAGACCGCGTGTTGCTCGTGAACCAGGAGGACGCGCGCGACCTGAACGGGCGCCGCGCCCCCGAGCGCGGGCACGTGATGACGCTCCGCGATCGGTCGGAGCTGCAGGCGTTGCTCGGCGAGCTCGAGGGTGTCCGCACGCTCAGCGACACCCTCCGCTCGCAAACGCACGAGCACGGCAATCGCCTGCATGCACTGCTGGCGCTGCTCGAACTCGGGCGGATCGAGGACGCGCGACGGTTGATCGTGGCATCCACCGGCGAACGTCAGGAACTGGCCGACCGACTCGTCTCGGACGACGAGGACGCGGTGGTCGTCGCCCTGCTGCTCGGCAAGCTCGACGAGGCCGCCGAGCGCGGGGTGCGGCTCGACCTCGACGTGTCGGAACCGCGGCCGACCCTGCCCCTCGCGCCCGCCGAAGCGGTGACCGTCGTCGGCAACCTCGTCGACAACGCCCTGGATGCCGCGGCGGCGGGCACGGAACCCCGGTGGGTGCGCGCGGCGCTCACCGACAACGGCAGCGACGTGGTCATCGAGGTGACGGACAGCGGGAGCGGGTTCGATCCGTCGCTCGCCGACCCCTTCGCGTTCGGGGCGTCGACGAAGGCCGAGCACGCCCCCGGCGGGCGCGGAGTGGGGCTGGCGCTCGTGCGCGATATCGTGGCCGCCCGGGGTGGAACCCTGCAGGTCACCGCCGACCCGACGACGGTGCGGGTGTTCCTGCCGTCGGTCGAGGAGGCGTCGTGATCCGGGTCCTGATCGTCGACGACGACGCTCTCGCCCTCGAGCTGCACGCGGCCTACGTGGAGCGCGTGCCCGGATTCGAGGTCGCGGGGCACGCGTCGGGGGCTCGGGCCGCGCTCACGGCGCTCGTGGACCCCGAGCGCCGGATCGACCTCGTGCTCCTCGACATGACGATGCCCGACGGCAACGGCCTCGACGTCGCGCGGCGCGTGCGCGCGGCCGGATCGGGCGTCGACATCATCGCGGTGACAGCCGTTCGGGATGCCGCGACCGTCCGCGCCGCGGTGTCGATCGGGGTCGTGCAGTACCTCATCAAGCCCTTCGCGTTCGCGGCCTTCCGCGAGCGCCTCGAGGCGTACCGCGCCTACGTCGAGGGCCTGGATCGCGCGGCGGGCGATGCGACGCAGTCCGAGGTGGACGCGCTGCTCGGATCGCTGCGCACCGTCACGTCGCCCGGGCTGCCGAAGGGCTTGAGCGACGAGACGCTGCAGGCCGTCGCGGAGCGGGTGCGGACGGCATCCGGAGCTGTTTCGTCGACCGAGGTGGGCGAGAGCGAGGGGATGTCGCGGGTGACCGCCCGGCGGTATCTCGAGCACCTCGCCGACGTGGGCCGCGTGCGCCGCGAGCCCCGCTACGGCGGCCCCGGCCGCCCCGAGATCACGTACGCGTGGGTGCGGGGCACCTGAGCCCGTCGAGGTCCCTGAGCCCGCAGAGGTCCCTGAGCTTGTCGAAGGGACCAGAGGCTGAGGAAGTCCCTGAGCCCGCAGAGGTCCCTGAGCTTGTCGAAGGGACCGGAGGCTGAGGAGGTCCCTGAGCCCGCAGAGGTCCCTGAGCCTGTCGAAGGGACCGGAGGCTTCGACAAGCTCAGCCACCTCCACCGCGCCCCAGGGCCCTGAGCCTGTCGACGGGACCGAACCCGACACGCCCTTATCCACAGCCACCAGAAGCAATCGCCCCGCGCTGCCATCATCACGGGATGCCATGGACTTACATTCTCGAATGCCGCGGCGGCGCCTTTTACGTCGGTAGCACGGGTCGCGAACTGGAGAGTCGGGTGTGGGAACACAACAACGACGATGAGCTCGCGGCATCCTTCACGCGAAAACGTCGGCCCGTGCGACTCGTCTACGCGGAGTGGTTCGACGCCGTGGAGGTGGCCTTCGCTCGCGAGAAGCAACTGCAAGGGTGGCGTCGGGAGAAGAAAATGGCGCTTATCGCCGAGCGAGGTGCGGACCTTCCTCGGCTCTCGCGAAGCGGTTCGGGACCGGAGGCTTCGACAAGCTCAGCCACCTCCGCAGAGCGCTGAGGGGGCCGTCAGAGGGCGAAGGCGGCGCGGACGCCCTCGTTCGTGACCTCGCCGGCGCGGACGTTCAGGCCCTTCGCGAGGGCGGGATCCGCGGATGCCGCGGCGTCCCAGCCCGCGTCGGCGATCCGCGTGATGTAGGGCAGGGTGGCGTTCGACAGCGCCCGCGTCGAGGTGTGCGGCACCGCGCCGGGCATGTTCGCGACGCAGTAGTACAGCGCCTCGTGAACGCGGAAGGTCGGGGCGTCGTGCGTCGTGGGCCGCGAACCCTCGAAGCACCCGCCCTGGTCGATCGCGATGTCGACGAGCACCGAGCCGGGCTTCATCGCGGCGACCATGTCGTCGGTCACGAGCTTCGGGGCCGCGGCTCCCGGGATCAGCACCGAGCCGATCACGAGGTCGGCGTCGGCGAGCTGCTCGGCGATCTCGAGGCGCGTCGACGCGCGGGTCTCGATCGCGCCGCCGAAACGCTCCTCGAGCTGGCGGAGCTTGGGCAGCGAGATGTCGACGACCGTCACGCGAGCACCGAGGCCCAGAGCGTTGGCAGCCGCGTGCTCACCCGCGACACCGCCGCCGATCACGACGACCTTCGCGCGCGGCGTGCCCGGCACCCCGCCGGGGAGGAGCCCGCGTCCGCCCGAGGCGCGCAGCAGGTGATGCGCGCCCTCGATGATCGACAGTCGACCGGCGACCTCGCTCATCGGCGCGAGCAGGGGCAGGGCGCGGTCCGCGGTCTGCACGGTCTCGTACGCGACGGCCGTGGTGCCGGCGGCGATCAGAGCGTCGGTGAGCGGGCGGTCGGCGGCGAGGTGCAGGTAGGTGAAGAGCGTGAGGTCGGGACGCAGGAACCCGTACTCGGGAGCGATCGGCTCCTTGACCTTCACCAGGAGCTCGGCGCGCGCCCAGGTCTCGTCGGCGGTGGCGACGATCTCGGCTCCCGCGGCGCGGTACTGCTCGTCGGAGAACCCGCTGCCCTCGCCGGCACCGGCCTGGACCACGACCTCGTGGCCGCGGTGCACGAGGGAATCGACGCCCGCGGGTGTCATGGCGACGCGGTTCTCGTTGTTCTTGATCTCGGTCGGCACGGAGACGCGCATGGGTTCCTCCTCGAGCGGATGAGCGATGCGGAGAGAATCGCAGAAACGAGTGTTTCCGTGGCGTTACACCGCTGATCCTTCGATTGGATGCCAATGGGCAGGCGTATTCTCGAACGCAAACGCCCCGAAAACTGCCGGTGACCGAAGGATCTGCGATGCCCGACGACGAGCTGCACCCGCACGACGCTCGAATCATCGAGCTGCTGTCGGCCGACGCGCGCATCACCAACGCCGCGATCGCCGAGGACCTCGGTGTCGCCGCCTCGACCGCGCACGCCCGCCTGCGCTCGCTCGTCGATCGAGGCCTCGTCACCGGCTTCCACGCGGCGGTGGATCAGAGCCGGCTCGGCCGGGGGCTCCAGGCGATCGTCGGCGTGACCCTCCGCCCCGGGCAGCGGCAGGAGAGCATCCACGCCTTCGCGCACGACGTGCGGCGGCACCCCGATGTCATCCAGTTGTTCTTCCTCGGTGGTGCCGACGACTTCCTGGTGCACATCGCGGTCGACGACTCGTCCGCCGTGCGCCGCTTCGTCGTCGATCATCTCTCCGCGCGACACAGCGTGGCATCCACCCGAACGAGCATCATCTTCGAGTACCACCGGAACGCGGTCGCGGCCGATTTCGACTGAACGGCCCACACGGCAGACCGCTCGTCAAGCGGGCACCCGAAACCAGCCCGCCACCCCGGAACGGCACATGATGATAGCCGGGGGAGAGATGCTGCTGTCGATCGGAGTCGTGGTGATGAGCGTCGGGCTGGCCGCCGGCGTCATCCGCGTGGTGCTGCCCCGGATCGGCGATCCCACGCCGCTCGGGGTGTTCCTGCGGCTGGCCTCGGTGTCGGGGGCTTTGGCCGTGGGCGCCGGGGCGATGTACATCGTGCGGTTCAGCGGAGGCGAGATCGGCACGCTCGTCGCCGCGGACACGGCCATGGTGCTGGCCTCGTCGCTCGTGTGCGTCGGGCTGGCGAGACCGCGCGCGGGGCGCAGCGCCTCCCCGTCCGCGCTCGGCGCCGCCGTCGCCCTCTCCGCGGTGGTCGCCGTCTCGTCGGCCGTGCTCCCGCCCGAGGTGTCCCTCATCGTGAAGAGCGCCGCCCTCCTGCTGGTCAGTGCCGTCGGCGCCACCCTCGCGCTGCGCAACCGCGTCCTTCCGCAGGCGTCCATGCGGGTGCTCGGAGCCACCATGACCACGTACGGCGTGTACGCCGCCCTGCGGATCGTCGTGCTGACCACGCCGGAGTCGCCCGTGACGCAGACACTCTTCTCCTCCACCGGGGCGGGTATCGCGGCCGTCGGGACGATGCTGACGACCGGGGTCGCCGTCGGCCTGGTGGGTCGCCCGGCGGCTCGCCCCGACGACGGCGAGGACCGCCGTCGCACTCTCGTCGTCATCGGCGATTGGAAGCTCGCCAACGCGGCGTTCGGGACAGACCGCGTGCTCGGCCTGCTGCTGGAGCTGCGCCTGGCGGCGCGCGATCTCGACCCGTCCGCCGTCGACAGCCCGCGCGGCGTCGAGGTGGCGACGCCCTCGGCCGTCGCCGCGCTCCGCGAGCGCATGCGGTCGAGCTACGGCTGGCGCCCCGAGGAGACGGAGCTCCTCACGGACGGGTCGGCGTCGCGGAGGAAGCCCCGGGCGACGGGGTAGCGGCGCGAGCGAGGTCGTCCGCCCTGTCGCCGGGCACGCCCAGCAGAAGCAGGCTCGCCACCGTTGCGCCGGACGCGTCGACCGCGACGCCGGCGAGGTCGACGTCGGCGAGCGAGAACACCATGGTCCACGCCGCCTGAGCGAGCACGGCGGCGGGGAGATGGCATCCGAAGGTCCTCTCCCTCTGGCCGCGCGACACGAGGTCGGCGAGACCTCGCTCCACGGGGCCGAGCACCGCGTGAATGTCGCGGCCGAACTCTCCGCGGCGCAAGGAGACGAGCACGCGATAGCGATGCATGAGCGGCCACAGGCGCGCGACGAAGCGAGCCCACGCGGCATCGGCGGATGATTCGTCGTCGCCGAACAGGGCGACCACCTCCCCGACAGCTCGCTCGGCGAGAGCGTGCACGAGGTCGGCACGCGAGGGGAAGTGCCCGTAAACCGTGCGCCGGACGACACCGGCCGCGGATGCCACTTCTCCCATGCCCGCTTCGGGATCGGCCCCGAGCACGCCGATGGCTGCATCGAGGATGCGCTCACGGTTGTCTCCCACGCGGCCTCCTTTTCCCTCTCCACTATTGCACACGAGTGTGCAATGCGCCTACGCTGCACACTGGTGTGCAATTGCCGCCGTTCATCCTCGATCCGAGGAGTCCCCATGACTCATGGCATCCGCCCGTTCCGCATCGCGATCTCCGACGACGACATCGACGATCTGCGCGATCGCCTGGCACGTACGAGGTGGCCGCGCGAAGAACCGGTCGCCGATTGGTCCCAGGGGGTGAAGACCGACAGCCTTCGCGGTCTCGTCGCACACTGGGCACAGCATTACGACTGGCGCCGACTCGAGAGCGCGCTCAACGGGCATCCGCAGTACCTGACGACGGTCGACGGACTGGACATCCACTACCTGCACGTCCGCTCGCCCCATCCGCACGCGCTGCCACTGATCCTCACGCACGGGTGGCCGGGCTCGATCACCGAGTACCTGCCGCTCATCGGTCCGCTCACCGACCCCGTCTCGTACGGCGGCAGCGCCGATGACGCCTTCGACGTGGTGATTCCCTCACTCCCCGGCTTCGGCTTCACGGCGGCACCGACCGAGACGGGATGGGACGTCGACCGCATCGCCCGCGCGTGGGGCACCCTCATGCACCGCCTCGGGTACACCCGCTGGGCAGCACACGGCGGCGACTGGGGAGGGGCCGTGACGACGGCGCTCGGCGCGCAGCGGCCGGCGGGACTCGTCGGCATCCATCTGTCCACGCCGTACGTCGTCCCCGAGCGCCTCCCCGACACACCGACTCCGGAGGAGCGTCAGGCGATGGACGGGCTGGCCTTCTACGCCGGGCCGCTCGGCGGGTCGAACCACCTCCAGGGCACGAAGCCGCAGACGGTCGCCTTCGCGCTCGCGGACTCCCCCGTCGGGCACGCGGCCTGGATCTACGAGAAGTACCAGTCGAAAACCGACAATCAGGGGCGGGCAGAGGACGCGATCGCCGTCGATGCCATGCTCGACGTCATCTCGTACTCGTGGTTCACGAACAGCGCCGGCTCGTCCGCCCGCATCTACTGGGACAATCGCGCCGCGACGATGTCGGGACCGAGGCTCGAGCTGCCCGTCGCCGTCACGGTCTTCCCCCGAGACATCCCGCTCATGCCGCGCTCGTGGATCGAGGCCACCTTCCCGAACCTCCTTCGTTGTTCGCTGGCGCCGGCGGGCGGGCACTTCGTCGCCCTGGAGCAACCCGAGATTCTCGTGGACGAGTTGAGGGTGGGGCTGCGGGGACTGCGGGCGAGGTGAAGGCGGCCGGCGCGGGTGCGTGGAGGCGAACCACAACCGCCTCCCCGCACCCGCGCGCTGATCACCGCCGCGCGACGGACTCCACCACGTCCCTCGCCGTGGCCGGGTCACGTTCGAGCAGGTCGCGGAGCGTCGGCGTGGCGCCGGCGAAGAAGCCGCCCGCCGCCGCCTGGAAGATCCCGAGCGTGAACCGTGCCGCCCCCTCGGGCTGTCCCGCCTGGACGGCGCGCTGCATCCAGCCCCGCTCGTCGATCACCTCGAATCCGACGGCAAGCCCGGAGGCCTCCGCCGCCCAGCGCGCGAGGTCGGCGAAGGTCGGCGCCTCGGCGGCGGTCAGGGTCACCGGCCCCCGCGGGGGCTCCGGCTGCAGGAGGAGCAGGGCGGCCGCCTCGGCCGCGTCGTCGCGCGAGGTCCACGACACCGGCCCCTCGGCGGGAACTGCCACGACGCCCGTCTCGCGCCACGGACCGAGCATCCACTCGAGCGCGTGGGCGTAGAACCCGTTGCGCAGCGACGTCCACCGGAGCCCGGAGGCGGCGAGAAGCCCCTCGGTCGCGGCGTGGTCGCGCGCCGGGGAGAACGGCGAGTCCGCGTGGGCGCCCTGGTGGCTCGTGTAGAACACGTGTCCGACGCCCGCGGTGACCGCCGCGCGGATCGCCGCCTCGTGCAAAGCGACCGCGTCGGCGCCCTGGTCGTTGGACGAGACGAGCAGCAGTCGCTCCGCCCCCTCGAAAGCGGCGGGGAGCCTCTCGGCATCCGCGTAGTCGCCCTGACGGACGGCGACCCCGCGACGCGCGAGGGATTCCGCTCGGGCAGGGTCGCGGACGACGACCGTGAGGTCCGACGGATCGACCTCGCGCAGGAGGTGCTCGACCGTGCGGCCGTTGAGGGCGCCTGTCGCCCCGGTGATGGTGATCATGGTGAAGCCCCTTTTGTTATCAATGGAAACACAAGGAAGCTAACAGCGATTACCACCGATAACAAGTCTTTGTTATCGTCATTCCATGACCTCCCCGCCGCCCCGGCACGACGTCCGCGAACGGATCGTCGGCGCCGCGGCCGACCTGCTCCGGGAGGAGGGTTCCGCCGCCGTGACGACGCGCGCTGTCGCCGAGCGCGCGGGAATACAGGCACCGACCATCTACCGGTTGTTCGGAGACAAGGACGGGCTGCTCGACGCTGTCGCGGAGCATGCGATGGCGCGCTTCAGCGCCGAGAAGGTCGCCTCCCTCTCACCCGCGGCCGCTCCACGCGACCCCGTCGAGGAGCTCCGTCACGGGTGGAGCGAGACGCTGAGGTTCGGCGTCGACAACCCCGATCTCTACGTCATCCTGAGCGATCCCCGACGCGGTCGCGACTCCCCCGCTCTGGCCGCCGGCGTCCGTGCGCTCGAGGAGCGCGTCCGACGCGTCGCGGCGGCCGGCCGTCTCCGCGTGACCGAGGCCCGCGCGGTGAACCTCATCCACGCCGCGGGTACGGGAGCCATCCTGTCGCTGATCCAGCGACCCGTCGAGGAGCGCGATCCCGATCTCGCCGAGACCCTCTTCGACGCCGTGCTGGACCGGATCCTCGATCGCACGGCATCCCCGCTCCCCTCCCCCGACGACGCGGGTCACCGCACCGCCGCCGTCACCCTGCGGGCCGTCGCGTCCGATCTCGGTGCGCTGTCCGCGGCCGAGCGCGCGCTGCTCGCCGAGTGGCTCGACCGCGTCATCGCGGAAGGCTGAGGCGCGACGCGGGCGTCAGCCCCGCACCGCGGCCGCGATCGCCGCGATGTCGGCGGGCAGCGAGCGGCAGCATCCGCCGACCAGGCGCGCCCCGGCTGCGACCCAGTCGGGGGCGGTGTCGGCCAACGGGGCGGTGGCGCCGCGCCAGGTACGGGTGGTGGCATCCCACCGTTCGCCCGTGTTCGGATACGCGAGGAGCGGGATGCCGGGGGCTCCGGCGAGCGCGGGGAGCACCGTCTCGGGGGCGCAGCAGTTGACCCCGACCGCGAGGACGCCGGGCGCGGATGCCGCTGCGCGGAGCGCCCTGTCGAGAGACCCTCCGGAGGCGAAGCCGGTGCTGTCGGCGGACAAACTGAAGAGGGCGGGGATACCGAGCCCCTCGAGCTCGAGGGCGAGCGCCTTGACCTCGAGCTCGGAGGGGATCGTCTCGATCGCGAGCAGGTCGGCGCCGGCATCCGCGAGGATGCGCAGGCGGCGACGGTGGCGGCCGCGGAGCTGTTCGAGGCTCAGGCCATACTCGCCGGTGTACTCGCTGCCGTCGGCGCGCAGCGCCCCGATCGGACCCACGGATGCCGCGACCGCGACGTCGCCGGCCTCTCGGGCGAGCGTCACCGACCGGCGAAGGAGCGTGTCGACGTCGGCATCCGGAATCCCCACCCCGAAACCGACCTGGTAGCTCGAAGTGATGACGACCTCGGCTCCCGCGTCGATGAAGGCGGCGTGGGAGGCGCGGACCTCGTCGGGATCGTCGCGGAGGATCCGCGCGGACCACAGGGACGACGACACGTCGTTGCCTCGGGCCTCGAGAAGGGTTCCGAGGCCGCCGTCGAGCACGACCGCTCGCTCGACGAGGGTCGCCGCGAGGTCGATCACGCCTCGTGCGTCTCCCCGGCGGCGAGGACGCGCAGGGCATCGGCGAGCAGGGCCTGATCGGCGCGGCTGACTCCGCGGAGCGCCTCGGCCTCGAGACGGACGAGCTCGGTCATGGCGGCATCCACGCGCTCGATGCCCTCGGGCGTGATGGCCACGAGGATCGCTCGACCGTCGGACGGGTTGGGGCGGCGGTGCACGAGGCCCCGCTCGGCGAGCTTGTCGAGGCGGTTCGTCATCGCCGCGCTGCCGATCATGGTCGCGGCGATCAATCGGGTGGCGCTCAGCTCGGTGCCGGCGCGACGGAGGACCGCGAGGACGTCGAACTCCCACAGCGCGATGTCGGCACTCGCGAACGCCCGCGCGCGGAGCTTCGAAAGGTGGAAGGCCGCACGACGCAGACGCGACATGACGTCGAGGGGCGTGAGGTCGATGTCGGGGAGCAGTCGCGACCACGCGTCGATGAGGAGATCGACCTCGTCATCCTTATTGCTTGCGGTAGCCACATGACGACGGTACCGGAGCCGCGGGGCGATGGCGGCGTTTCGGCGGGGGTGGGTGGGCCGGTTCGACGCGCGAGGCGAGCCGAAACTCCTGAGATTTCGCGTCGTCAGCTCGGGCCGCGCCGCACCGTGCGCCTTTGGCCCCAGAAACTCAGGAGTTTCGCCCGCCCGTCGTCGACGAGCCGAGCCGCTCGGCGAGCACGCCGCCCGCGGCGCGCAGCCATCGCGCGGGGTCGGCGAGCGCGGCGGTGGCGGACCCCGCGAGGTCGACGAGCGCGATCGTGGTCGTGAACGCCGAGGTGTCGGCATCCGGATCCGTGCGTCCGGCGACGAGCGCGACCGGCCGGGCGCCGGCGAGCGCGGCGACGCGCCCGGGGACCTTGCCCGCCGCGGAACTGGCGTCGAACGCTCCCTCCCCCGTGATCACGACGTCGGACCGCGCGATCGCGGCGGCGAGGCGCACGAGGTCGGCCACGATCTCGACGCCCGGGACGAGCTCGGCACCCCACGCCCGCAGGGCCGCCCCGGTTCCTCCGGCGGCTCCGGCTCCGGGCGCGAGAGGGTCGGTGTCGAGCAGCACGGCGGCGCGGGCGAGGGCGGCGTCCGCCGCCGCGAGGTCGACCAGCCCCTTCTGCGGGCCGAACACCGCGGCCGCGCCCGCGGGTCCGGTGAGCGGGCTCCGGACGTCGGTCAGCACCACCGCCCCGCCGGGCGGGGGTGGGCGCAGGCCGGAACGGTCGAGGCGGACGGCGGTGCGCACGCCCCGCAATCCGGGCGCGATGTCGGTGCCGGTGGCATCCGTGATCCGCGCGCCGAGGGCAGTGAGGGCGCCGAAGCCGGCGTCGGTCGACGCGCTCGAACCGATACCGAGCACGAGTCGTGAGACGCCGTGATCGAGCGCCGCGGCGATCGCCTGCCCGAACCCGCGGGTGTCGGCGTCGAGCGGGCGGAGGCGGCCGCCGAGGAACTCGATGCCCGACGTGGATGCCAGATCGACCACCCCGGTGCCGTTCGGCGCGTCGGCGGGGAGGAGGATCCAGGATGCCGCGACCTCGCGGCCATGCGGACCGGTCACCCGCACGGGCATCCGGCGCGCGCCGGGAATCGCCGCGAGGAAGGCGGCGGCGGTGCCCTCTCCCCCGTCCGCCAGGGGGCGGGCGATCGTGACATCGTCGGGACGCGCGTCGAGCCACCCGGCGGCGAGGGCCGCGGCGGCATCGGCGGCGGTGATCGAGCCCTTGAAGCCGTCGGGCGCGAGGAGCACGGTGGTCACGCGCCGACCTTAGCGGGTGGGCGCGTGGGCGTCGGGTGCTCGGGGCGGTACGCAGGCCCGGACGTGTTGAGTGTCCACGACACCCGGATGCCACCTCCACGGCGTCCGGGTGTCTTGGACACTCAGCGAGCTTCCGGCCCCGCGGTTCCTGACGGGACCGGGCCGCGCCCGGGGTCAGTGGTGCCCGACGGGACCGGCCGGGCCCGGGGTCAGCGGCGCACGGCGGGGACCGGGGCGTCGCGGCGTGCGGCGGCCTCAAGGCGCTCGCGGCGGGCGTGGCGGGCGTGCTGCAGGACGCTCACCGTGACGATGATCGCGAGCAGCGCATACAGCACGACCGTCAACGGCGACGAGACGAAGATCGTCGGGTCGCCTTCCGACACGGCGAGCGCGCGACGCATCTGCGTCTCGGCCATGGGTCCGAGGATCGCGGCGATGAGCACCGGCGCGAGCGGGATCGAGAAGCGCCGCATGACGAAGCCGATCACGCCGATCGCGAGGGCGAGCCACAGGTCGACCACCCGCGAGGCGATCGCGTAGACGCCGAGCATCGCGACGACCGTGATGCCCGCGTACAGGTAGTGGCGCGGGATGAGCAGGAGCTTCGCCCACACGGCGGCGAACGGCAGGTTGATGATCAGCAGGATGATCAGGCCCAGGAACAGGCTGGCCAGCAGCGGCCAGACGAGGTCGCCGGAGCGTTCGAAGAGCAGCGGGCCCGGTTGCATCCCGTATTGCTGGAAGGCGGCGATCATCATCGCGGCCGTCGCCGAGGTGGGCAGGCCCAGCCCCAGCAGGGCGCCCATGGCCGAGCCGGCCGTCGCGTTGCCCGCGGCCTCGGGAGCGGCGACGCCCTGGATCGCTCCGCGCGAGCCGAAATCGGTGTCGCCGCGGCGGCGCGCGAGGCGCTTCTCGGTGCCGTACGCGAGGAACGTCGGCACCTCGGAGCCGCCGACCGGGATCGCCCCGAAGGGCACACCGAACGCTGTGCCGCGCAGGAACGCGGGCAGAGCCTGACGCCACTCGCGCTTCGACAGCAGCGGCGAGCCGCTCGGGGCGACGAGCTTTCCCGGGCCGCCCGCGCGGCGGATGTGACCCGCGACGTGCAGGACCTCGCCGATCGCGAGCAGGCCGACGGTGATCACGATGATCGAGATTCCGTCGAAGAACACGGGGCTGCCGCCGGTGAAGCGCTCGGCTCCCGTCATCCCGTCGATCCCGACGAGGGCCAGGGCGAACCCGAGCCCCAGGGCGACGAGGCCGCGGACGATCGAGTCCGCGACGACGGCCGAGATGGCAACGAAGGCGAAGACGGCGAGCGCGAAGTACTCCGCGGGGCCGAAGACCTTCGCGAGCTCGACGATGTAGGGGGCGAAGAACACCACCAGCACGCACGCGATCGTGCCGCCGATGAATGCGCCGATCGCCGAGGTGCCGAGCGCCTTCGCGGCTCTGCCGTCCTTGGCCATGCGATGGCCCTCGAAGGTCGTCGCGATCGCCGACGAATTCCCGGGGGTGTTGAGCAGGATGCCGGCGGTCGAGTCCCCGAACAGGCCACCGAAGTAGATCGAGGCGAACATGATGAACGCGCCCGTGGGGTCGAGGCTGAAGGTCACGGGCAGCAGCAGCGCGACCGCCATGGCCGAGCCGAGGCCGGGAAGCACACCTACGGCGGTGCCGAGGATCGCTCCGATGACGAGGAACAGGAGGTTCTGCGGTGTGAAGGCGACCGCGAATCCATCGGCGAGGTTGATCAGCTGATCCACGGCGAGAGTCCTTCCAGGATGCCGGCGGGAAGCGAGAGGCCGAGCCCCGCGCCGAACGCGAGTTGGACGAGGGAGGACACGATCACCGAGACCCCGATGTCGAGCAGGGGCCGGCGACTGCCGAACGCCCACGAGATGACCCAGAACAGGGCGGCGGCGGAAAGGATCCAGCCGAGCACGGGCAGCACGACGATGAAGCCGGCGAGCGCGGCCACGGTGATCCCGAGCGTGCGCCAGTCGACGGCGGCCGGCTTCGACGTCGACGCGACGTCTTCGGGGGAAACGATGCGGATCTCCCCCGTCTCGTCGATCGCCCCGAGGTCTTCGAGCATCTCGTTCGAGATCTCGACGGGATCGTCGGCGACGTGCGCGCGGCGGCTCGTGCGCAGCACCTCGATCAGCAGCCCGATCCCCGCGAGCCAGAGGAAACCGCTCACGAGCATCGGGAAGAACTGAGGACCGGGGAAGGCGACGTCGGCGGGCACCTGCATGGTCGCGGTGCCATGGGTCATGAACCCCGCGAGCACGAAGACTCCCGCGACGACCACCAGCTCGCTCCGGCCGGTGTACCAGCGGGGCGTGCGCTGCACGCGCAGCGACCCCGTGGTGAGAGTGGACGGTTCGGTCACAGCCCCAGCTCCTTCATGATCGCGGTCGTGCGTTCGGTCTCTTCCGACAGGTAGGCGGCGAACTCGTCGCCGGCGAGGAAGCTGTCCTCCCAGCTGTTGCGGGCGAGCACCTCTTGCCAGGCCTCGGTTTCCCGCATTTCGGATGCCATGGCCACCAGCTCCGCGTGCACCTCGTCGTCGATGCCCGGGGGCGCCACGAGCCCGCGCCAGTTCGACATCGCGACGTCGACGCCCTGCTCACGGAAGGTCGGCACGTCGACGTCGTCGAGGGGCTCCTCGGCCGAGAGCGCCAGGGCGCGGAGGTTGCCCGACTCGATCTGGTCGCGGAAGTCGTTGTAGCCGGAGAGCCCGGCCTGCGTGGTGTGCGACAGGAGCGAGGTGACGACCTCGCCACCGCCGGGATACGCGAGGTAGTTCACCCGCTGTGGGTCGATGCCGCCCTGCTGCGCGAGCATGCCGGCGAGCAGGTGGTCGATGCCGCCGAGCGAACCGCCCGCGATCGCGGTGCCCTCGGGGTCGGCGAGGAACGCCTGCATGAAGTCGTCGAGGGTCTGGAAGGGCGAGTCGCCCGGCACGACGAGCACGTTGAAGTCGTCGGCGAGACGCACGATGGGCCGCACGTCCTGAAGGCTCACCGGCGAGCGGTTCACGATCACGCCGCCGACCATCACGCCACCGGTGACGAGCATGATGTCGTGCCGGTCCCCCATCTCGGCGACCGCGCCGAGGCCGATCGTCCCGGCTGCACCGGGAATGTTCATCACCTGCACCGCGCCGGCGATACCTTCCTCGCGCATGACCTGCTGCGCTTCGCGCCCGAAGGTGTCCCAGCCACCGCCGGGGGCGGCGGGAGCGACGATCGTGAGCTTCGTGCGGGGATTGGCGACCCCACCGGTCGCGGCGGCGCTGAGACCCGCGGTCACGAAGAGCGCGGCGGCGACCACGCCCACGACGGCTCCCGTCACGAGGCGGCGTCGAGGTGAGCGCACGGGGTGCTGCGCCTCTGCTGGCGTCGGATGCTGCATCAAGCCCTCCCGGGACATCGTCGTTGCCGGATGAGAAGCTAGATTGTCAGCGCCTCTCCCCCGGTGGCGCGCTCGGGAGCCTTTGCGCTCTTTGATGCTCACGACGATCCGCGCACGAGGAGGTGCCCATGTCGACCACCCGGCCCGACCGTGCGCCCGTGCGCGTGCGCCTCGCCGTCCTGCTCGCGCTGCAGTGCACGGTCGTCCTCGTGTGCGTGCTCGCGACGACACTCGTCGCCATATCCGTGCAGGAACGCAGCATCCGCGCGGCCACCGAGGAGCGCGTGCTCGATGTCGCCACGAGCCTTGTCGAGCTCGACCAGGTGCAGCGCGCGGTGCTGCTCGACACCGCCGCCGCAACCGCGGAGCTGCAACCGCTCGCCGACGTCGTCGCCGCGGCATCCGGGGTCGACTATGTCGTGGTCACCGATGTCCGTGGCATCCGGCTCACCCATCCGAATCCGACCGAGCGCGGACGGACGGTGTCGACGGATGCCACCGCGGTGCTGGCCGGAGAGACCTTCCTCGGCACGGAGACCGGGACGATCGGACCGAGCCTGCGGGCGAAGGTGCCGGTGCGGTCCCTGGACGGAGAGGTCGTCGGCACCGCCTCTGTGGGCGTCCTCGAGTCCGAGATCTCGGGCAGCTACGAGGAGGCCGTCGGAGGGTTGCTGCCCTGGGTGGCCGGCTCGATCGTGCTCGGCGTCGTCCTGAGCGGCCTGCTGACCGCGGCGCTTCGCCGCCGCGTGCGTCGCCTCGAGGCCGATGCGCGCGAGCTCGAGACGCAGCGGCGCATCTCCGGCGCGCTGCGCGACCAGACGCACGAATTCCACACGCGCCTGCACGTGATCCGCGGGTTGGTGGCCGAGGGCGAGACCGGCGAGGCGCTGACGTACATCGGGGGGCTCGCGCCCGTGGCATCCGGTCTTCCGATCGACGATCCGGCGCTGCGCGCGCTGCTGGACGGGCTGGTCGCGGAGTTCCCGGGACTGCGGGTCGACCCCGCGAGCCTCGTGCCGCGCGGGACCGTGGACGACGAGGTGCTGACGGTGCTGGGGAACCTCGTCCGCAACGCCGCCGAGGCGTGTGGACCGAGCGGACGCATCGACGTGCTCGTGCTCGCGGGAGATGAGCGGCTGACGATCGACGTGGCCGACGACGGGCCCGGCGTCGCTCCCGCGGACGTGGCGCGCATCTTCGATCGCGGGGTCAGCTCGAAGGCCGCCGCGGGCCGGGGCGTGGGGCTCGACCTCGTGCGCCGCATCGCCGGGGCGCGCGGAGGCTCGGTCACGGTCGGGCGGTCGGCCTCGGGCGGGGCGCGGTTCACCGTGGAGCTGCCGCACGCGGGGGTGCGGGCGTGAGTCGGCGTTCCCGCGCGTCGTCCCTCGGGGGTGAGCGTCCAGAACACCCGGAGGATTTTTCGAGGCGTCCGGGTGTTCTGGACACTCAGCGCGGTCACCGGGGCGCGGGGCGGGCGCAGCGCGCGCACGGATCATGGTGGCGGGGGCGCGGATGAGTCCGGATGCCGCAATCCGCACGATCATCGTCGACGACGACCCCGCGGTGGTGCGGTTGCACACCGCCTACCTCGACGCCCTGCCCGGGTTCCGCCTCGTCGGGACGGCGCGGACCGGTGCCGCGGGGGCGGCGCTCGCGGCGGGGACCGACGTCGACCTCGTGCTGCTCGACATGAACCTCCCCGACTTCAGCGGCGTCGAGGTGCTGCATCGGCTGCGGCTCGTCCGCGAGTGGGACGTCGACGTCCTCGTCATCAGCTCCGCCCGCGACACCCTGACGATCCGCCAGGCCGCGGCCGCGCACGTCGTCGGCTACCTCGCCAAACCCATCACCCGCGAGGCCTTCGTTCGCCGCCTCGAGGAGTACCGCCGCGGCCGCGCCGACCGGCCCGCCGAGGTCCCGGTGAGCATGGGCCAAGGCGACATCGACCGGCTGGTGTCGCCGGTCACCTCTCCGGTGCGCACGGTCGTGGCATCCGAAGCCCTCCTCCCCAAGGGGCTCGCGGAGTCGACCATGCACACCATCCGGGGCGCGTTGCACCCCGTGACCCCGGCGAGCGCGCGGGATATCGCCGCCGCCTCGGGCGCCTCACGTGCGACGGTTCGGCGCTACCTCGACGTGCTCGTGGCCCGCGGCGAGGTCGACATCTCGCACCGCTTCGGCGCCCGCGGCCGGCCCGAGGTGCTGTACCGCCTGGCCGCGCGCTGACCCGGGCGGCGCGAACCGTTCGGGCCCTGGGCGCAGCCCGCGGGTACGGGCCGTGCTGGGGCTGCGGCCGCGGGTGCGGGCCGTGGGTGCGGGCCGTGGGTGCGGCGCCAGACCGTGCGAAACTCCTGAGGAACCGCGCTCTCGGCCCCGTCACCGCCCTGCAACGGCGCCCCCGCCCCGAAAACTCAGGAGTTTCGCACGCCCCGCGCCCGCGCCACGCGCCACGCGCCCCGCGGCCCGCGCCACGCCCCGCGGCCAGCGGGCTGCGCGCGGCGTGCAGCGGGCAGCCAGCAGCAGATGCCGCAGCCCGCCCGTTCCATCCGGTTCAGCGCGCCCGCGGCGGCGCCGTCGTGCCGCGGGCGACGAGCCGCGTCGGCAGCAGCAGGTGCGTCTCGGGGAGGTCCTCCCCCGCGAGCAGGGCGAGGACCATTCGCACGGCCTCGGCGCCGAGGCGCTTCATCGGCTGGCGCACGGTCGTGAGCGCGGGCTGGGCGCGCGCGGCCTCGGGCACGTCGTCGAAGCCGACCACCGAGAGGTCGTCGGGCACGTGCAGGCCGCGCTCCGCCGCGACGTCGATGATCGACAGGGCCGACAGGTCGTTCGCCGCGAACACCGCGGTCGGGGGGTCGTCAAGCGACAGCATGGCCTCGGCGGCTTCGCGCGCGACGTCCTGCTCGTACCGCCCGACGCCGACGAGGGCGGGATCGAACGGGATGCCGGCGGCCGAGAGCCCGGCCCGATACCCCGACGCGCGGGCCACCGCCGACCGCAGATCCGGGCGGCCCGCGATGAAGCCGATGCGGCGGTGCCCGAGCTGGGCGAGGTAGTGCACGGCCTGCTGCGCGCCGGTGAAGCTGTCGGACTCGACCGTGGGGAGGTCGGCGCGGCCCGTGTGCGGGTCGATCGCGACGATCGGGACGTCGCTCGTGACGTTCACCACGGTCGGGGTCACGATGATCGCGGCGTCGATGAGGGTGCCGCTCAGGCGGCTGAGCGACCGCCGCTCCCATCCCTCGCCCTCGCGACGCGAGCCGCTGTAGGCGAGGAGGTCGTACCCGGTGCCGGACAACGCTCCCCCGACGCCCTTCAGGATCTCGGCCGAGAACGGCTCGATCGCGGCGACGAGCACGCCGACCACGCCCGTTTTGCGCGAACGCATGCTGCTCGCGACCAGGCTCGATTCGTAGCCGAGGGTCTTCACGGCATCCAGGACCCGGCTCACCGTCTCGGGCGAGACCCCGTACCGGCCGTTGACGGCTTTCGACACCGTGGCCACCGAAACTCCGGCCGCCGCGGCGACGTCGTGGATGGTGGCGCGTCGGGTCATGGCATCCGACGATAGCGTGGAAATCATTTTCGAAAACGTTTGACGAGCCTCTGCCACCGGGTGACACTGCTCACACCCGGGGCGCAGCACACTCCCCGGAAAACGGCATCGCTGCCGATGACCACCGCGCATCCCTGAGGGACGCACCTCGACGAAGAGAAACGGGAATCACATGAACACGCGCAAAATCCTCGCCGGAGCGGCCCTCGCCGTCGCCGGCACCCTCGCGCTCGGCGGCTGCGCCGGCGGAGGCGGGGGCGACAACGCCGACGGTTCGGTCACGCTGACGCTGTGGCACAACTCCACGACCGGGGACGGCAAGAAGTACTGGGAAGACACCGCCGCGGCCTTCGAGGCGGCCAACCCCGGCGTCACGATCGAGATCCAGGCCGTGCAGAACGAGGAGATGGACGGCAAGCTCCAGACCGCCCTCAACTCCGGCGACGCCCCCGACCTCTTCATGGCGCGCGGTGGCGGAAAGCTCGCCGACATCGTCACGGCCGGCCAGGTGATGGACCTCACCGACAAGATCTCGGCGGATGCCAAGACCGCCCTCGGCACCTCGTTGAACGCCTTCGAGGTCGACGGCAAGAACTACGGCATGCCCGTCGCCGTGCTCCCCTCGGGCATCTTCACCGCGCAGGACCTCCTCACCGCCGCGGGTGTCACCGCGGCTCCCGCCACCATCTCCGACCTCGAGGCCGCCGACGCGAAGATTCGCGCGACCGGGGTCGCCCCCATCGCCGTCGGCGCGAAGGACGCTTGGCCCGCCGCGCATTGGTACTACAATTTCGCGCTCCGCGCGTGCTCGAAGGATGTCCTCGACGAAGCCGCCCAGAGCCGCAGCTTCGACGACCCGTGCTGGCTCCAGGCCGGCGAGAACCTCGAGTCGTTCCTGAAGACCCAGCCGTTCAACGACGGCTTCCTCACCACCGCCGCCCAGCAGGGCGCCGGTTCGTCCGCGGGCCTGCTCGCCAACCACCAGGCCGCCATGGAGCTCATGGGTGCCTGGAACCCCGGCGTGATCGCCTCGCTCACCCCGGACGAGAAGCCGCTGGCCGATCTCGGCTGGTTCCCCTTCCCCGAGGTCCCCGGGGGCAAGGGCGAGAAGGGCGCCATCATGGGCGGCGTCGACGGGTACTCGTGCTGGGTCAACGCTCCCGCGCAGTGCACCGACTTCCTGAACTTCCTGGTCGACAAGGACAACCAAGAGAACTACGCCAAGGCGTTCCAGACCATCCCCGCCTCGACCGAAGCGACGGATGCCGTCACCACCCCCGCCCTGCAGTCGGCGCTGAAGGCGTACACCGACGCCCCCTACGTGTCGGTCTGGCTCGACACCCTCTACGGGCAGAACGTCGGCAACGCGCTGAACGTCGCGGTCGTGGACCTGTTCGCAGGCAAGGGCACCCCGCAGGGCATCGTCGACGCCGTCAACGCCGCCGCGTCGCGCTGAGGAGTGCTGATATGACCACCGTGCGTCATCCGGTCGCCACCGCGTCCGACGACGTCGCCGGTCGTCGCCTGGCCGAGGAGGGTGCCCCGCGCACCCCCTCGGCCGGGCGGTCGCCCGTCCGGCGTCGCCGCGAGAACTGGCGTATCCGCGGCGAGCTCGCGATCCTCCTCGGCCCCGCCCTGGTCGTCTTCGTCTCGTTCGTCATCCTCCCGGTGGTCCTCGCCGCCTACTACGGCTTCTACAAGTGGTCGGGCTTCGGCACCCCCGTCGACTTCGTCGGGCTGCGCAACTACGTCACGATCCTCACCGACCCCGCCTTCCACGAGGCGCTCGGTCACAACGCGTTCATCGTGATCGGCTCGCTCGTCCTGCAGGGGCCGCTCGCCCTCGGCCTCTCGCTGCTGCTGAACCGCAAGATGCGGGCGCAGTCGCTCATCCGCGTGCTGATCTTCGTGCCCTACGTCATCTCCGAGGTCGTGGTCGGCCTCGGCTGGGGCCTCATGCTGCAATCCGGCGGCGCGCTCAACGGTCTGCTCGACAAGATCGGGCTCGGGGCCCTCCGCGCCGACTGGATCTCCGACCCGGCGCTCGCGATCTGGACGCTGCTCATCATCATCACGTGGAAGTACATCGGCTTCGCCGTGATCCTCTTCCTCGCCGGCCTTCAGGGCATCCCCGAGGAGCTGAGCGAAGCCGCCGCGATCGACGGCGCCTCGTACTGGCAGATCCAGCGGTACATCGTGCTCCCGCTCATGGGCCCGACGATCCGCATCTGGGCGTTCCTGTCGATCATCGGCTCCCTGCAGTTGTTCGACCTCGTCTGGATCATCTGGGGCCAGTACGTCGCCTCGACCGCGGGCACCTCGACCATGGCCACCTACATGGTCGCCAACGGCCGCAACGCCGGCAGCTTCGGCTACGGCAGTGCCGTGGCCGTGGTGATGTTCCTCATCTCGCTCGCCGTCGCCCTCATCTACCAGCGCTTCGTGCTCCGTCGCGACACGGCCGGCGCCCTCACGGGAGGCACCAAGTGACCGCCACCGCCACCCTCGTCACTCCGCGCGGCGGCAAAGCCCCGCGCCGGACCCCCGCCGGGACGAACCGCGGCTCGTCCGTGATCGTCGGCTTCGTCGCCCTGCTGCTCATCGGCATGATGCTCGCGCCGGTGGTCTACATCATCCTCGGCGGCTTCCGCTCGAACGCCGAGATCACCGTCGACCCCTCGGGCTTCCCCACCCGCTGGAACTGGGAGAACTACGCCGACGTCCTCACGAGCGGCGTCTTCTGGGGCCAGGTCGGCAACTCGGCGATCGCGGCCGTCGCGACGACCGTCTTCGTCGTGGCTCTGGGTCTCATGGCCGCCTACGCCCTCTCGCGTTACCGCTTCCGCGGACGCGGCGCGGTGTACGCGCTCTTCACCGCGGGCCTGATGTTCCCGATGACCGTGGCCATCACCCCGCTGTACATCCTCGTGCGCAACCTCGGGCTCATGAACTCGCTCGCGGGCGTCATCGTTCCGCAGATCGCGTTCGCCCTGCCGTTGACGATCATCATCCTGTCGCCGTTCCTGGCCGCGATCCCGAACGAGCTGCAGGAGGCGTCGTCGATCGACGGCCTCGGCCGCCTCGGCTTCTTCTGGCGCATGGTGCTGCCGCTCGCCGTGCCCGCGGTCGTGACCGTCGGCATCCTGGCCTTCGTCAACAGCTGGAACTCGTACATGCTGCCGCTGTTCATCCTCAACAACGAAGCGACGTACACGCTGCCGCTCGGGACGCAGGCCTTCGCCTCGCAGTACTCCGTCGACACCGCCCGCGTGCTCGCATTCACCTCACTGTCGATGATCCCCGCTCTGCTGTTCTTCAGTGTCTTCGAGCGGCGCATCGTCGGCGGCCTGACCGGTGCCGTGAAGGGCTGACCCGATCATGACCATCCACAACACCGACGTCGGTGCTGCCCTCGCTCCCGGCGTCTCCCCCCGCGTGCAGGCTCTCGTGGCCGAGATGACCCTCGACGAGAAGCTCGCGCAGCTCGTCGGATACTGGGTCGACCAGGGCGACGAGGTCGTCGCTCCCCTCTCGGGAGAGAAGGTCACCTCCACCGCCTATGCGGATGCCACGGTCCACGGCCTCGGCCACCTCACGCGCGTGTACGGCACGCGCCCCGTCGACCCGATCGAGCGCGCGGAATGGCTCCGGGGCGAGCAGCGCCGGCTGAAGGCCGAGACGCGCCTCGGCATCCCCGCGCTCGTGCACGAGGAGTGCCTCACCGGCTTCGCCGCGTGGAAAGCCGCGACCTTCCCGACACCCCTCGCGTGGGGAGCGGCGTTCGATCCGGATGCCGTGGAGGCGATGGCATCCGCGATCGGCCGATCGATGCGCGATCTCGGCGTGCACCAGGGACTTTCGCCCGTGCTGGATGTCGTGCGCGATCCCCGCTGGGGACGCGTCGACGAGTGCATCGCGGAAGACCCGTACGTCGTGGGGACGATCGGAACGGCGTATGTCCGGGGCCTGCAGAGCGCGGGCGTGCACGCGACGCTCAAGCACTTCGTCGGGTACTCCGGCTCGCGCGCCGGCCGCAATCACGCCCCCGTCTCGGCCGGCCCGCGCGAGTTGCAGGATGTGTTCCTCCCGCCGTTCGAGATGGCCGTCCGCGACGGCGGCGCGCGCTCGGTGATGAACGCGTACGTCGAGATCGACGGAGTGCCGATCGCCTCCTCGCCCGAGATCTTCACCGACCTCCTGCGCCGGCGCTGGGGCTTCGACGGCACGGTGGTGTCCGACTACTTCGCCGTGGAGTTCCTCCGCTCGATGCACGGCATCGCCGGCTCCCTCGGCGAAGCCGCCCAGCTCGCTCTCGAGGCGGGAATCGACGTCGAGCTCCCCGGCCCCGACGCCTATCCGCACCTGGCCGAGCGGGTGGCATCCGGAGCCCTTTCGGAAGCCGTGGTCGACCGAGCCGTCGCCCGGGTGCTCGCCGAGAAGGAAGACCTCGGGCTCCTGGATGCCGACTTCGCCGACGCCCCGACCGAGATCGACCTCGACGATGCCGAACACCGGGCGCTGGCGTACCGCCTCGCTCTCGAGAGCGCGGTGCTGCTGCGCAACGACGGGGTGCTCCCCCTCGCGACGCCGGCACGGATCGCGGTCATCGGGCCCAACTCCGACAGCGCGGAGGCGCTGATGGGGTGCTACTCGTTCGCGAACCACGTGCTCGCGCACCACCCGGGCGTCGAGATGGGCTTCGAGATCCCCACCGTCCGCGAGGCCCTCGCCTCTCGGTTCGGCGAGGTCTCGTACGCCTTCGGTTGCCCCGTGGAGGGCGCCGACATCGAGGGTTTCGCGGAGGCGACCTCGGTCGCTCGAGACGCCGACGTCGCGGTCGTCGTCGTCGGCGATCGCGCCGGGCTCTTCGGCCGCGGTACCGTCGGCGAAGGCAACGACGCCGACTCGCTCGAGCTCCCCGGCGTGCAGCGGAAGCTCGTCGAGGCGATCGTCGCCACCGGCACCCCGGTCGTGCTCGTGCTGCTGACCGGCCGCCCGTACGCGCTCGGCTGGGCGCTCGACGGCGACTCCGGTCCCGCGGCCGTCCTGCAGGCGTTCTTCCCCGGCGAGGAGGGCGGGCCCGCTCTGGCTTCTCTTCTGGCGGGGGATGCCACGCCCTCTGGGCGTCTGCCGGTCTCGCTCCCCCGCTCGGCCGGCGCTCAGCCGTATTCGTACCTGCATCCACTGCTCGGCGGCCCGTCGGGTGTGACGAGCACCGACCCGACCCCGGTTCGGCCGTTCGGGTTCGGGTTGTCGTACACGACGTTCGCGCGCGGGGCACTGCGGGTGGACGGGGTCGCGGGTCCGGGTCCGGCACCGGGACGCGGCGCCGCCGCCGAGCGCGGGGCCGCGGGGTCCGTCGAGGCAGGGGCCGTGGCATCCGGAACCCCCGCCGTGGTCCGCGCGGGCGATGCGTTCAGCGTGTCAGCGCGGGTGACCAATACCGGCGCCGTGCGCGGAGCCGATGTCGTGCAGGTGTACGCGCACCGCACCGGCGCGAGCGTCACGCGTCCGGTCGCGGCGCTCGTGGCCTACGCGCGGGTCGAGCTCGAGCCCGGCGAGAGCGCGGAGGTGCGCTTCACGGTGCCCGCGTCCCGGCTGGCGTACAGCGACCGGACGCTCCGCCGCGTGGTCGAGGCGGGCGAGGTCGAGCTGCGCCTCGGCCCCTCGTGCGCCGAGGTCGACGAGGCGGTGGCACTGCGGATCACCGGGCCGACCTACGAGCTGGGCGTCGGCGATGCGCGCGTGGTCGAGGTGGAGGTGCAGCGGGGCTGAGCCGCTCCCGCCGGACCTGCCGCCGCGCCGGGTGCCCCGGTTCCGTGTCCAAAACACCCGGACGACTTTCGAGATCGTCCGGGTGTTTTGGACGCTCACGCGAGAGGCATCGCCGCCGCCACCGCAACCTCCCTCGCATCCGCGTTAGCGTGGACCCACGCCACGCCCGCGTGAGAGGACCGGATGACGCTGCACGACGAGACCCCCGCCCGACCCGAGGCCGTCGTCGGCAACCCGGCATCCCGGATCCACCCCGACCACGACGACGCCCGCGCCGACCCGTGGTCGATCGACCTCGAGCGGATCCAGTTCTCGCCGTACTTCTCGCGCCTGTCGGCCGTGACCCAGGTGGTCTCGCCGTCGATCGGCGCCGCTCCCGTGCACAACCGCCTCACGCACACGCTCAAGGTGAGCGCGATCGCACGGGTCGTCGCCCTGCAGCTCAACACGCGATCGCGACAGGCGGGCGAGGGCGACGTCTGCAACGCCACCGTCGTCGAGGCCGCCGCGTACGCGCACGACCTCGGCCACCCGCCGTTCGGTCACCTCGGCGAGTCGACGCTCAACCGCCTCGCGCGCGAGGAGCTGGGCCTTCCCGACGGGTTCGAGGGCAACGCGCAGACCTACCGCATCCTCACCGCGCTCGACGTCGTCGAGAACGCGCCGCGCGGGCTCAACCTCACCGCCGCCGTACGCGCCGCCTCGGCCAAGTACCCGTGGGCGCCGTCGGTCGAAGCGAGCGAGATCGAGCGGATCGGCTCGCCCCGTGGCATCCGTCGCTCTCCCGACGGCGCGTACCGAGTGCACAAGTACTCCGCATACGACCTCGACCTGGCCGACCTCCACGAGGCCCGCGAGGGAGTGGATGCCGAGCCCCTCCGCCAGAGCATCGAGGGCGCCGTCATGGACCTCGCCGACGACATCGCCTACTCGGTGCACGACGTCGACGATTTCTATCGCGCCGGCATCCTGGATCACGCTCCGATCGCCGCGGAGTTCCGCGGCTGGCTCGACGACGTGCTCGAGTGGCGCGACCGCGACGACGCCGAGGTGCGCGCTGAGCTCACGCCGGGCGCGGGGCTCGAACGCTTGCGCCGCAAGATGCGCCGCGACGACCCGTGGATCGCCGATGACGAGGCGTTCCTCGCCGCGGTGAGCGACGTGGATGCCGAGATGGTCACTGACCTGCTCGCCCGCCCGTTCGATGGCTCGCTGACGGCCGAGCGCCGGCTCGCGGCCTTCACCGATCGGTGGATCCGACGATTCCAGGAGTCCGCGCGCCTGCGCCCGCTCGACACCCCGCGGGCGGGACCGGTCGTGCTGTCGCCCTGGGCGTGGCACCACGTCGAGGTGCTGAAATTCGTGCACAAGCGCTTCGTGCTCAGCCGCCCCGACCTGGCGATCCAGCAGCGCGGCATGAGCCGCATCCTCGCCCGCTCGGTGCGCGCGCTCGGCGAGTGGCTCGACGACGACCTCGATCGCGCCCGCACCCCGCGCCGCTTGCGCGAGCTCATCGCCCTCGCTCGCGAGCAGTACGCCCTCCTCCCCGCCGAACGCCGGCCCTCGGATGCCGAAGCCGAAACGCTCGCGCGCTCCCGTGGAATCGTGGACTACGTGGCATCCCTCACCGATTCGCAGGCGTTCGCACTGTCGGAGGCGATCTCGGGGCGCGCGGATCGGCTGTGGGCGCTGGGGCAGCGGCTGTGACGGACGGAGAGTCGGTATCGCTCATCCAGCAGCGAATGCGGCTGGACCGAGCCCGGACAGCGGCAATCTGGACGCTGATCGGCGCGGTGTTCCTGGCTTCGGGCAGCGTGTGGACGCTCGTGTCCGAGGGGGCAGACGCCCCGTGGTGGCGGTGGGGAGCGGCGATCACGTTCATCGTCCTGACGGTGTACGGCGTGATCCGGTTGGTCAGTGCCGTCGGCAGTCTCCGGCGATTCACCGCCGAACACGGCCCCGACGCCGGACGACAGAAACCCGTGGGCCGCCCCTGAGCCTGTGCCGGCGCACCGCCCGCGCTCCTCGGCATCCCGATCCCGAACGCTGCTCAGCCGCGCGAACTCTCCGTCATCTCGGCCCACGGCCGGGGCGCCTTCTCCTCCAACCAGGAGGTGAACTCGGGGAAGCCCTGATAGACGCTCATCGTCTCGAACAGCGTGCGACCACGCGCGTCTCTGCCGCGGATCCGTCCGGACATCAGCGCCGCGAGCTCGGCGATGTCGGACGCCGGCACGACCCGTGCCCGACGCCGTCTCGAGCGGACGACGAGGTGATCATCGAAGACGAGGATGCGCGCCCGTCCCAGCGACAGCGCGTAGAAGAAGATGATCGCCCCGAGACCACCCAGGGTCGTCAGCCATACCGTGATGCCGATGTACGCGAGGGGATCCCCCTCGATGATCTCCGACGCGGCGAGGAGCACCGCACCGACCATGAACAGGATGCCGATCCAGCGGGCGACCAGGTGCTGCGAAGGGTATCGCTGAACGACGAAGAGCGGTTCTGCGGAGGAATGGTCCGCGGTGCTGTCGTGCTGAGTCATTGTTCTCCGACGAGTCGATCCTCGTGGTGCGGATAGCCGGACACCCATCAAATCAGGGGCCAGGCCAGGGAGATCACCGGACGCCACGGCATCCATGCTGCACTTCCTGTGATACGGGCTCCGTCGCGGATTCGTGCAGCGAGGCACCGCGTCTGCCCGAAAGTGATGGGCGAAGTCGCGGGTGGAATTCCTTCACCATCGGGCCAGTCGGATCCGACGGACTGAGAGGGTGCGACGAGCACGCGTCTGAGCGTGCTCGAAGGGAGACACTATGAAAATCCGTCGATCCGCCGCTTTGCTCCTCGTCGCTCTCGCCGTCGGCGTGGGATCGGCGACTCCCGCAGCAGCGAATGCAGCCAGCGACATGGGGGCCGTGAAGTGCGGGAGTTTCGCCGGTCCAAAAAGAACACTGACCGAGAGGGTGTGGTGCAGCGTCTTCTACCTGGGCCAGCCCGCCCCCGACGGCTGGCTCGCGTACTCTTTCCCGAACGTCGCGGAGAGCTACCAGAACGTGGCACGGTACGCCATGTCTGCGCAGGGGCGACAGGGGACCTACGGCGTCCTGAACCCCGGTTCCGACGACGAGCAGTTCGCCCAGCTCTGGGGCCCGGTCGGTACCGCGGATGGGTCTCAGATCCCGCATTATCCCGGGTGCCTCGAGGTCGTGGGGCGGGAGGGCGACCCGCCCTGCGAGACGCTCGAGGACCGCATCTGGAACCCGTATCTGGACCGCTACTTCCAGTTCGACTACAGCGCGTCCAGCTTCCCCGCGCTGTCGGAGTTCGCTTCGCACACAGACGGGCGCGCGGTCTACTACGACACATCCGAGAGTGTGTCACCGCACCTTCGCATCATCGCCCACATGTGGCCCAGGATCGACGCGGGTGGTGACGGCACTCTTCACTGATTCTTCCGGCCCACGCACGTAGACGAAAATGTGCCCCGGACTCCCCGGCAGCCCACCGCCACCACGAGTCCGGGGCACGATCCGCGCATCGGTTGAACCGGTGCGCGGCACGCGCCCCGAGAGAGCGAGGCGCGCGAGTGCCGCACCGTCCCGGGGCCAAGCGAGGGGCAGCCCGGGACGGCGGGGGTCTTACAGGCCCTGGGCCAGGCGGTAGTACGCCTGGTTCCAGCGCAGTTCACTCTGGAAACCGCGGACCGTGGTGTCGTCGTCGATCACGACGAGCTCGGTCTTGGCGATCTCCGCGAAGTCGCGGAACACCTCGATGCCCACGGCCGTCGTCATGACGGTGTGGTGGGCGGCACCGGCGGCGAGCCAGCAGCCGGCCGAGGTCGCGAAGTCGGGGGCGGGCTTCCACACCGCGCGGCCCACGGGGAGCTTGGGCAGGTCGGGCGCGTCGACGTTCTCGACGACGTTGGCCACTAGGCGGAAGCGGTCGCGCATGTCGCTCATCGCGACGACCAGCGCGGGGCCCGCGTCGGCGGTGAAGACCAAGCGCACCGGGTCGTCCTTGCCACCGATGCCGAGCTCGTGGATCTCGAGGCGCGGCTTCTTCGTGGTCAGCGACGGCGAGACCTCGAGCATGTGGGCGCCGAGGATGCGCTCCGAGCCGGGCACGAGGTCGTAGGTGTAGTCCTCCATGAGCGAGGCGCCGCCGGGCAGGCCGGCACCCATGACGTTGGCGACGCGCACGAGGATCGCGGTCTTCCAGTCACCCTCGGCGCCGAAGCCGTAGCCCTCGGCCATGAGGCGCTGCACCGCGAGACCGGGGAGCTGCTTCAGCGCGCCGAGGTCTTCGAACGAGGTGGTGAAGGCGCCGAAGCCGCCCTCCTCGAGGAACGAGCGCAGGCCCAGCTCGATCGCGGCGCCGTCGCGCAGCGACTGGTGACGCGCGCCGCCGGGGAGCAGTTCTTTGACGACGTCGTAGCTGTCGACGTACTCCTGCACGAGCGCGTCGATGTCGGCATCCGTGGCCTGCTCGACGGCCTCGACGAGCTCGTTGACGCCCCACGTGTTGACCTGCACGCCGAAGCGGAGCTCGGCCTCGGTCTTGTCGCCCTCGGTGACGGCGACGTAACGCATGTTGTCGCCGAAACGCGCGAGCTTGAGGGTGCGGGCGGCGGTCCAGCCGGCGGCGGCGCGCTCCCAGTCCTCGATCTGCTGGCGCACGGCCGGGTTCGACACGTGGCCGACGACCGTCTTGCGCGAGACGCCGAGGCGCGTCTGGATGTACCCGAACTCGCGGTCGCCGTGGGCGGCCTGGTTGAGGTTCATGAAGTCGAAGTCGATGTCGTTCCACGGCAGCTCGACGTTCGCCTGCGTGTGCAGGTGCAGGAGCGGCTTCTGCAGCGCGTCGAGACCCGAGATCCACATCTTCGCGGGGCTGAAGGTGTGCATCCAGGCGATGACGCCGATGACGTCGTCACGGCCGTTGATCTCGAGCGCCATGCGACGGATGCTGTCGGAATCCTTCAGCACGGGCTTCCAGACGACCTTCACGGGGAGGCCGTTCAGGCCCTCGACGACGGCCTGCGACTGCTCGGCGACCTGCTTCAGCGTCTCTTCGCCGTAGAGGTTCTGGCTGCCGGTGACGAACCAGACCTCGTAGCCGTCGAGGTCGTTCTTGAGGGGAGTGCGGGTCATGACGGTTCCTTTTCGGGTGATCAGAGGGATGCCACGGCGGCGGCCTCGACGGCGAGGCCTGCGCGGTAGCGGTCGAGGTAGGACGAGAAGCCGGCGACGTCGGCCGGGTCGGGGTCGGCGGTGAGGATCGGGGCGGTGGAGAAGACGACCTCGGCGAGGTAGGTGTCGAGGTCGCGGCCCGCGCCGTCGGCGACGTACGCCGCGAGCACGGCCATGCCCCACGCCCCGCCCTCGGACGCCGTCTCGGCGACCGCGACGGGGGCGTCGAGCGCCGCCGCAAGGAAGCGCTGGGCGACTCCCGCGGTGCGGAACATCCCGCCGTGCGCGTACATCTTGTCGAGCTGTACGCCTTCGCCGTGGAGGACGTCCATGCCGAGCGCGAGCGTTCCGAAGACGCCGTAGAGCTGGGCGCGCATGAAGTTCGGCAGGGTCAGGCGGCTGTCCGGCGTGCGGACGACGAGCGGGCGCCCCTCGTCGAGACCCGCGATGGGCTCCCCCGCGAGGTGGTTGTACGCCAGCAGCCCGCCGGCGTCGGCCTCGCCCGACAGTGCGGCGTCGAAGAGCGCCGCGTAGGTGGCATCCGGGGTCTGAGGCACGCCGGCCGCGGCCGAGAAGGCGGTGAACATGTTCGCCCACGCCGCCAGCTCGCTCGCGCCGTTGTTGCAGTGCACCATCGCGACCGCGTCGCCCGAAGGCGTCGTGACGAGGTCGAGCTCGTGGTGCACCTCGGAGAGCGGGCGCTCGAGCACGACCATCGCGAAGATGCTCGTGCCGGCGCTGACGTTTCCTGTGCGGGGTGCCACGGCGTTCGTGGCGACCATGCCGGTTCCGGCATCGCCCTCGGGCGGGGCGAACGGGATGCCGGGACGCAGGGTTCCGCTCGGGTCGAGGAGCTGAGCTCCCTCGTCGGTCAGGTTGCCGGCGGCGGTACCCGCCACGAGCACGCGCGGGAGCAGGTCGCTCAGAGCGGGGACGCGACCGCCGACCAGCCCGTCGTAACGGGCGACCAGGTCCGCGTCGTAGTCGCGCGTGGAGGAGTCGATCGGGAACACACCCGAGGCGTCGCCCACGCCGAGCACCTTCTCGCCGGTGAGCTTCCAGTGGACGTACCCGGCCAGCGTGGTGAGGAAGCGGATCTCGGGCACGTGCGGCTCGGCGTCGACGACGGCCTGGTGCAGGTGCGCGATCGACCAGCGGAGCGGGATGTTCACGCCCAGCAGCTCGGTGAGCTCGGCCGCGGCGACGCCGGTGTTGGTGTTGCGCCAGGTGCGGAAGGGAACGAGGAGCTCCCCGTCGGCGTCGAACGCGAGGTAGCCGTGCATCATCGCCGAGACGCCCATCGCGGCGTAGCGCTCGGGGGTGACGCCGTACTGCTGCTGGACGTTCAGGACCAGCTCGGCGTAGGCGGCCTGCAGGCCCGCCCACACGGCATCCAGGGAGTAGGTCCACAGCTTGTCGGCGTAGACGTTCTCCCACTCGTGGGAGCCCACCGCGAGGACCTCGGCGTCGGGGCCGATGAGGCAGGCCTTGATGCGGGTGGATCCGAGTTCGATGCCGAGCGAAGCGCGGCCTTCGGCGATGACGGCGGCGGATGCCGTGGCGTCGGGGTTCTGCGCGTTCATCGGCGGTCGTCCGTGCTCTGTCCGTAGACGTTCTGGTAGCGGTTGTAGAGGGCGTCGATCTTGTCCTGCGGGATCGGGATGAGCGGGCCGGCCTCGCGCGCGATGTGCACGGTGCGGGCGACGTCTTCGAGCATGACCGCGGCTTTCACGGCATCCTTCGCGTTCGTGCCGATCGTGAAGGGGCCGTGGTTCTGCATGATGACGCCGCGCGAGCGGTGCCCGCGCAGGGTCTCGACGATGCCGCGGCCGATCGAGTCGTCGCCGATGATCGCGAAGGGACCGACCGGGATGGGGCCGCCGAACTCGTCGGCCATGGCCGTGATGACGCAGGGGATCTCCTCGCCGCGGGCCGCCCACGCGACGCCGTAGGTGGAGTGCGTGTGCACGACGCCGCCGACCTCGGGCATGTTCCGGTACACGTAGGCGTGCGCCGCGGTGTCGCTGGAGGGGCTGCGCTCGGAGCCGGGGGTGCCCGGGATGGCGTTGCCGTCGAGGTCGCAGAGGATCATGTTCTCGGGGGCCAGGTCGTCGTACGAGACACCCGAGGGCTTGATGACGAACAGGTCGGCGCCGGGCACACGACCCGAGACGTTGCCGCCCGTCCAGACGATGAGGTTGTAGCGCACGAGCTCGGCGTGCAGCTTCGCGACATCGGCGCGCACGGCGTCGATCGCGTTCTGCACCTCGGGCGTGAACGGGGCGGCGTCGGACACGCGGTCTCCTTCGACGGGGTTCGGGGCGGTGGGGCGCGATGCGCTCGTGTCGCAATGTTACCGGTAACATCGCGCCGGCGCGAGGGGGAAGACGCAGGGCGGCCGCAAAGGTCCACCCAGAAGGATGAGCGCATGACGGAATTCGCGAGGGTCGCCGTCGTCGGCGGAGGACCCGCCGGCCTGCAGGCCGCTCTGACTCTGGGCCGGATGCACGTGGATACGGTCGTCTTCGACGACGGACGTCCCCGGAACACGACATCGCCCCTGATGCACAACGTGCTCGGGTGGGATGGGACCGAGCCCGCGCGGCTCCGTGCGGCGGCGCGGGACGAGCTGCAGCGGTACCCCTGGGTGCGGGTGGTCGACGGCACGGTCCGCGGGGCACGGCGCGACACGGACATCGAGCTCGACACCGCGGCCGGGTCGTGGCACACGAAGAACCTGCTCATCGCCGCGGGAGTGGAGGACGCGCTCCTGCCTCTCCCCGGGCTCGCGGAGCTCTGGGGAGACCTCGTGCTGCCCTGCCCGTACTGTCATGGCCACGAGCACGCGGACGGACCCATCGCGGTGATCTCCTCCGGCGCACACGCGGACCACGTCGGGGCGCTGCTGCGCGGGCTCACCGGCGAGGTGCCGCTCTTCCGGCCCGAGGAGGTGGCATCCGTCACACGAACAGGCGACCGTGCGCTCATCACCCGGCACGACGGTCGGACGACAGAGGTCGCGGCCGTCTTCATCCCACCGAACCCGAGGCCGCGTTCGCGCCTCGCCACCGACCTCGGCGTCCGCGTCGAGGCGGACGGGATCGTCGTGGATGCGCTCGGGCGCACGGATCAGCCCGGCATCTGGGCAGCGGGCGACGTCGCGCGCCGTCTCGATCCCCACATCCCCGCGGCGGTCGTCACCGCGATGGCCTCCGGCCTGACCGCGGCGGCCGACATCGCTGCAGCGGTCGCACCGCCGGCGCGGGAGGGCTGAGCCGCATCGCCGATTGCGCCGACCCGTCGTAGCGTGGACGGGTGCTGAGTGCCACCGACCCTCTCCCGGCTCGGCCGCGGCGCGTCGTCGTCGCGGGCGTGTCCGGAGTGGGCAAGACGACGTTGGCCGGACGGATCGCCGAGGTGCTCGGCATCCCGCACACCGAGATCGACGCGCTGTTCCACGGGCCGGACTGGACTCCGCGCCCGGAGTTCCTCGACGACGTCCGCGCTCTCGTCGCGCGCGACGCATGGGTCACGGAGTGGCAGTACTCCGACGCGCGCCCCCTGCTGACCGCTCGCGCGGACCTCCTCGTCTGGCTCGACCTGCCGTTCGCTACCGTGACACTCCCCCGCGTCATTGCGCGGACCCTGCGCCGGCGCCTTCGCCGCGAACACCTGTGGAACGGGAATATCGAGCCCCCGCTGCACACGTTCTTCACCGACCCCGAGCACATCGTGCGGTGGTCGATCTCCACCCGCAACAACTACCGCGAGCGCATTCCCGTTCTGGATGCCGAGCTCCCGGTCGCGCGACTCCGCACCGCGCGCGAGGCGGAGCGGTGGCTGGCCGGTCCCCTCACCCGCGCCGTGCGCTGACCCGCCGGATCCGCCGGCCTGCCGGATCGCCGAGACCGCACGCTCGTGTCGAGAGCGCACGCCGCGAACGCAAATCTCGTGCGTTCTCGGCGAATACGTACGTTCTCGTCGCCCCGCGCCCCGCGGCGCCCCGGCGTCCCGGCGCCCGGCGGCGCCCCGCGGCAGCCCGGGCCGCGCGTCAAGCCGTCGAGCCGCGGACGACCAGGACGGGAGCCGCCGGCGCGACGACCTCGTCGCCCAGCACCGCGGCGACGGCGTACTCGGCCTCGCCCTCGACATCGAGGCGCACCGTCGTCAGCGAGGGGTTGTAGAAGGCGGCATCCGGGTTGTCGTCGAAGCCGGTGACCGCGACGTCCGCCGGAACACGCAGACCCCGCGCCGCAAGGCCCGCCATGAGCCCCAGCGCCATCTGGTCGTTCGCGGCGGCCACCGCGGTCGCGCCGTGGGCGACGGCGGCCGCGACCGACTCGGCGGCGACGAAGCCCGAGGCGGCGCTCCAGTCCCCTTCGACACGTTCGGTGGGCGTCATGCCCCGGCGGGCCACGGCATCGGCCACGCCCGCGGTGCGCGCCAGGGCTTCCCGCCAATCGGACGGGCCGGCGAGCTCGACGATCCGGCGGTGTCCGAGGTCCGCGAGATGATCCACGACGAGGGCGGCCGCGTCGCGCTGGCGGGTCCCGGACTCGCCGTACAGCGGCACGATCGGCACGTCGTACCCGTCGAGAGGAGTGGATCCGTGCGCCGCGACCAGAACGATCCCGTCGACCCCCTGCGCCAGAAGGTGGCGCACGGCGGTGTCGATGTCCGCGGGGTCGTCCGAATCCGTGTAGGCGGTCGCGATCCACCGACCGCGCGCCCGCGCGGCTCGTTCGAGCGCGGCGATTCCGGCCGCGGGCCCGTGCAGAACGGCATCGGATGCCACGACGCCGACCGTGCGGGTCAGGCTCGTGCCGAGCGCGCGCGCGGCGTTGTTCACGCGATAGTCGAGCGCCGCGACGGCGGCGAGCACCCGCTCGCGCGTGGTCTCGCGAATGCCCGGATAGCCGTTGAGCACGCGCGACACCGTCTGCGTCGAGACACCCGCGGCGGCGGCGACCTCGCGCACGCCGATGCGCTTGCCTCCGACGTCGCCGCTCATGGTCCCTCACAGTAGCGGCGCGCACCCCCCTCGGCCGCCGCCGGGAGTGCTCGTGTCCGGCGGCGGCGACATCGCGGAGGAACCCGAGGCTCTGCCGAGACGCGACGGGTCAACGCGCGCCCGCGCGAGGCCGAGCCGTTGACGCGGCGAGTCACTCCTGCGCGCGCAGCGCCGCCACCACGTCGTACCGCTCGCGGATCGCGGGCCGGTGATCGGGATCGACGGCGCGCGTCGTCGCCACGGTCCAGTCGATCGGACCGCCCGCGAGCACTCCGGCCGCCTGGCGCGCAGCACCGAGAGCGACATATTCGCCCGCGGCGGGTACGACGATCTCGGCGTCGAACACCTGAGCGGCGATGCGCGCCACCCCGTCGTTGGCCGCGGCCCCGCCGATCAACAGGATGCGCTGCACCTCGACGCCCTGCGCCTGAATCGCCTCGAGCCCCACCGCGAGTCCGCTCAGCATGCCCTCGATCGCCGCGCGCGCGAAGTTCGGCCGATTCGTGGATGCCAGGGTCAGGCCCGTCAGCGAGGCCTGGGCGTGCGGGAGGTTGGGGGTGCGCTCGCCCTCGAACCAGGGCACGAGCACGACGCCCCCGGCGCCCGGCTCCGCCTCCAGAGCGAGGGCACCGAGCTCGTCGTGTGTCACGCCGAGGAGTCCGGCGAACGCGTCGAGCACCCGGGCTGCGTTGAGGGTCGCCACCAGCGGCAGGAACTTCCCCGTCGCATCCGCGAAACCGGCCACCGTTCCGGTGGTGTCGCGGGTGGGGGCATCGGCGACGGCGAAGACCGTGCCCGACGTCCCGAGCGAGACGACGACGTCCCCTACTCCGGCACCGAGTCCGAGAGCCGCTCCGGCGTTGTCGCCCGCGCCCGGTCCCACGAGCGCTCCGCCGGGGAGCGTCCCCGCGCTCTCCCACGGGCCGAGGACCCGGGGAAGCACGGCCTCGTGGCCGAGAGCGCGCGTGAAGAGATCGAGGTCGTACCCGTCGGCGCCCCAGTATGCGGTGCCCGACGCATCGGATCGGTCGGTGACGAGCTCCTCCAGCACGGCGTGGCCGGGACCGAAGCCGCGCAGGCGCCAGGTGAGCCAGTCGTGCGGCAGCGCGACCGCAGCGACGCGTGCGGCGTTGTCGGGCTCGGCATCCCGCAGCCACCGCAGCTTCGTGCCGGTGAACGATGCCACCGGCACCGCGCCGGTGCGCTCGGCGTAGTCGGCCGCGCCGACCTCGTCGATGAGGTCACGCGCGGCCTGCGCCGAGCGGGTGTCGTTCCACAGCAGAGCGTCGCGGATCACGGCGCCGTCGACGTCGAGCACGACCATGCCGTGCTGCTGACCCGCGATCGAGACCGCCGCCACGTCGTCGAGTCCGCCGGCCTGGCCGATGGCATCCTGCAGCGCGGTCCACCAGGCTTCCGGATCGACCGCCGTTCCGGACGGATGCGACGCGCGTCCCTCGCGCACCACGCGCCCGGTCTCGGCGTCGACGACGACGACCTTGCACGACTGCGTCGACGAATCGACTCCCATGACGAGCGCCATGCTCTGCCCTTCTGTTCTCGCCGCACCGACGCGGCATCCCGTTCAGTGTCCAAGACACGCCGTTTCGCGCGGGGGCGATGCGGCGTGTCTTGGACACTCGACGGAGAGGAGGGCCCGGATGCCGTGGCATCCGGGCCCCCGCGGGACTCAGCGCGCGCCGAGCAGGTGCTCGGTGGCGAGCTGCTGCAGGCGCACGAAGCCGAAGCCCTTGCCGCCGAGGTAGGCGTCGGTGTCGAAGTCCTCGTACGCCGAGCGGTCGGCGAGGAAGTCGTCGTAGGTCTCGCCCTCGTTGAGCGTGGGCTGCGAGAGCTCGGCGACCTTGGCAGCCTCGAGGGCCTCCTGCACCTCGGGGTCGGCGCGGAAGGCCGCGGCGCGCTCCTTGAGCAGCAGGTAGGTGTTCATGTTGGCCGAGACCGAGTCCCAGACGCCCGTCTCGTCCTCGGTGCGCGAGGGCTTGTAGTCGAAGTGACGGGGGCCGTCGTAGGCGGGCACGCCGCCGGGGCCGCCGTTCTCGAGCAGGTCGACGAGCGCGAAGGCGTTGTGCAGGTCACCGTGGCCGAAGACGAGGTCCTGGTCGTACTTGATGCCGCGCTGCCCGTTCAGGTCGATGTGGAAGAGCTTGCCGTGGTACAGCGCCTGGGCGATGCCGGCGGCGAAGTTCAGGCCCGCCATCTGCTCGTGGCCGACCTCGGGGTTCAGGCCCACGAGCTCGGGGCGCTCGAGCGAG
>Ga0308171_1000625_pt1 | contig 67163 bp, 57 predicted proteins | sample PhyGR1_FD_202135 | JGI IMG/M metagenome (GOLD analysis project Ga0308171, IMG submission 202135) | Phyllosphere microbial communities from UC Gill Tract Community Farm, Albany, California, United States - DLSLSG.R1 | ecosystem: Host-associated > Plants > Phyllosphere > Unclassified | place: USA...
CGGTGCATCCGAAGTTTTGGTCAGCGCCATGCGTAGCCCCGCATCCACCAGACGTGCCATGTTTTCGGCGCGCTCGATATAGCGAAACATCCAGTAAAGCCCATTTGCCGTACGGCCAAGAAGCATAGATCATTCCCTTTTCACGCTCTGATCGTCGCAATAGCTTCTGCTGCGCTGGGTCACGGAAGCCAGATGGTCGTGTTTTACGATCCGACATTCGCTTCTCCTGCGGCGGTCGGTCGGTAAGTTTCAGCTTTTTCGGGCCTTCAATCGTCGAGTACCCAAGTATCCTTGGTGCCGCCACCCTGGCTCGAATTCACAACAAGCGAACCTTCTTTCAGCGCCACCCGTGTCAGCCCACCGGGCGTGATCCGGATACGATCTGACACCAGAACGAAAGGACGCAAATCGACGTGACGTGGTGCAAGACCGCTTTCGGTAAAGATTGGCGTTGTCGAGAGTGCCAATGTTGGCTGTGCGATATAGTTGCGTGGACGTGCTTTCAGTTTTTGAGCAAACGCATCGCGCTCGGCTTTGGTTGCAGCAGGCCCAACCAGCATTCCGTAGCCGCCGGATCCATGCACTTCCTTGACCACCAGATCGGCCAGATTATCGAGCACATAGGCAAGACTATCGGGTTCCGAACAGCGCCATGTCGGCACATTCTCGAGGATTGCCTTGCGGCCGGTGTAGAACTCGACGATTTCCGGCATGTAGGAATAGATGGCCTTGTCATCGGCAATTCCTGTGCCCGGCGCATTGGCAATCGTTATATTGCCAGCACGGTAGACATCCATGATGCCCGCGACGCCGAGCGTTGAGTCTGGACGGAATATCAACGGATCAAGAAAATCATCATCAACGCGTCTGTAAAGCACATCGATGGTGCGATAGCCCTTTGTCGTTCGCATCGCGACACGGCCGTCCAAAATGCGAAGGTCACTTGCTTCAACAAGTGGTACCCCCATCTGTTCGGCGAGAAACGCATGTTCGAAATAGGCTGAATTGTAGATGCCCGGCGTGAGAACTGCGACAGTCGGCACCCCTTGCGTTCCGGGTGGTGCAACACTTGCTAAGGATTGACGCAGCAATTGCGGATAGTTCTCGACCGGGCGAACCTTCACATTCTGGAACAGCTCCGGAAAAAGCTGCATCATGGTTTCGCGGTTTTCCAACATGTAGGAAACGCCGGAAGGCGTGCGCGCATTGTCTTCCAGCACGTAAAACTGGTTTTCAGCCGTCCGCACGATATCAACACCGATAATATGCGTGTAGACATTGCCCGGCGGACGCAACCCTATCATTTCGGGCAGGAATGCTTCATTGTTGCGGATGAGCTGGTCCGGTAAAATTCCAGCCCGGACTATTTCCTGACGATGATAAATATCCTCAAGGAAAGCATTGAGCGCCATCACGCGCTGTTCGATCCCTTGCGATAGCCTTCGCCATTCCTGGCCGGAAATGATACGCGGAATAATATCGAACGGAATAAGCCGTTCTGCAGCGTCCTGATCACCATAGACCGCAAAGGTGATGCCGGTTTTTCGAAAAACGCTTTCCGCATCCTGTGTTTTTTGCAGAAGTTTGTGCTGATCCTGCTGGTCTAGCCACTGCTTGAGAAATTCATAAGGTTGGCGAACACGCTCACCATGGCTGAGCATCTCATCAAATGGCTGCAACGGTGTTACTTTCAGATCATGCAATTGACATAAGGGCTTACGCCCAGATCATGTGGCGAGCGACCCGCAGGTCCATAGCGCATCGAGGTTCTTCTCGCTGGTCGAACGTGTTTGCTGACATTCGCCTGCAGCCCCTTATACTCCTCTGTCCACACCTCGAACCTGTTCAGTCGATGCGGGCCAAATGTCGAGAAAAGCGGAATGTCGCTGGCATCGCGACCACGCGCGACAAGAATTCGTCCAATCCTTGGCTGATTGTGTCGCGCATCGACCGTGAACCATTGACCGTCAAGATAGACTTCGACCCAGGCATTATAATCCATCGGCGACGGATCGGCCGGCACGCCAATATCACCCATGAATCCATTCGCGTAGCGGGCCGGAATGTTCAGCGCCCGACACAATGTGATAACCAGATGCGCAAAATCGCGGCATACACCGACACGTTCGTTATAGGCTTCCAGCGCTGTCCTAGTGGAGCGGGCATAGCCGTAAGAGAAACTCAAATGCGCATGGACGAAATCGCAAATCGCCCGCACCCGGTCAGCGCCGCCTTGATAATGTCCGAAACGGCTCCAGGCAATTTGCGACATCCGGTCTGTTTCGCAGTAGCGACTGCCCAATAGATAGGGAAGGCATTCCGCCGGCAAATGGGCAGGATCGACTTGCGTTGCATTTTCGTCGAAAATATCCGGCAGTCCACTCACTTCCACAATGGCATCATGCGTGAGAACCGTCTCTCCCTCAGGCAAGGTCTGGCGCACAAACTCATTGCCATGGATGTCGATATGTCTGGTGCCGGCAGCCTCCTCCGGGCAGGACCAGACAACATCCTTTTTATGCTGGGGGTGCACATTGAGATATGTGTAGACAGCTGTCGGAGATGTGACTTCCACTGCGATCTCGTAACCAACCCGAATAAGCATCCCGATCTCCTTTGCAATCTGGAGTCCGAAACTGCCAAACCGCTCGGTTGTTCCGCAGGATTCCTAAAAAACAAATTTTTCTCCATCGCCCATTTTTCAATGGGTCTTTTTCAGGGTTCAGACGTTCAAGCAGAAACCAACCAGGAATGGCGAAATGCGTCTCTTTGAATGCGATATCAGTGGTCTGCCGATCTATTTTGAAAACACCGTCAGTATTGGTGCCGGCAATGCTCCGGTGGGATTTGTCCCCGACACCCTCACTTTGCACAGTCTGCAACGGATCGACGACGTGCTCTGGTCAATTCCTTCCCGCGAAGGAGAAAGCTGGCGGTTCTGTAAAAATAGGTCCATCGACGGGAGCAATTGGCTTATCCGATCCGACGATCCTCATGCCCTCGCCATTCCTGCGCGCTATAATCGTGCCATGCCCAGCACTCACCGGGCGGAAGACATCGAACGATTGCACAAGATCGGTTCAGCCCAAAGGCATCTTTTCTATTCAATCCTGCGTCTCGGATTGCCGTGTCCCGGCCGCGACGTCGATGCGCAGCAAGGACTGGTCTTCGATTTTCTTGAGGACAGGTCAGATCCGGATGGGAAGCTCATACCCGCCATGACCGGTCACGAAGACGGCGTGATCAGTTTGCGTGCGGCGGAGGCCGATGACGACGTGCGCGAGGCGGTCCGCGTCTCAATGGGAGAACCCTACCGGACGCTTCTGGGTCATTTCCGCCATGAGATCGGTCATTTTTACTTCCAACAGCTGGTCGCCAGGTCCGACATGCTTGACGAGGCCCGGGCACTGTTTGGCGACGAACGGGATGATTACGCCGCCGCTCTAAAGAGAAATTACGAAAAAGGGCCGCCATCAGACTGGCCGGAGCACTTCATTTCAACCTATGCCAGCTGCCATCCTTCCGAGGACTTCGCTGAATGCTGGGCCCATTATTTTCATATCGTTGACACGCTGGAATCTGCCCGCGCCTTTGGGCTTTCGATCGATCCAAAGACCCATCAGGATTTGGAAGCGCAAGTGCGTTTTGATTCATACAGGGCATCCTCTGCTCAACAACTCGTTGACGCGTGGGTGCCGATCAGCCTCGCATTGAATACTTTCCAGCGTTCAATGGGGCAAGCCGACATCTATCCTTTCGTTTTGCCGGTCCCGGTCATTGAAAAGCTTGATTTCATCAATCGCCTGATCGCAAAATCGCGGCGCCACGATGCCTGGTGGTGAATAGGTCGACATGGGTTCTTTGCCAGCAGGCGCGCTTCATGTCGATCACGCCCGGATGTGAGCCGGGCAATAGCGGAGGCTGAGGGCTTTCGCGGCGAAGAACTGGAGCAGTGGCTGGCAGCCTTTGCTGGGAGGATCTTTCAAAGCGTCGAATCCGAGGAGAAGATCGAGGCAGTTGTTGTGAGATACGCTAAGCCACGAATTGATAGAATGAAGATCGTCCTGAGCGGCGCAAACACCACCGATGACATTGAAGCGGCCTTTGCTGCAATGCAATAATCGCAGATCGGAACTTGAAAAAAATAAGCCCCGCTCAGAGGGGGGCTCGGTAGCGGGGCTACTCACTTTGCATTCGAGCGGGGGCTGTGATGCTGTGAATAGCAATTTTTTAGAGCGGCAAATTGCTGTGTCAAGGCGTTAGGAAGCCAATTATTCTTGCTGAAACCTGATCGATCATGTCGCGATTGAGAAGTCGGGCGTTTCCTGCTTTTGGAGATGTCGTTGTTTTTTGCAACTGGGTTAGCTTGACTGGATCCGGAACAAAGGTGAATTTTGCTTCGAGATACGGGAGTGTTCCCCTAAGCCCGCAACTGACGGGCCGGCTTTAGTCGCTTATCCTCGCAATACTTGGCCTCGAACGCACAGACTGCGCTCGATTACGATAGCGTCGCGGCGGTCTTTGCATGAACGGTGTCAAATGTCGATACATGCATCGGTTTAGGACAACGAAATCAACTGGGTAACGAATGTTCGGCGGGCGTGCAAAATGGCGTGAGAAACTCATCACTGATGTTCTGGTTCAAGCTCTCGCCTGTGTGCCCTGTCGTAAGCACGGATTGTCCAGGAGGAAAAAGAGAAACTCTTGAGAACGCGAACTACGGTGGTCTCGGTCAGGTTGCTGACCTGCATGTTCTAGCAAATGCGATCATCGCACAAGTTCAGAAACATCACGATCCTGAATATCTGCAAACAACAGTCTGGGCTTCTCTCAAAGGAGGCCGTGCGAGGTTCGCTGAGGGTTTCGCTCGAAAACCATACATCTAGAGCAAGTCCAGGAGCCTCTAATTTTGGCTAACAACAAAAAACCCCAGCTCGTGGGTATTGTTGACGAGCTGAGGCTTTGCATACGACCTGTCTGCGGAAACGTCCATATGCATTAGCATTCTCTCATAAATGTGCAGGAACGCAATGAACGTTAGCGTACAAAGAGGAAGCTATGTTGCGTGATTTTTACTTTCGAACTCCAAGTTGCAACCCTAGAGCTTTCATTACACCGAGAAGGGTGGAGAGCTGCGGATCGCCCTTTTCACTGAGAAATAGGTAAAGTGCCTCGCGGGTAATGCCCGCTTCCCTTGCAATTTTGGTCATGCCTTTGGCTCTCGCAATATTGCCGAGCGCAACAGCAATGACTTTGGTATCGCCACCACATAACAGGACAACTACCGTGTTGCCGCGCTTACCGAAATAAGGCCTATAGCCGGGGCCGTAATCGATGCGCACCTCGCCTATTCCGTCGAAATATTTCACATCGCCAAACAGGCCAAGCGGTCGATGTGAGCGCAGGCCACCTTCTCGATCATTTTTCAGATTCTATCGTATCGCCTGCAAACTCATTCGGCTTTAGGGCTGGCGGCATTGGCCTCGCCTTATTCCGAACATTTCGGCTGGCCTGTTCAGGCGGCACGTGCTCTCTGAAATCATGATATAACAATTAATCAAAACAATGAAAAAAGCGGACTTTTCATCCGCCGTTCAAAGTTGATGGTTGAGAAAACAATATCAAGCCCTGTCGTTGATAGTTAGGGCGCGGCCTTGCGCCCCTGCCGAGTCTTTCTTGATTAATAGCGTCGGCGTATGAAGAGCGCGGCGAGCAGTGATATTGTGATTGTCACGGCGAGCAGAATGAAGGCGAGCGCAGCGCCCAACGGCCAGTTTGCTTTGTTTAGTATTTCGGTCACGATCATTGGAGCCATCATGCGGAACGATGGGCCGCCAAGAAGCACGGGCGTGGCATAGGCGTTCATTGTCAGAATGAAAGACAAGACAGAAGCCGCCAGAAGGCCGGGCATGATTTGCGGCATTCGAACGAGCATAAAGCTCTGCAAGGGGGCTGCGCCAAGGCTTGCTGCGGCGTAATCAATATTTTCGTCGAGCCCTTCAAAAACACTTTGCAGTGTAAGGACAACATAAGGAAGATTGACCGCTGTTATGCCGATGAAGACAGCCGTCGGCGTCTGCATGATTGCCAATGGCGAGGAAATTATGCCAATTTTCATGAGCAGAAAATTGAGCACGCCCGTTTGCCCGAAAGCCACCATCCAACCTGCAGCCCGAACAGCGTTCGAGATGAACAGGGGCAGGATGATTGCCATAAGAACAATGGTTTTGAGCGCGCCACTCTGCTTCGAAATCCAGTTCGCCAGAGGCAGGCTGAGTATGACGCAAACTGCGGTAACGGAGCCTGCCATCAGCAAGGTCGTGCCCATACCTTTCAGATAATATGTGTCCGTAAAAAATGTCGCAAAGTTTGCGATAGTAAAGCCTTGTACCATGAACTCGCCTGGCACGAAGTCATTAAAGCTATAGCGCAACAGATAAAGCAATGGCAGGGCCATGAAGATAAGGACCAGCCCTGTCGCAGGCATGAGGAGTGCGGCGGCGGAGATAGATGTTTTTTGCATGGCTGTACCGGGAAAGCTGGAGCGGAACCTGTCTGACTTCAGCCAGACAGGTCGTGGCAATCATCAGGCTTTGAACTCTTTGTTCCACCAGTTTTGCAGATCTGCATCTGCTTTCGCGACGTATTCAAGATCAGGCAGCACGAATTTTTCACGTTGCTCCGCTGTATAGTCGACGGCTGATGCAAGTTCGGCAGGTAGGACTACATCGGCATTGGTTGGCGCATAGCCCATCTGCTCAGCAAAAGCAGTTTGTGGCGCCTGTTCGAGCATCGCATTCAGATACTGATAGGCAGCCTGTTTATTCGGTGCATTTTTCGGTACACACATATCCGACAGGTAAAGGCCAATTCCTTCTTTTGGAATTGCAATTTCGATGTCGATGCCAGCATTTTTCCACATGTAGCCACGCGCATTCCACATGATGCACATGACGATTTCACCGGATTTCAGTGCCTGTGCGAGCGCTTCATTGGTAGGGTAGATTTTCACGCCCTGGTTTTTCAGTTCGAGCAGTTTGGCTTTGCCCGGCTCGTAATCCGATGCGCTGCCACCTGCAATCATTGCAGCCGATTCAATTGTCGTCTGATACTGAAGATCAATTACCCCGACGCGACCTGCATATTTCGGATCCCACAAGTCAGCATAGGACGTTGGCGCCGGGCTTACCTGCTTTGGATTGTAGAGAATAACACGACCCGTATAGATATGCGGGATGGAGTAGTTCGTACGAATGAACGGTAGAACCTTTTTCAGGTTGGGGACCTTCGTTTCATCCAGTTCTTCAATAATTCCGTTCTGAATCATCTCAAAGCTCCCCTGACGGGTGAGACATGCAATGTCCATTGACCCGCGTGGCAAACGGCGCTCTGCCAGAAGCTTTGCCTTGCGCACCGTATCGGTTGCAGGGTCATATATAACCTGCATCCCGCTGCCCTTGAGGTTGCCATCCGCAATATTGATTTGCTGCAGGTTCTGATAATCGCCACCCCAGGTGCCAACGACAGCCCGACCAGAGGCTCTTGCGAATGAGGGCACGATCGCCGAAGCGACAAGGCTGCCGGAAAGAATGCCAAAACTACGTCTGCTGATTTTTGTCATGCTAATTCCCCTTTTAATCGTTGATGAATTTATCCCAGAGGTCTTACGCCTCGTTCAGGAGTGAAAGATTAAAGCAGCACGACGTCCTCTGGCGCGATGCTCATAGTGATTGAACTTTCAGGAGTGAGGTGGATGCCAGCTTCATTGAGTTCGCGTGGTGAAGCAACCGCGGTCAGGTGCTGTCCATCGGTGAGCATGAGATCAATCTCGACGATGCCACCTAAGAACACATGTTTTCTGATAAGGACGGTCTGATTGTTTTGCGAAGAAGGGAGAGGTGCTTTGCTCAGTTTTAGGGCTTCTGGCCGGATGAGTGCTTCAGATGCTGTCCTGGAGTTTTGCGCCGCCTGAAACTGCACGCCGCCTTCAGTCGTAAATCTTCCATCATTTGTTGCCTTGCCTGTCAGGAAATTTGCACGACCGATAAAGTCGGCAACGAAGCGGTTTGCGGGTTGCTTATAGAGTTGTTCCGCATTGCCAATCTGCTCAATGAGCCCAGAACGCATCAGAACCAGTCGGTCACCGACCGACATTGCTTCTTCCTGATCATGTGTGACCATAATTGTCGTGATGCCGAGCGATTTTTGCAGACTGCGAAGCTCGTCACGTACCTGCAGGCGCAGTCGCGCATCCAGATTGGACAGAGGCTCATCAAGAAGCAGCATGTCGGGCCGGATTGCGATTGCGCGCGCAATCGCGACACGTTGTTGTTGTCCGCCTGATAATTGCTTTGGCAAACGGTCCATCAGATGTGCAAGGTCGACCAGTTCAAGAGCATGTTGAACACGGCTTTTCAGCTCGGGTTCAGCCACTTTTCTTCGGCGCAGACCGAATGCAACATTCTCGAGGATGCTCAGATGCGGAAAAAGTGCATAGTTCTGGAATACCAGACCGATATTGCGTCTATGCGGCGGTTCAAAGGTGATTTCCCTTTTTCCCAATCGCATCGTTCCTGCATCTGGCTCAATGAAGCCTGCGAGCATGCGCAACGTCGTGGTCTTGCCGCAGCCTGATGGTCCCAGAAAGATAAGGAACTCTCCTTCATGAACATCAAGCGTCATGTCGGATACGGCTTTGAAAGCCCCGTAGGTTTTGGTCAGTCCCTGAATTTGAACGTCAGCCATCAGACCATCCTCGAAATGTTTACAAAGCGATTGGAAATAACCAGCATCAGCGCCACAAAAAGCACCTGCAGAACAGAAACCGCAGCGATTGTCGGATCAATCTTCCATTCCAGATACTGCATCATCGCAACCGGTAGCGTGACTTGTCCGGGACTTGAGAGAAAGATGGAAACCTCGAGATTGCCGAAGCTGACGACGAAGGAAAACACAGCGGCTGCGAAGATTCCCGGCTTAATAAGTGGTAGTGTCACCAGCCAGACGACGGTTGGTGGCCTGGCGCCAAGTGAAGCTGCTGCTTCTTCAACCGACATGTTGACACCCTCGAGCGAAGCTAGCAGCAAACGAATGCACCAGGGGATTGTCAGCAGGACGTGGCCTGCCACAAATACACCGGTTGAGCCGACAATCGGTGCGCCCGATGCGATCTCGATTTCAACAACCGTCACGTACAGCGCTGCGCCGATCACGATTGCCGGCACCGTGAGAGGCGACATCAAAAGCTGAATCAAAGCACTGCGGCCACGAAAATTACGCCGTACAATCACCATTGCTGCAGGGACCGATACCAGCAGGCCAGCCAGCATCGCAAAGCTCGCAACCGCTATTGAAAGCAGAAAACCACTTAGAAACTGAGGTTGACGAAACGCTTCCGAAAACCAGTGGAGTGAATAGCCTTCAACCGGCAATGACAAAATCTCATTCGAGATCACGGAGAGCCAGAACACCAGCACAAGGGGCAGAAGCATCAGCGCAAGGCTGAATGCAATCATTGTCGCTGCTCCCAATCGTCCCAGGCGCTCTGTAAGAGAATTGCCCCGGACCATCCGACTTACTCCGCCAGAGTGTTCTTATGGAACACGCCGCCCTTCATGATGGCCGTCAGGCACTCATCATGTCGCTCCAGTGTGGTGATATCCTCAAGTGGGTTGCCATCCACGATCAGAAGATCCGCATAGGCACCGGGCTTGATAACGCCGATTTCGTCTTCCATGCCGCAAAGCTTCGCCGAAATCCGTGTTGCTGAATGCAGCACTTCGCGGTTGGTCAAGACACTCGCACGCAGCGAAAACTCCATCGACTGGTATTTGTGAAGCTGCCCGAGCAAATCTGAGCCAAATGCCATTGGCAGGCCGGCATCACGCATAATTGCCAGCGATTCCAATCCACCACGGCGGACTGTATCGATCTTGGACTGGGAGTCTGCACTTAAACCGAAGCTTGCCCCTTCCAGCGCCAGCCCTTCATAAGCAACGAGCGTCGGGCAAGCGATTGCACCGGCCTTAGCAGCCAGACGTGCTGTCTCAGGGGTTATGAGGTTGCAGTGCTCAAGCGATTTGACGCCACATTCGACCGCACGGCGAATGGAGGCATCTGAATAGGTGTGAGCGGCAACATAAAGTCCATAGTTTTCAGCTTCTTCTACAATCGCGCAGATTTCTTCGCGTGAATATTGCAGTACGTGAATGGGATCATTGGGTGAGGCGACGCCGCCATTGGCCATGATTTTGATGAATTGCGCACCATTCTTGATTTCTTCGCGTGCAGCGCGGCGCACTTCATCCACGCCATCGGCGATCCGTCCGAGACTGCCAAGTCTGGCTTCGTGCAGGGGACGATTATCGTAACGTTTACGATAATCACCATGACCAACCGTCTGGCTCAGTGCTTTGCCGCAGATAACAAGGCGAGGGGCTTCGACGGTGCCCTCATCGACTGCTAGCTTCAGGCCAAGGTCAGCGCCCGCCAGATCGCGGAGTGTCGTGAAGCCGCGCATCAGCATATCGCGCATGATTTTCGCGCTACGCAATGCAATGAGGGATGTCGGCAGTGCGGCATTTTCGGCAAGATCAACCAGTGTCGCTGCGACATGGACATGCGCATCTACAAGTCCTGGCATCAGTGTCCGGCCAGCCAGGTCGATTCTTTGGGCAGCAGGTGCGGTAACAGGCTGATCACTGATCGCTACGATGCGGTCGTCTTCAACCAGAACCTCAAATCCGGACTTGAGAATGCCGTCGTCGACATCAAGGATAGGGCCGCCGAAAAACACAAAACTCGTCATTGTTCATTCCCCATTATGCGTCAGCTCGGACGCTTGTATACAACAAGTATATTGACCCTATCCTTGCATGGAGACTTCGTCTTGTCTACATAAAAACAGTACAGCTTGTTTTTATGTTGAAAAGCTTGTTATGACGCTGTTTTAACTCAATTTTACCGACTGATTTTTCACTGATGGTGTTGAATTATGATGCAATTCGCTTAATATCGAGGCGATAGATTGCGCTTTGTCATTCGTAGAGATCTTGCCATATGAAACGCTCTGTAAAACCGATCCGCGTTCAAAATTCGGCGCAGTCGCGTCGAAAAACGCAGGCCGAGCGTTCATCATCAACGCGGTCAAGAGTTTGCCAGGCGACCCTTGAAGCTCTTGCCGAAGTTGGGCATGGACTTATTTCGACATCACTGATTGCGCAAAAAGCAAAAGTCTCGCGCGGTGCGCTGACGCACCAGTTTCCTTCGCGCAATGACCTTCTCGTTGCCGCACTTCGACAGTTGCATGAGGACTGGGAAGTCGCCGATCCATTTGGCGCCGACCCCAACAAAACCCAGTATACGCTACCGGAACTGACTGAAGCATTGTGGCTGACGATCTTCTCCGATACGCGCTACATCGCTGCTATTGAGCTGATGCTCGCTGCGCGTTTGGACAATGAGTTAGGTCAGAGGTTGCGCGATGAAATGAGCCGCTGGGTCAATATCCGCGATTTAAGTATATCAAGGCTCGTGGGTTTTGAGCCCAACAATGAAACCGATACGTTGAAACTTCACCTTATTCTGTCTGTACTGCGTGGTATAGCGGTGCACCAGAGCTTCGATCCGGAAATGGAAACAGGGCGGAAATTAGTCGATTTGTGGAAGAAAATGTTAAACCAGGTCATGGAGACCCGCAACTAAAGATGGTTATTTCAAGATTTTATGGCGATGAGTATAGTTAGAATAATGCGTGCTTCATGATTTTTTGTGAGTGGTAAAATTGATGGATATTTATAATTCAAAAAATTGATGTTGCGTAGCGCTGTTGAAGCAGGCTGACACCTATGACAAATGAGGATTTTCCATATGTGTCATAGTTTTAGATATTTAATGACCGTTCATTGGATTCATACTGACCAGGGCCGCAGCGACTGATACTTGCAGCCATCACCTTGCCCATTGACGAGGCTTTAGAAGGCCAAGCAGCAGTGGCTCGTCGCATTCTCAGACACTGTTAAAGCTCACGAGCGCCCTGGGGGGATCCTGAAGACGACTTGCCCATGAATACAGGCAGGCCACGTTTCAACTAAGCTTTGCCAAAGGAAAGTGGTTTATCCGAGCCAACTGCCATTCCAGTTGCCTCGCGACCAGCCGTGTCGAGCAGGGCCTCAACGTCTGTTGGGAATGCGCGCGCAACAAACTGGCGTATTTTCGGTTCTGGTGCCATTGCCGACTGGCCATTGCTGGATGCGATGATGCTCTGTTCCTCGATGGCGGACCTTGTCGTTATCCATTCAGGCGGAGGCGGTTACGCCGGCTATATGACAAGTGAAGGTATCACCGTGATTGCCGACGGAACAGCAGAGGGCGCTGAACGTCTTGATCATGCGCTCACCAATGATACGGCGCTCGGGGTCATTCGCTATGCCGATGCGCGTTATGAGGAGTCGCGTGAAGAAATATCAGCAAAGAACATCCCCCATATCGCCACCGCATGATCATCGCTTGATGCGAGGCTCGACGGTGCGGCGCGTCTGCTCAGCCAGTTGCGCCGCAAGGCACTATCGGCTGTGCCGGAAGCGGGGAAAAATTTCCATGCTCAGATAATCCTCGTCAAAGCTCGCAATATGCACCAGTGCCGGCCGGTTGACGAACTCAACTATATTATTGCGGAAAATCAGCAGTTGCTCACTACGCAACTGCCGTAACATGCGATTGACGTGAATGGGCGTCAATCCAAGCGCATCGCCTAGCTCGGATTGCGTCAGTGGGCAGAAAAACTGGCCCTCATCCCCCGTGCCATCCATTCGGGCACGATGACCAAGTTCCAAGAGCAGATGCGCGAGCCGCACTAAAGCGCTGCGCCGTCCAATGGAAATGACATGTTCGACCAGGATGGCGCGCTGCCGCGCCATCAATTCGATGAAGGTCATGGCCAGTCTCGGCGCCGCCGCAAGGCGTTCGGTGAGGTGATCGAGGGAGAGTTCGAAAACGGAAAGCTCCGTCACCGCGATCAGCGTGTAGTAGTTAAAGCCAATCCCGGTCCGAAAACCCAGGAAATCGCCCCGCATCGGAAAGTCAAGAATCTGACGGTCACCATCAGCAAGGTCCCGATAGGTGCATCCCCAGCCGCTTCTGATAATATGCAGCGAGTTGGCCCAATCCCCCTGACTGCTGACCACACTATGCGGTGCAAAGTTCTTGACGGTTACTGGCAGCGCGTGAAGTGTCTCATTCTCTCCGTCATCCAAGACCGCGCCGATCGGCGGACTCGCCAGAAAATGGCGAAGCGTCTTTGCGTCGTCAGCATTCACCGCCATGGACATCTCACCTGACATTTCACCCGATCAAGGTGATGGGATCTGATTCTCGTGCCTTGCGCCCGTTACTTGATTTTTTATGCTCGCGCGGCCTCCTTTGAGTGTCGGGGAGCCCCTTTATTTTGGCAAGGTAGTAATCTCTACCACTAATTGCGTAGATATCTGAGCTTTTACTAAACCATATTTCCCTCAACTGCTTAATCTAGGTTAATGACACTGTGACAAAATTCGGGCAATCTTCTGATTAATAAAAGCAATAGTAAGCATTGATTACGGGGTTAATAATAAAAATCACTGAAAACAGCGAAAAGGCGGCCGTAGCGCTCTAGTCATTGTGAATGTTTCGCAATGCGATAACTGCGCATGACACGGTTAGAGGGCGAAAAAATGAACATTTCTCCGCAGTTCAACAGCAGAAGCAGTGAAGCAAAGAATAACAATCATCTTTCTTCGAAAGATACTTCGTTCAAGTCAGACGAATCCAATAATGCAGTTTTGCCACTACTTGTCATAATTGACAACCGGGCGTTGGATCGTGAATGTCTGGCGCATGGCCTGACCAATCACAGTCTCGATATGTCAATCGCCACGTTCAGCTCATTTGAGCAATGGCAGCATCAGCGCCGTGGGCGCAGCGTCAGTGCCGTGCTCTTCAACATTGGCGGTCAGAAAGTGTCGGATCCAGCGGTCGGTAATTACCTCAACCGCATCGTTAATGACTGCGCTCCGTCGCCTGTCATCATCCTGGCGGATAAGGAAGAAATCTCACAAGTCCTCAAAGCGCTTGACTATGGCGTCAAAGGCTACATCCCGACATCGGTCAACGTCAATGTTTGCGTGGAAGCGCTACGGCTAGCCATGGCAGGGGGCACCTTCGTGCCCGCAAGCAGCGTCCTGGCGCTGCGCCATGCCAGTGATCCCAACTCGCATCGCTTGCAGCCTCTGGGCGGAATGTTCACTCAACGTCAGGCCGAAGTCGTCAACGCGCTGCGCCGTGGCAAGGCCAACAAAATCATAGCCTATGAACTCAAGCTGCGTGAAAGCACCGTCAAGGTTCACATTCGCAACATCATGAAGAAGCTCAAAGCCTCCAACCGCACGGAGGTTGCCTGTATCATCAATGAGCTCTTCCCGTCGGAAACATCGTTCTCCGACATTCACTAGCCCGGACATCGGGTCATGAATTAGCGCCTGGTCGCGCTTTGTCTTTTCGCATGAGGGAGACTTTCTGTGATTATCTCCGACGTTTCATCAGGAAACGCGCGGCAGCCGCTGGCTGACCTGCTCGAAACAATCAAACGCAGAAGAACCTTGATCATTGCGCCACTTCTTGCCGGAGTTGCGATCGGGGTTATCGGCTATCTGATGGCGCCTTTAAGCTATGTGTCGGAATCGGTTCTGGTCCTCGATATGCGCCGCGTGCAGGCGCTGCCAAACGAAAGCGCTATCACACCCCTGCCTCAGGACAGCCCCGTGCTGCGATCCGAACTCGATATCATCAGCTCGCGCATGATGGCGCGCAAGGTGATCGATATTCTGCAAGCCGACAATGTCAATGTCCCCACCGCCTTTCGGTCCGGTACAGTATTGTCGGCACCGCCTGAAAATGCGAAACAAGTGCGGGAGGCGCGCGACGTGGATGCGGCGGCGCGCGAAAGACAACGCATTGATCTGTTGCTGTCGCGCTTGCGGGTCAATAATGATGGCCGTTCCTACACGATCTTCATTTCCTACCGGGCACCCGATCCCGTCTATGCAGCGAGGGTGGCCAATGCCTTTGTCACCGCCTATCTTGATCACCAGATCGATGTGCAGCAATCTGCAGCGCGTCGGGTGAGCGAATGGCTGGGCGAGAAACTGGTCAGCCTGCGCAGTGATCTGGAGGGCGCGGAACGCGCGGCCGAAGACTTCAGGCAAAAATCGCGGCTTGCCGGAGATCCCGGCCAGATCAGTTTCCAGGCGCAAAGGGTTGCGGCCCTCAATACAGAAATCGTTGCCGCAACCGGCGCAGTATCGCTTGCAGAGGCGCGGCTGCGCACCGCCGAGTCGCTGAAGACCAATAATGAAGCGCCGGCACTGACCGAAGTTCTGGCCTCCCCCGCTATCCAGTCCCTTCGCAATGAACAGGCACGTGTCGAACGCCAACTCGATGAACTGCGATCCAATGGAGCGTTGAAAAGTGCTGAAATCCCGGTCCTGACCGCCGAGCGCGATGCCCTCAAGCAGCAAGTCACAGCGCAGGTCGATGAAATCATCAAAAGCCTGAGCAATGAAATCAAGATCGCGCGGCAGCGACGCTCCGGGCTCGAAGATGCCCTGACGGCAGCCGAGGCCGACCTCGCGCAGGCCAACCAGGCACAGGTCCAGGCGGTTCAGCTTGACCGCGAGGCCAATGCAAGCCGCACTGTCTATGAGAGCTATCTGACCCGCTACAAACAACTGATCGAGCAGGACGGGATCGCCGTACCTGAAGCGCAGATGATATCCGCGGCGGAACCCGCCACAGCCAAAGCAAGCCCCAATCTCGCAAACTGGTTGTTGCTGGGTCTGGGGCTCGGGGGCCTCGTGTCGTTGCTGGCAACGGTTTCAAGAGAAGCCTTTGACAAGATAAGGCCCGCGCAGACTGCCTCGTTCATTCTGCCCGGCATTCCGGCGGCCACCTTGCTGCCGCTCACACCTCAACTCACTGTCCCCATGCTGGTCAATCGTGGCCTCGATCCGGCAAGTGCATTTGGGCGGGCGATCAAATCCGTCCATGACAGGTTGCGCTTCTTGTCCCGCGGCCGGGATTCGCTTTCCCTTGCCATCATTTCGCTCGGCGACAGTGAGACAAAGGCACTGCTGATCACCGCGCTCGCTCAGCAATTTGCAGCATCAGGCGTCGCAGTCGCTGTCATCGATGCCACCAATCAACATTCGCGACTGTCGCAAGCCCTCGGCTTGCCCGAGACGGGACAGGGCACGGCATCGACCGGGCGCAAACTATCGGGCGCCACCCTCAATCACGATCATGGGTCGGGGATCGATATTATCACACCGGGCCAACAGGTCGAAGGGGAATGGCTTTCGGAACTGATCGCACAGCTTCGCACCGACCATAAAATCATCCTGGTAGACCTGCCCTCCGTGGCCGATGATAAGCGGTCGGTGCTGCTTTCGCGTGCCGCCGATACCGCGCTTCTGGTCGCGCAGCCCGATCGCAACGACCAGCCGGCGAACCATGCCCTCATTCAAACCATGGCTGCCCTGGGGCGAAAACCGGCACTCGCCGTGGTCAGCCAGTCTACAACCTCCTATCGCAGCTGGCTGGAGAGCATAATCGCTTTTTTGCGTCCCAATGCACGGCAAGCAAGCCAGTTGTTCCGCGCTGCACTCAAGCGCCGTCATCAGACTGCCTCGCAGTCTGGGCATAATCAGCATGAGGCTTAACATGGTCCTTCAAACACCAACTGCACGCATCCGGCATCCATTGGCGGTCTTGCTGTTGTCAAGCTCTGTGGCCTTCGGCCCGACAGTCGGCTCGGCACAATCACGGCTTCAAGCTGAAACCCCGGCCCAGGCTCAACCGGCAGCCTCGCCACAAACGCAGAGCGAACCCTATCAGGTCGGCCCCAATGATATCCTGCAGATAACGGTCTATGGCCAGCCCTCGCTGACCGGGGTCTTTCCGATCGATGTGGATGGCAATATCGGCTATCCGGTGATTGGAACGATCAGTATGAAGGGGCTGACGACAGCGCAGATCAGCGAGAAAATCGGCAATACGCTATCTCAGCACATACCCGGGCTCACCGTCACAGCGTCGATCAGCCAATATGCACCGGTCTTCGTGATGGGCGACGTCAAGGCGCCAGGCAAATATGATTTCCGCCCCGGAATGGTTGCTTTGGAACTGATGGCGCTGGGGGGCGGGGCCGGCAAGGGCGAGGCACCCGCTGTTACGGCCGGAATGCAGATGATCAGCGCACAACAGGAATATGCCGATCTGCAAATGCAGATCACTACAACAAATATCCGCAGGATCCGCCTGAAGGCGGAACTTGACGGCACAGCCTTCGATTATCAATTGCCACAGGCAAACCCGGCCAATGCCCAGGCAGCATCCCTTAGCCAGCACATGCTGGATGGTGAGAAGACATTGTTCAATGTCCGCCGCAGCAATCTGGCTGCAGAGCGCGATGCGCTGAATGCTCAGTCGGCCAGTTACGGGGATGAAATTCAGACCTTGCAGCAAAGCATCAAACTGCACGATGCAGAAATCCAGCTGCTGCAGGAAAATGTGGAGTCAAGCAAGTCGCTGGTTGATCGCGGCCTGGCGGCCAAATCCAATCTCCGCGACATGGAACGCGATCTGTCTGCCACGCGGCGTGACGCGCTTGAACTGGGGTCGTTCCTGGCACGGGCGCGGCAAAACCAGCTCGCCGTGCAGCAGCGGATTGCCAATCTCGAAGAGGCGCGCAGGAGTGAAGCCGCAACCAGCCTACAGGAACTTGATCTCAATATCGCCCGCATGGAACTGCGCAGCAATGCACAGCTGCAAACCATGGCCGAAATCGCCAAGTCCTCCGGCAATATTTCCTCGTCTGACATGCGCCAGAAACTCCTGTTCACCATCAGCAGGAACATCAATGGCGCCTTCGAGGAAATCAAGGCCGATGAACGCACAAGGATCAGGCCCGGCGACATCCTGCGCATTGAACTTGATCTGAGCAAACTGACCGGCTCTCCTGCGTAAAGCGCGAGGGAGAAGCCTCACAAAAAGGGTGCCTGCTTCACGCGGGCACCCTTTTATTGGTATCAACGCTCAGTGATTGCAGCCCTGAGAGCATCGGTCTTGCGGTGAGTTCGCGGCTAGTCACCGACCCGGTAACCCGCGCCGGAAGCGCTCAGCTGCCGGTTCAGGCTGCCGCATAACGGGCCTGTTCCAGCAACCAGTTCCGGTAGACCTCCCTGATCCCATCGCTAAGATCAATGCGCGGCCTCCATCCCAGAGCACGCATATGTGTGGTGTCGAGGAGCTTGCGTGGGGTCCCATCCGGCTTGCTGAGATCATGTTCCAGTCGGCCTTCAAACCCAACCACCTTGGCAATGATCCGCGCCAGTTCTCCGATCGAGACTTCGTCTCCGGTGCCAATATTGACCGGTTCAAGTCTGTCGCTAAATCGCAGCAGATGGATCAGCGCATCGGCCAGATCATCCACATGGAGAAATTCACGCAACGGCGTGCCACTGCCCCACAATGTGACCTGATCCTTGCCGGCAAGCTTTGCTTCGTGAATGCGTCGCATCAGTGCAGGCAGAACATGCGACGTCAGCGGATCGAAATTGTCGTTTGGCCCGTAGAGATTGGTTGGCATTGCCGTCATGAAGTGATGGCCAAATTGTCGTGCGCAGGCCTCAGCATATTTGAGAGCCGCAATCTTGGCAATCGCATAGGCTTCATTGGTCGGCTCCAAAGGCCCCGTCAACAAAGCCTTCTCTGTCATGGGCTGCGGTGCTTCGCGCGGATAAATGCAGCTTGAACCCAACCACAACAACCGCTCTACTCCACAAAGATGGGCTGCGCGAATGATGTTGATGCCTATCGCGAGATTGTCATAAAGAAACTCGGCGGGATATTGCGAATTTGCAAGAATGCCACCGACCCTGGCTGCAGCCACGATGATGATATCGGGCCTATGCTGCTCGATGAACGCTTCGGTCGGCGCCTGGCGTGTAAGATCCAACGCCGCATGGCCAATCGTTAAAACCGTACAATCCTCTGACTTCAGACGTCTGAGAATGGCAGATCCCACCATTCCCGTATGCCCGGCAACAAATATCTTCTTGTTAGCGATCGAGTAAAGCGGGGCGGGAAGGGGTTCAGCCATAAAAGTCATTGCGCCCGACCTCCCGCATGATATTGCGCATATCCCAATCCACCATTTCCGTGACAAGATTCTCAAAGCCTGTCGTGTGTTGCCAGCCGAGCCGATCCCTTGCCTTGGAGGCATCGCCGAGCAGGAAATCGACCTCGTTTGGCCGGAAATAGCGCGGATCGATCTCAATGAGACATTGACCCGACTTGCGGTCCAATCCAATCTCATCAATCCCGTCGCCTTGCCATTCGATTTGCTTGTCGACGGCTCTGAATGCCTGTTCGACAAATTCGCGCACCGTGTGTGTTTCACCGGTGGCCAGCACATAATCATCCGGGATATCTTGTTGTAGAATGCGCCACATGCCCTCGACATAATCGCGTGCATGTCCCCAGTCACGACGCGCATTCAGATTGCCCAGACGCAATTTGTCCTGAAGTCCTCTTTCGATCGCAGCGACCGCACGGGTGATCTTGCGTGTCACGAATGTCTCTCCGCGCAGCGGGCTCTCATGATTGAATAAAATGCCATTGGAGGCATGAAATCCATAGGCCTGACGGTAATTGACCGTCGTCCAGTAAGCGTAAAGTTTCGCGGTCGCATAGGGACTGCGTGGTGCAAAGGCCGTTTGTTCGCTCTGCGCCTGCGGGGAGCTGTTCCCGAACAGTTCCGAAGTGGATGCCTGATAAAAGCGGCAGCCTTGGCCAAGGCCGAGAATGCGCATGGATTCCAGAAGTCTCAGTGTCCCCAGTGCATCGGCATTCGCGGTATATTCGGGGGTCTCAAAACTCACCTGAACATGGCTCTGTGCGCCCAGATTATAGATTTCATCGGGCCGAACCTCCTGGATGACACGACAGAGATTGGTCGCATCCGTCAGGTCGCCGAAATGCAGTTTGAACCGGATATCCTCTTCATGCGGGTCCTGATAAAGATGATCGATGCGCGCGGTATTGAACGATGAGGATCGTCGCTTGAGACCGTGCACCCGGTAGCCCTTGGCGAGCAGAAGCTCACTGAGATAGGCACCGTCCTGCCCTGTCACGCCGATGATCAGTGCTGTCTTTTCCTGCAAGGTCTTCCCTCCGACCAGAGTTTGATCAGGGCATGATAGCGATTTGACGGGGCATAGATACGGCTTCAAAACGGTGAAAACCACCCCGGCCATGTCTGTTTGGATGAGGCCGTGTGGCTGCGCGTTAGCCCTTGTTTCAACCAAAGTGGTAGCCATCCCATCCGCAGTTCGCCCCCCCTATGCCAATGGGCTTCTTGCAATCAGCGACAGCCTGCAGCCATCCTTGGCAAAACCGGCTCAAGCCATAGAAAGCCAAAGACATGCGCGTGGTGCTTGCAAACCGATACTTCTATCCCGATCAGTCAGCGACAAGCCGGATGGTGACAAGCCTTGCCCATCAATTGGTGGCGGAGGGAATTGAGACCATTGTGCTTGCAAGCCGCAGCTATCATGAGAAGGGCAAATCAAGACTGCCCGCGCGCGAAACAATATCAGGGATCAATGTGCACCGTCTCTCGACTTCCGGCTTTGGCCGCAACACGCTTTTGGGGCGGGCGATCGACTACGCCACCTTTCATCTGGCCGCAGCCAACTGGTTCGCCACCCATGCCAGGAAAGATGATATTTGTGTCGTGTGTACCGATCCGCCGCTTCTCTCTGTTTCGACCATTCTGCCGATCCGCCTGCGGCGTGCCCATCTTGTGAACTGGGTCATGGATCTGTTTCCGGAAACAGCGATCGAGCTGGGATTGATCAAGGACAAGACCCTGCCGGGACAATTGAGCCTCTTCTTGCGAAACTGGTCGATGCGACAATCGGCCTTGACGATCTGCCCGATTGACAGAATGGCCCGCTTCTTGTCAGCACAAGGAATATCTGCCGACAATCTGGCTGTGGTCCATCACTGGGCCGACAAAAACGAGATCCTGCCCGTCGATCCGCAAGACAATCCCCTGCGGCACGCCTGGGGGCTCGGGGACAAGTTCGTTATTGGCTATTCCGGAAACTTTGGCCGCGCGCATGATTTCCAAACCGTGCTCGATGCGGCGGAACAGCTTAAAGCCAGTCCCGAAATTGTGTTCCTGATGATCGGCGAAGGGCAGCAGCGTCGCTATGTCGAGGAGGAGGCCAGGCGGCGTGGATTAAGCAATATTGTCATGAAGCCGTTTCAACCCGTCGACCAATTGTCCGAAAGTCTCGGCGCGGCCGATGTCCATCTGGTTTCGCTCAAACCTGAACTCGAACATTGCATCGTTCCCAGTAAATTCTACGGCGTGCTCGCTGCAGCGCGCCCAACCATTTTCATCGGTGATCCAGATGGCGAGATTGCCACTGTCATACGCGATTTCCATTGCGGTGTTTCGCTGTGCCCAGGCGAAGTTGAGATGTTGGTCAGTGCGATCCTGCTGCTTCGAAATTCGCAGTTCAATCGCAAGTTGATGGGCAACAATGCGCGCTATCTCATGGAAACCGCCTATTCGCGTGAGTTTGGAGCCGCAGTCTGGCAGTCGGCCGTGGGCCGATTGCTGCGAAAAGAACCATTGCCCGCCATGCCGATCCTGGATCGCCAATTGCAAGCGGAGAAACTGCAATGAGTGGCTCTTTCATCGTCAGCCAGCTCGGTGCGCGCATGCACTACGCTGTCCCGCAAATATTCGCGCAACATCAAAAACTGGCGCATTTCTATACCGATATCTGCGCTGAACAAGGATGGCCTCGGCTGCTTGACCAACTCCCTGCGGCCGTTCTGCCCGGTGCAGTGCGGCGTCTTGTGGGACGCAGGCCGCATGGTATACCGAAGGAAAAAATGACCACGTTTCCCAGCTTTGGCTTCCACTCCGCCTTGCGCAGACTGGCTCATCAAACAGGGCCGCAATCCACAGCCAATGCGATCTGGGCGGGAGAAAAGTTCGGTAGACTTGTGGCCTCGCGTGGCTTTCACGGGGCAAGCGGCGTTTATGCGTTCAGTGGCGAAGCCCTTGAACTGCTCACTGCGGCAAAGAACCAGGGCCTGTGGACTGCGGTTGAACAGATGATCGCGCCGCGCACGGTCGTCGACCAGCTTGTCTGTGAAGAGGACATTCTCCACCCGGATTGGCAATCGGTCATGCTGGATGATGAAAATGCGGCGGCATTTGCGGCGCGCGAACAAGCGGAATGGGCACTTGCCGATGCGGTGATCTGTCCATCGCAATTTGTGGCCCAACATGTCATCGCAGCAGGCTGCAGCCTTGAGAAAGTGGTTGTCGTTCCCTATGGCGTCGATGATCGATTTCACATTGATACACGCGCCGCCCATGTCGGTCCGTTGCGGGTTCTGACAGTCGGCGCAGTCGGGCTGAGAAAAGGATCGCCCTATGTGGGCGCGGTTGCACGCGCACTAGCCAAGCAGGTCGAGTTCCGCATGGTTGGTCCGATCGATGTGGAAATGCCCGCGCGCCAACAGCTTGCGAAGGCCGTCGATCTCATCGGAGCAGTTCCGCGCAGTGAAATGCGCGCGCATTTTGAATGGGCGGATCTCTTCTTCCTTCCCTCACTATGCGAGGGGTCCGCAACAGCCTGTTATGAGGCGCTGGCGGCTGGATTGCCGGTGATTTGCACCCCCAATACCGGCAGTGTCGTGCGGCATGGAATTGATGGCTATATCGTGCCGATCCGTGACGTGGCCGAAACCGCAGATCTGTTGGAACAACTTTCCAGCAATCCGACGCTGCTCGCCCGGATGCGCGAAAATGCTCGCGCCCGCGCCCGCGAATTCACCGTCGCTCGCTATGGCGAACGACTGGTGGAGGCACTCACGAAGCATCAGACCGGACGAAGGCTATGAAAATCATCCATATCATCGGTTCGTTCGATCCGGCAAAAGGCGGGCCGCAGGCCGTGGTGGTGCGTCTCGCCGCAGCCCAGGCAGCATTGGGCCATGACGTCACCATCCTAAGCTACAGTGATGACGCAATCAGCGCGCGCGCTTTGAAAGCAACCGCTGCGATCCCCGGCTTTGAGTGCGTGAAAACCTTCATGCTGCCGATGCCTGACCGATACGAAGTGCTTACCGGCAGTCGCGCTGCAAAAGCCTTGTCCCCGATGATTGCTTCTGCCGATTTCGTGCATATGCATGGGGTCTGGGAAACAATTCTTCTGAGAGCTTCCCGCCTATGTCGGAAATATCATGTGTCCTACTGCATCTGCTGCTGTGGCATGCTTGATGTTTGGAGCATGCAACAGAAGCGATGGAAAAAGAGGATCGCTTTCCATCTGGCCTTTCGACGAATGCTGAACGGCGCTGCCTTTATACAGGCACTGAACCAGGACGAAGTCGATCTGATGCGACCCTTGCGCCTGTCACCACCCGTGGTGATCATCGCCAATGGCATATTTCTTGAGGAAGTCGAGACGTCGCAAGGCAAGCCCGCGGCTCTTCCGGACCGGCCCTATATTCTGTTTTTGTCACGGTTACATTACAAAAAGGGTCTCGATATCCTGGCCGATGCCTTCTGTCAGATTGCAGACCGCTATCCGCATATCGACCTGGTGGTGGCCGGTCCGGACGGCGGCGCGCAGACCGCATTCCTCACTGCGATCGGCAAAGCCGGATTGCAGGCGCGCGTCCACCTCACCGGCGCTCTGTACGGGCCGGCAAAGATAGCGGCCCTGAGAAATGCCCTCTGCTTCTGCCTGCCCAGTCGCCAGGAAGGATTCAGCGTCGCCATTACCGAAGCATTGGCCTGCAGTGTTCCAGTCGTCATAACCGATGCGTGTCACTTTCCTGAGGTCGCTGTGGCTGGTGCGGGTATTGTCTGCGCGCTGAGCGCGCAGGCGGTAGCGATCGGCCTGACAACTGTGCTGGACGATTCCGAGCGAGCCGCCCATATGGGGCAGGCTGGCCTTGAACTTGTGCGTGACAATTACACCTGGCCACGGATCGCCACCCAGACAATCAATGCCTATCAACGCTTTGAGACGGGAAAAAACGGTTATCCGCGTTCTCAGCACAGCCAGGGAACCTATATCGCTGCCAAGCAGCCGACGCCGTGATCGGAAATCTCTGCTTCCTCGACAGGTCATGACCAAGAGCCCGTCATGCCGCCAAGCTTGCCCGCATTCTGAACACCTGCTCCGACGTCGAGGCAAGGAGAAGCATTCACCATACAAAAACCCCGACCAGTGGCCGGGGTTTCAGACGATTGACACCATCAAGATCATCGGTTCCTCATCTCCAGTGAAGTGATGTAGAACACCGCCCCGACAACCAGAAGTGTTGCACATAGCATAGTTGCGTTCATCCAATCCATTTCGATCCACCTTTCTGCCACAGCAAGTAACAAAGTTAACAATTGGTAAATCAACGCATGACTACAGCTTTGGTTCACAATAAAATGCTTTTGTTGCTCTCCCGCATGCCTCCGCATTGATCTGCCAGCTTCGCTCAAGCAGGCGCGTCTGATCATTGTTTGATCAAAATCTATTTTCGGTCACGCTCTGTCCATGCCGTGACGGCGATGACGATCAACCAGGATGCGGAAATAGCAGTAATGAACCAGCTCATGTTTTGTCCTCTGACCGCTAAACACGCAGAGGGGCGAAAAGTTCAAGCTTGATGAAAAGAAAAGCCCGGCTGTCTGCCGGGCGCGGGCAATGCCCAGAGTAGAACCGTTACTGCTGCACGCTTCGTCTGTCCGTGCAGCTGATCAGGCAAATGGTGACGCTCTTTCTTGGAGTGGATTTGCGCGCGCAGCAACTAACTCACTGCACCGTATTTCTGTTGGCTGCAATAGCTCCATCGCTACTCGACTGCAGGCCGGTCTTCTTCTCGATCATACGGCAGGCCAGTTCGGCTAATTGATTGCGATCACGCAATCCGCTCTTGTGCAGCCTGATGATGGTCTCGGCCAACCTCGTTTCATCGTAGTCCCGGCCTTTTTCGGCAAGCATGATGGCTGCATGCGAGAAGCAGTGCCGGAGTTCTTCGACTTCTTCTGGAGAGTAGACCTGACTGGTTATACTGAACAATGGCATCTTATACTCCCGACGTCTTACGGAAAGAGTTTTCATAATGGCATTGAGCTGCGAAGTCGTATCTTGCGACAGGCTTCGACGAAGATCAAGTCTAAACAGACCAGCCCCGCCTGCAGGGAGCGACCCAGCACCTCTACTGACCGGTTTTGCGCGATTTCAGGCTCATATCGCCCATCACATGCGGTGGATTGGCGGAGGAAATCGCCCTGGCCCGGGTGTAAACCGGGCATGCGGGACGTGTTGGTTCTGGACCCGGTGCATCAGTCCGTGGTAAAACCCCTATCAGTGCCTGATCCGGATCATTCAGATGAAATAATCTCGATCCTTCTGCAGTGAAATGAAACAAGCAGCAGTTTTGCAATTTGAATGCGCTGTCTGCCTAATTCAGGGAAGTGCCGGCCGACCCGTTCTCGCTCCTAAGAGCGTATGGACAGGCGCTGTTTCCTGACCTGTCGGATACAAAGCGCCAAGACTGCTGATACCACCGTCATGCGGATACCATCGTCGGACCTCCAATTGTTAAACCGGTTGCTTGCGGCGATGCGATCAAAAAAATGCCCAAATAGCAGTCGGTCAGACTGCAGATCAGGCGATATGACGGGCCTTGAAGACGGCCGCGACACGCCGGGTAGGACGCTTTAAGCCAGCGGAGGACTTTTCCTCTGTGCGTTTCCGGCAATCAAGTGAAGGTTTGTTACTGTTCTCAAGGAGAAGGCAGTATGATCCGATTGGGTAAAAGCTATCAGCACTTCAGCCGCGCGGGCGGATGCGCCTGCGCAAACCCTATGCTGCAGAAAATCTCCACCCGGCTGGATCGGTTGTCGCGAAGACACTTCCTTGCAGGCGCTGCCGCCACTGCCGCTGCTATTCTCACCAAAGATCAAGCTCTGGCACAACCAGAAAGAATTCTCCTCACGCATGTCCGTCTTTTCGACGGGAAGTCTGATAGCCTGCGACCGGGCATCCAGATTCTCATCGAAGGAAACCGGATCGCCTCGGTTGATGCGGCCAATAATCCGCCACCCGAGGGCGCACGGGTTATCGACTGCGGCGATCGTGTGCTCATGCCCGGTCTGATCGACGCTCATTGGCATGCGGTCTATGCCGCCGTGCCGCTGCCGGTTTTGATGGAGGGCGATCCAGGCATGATCTTTGCCGCCTCCACCGCGGAGGCCGAACGCACGCTTCTGCGCGGCTTTACCACGATCCGTGACCTTGGCGGGCCGACATTCTCCTTCAAACGCGCAATTGACAATGGCCTGATCCCTGGCCCCCGGATATTTCCCTCCGGCGCGATGATCACCACAACCGGTGGTCATGGTGATTTGCGCCTGCCCACGGAAATTCCACGCGATGGCGGCCGATTGAGCACCTCGGAATTAATGGGCGCGGCGGCGATCGTCGACGATACCGGAGATCTTAAATTGCGGGTGCGCGAGCAGTTGCTGCAGGGCGCCTCACAAATCAAGATTGTCGCCGGCGGTGGCGTCTCATCGCCGCGCAGTCCCCTTGACATGTCCACCTTCAGTGAAGACGAAATACGTGCGGCCGTCGAGGTCGCAAAAGACTGGAACACCTATGTCACCGTGCACGCCTATGCTTCCAATACGGTGGAAAGATCTTTGCGGGCAGGCGTTTCCTGCGTGGAACACGGCCACCTCATAGATGAGCGGACCGCACGTATGATCGCTGAAAAGGATGTCTGGCTCAGTACCCAGCCTTTCCTCACCACTGCGGATGCTGCACCACAAACCGGGCCCAGTGCAGCGCGGATAGAACAGCTTTTCGCTGGCACCCCGACGCTCTATCAGCTCGCCCGTAAATATGCGATCAAGACAGCGTGGGGATCCGACGTCCTGTTTTCACCCGAGATGACGCCACGCCAAAACTTCATGCTCACCCATCTAAGCCAGTGGTATTCAAATGCGCAGGTGCTTCAGGCGGCGACATCGGTCAATGCCGATCTGCTCGCACTCTCCAATCTGCGCAATCCCTATCCCGGCCGATTAGGGGTCGTCGAACAAGGTGCGTTTGCTGATCTGCTGTTGCTCGGCGAGAATCCGCTCGATGATATCCATGTGCTCGAAAGACCGGCGCAAACCCTGCTGCTGGTTATCAAGGACGGGCAAATCTTCAAGAATACGCTGCCAAGCTAACGTGATTCAAACGATCGCAGCATGGAGGTCAAATGGCCAAGCTGAGCAATGCAGCGCTCAATCTGATCGCGGCCAGCATGCTGATAGCACTGCTCTATTATGGACGAACGGTATTGGCGCCGGTGGCCTTTGCGTTGTTTATCATCATGCTTGTCTGGCCGGTTCAGCGCGCTCTTGCTTCAGCCCTTAACCCTGCACTGACCCTGCTGATCAGTTTCGTCCTGGTGCTTGGCGTTCTGCTGGGCTTTGGATGGCTGATGGCATGGACGGTCGGCCAGGTTGGACGCCGTATCGCCAGTGATGCAACCACCTATCAATTCCTCTACCAGCAGTTCCAAGCCTGGCTCGAGGCGCATGGTATTGCTGCCTCGCTTTTGTGGTCGGACAATTTCAACATCACCACGACATTGCGAATGCTGCAAACAGTCTCACTGCAACTGCGCAATATATTCAGCTTCTGGCTGATCGCTTTGGTCTATGTGCTCTTGGGTCTCGCTGAAATTGACGCGTTTGGCAGCCGGATTAATAGGTTGAACAATCAACAGGCCGTGGTTTCCTTCCTGCGCGCCAGTAAAGCTGCAGCCGCCAAAATTCGCGTCTATATGCTGCTGAGAACGGCAATGAGCGTTGCAACCGGGTTTTTCGTCTGGCTCTTCACCCGTCTGCTTGGCTTGCCTTTTGCCGAGACCTGGGGGTTTGTTGCCTTCATCCTCAACTTTATTCCGTTTCTCGGTCCTTTGATCGCCACACTCCTCATCACAGCCTTCGCCTTTACTCAATGGGGCGACTGGCGATGGGGCGGTTTCATCTTCGTTGGCTTGAACGCCATCCAGTCCATCATCGGCAGTGTGATCGAACCACGTCTGACCGGTCGAACGCTTGCCCTGTCGCCGCTGGCTACTCTGTTCTCGGTATTCGCCTGGGCCGCAATCTGGGGCGTGTTCGGTGCCTTCATCGGGGTTCCCTTGACCATTGTCATTCTCACCTTCTGCGCTCACCATGCTAGTACAGGCCCAATTGCCGAAATCTTTGGCTTCCCGCGCGCAACTGGTGATGAGGAAAAAAGGAACTGACACTGCACAGTTTTGTTTCGCCCCCCGGTGATTGGCATCGGGGACGAAGCTCGACGATCTCTTTCTTCCGCTTGCACGTGCCGGCTCGCTTTCGCGCGGCCTGTGCTTGATTAACCGACTGCCAATGTGAAGGCACAAACTCCGCTGATGCGATCAGCAATCCGTCTGCGCAGTTTCGCTCGCTTTGCGGCGTGGTCGAACCGGCTTCGCCGGGTTGCCCGCATAAACCATCCAGGGCTCGAGATCACGGAAGCTCACCCCCCGGGCACCAAGCACTGCGCCTTCTGCGACATTCACCCCCGGACCGACAAACGCTTCCGCTGCAATCCACGCGCATGGCCCAAGACGGATGGGTGCGGCGGTCAGGGGAAAATCGTGATGGTCAATATTGTGACCGGCCGTACAAAGATGAGCGCCTTGGGAAACGATCGCATAGGGGGAAAATATGATCGGAGCGACGTTGTAACAGATCGCAGCTGGACCGAGCGAAGAATGCGCATCCATGATCAGGTTGCCAGGCCACCATATACGGGCGCTTCCACGCACAATGGCCGTCTTATGAATGCTGGCACCGAAACAACGCAGGATCAGGCCGCGCCAACGCCACAGAAAGGAGGGTGTCCAGGCGGCGAGAAGCAACCATGTCATTTGCCAGATGAGGCGAAAGACCCGGTGTTGCAGGGTAAAGGTTGCCTCCCCCTGCAAAGGGCTGGATGAAACCATTCTTCCGGCTATGACAGCCGAGGGCGAGCGCGTTGCAGGAGACATTCAGTTCAACCCTTCCAGGATTTGCGTTTGAGGCTGATGGCGATGCAACGGTGTCGGCAGGCGGACCGAATTGTTGCGGATCCGGCAAAGTGACAGGACTGGGATCAGAAAGATTGCCATATGGATCCAAACCGGAATGACCCAGTCCGTCTGATGCGAGATTGCATGCATCGCCGGCACGATCGACAGCATATAGACAAGTTGCCCCAGCATCTCGCCGGCCATCGCCGTTTCCCATAGACGACGCATGACCCAGGCGAGAAGCAAGAACTTCAAGGCACCAAAATACCAAAATGATCCGAAGGCGTCGACCAGACCTGTTTCGGTCGTGCCGGTGAGAGGGTTGTAATCACGGCTTGGCTTGGGGGTGTCGAACTGCAGGGCATCTTTCAGCTTCGATCCCACCAATTGCGCGGGCACGAAAGTGAAGACGACACGGTTCCAGTGAAACTTGCCGTAATCAAACTCCAATCGACGATCAATCTCGTCGATGCGCTGAACGGCATTCCGCATTTCAAGACCGCCACGTTCGAGTGTTTCATTGAAGTTTTCGGCGTAATCGATCTCCATAATATCGTTGAGAACAAAACCCGAAGCAGCGCGAGTGATCTGGCGATAGTCGCCCATGCTTGTCATCAGAAAAGTGCCTGCGAGGATGCCCAGCGCCATCAAGACGCGTGGAACAACGAAGCGGCGGTAGAACCACAAGGAGAGCAGGATCATCAGAAGAAGCTGGATCGCCTCCGCCCGTTTGCCAGTCACCAGAATGCGATCAAGATAAAACACCAGATCAAAGCCAATAATCGCGAGCGCGATCCACGAAGGCCGACGGGCAAAGCACAACAGCGCTATCGCCAGTCCATAAGGCATCAGCTGAGCAAAGAACAGGTAGACAACAGGCATGCCCGTCATCTGCATTCCAATGGAAACCTCGCCCGGCAAGCGGCTCAAGAGATAATAGAATGCTGCGCCGAATGCCGACAAGGCCGCTGCAGCCCACACCAGCCGCCTTTCACTGAAGCTCATGCTCAGAAAGGCAATCGGACGCTTGGTCAGACGCCACCCCAAGGCCAGCATGGCAAGGGACAAAATCCCCATGATCATCGTCTTGGCATAGGCGCCCGATGGCAGGAACTGGTCATGGACGAGGGCGGGAACCTGCGGAAGCAGAAAGCCAAACGTCATGACACCAGCAAGGAAAGGAAACTGATACATCCTTTGCGCGGAAAGCAGCAGGCCCCCGGCCATCAAGCTCATCACCAATCCGACAAAGATCCATGTCAAAGCAAGCGTCATCCCTTGCTCCCTTGCAATGCGCAGACGCTCGCTATCTCTGCTGCCCGATCCTTTGTGACAAGATTGGAGGGCAGGATACGACCTGATGCCAGATACCATCCGAGCTTGGCATATTCTTTTGCAATCAGTTCCAGATCGGCCGATGTCGGCGGGAAGCCCATCGGAGTGCTCTCAACCCCTATGGGTGATGAACTGAAATGCATTTGCGGGCAGACGGAACGGAAGCTGGCAATGGCGCGGCGCGAATGATACCAGTTGGTGACAATGACCGCATTTCGCGCCCGTATCCGCCGCATCACAGCTGCCGAATAATAAGCATTCTGCCATGTGCTGCCGGATTGACACTCGACCAGTATAGCCGATGGATTGACACCATCACGTATCATGATCTGCTTGTTAAACAAGCAGTCACCATCCCCGGTAATCAGAATAAGCGGGGAGCGTCCTTGCTTCCAAAGTCGCGCTGCCTGCGCAGCGCGTGGCGGGCCGTCGCCGCCTGGAACGACGATCACGTCCGCCCTGCTTCCGTCATCCGGCAAAGTGAGCACGGTATCGCTGTAAAACAGCGCCGCAAGGCTGATCAGCAAAGCGCAAGGAAGCAGAAGCAAAGCCATCATACCATACGCCGCTCGGCTTGTTGGTTGCTCATGCCGGGACGAACGGCGTCTCCTGAAACCTGCAGTCTGCTTTGCCGCCGTTCCTCCATCTTGACGATGATCATGAACTCATAGGCGGCAAGCAACCGGCAATAAAGATAGCCTGGCTTCCCATCCAGGAAGCCACCACGCAAAAGATACATGTAAACAAAACGCAAGCTAGGTCTGAATGGCATATGATAGGAAAGCGATTTCAGTGCCCGCCTTCTCGGCTCCGGCTTCAGCGAGAAAAAGCCACGCCAATCGATTGTACGTTCCAATTGGTGATTTGAGGAGAGATCCGCTTCCACTGTCGAATAGCGGTTGTGTTTGTCGTACCAGGCTTCAAGACCCTTATTGAAGCTGTAATGGATGAAATGCGCCTTCAATTCACCTTCAGCGCCGCCGCTCGCCCGCGAGTGAACAGAGCGCTCAAACCGAACCCGGTCAGGACGAACAAGACGGGTGATCCAGGTCGGATAAAGACTGGCATGCTTGATCCAGCGACCCATGAACATGTTCTTGTAGCGCGCCTTGAAAAATACTTCCGGCCGCGTCGGATCCGACGTGATCGCCAGCATCTCTGTTTTCAGATCATCAGGCGTGATTTCATCTGCATCCGGCGTATAGACCCACGCATGCTTGAACTCTATCTCGGTGAGACCATACATGCGCTGGCGGTCTTCGCTATCATAAGTGCGCTGATAAACCCGCGCGCCCCGCGCACGGGCGATTTCAACAGTGCGATCGTCGCTGAATGAATCCAGCACCACAATATCATCGCACCAGTCAAGGCTGTCCAGGCAAGCGCCCAGATTGACTTCTTCATTGCGTGTCATGATCAGAACGGAAAGCGTCATGAAGTTGCCCCTGGCATGGTAATGTTGGTTTTGGCTGCCGGAACTGCGTCCGCGGCCATTCCACTTGCTGGCAGCATCGGATGCAGACCCTTTCGCGTGCGGAAGACAAGAACACTGTGCGCGCTGAGCGGCAGCACCATCGCCAGCAGCATCGCCCATGCCGACGCCTCCAGCGCGACCGCCGCTGCGGCGATGGCACCCGAAACGAGGCTCAGGCCCCCGATCGCCAAAGCTGTTTGTCCGGGCGATAGACCCAGGTCGAGCAGCAGATGGTGCAAATGTTGCCGGTCAGGCGAGAACGGGCTTTTGCGTGCCCAGAGGCGGCGAATGATCAGACTCAACGTATCGATGACGGGCACGATTACCACCCAGAGAAGGATCGGGAAGGCCGATGCGCCGTGTCGGTTTGCAAGCAGAAGAATAGTGCCCGCAAGGGCTGCGCCAAGCACAGTGCTGCCGCCGTCTCCGAGAAACAGACTGGCTTTGCGCCGCCAGGGGTGGCGCATGTTGAAAATCAAAAAGCCGACACAGGCCGATGACAGGATCAGTGACTGAATGCCCAGACGGTCCTCGGCAAGTCCGAAGCTGATCACCGCGAGCCAGAAAAATGCTGCAGCACTGGCAAATCCCGCCAGTCCATCAATACCATCACTCATGTTGACGGCGTTAACCAGACCGATGATGAAGGTGAGAGCGATGAAGACGAACATTGGACCAGTGAGGACGTCACCAAGCACTTCGCCAGGCGCAGTCACCAGGCTTTCGCTCGCGCTCTGACCAAGACCCAGATGAATCTGTTTTATGCCTGTGAGACCAATGATCAGAAAGGCCGCCAGCAATTGCAGTGCAAGCCGTGGCGCGACCGGCAGATCAAAGCGATCGTCGACCACGCCGGTCATCAGGATCAGAAACAGGCCAGGCAGCAGCGCGATTGCATTGGCGGGGCCTGTCATCATTGGAGCGAGCGGGGCTGCGATCAGGAAGGCAAGGAAAATAGCAATCCCACCACACAGCGGAACGTTGCCGTCATGCCTCTTGCGCGCATTGGGAATGTCAACGAGATACCATTCCCGTGCCAATCCGCGAAAGCCGAGGCAAAAGACGACCGTCATGCCAAATGCCAAGAGCGTGGTCCAGAAAAGACTTGTCATTTCTTCTCCCATGCGCGTTTAAGCGAAATCTTCCTTTGTTCTAGCTGGTCGAGCCCGCCTCTACGACTTGGCTTAAGAGCGTGTGCCTTACGCCTTTCAGATAAGGGCTTAACCCAAGGTCCAGATTTTCCCGCAATCGCAAGTCTTTATCCTGCTGCGCCAGGATGGGAGCGCATCGAACGCGCCCCGAATGTCCGGGGGGAAAGAAAATCGTGCGCAATCCAACACCAACACTGTCCGGCACCCATGCAGGAGCAAGATCATGAGCGGCGCACGCAGAGGTTTCCTCATGGCGGTGCTTGAGCAATATGCCGGTCTGATTTTCAACTTTGTGACCGTCATCGCAGTCTCGCGCTTTCTCGGGCCGGCAGAGACCGGCGCCGGTGTGGTCGGCTTGAGCATTGCTGCGATCGTGTTTTCCCTGCGTGAATTTGCCAGCCCGGAATTTCTGATCCGTCTCGAGACAATAGAAGACCGCGATATTCGGACCTCGATGACGTTCCTGATGCTGGTGACCCTCCTTTTATCGAGCGGGTTGTACCTGGCGCGCGATTATTTCGCGCTTACCTATCACGATGCTTCCTTGCTGCTCTTTCTCGACATCACCATCTTAGCGGCAATTGTCGAAAGCCTGTCTTTGCCGGTCGTCGCCTTGTTGAGGCGTGAAATGGCTTTCGGAATGCTGGCACGTATCCGTACCGCCGGGTCCGGCTTTGGCGCCCTAATCACCATCGCCATGGCCTGGCTCGGATTTGGGCACATGTGCTTTGCCTTCGGATTGCTGGCCAGCGCGCTGACGACCACAGGTCTGGCATTGACAATCTATCCGCTCCGACGCCTGCTCAAACCATCACTGCACAGCATAAATACCGCCATGCGCTTTGGGATCTATCTCGGCGGAAATGCCGGATTGAACAAGATTTGCGAGACGTTTCCTCAACTGATGCTCGGCCGCTTCATGCCGATCGCATCGGTCGGGATTTACAATCGCGCCAATACAGTGAGCGGTCTGCCGGATCGTATTTTCCTGTCGGCGGTCTTCACCGTCGCCTTCCCGATGCTCTCCGCACATGCACGCGCCGGTGGCGATATCAGCCGCGCCTATATTCGCGCGCTTTCCTATATTTCCGTGGTCTACTGGCCGGCGCAGATTCTCCTCGCTCTCTTGGCCTATCCTGCGGTTGAGATCATTCTCGGACCAGGCTGGTCAGAGGCTGCTCTGATCGTGGCTATCACAAGTCTGGCAAGCCTCTTCTGGTTTCCAGTCATTCTCACCTATCCGCTTCTGATGGCGCTGGGTGCCAATCGGGAAGCCTTCATCTCCAACCTCATCGCTCGGTCCGTTGCCACCGCCATTCTTTGCCTGGCTGCATTCCATGGCTTGCTGGCCGTCGCACTCAGTCAGTTCATCAGTCTGCCATTCCAGATGATTATAGCCATTGTCTATGTGCGAAAGCATGTTGCCTTCTCCTACCGGGTGCTGGTAATCGCGCTCCTGCGCAGCGCATCTGTCACCCTGTTTGCCCTTGCAGGCCCCTTCGCAATGGTTGCGGCAAATGGGTTCGGTGTTGAGATGGCTTTCACAAAGGCGCTGCTCATCGGACTTCTCGCAGTCGCGGGATGGCTCGTGGCATTGCTGGTTACCCGCCATCCATTCAGCGATGAACTGCGGGCGGTGTTTCGCCCGGTTGTCATACATCTCAAAGCGCGATTTGGACGCGTGGCACCCGCATGGTCCAAGCTCTCAGAACCCGCAGAATGAGGCCGGACATGGCGAGAACATCAGATCACCTGCCAACCGTCGACATTGTGATACCCAACTATAATTATGGACACTATCTGCTTGAATGCGCCAATAGCGTCCTGTCACAAACGGGCGTGGTGGTCAGACTGTTGATCATCGACAATGCCTCCACCGACAACAGCGCAGCCCTGGCCCGCACATTGGCTGCCAATGACCTGCGGGTTGAACTGCTGCTGAGATCCGAAAATCTCGGGCCACATGCCTCGTTCAACCAGGCGATCGATTGGGCCCGTTCGGAGTTTTTTCTCATTTTATGCGCTGATGACCTTTTGTCGTCGGGCGCCTTGGCGCGCAGTGCCCAATTGCTTCGACACTGTCCGGATGTCCATCTTGCATTCGGTGTCGCACAATCCATTGCAGCGCATGAGAGGCGACCGCAAATGCCTGCCTTTGTCCATCGAGGTGATTGGGACATCGTTGAAGGAAGACGATTCATCGAATGCGCATGCCGATACGCTTTCAATCCGGTGGCCGGGCCCACCGCTCTGGTGCGCACCGACATACAAAAGCGGGTCGGCTATTATCGAGCAGAGCTTACCCATACCGATGACCTCGAAATGTGGCTGCGGTTCGCTTTATGGGGCAACGTTGCCTCAACGCGCAATGTGCAGGCCTATGCACGTGTCCATAACGCCAATCAATCGGCAAAAGTCGCGGGTATCATGAACTGGAACAGCGAATTCGAAGCCGCATTTCGCTCGTTCTTTGAACAGGAAGGGCGCGAGATGGCCGGGGCATCGCGTCACTTCGAGGCTGCCCGCACCTGCCTCACAAAACGCGCCTATTGGTCCGCCTTCGCCAGTTTCATGCGTGGAGAAAAAGATGCAGCAAGATTGATGGCCTTTGCTCTGAAGCGACGCCCGTTGCTGGCACTGCTGCCGCCGGTTGACTATCTGCTGGAGCGGCGCCACCGATACCACTCAGACCGTGGCTAAGGTTTCATAGCATCAGGCTCCGTAAAACCTCTTCCTGTTCGCGCAGGCGACCACGATAGATGTTCACCCCACGCTCCACGATCGTCGCCAGTTCCGCCCGACGCGCAAATATCTGATCAATCTGCCCAAGCAGATGTTCGGGATTGAAGGTCTCAATGTGATGACAATAGGCACCCAATCCCGTGTCGTTGAGCAAAGCATCGTTTTTTCTCGCATAACCGATCGATATTGCGGGCCTTGTCATCGCCAGAGCACAGACGATGTTATGATAACGGCTCGCGACCACAATATCCGTCAGAGCTATCTGCTGCATGAGTTCCTGGAGCGATGCGGGCGGTTCGAAGGTCACATTGCCTTTATCGCGATGGCGAAGGCGGGATTGCAGATCTTTCACCGCCGCCAGATCGCCCTGATCACCGATCAGGAGACGCACTTGCCTTCCCTGATCAAGCAAACCATCCACCAGGATACCCATTTTGTTCAGATAGGTCTGATAGATCGCCGCACCGTCCTGCGCGTTCTTGCGCCAGCCCCGGTAATTCATCACGCCGAGCCCGATCCGTTGATCAGCGCTGTTTGTAAGCACATCATCGGCGACGGGCAGCGCGAATGCGATATCTGCACTCACGCCATCGCGGCGCCCGCTGACACCCAGCGAGCGCATGAAATCATAGGACACCTGGTCCCGATAGGAACGATGGGCGGCAAGCAGAGCGGCCTTGCGGATGAACACGCGACTGAGCGGATGCGTGACCGGACCTGCCCCAATGGAAACAAACGCAAAGCGCGCGCCTGCAAGCCGGGCGGCAATCGACCAACGCAAAATCGCAAATGGCCAGCCAAAGGGGTTCTCGTTGAAGTCGTCGAGGATGCCCGTCCCCGGAACGATAATCAGATCGAGCCCCTGGGCCAGCGTCAAGGCACCAATGAAGCCAGTCAGCCTGCGGGGGACGTTGAAAAGCAACCTGTTGAGCAAGCGCAGATAGATATGCGCGGAAGCGGCTTGTCCCACAGGGACCGCCCGGATCTGAAATTTCGGGGTGATGATCTCGGGGTCGGAGCAAATGCAGACCAGTTGCGCATTGGGTGAAATCCGGTTCAAAACATGCAGCATCGCTTCCAGCGAGCCATCATTGCCGGTATTGCCAGAACCGAACTGACCAAAAAGACCTATTTTCATAGACGTGTCTCCAACACCGTCTGAGAAACTAAGCTGCGAATGGAAATTGTGAAAACTGGCAGAAGGGTGAAGACCCACCTCTTATGTAGGAGGGGCTATACCCCTGATAGCCAGAATGCGTGCTGGCGCAATTTCGCTACACTGCATTGCGGTATATCAAACGCCCCCCGATATACTGGAGTAAGGCTTCGAGGGATCCGTCCCTCGAAGTCCTGGTTCCATCTCAACCACCGGGGCATCGGGTTGCGCTCATGAAATGTGCTTACTTTGTCCGTCCGCATATTGGCGGAACCTACTCAGTATTTACGCGATTGTGTTCGTCTCTCAAGGACAATGGGGTTGAACTGCGCTGGCTGGCTGCGGGTGCTGCGGGGGAAACGATCTCCTTGCCGCCCCAAGGGCAGGGCCTTCATGACACGCTGCGCAAAGGCGATGCCATCGATCAGATGGGTGTGTTGGACGAACAAACCCGTGCCCGGCGAATGATCGGATTCCTGCGCGAGAATGATTTCAAGGCAGTGTTCGTCAATGTGCTTTCAAGCCGGTTTGAAACCAATCTCGTCCGCTATCTGCCTGAGGATATCCTGCGCATCATGATTGTTCATAACATCACGCCGGGGACCTATGCTGCGGCACGCGAGATCCGCGATCATGTCCATGCAACTGTCGGTGTTTCCCAGCGCTGTCGCGATGATCTGGTCAAGAGTTACGGCTTTGATCCTCAGAGAATGCTGGTTATCCCCCATGGTTTGAACTGTGCCGCAAATCCCCGGCCTGCCGTGCGGCAGGTGGCGGAGCAGGCTCCTCTGCGTCTGCTTTATCTGGGCCGGATCGAAGATAATTCCAAAGGTGTGTTCTGGCTGCCGCAGATCCTGCGCGAGCTTCGCTCTCCCTGCCAACTGACGGTGGCTGGAGACGGGCCGGACCTTGCCGAATTGCGCAGCCGCCTCTCGGAATTCGGCGACAGGGTCACCTTTACCAGTTGGATCGCTCCCGCGGATATTCCCTGGCTCGTCAGTCAGCACGACCTGATGATCATGCCCTCCAGGTTTGAAGGGTTCGGCCTCACATTGATTGAGGCAATGAGCCAGGGTTGTCCGGCGGTTGTTTCGAAGATTGCAGGCGTCACCGACCAGATTGTCACCCATGGCGAGGACGGGTTGCTGTTTGCAGTGGGTGACGTCAAGCAGGCGGCGCGCCATATCGACCTGGTTGCTCAGGATCCCTGTTTGCGGACCAAAATGTCTGAAGCTGCCATTGTCAAGGTGGCAATTGCCTTCGACAATCAACGCGTCGGCAAGTCCTATGCGGCATTGTTGGAAAACCTTGTCGCAAGCCCGCCCGACATCGCTCCCGCCTTGCCGATGGCGCAATGGACAATGCCAAGGGCGCTTCATTCCAGTCTGCGCAGCCGTTTGCCAAAACCGGTCAAGAACTGGTTGCGCGAGATGAAAGAACGCTTGAACGCGGCCTTTACACCGGTCTGATGGCATAACCAGCGAAGGACAAGGACATGAACCTTTTCACCTCCCGGTTTCACAATTCTCAATTGCTGAGAAGCAAAGCGCATGCGCTCATTCCCGGTGGTTGTCACACCTATGCGAAAGGAGACGATCAATATCCCGTGCTTTCGCCCGGGTTTATACAACGCGGCTCGGGTTCGCATGTCTTTGATGTCGATGGCAACCAATATATCGAATATGGCATGGGCAATCGTGCGGTGGGTCTTGGCCACGCTTATCCTCCCGTGCTGCAGGCTGTTCGCGATGCGTTGCAGGATGGCTGCAACTTCACCCGCCCAAGCGCGATCGAGATCGAATGCGCCGAGAGTTTCCTGGAATTGATCGATGGCGCCGAAATGGTCAAATTCTGCAAGGATGGATCGGACGCGACCTCTGCAGCCGTTCGGTTGGCACGCGCCTATACAGGACGTGACATGATCGCCTGTTGCTCCGACCATCCATTCTTCTCGACCGATGACTGGTTCATTGGCACAACCAGGATGAATGCTGGGATCCCTGCTGCAGTCTCCGCCTTAACCACGGCATTCCGCTATAATGACCTTGCCTCGGTGGAAGCCCTTTTTGAAAATTATCCGGGAAGAATTGCCGCCCTCATTCTCGAACCAGCGCGGATGGATGAGCCGCAGGCAGATTTTCTGCATCAGGCAAGACGGATCGCTCATGAAAACGGTGCCCTGTTTATTCTTGACGAGATGATCACCGGGTTTCGCTTTCACATGCGCGGCGCACAGCGGCTTTATGATATCGAGCCAGATCTTTCCTGCTTTGGCAAGGCATTGGGCAATGGCTTTGCAATTTCCGCCCTGGCTGGCAAGGCAGACTATATGCAATTGGGTGGGCTTACACAGACCGACTATGCCCGCGTCTTCCTGCTTTCCACCACCCATGGGGCGGAAACCCATGCAATGGCAGCGGCGATCGCAACCATGAAGGTCTACCGCGATGAGCCGGTTATTGAACGCCTCTACCAGCAGGGCCAACAGCTCGCTCAAGGTGTCGAGAGCACGATTGCCAATCATGGTCTGGGACAGCATGTGCGTTTGATGGGCCGTCCATGCTGCCTTGCCTATGCAACATTGGATGGTGACGGAGAAGCATCACAGGCGTTCCGCAGCCTTTTCTTGCAGGAAACGATCCGACGCGGTATTCTTATGCCTTCTCTGGTCGTCAGCTATACCCATAGCGATACCGATATCGCCCGGACCGTTGAAGCCATCGACGGTGCGCTTGGCATCTATGCAAGAGCCCTCAATGACGGTGTCGAGACCTATCTCACCGGCCGCCCCTCGCAACTGGTCTATCGTCGGTTCAACAGCGCGCCGGCCAATCCGCTCACCCGATGAGGATCGCGCGTTGCGGCCTGATGATTATTTCATTGCTGGTTCTGACTGCAGCAAAGCTGCCGTCCATCTTTCCCGTTGCTGTAAGCGGTGATCAACGGCTGTTGGAAAATGCTGATGGCCGGCCGTTTCTGCTCTTGGGGGACGCCGCATGGTCACTGATTGCGGAACTGGGTCGCCAAGACACAAAAACCTATCTCGATGACCGCGCCAAGCGTGGCTTCAATGCCATCCTGGTCAATCTTGTCGAACACCAGTTTTCAAGCCACCCCCCGGCCAATGCCTTTGGCGACCAGCCTTTTCCGCAGCGGCCGTTTGCAGCACTGGGAAAGAACTATTTTGATCATGCGGCATGGGTCATTGATCAGGCATCAAGACGAGGCATGCTCGTGTTTCTCGTCCCCGCCTATCTTGGCGTGAATGGCGGTGAACAAGGCTGGTATAGCGAGGCTGCGGCGGCAGGTCCCGCACAAATGAGAGCCTATGGCGAAGCGGTCGCACGGCGGTTCGCACGATACCCCAATATTGTCTGGGTGCTCGGCGGTGATTTTGATGCGCCTGACAAGCCGCTTGTTTCGCAACTGGCCGAAGGGATTGCGGCCGCTTCACCCCGCGCGCTTCAGACCGTCCATGCGAGCCGCGATACGCCCGCTTTCGATCTGTGGGGCGGGGAGCGCTGGTTCTCGATGGATACGGTCTATACCTATGGCGACGTTCACAAGACGATATTACAGCAAAGCAGCCGCAGCAGGCTGCCGGTAATATTGCTGGAGGGCGCCTATGAATATGAGCGGGACACAACGGCACGGATGACCCGGCGCAATGCCTATGGCGCCATGTTGGGCGGCGCAGCCGGTCAGTTTTTTGGTAACAATCCCGTCTGGCATTTTTCCGGGCCGGGCGTGTTCGCGTCCGATCAGGACTGGCAAGAGGCACTCGACAGTCCTGGTGCACAATCCATGGCGGTGTTGAAGACCATCTTCGAGAGAATTGACTGGTTTCGATTGCAGCCCGATCGTGACGGGTCGATCACCGATGTCGAGGGGAGCTACGCCGCCGCCTGGCCCGATCACCGGCTCATCGCGATTTACGGTGATGCGGGTCAGTTTCAGGTCAAGGCGGACGTTGTCAACGGATCAGCCTCCGCCTTATGGGTGGATCCAGCCTCCGGTCAAGCGATCACTGCGAACACCCCGCAATTGCGGCAAGGCTTGCAAATCTATCAGACCCCACCCGATCGCAACAATGTCCCCAACAGCGACTGGCTGCTGCTGATTGGTAGCGCGCCAGAGATCGGGCTCCTCCAAAAGCGGTAGAGCTTACGACCTTTCGTGTCTTTTTTAACCGCTTGTCCGAAGCCAGCAATCCTTCGGTCAACTCGTTCTCGCTGCGCATGCGCGCTAGCGTGCTGTCATCATCAAGTTGAGGAGTTTGCCATGAAGGTACTTGTTACGGGGCATCAAGGCTACATCGGGTCCGTCATGGTCCCGATGCTGATCAGCGCAGGCCATGAGGTTTCTGGATATGATTCCGGGCTGTATCGACACTGCCTGTTTGAAGAAGGAGGCTCGGTGATCGATGTGCCGACAATCCGCAAGGATGTGCGCGATGTCACCGCTCATGATCTTCAAGGCTTTGATGCTGTCATTCATCTTGCCGCTTTGTCGAATGATCCGCTGGGCAATCTCAATGAGGATCTCACCTATGCAATCAATCATCACGCAAGCGTTGCCATGGCGAAGGCGGCCAAATCTGCTGGCGTCAGACGATTTCTCTTTGCTTCCTCCTGCAGCAATTACGGCATCAGTGATGCGGCGTTAATCGACGAGACGGGAGAGCTTAATCCGGTCACCGCTTATGGCCGTTCCAAGGTCAGGGCCGAGCGCGATATCAGTGCGCTCGCAGACGAAAGCTTCTGTCCTGTTTACATGAGACCGGCAACCGCCTATGGCGTGTCGCCCTTTTTGCGCTTCGATATCGTGTTAAACAATCTGGTCGCCTGGGCGGTCACGAAAGGATTGATCTATCTTAAGTCCGATGGCACGCCATGGCGGCCGATCGTCCATATTCGAGACATTGCCCGGGCCTTCATAGCGGCTATGGAAGCCGAGCGGGACACCGTGTTTAACCAGGCATTCAATCTCGGTTCGACCGACCATAATTATCGTATTCGTGACATTGCAGCCATCGTCGCAGACACTGTTCCGGACTGCCGCATCGATTATGCCGAGGATGCCGGCCCCGATACGCGTTCGTATCGCGTCAGTTTCGAAAAACTTGCCCGCCTGCTGCCACAGGCACGACCGCAATGGGATGCAGCGGCGGGCGCACAGGAACTGCTTGCCGCCTATTGTCGTTCATCGCTGACGCTTGAAGAATTTGAAGGCCCGCGTTTCCAGCGTATTGCCCATATCAAAAAGCTGCTTGCGCACGGCGAGCTCGATGGCAATTTGCGCCGCACGGTTGAAGATGTCGCTCTGTTCAGGGCAAGCGCGTGATGGACAGTGGATATGGTCGAAGGGTTGGGTCCGACCGGCCGCAAGACAGCGCAATCGGTCATGAGATTCATGCGCTCGCCGCACGGCTCTTTCCGATCTGCCGCAGTCTGAGCGGAGAGGGCGTGCGGCAGACACTGGCGATAATCGGCGAGCAATTGCCGCTCGATATTCACAGAATGAAGAGTGGAGACCAGCTTTTTGATTGGCAGGTACCCAGGGAATGGTTGATCCGTGACGCGTTCATCGCCGATGATACGGGCCGGCGGATTGTCGATTTCAACCACAACAATCTCCATGTCGTTAACTTCAGTGTACCGATACGGACCCGAATGAGTCTGACGGAGTTGCGCGACCATATCCATACATTGCCGGAGCAACCCGACTGCATCCCTTACCGAACCTGCTATCACAATGCTGACTGGGGCTTCTGTATGGCCCATAACGCATTGCTTCAAATGCAGGATGACCACTATCAGGTGGTGATCGACGCCGAACATCGCGAGGGCTGGCTCGATTATGGAGAGTTCATCCACAAAGGCTCCAGCAAGGATGTGTTCGTGATTTCGACTCATCTCTGCCATCCGTCGCTCGCCAATGACAATTGCTCGGGCATGGCGTTGCTCAGCTTCTTGGGCGCGGCATTAAAGCGGCGTCAAACCCGCTTGACCTATCGTCTGTTGTTTGGTCCTGCAACCTTCGGAGCGCTTGCCTGGCTCAGACAGAACGAAGCGCAGCTGCCGCTGGTTAAACATGGGCTCGTGCTATCCTGTGTGGGGGATGGTGGCGGACCAAACTATAAGCGAAGTCGGCGTGGCAATGCCGAAATTGATCAGATCATGGCCTATCTGTTGCCGCGCGCGGATCTTCCCGACGCCAAGCTCCATGACTTCTGGCCCTACGGTTACGACGAACGGCAATTTTGCTCACCCGGCTTCAATCTGCCAGTCGGGTCATTCCAGCGCAGCCTCTACGGCAGTTTTCCCGAGTATCACACGTCCAGCGACAATCTCGATTTCATAAAAGCGGACTATCTGCAACAATCCTATCATCTCGTCATGCAGGCCATTGATCTGGCTGAACGCAACTGGACACCCGTCAATACCGCGCCCAAAGGTGAACCGCAACTCGGACGCAGAGGGCTATTTGATCATAGGGATGACATGCAAGCGCCAGTGAACTATGCGATGGCTCTTCTGTGGGTGCTAAACCTGTCAGACGGCACCCAAACAGTTCTCGATATGGCCGCGCGCTCTCAAATCGATTTTGATACACTCCATTATGCCGCACAAAGACTTTGCGCGGTCGGCCTCCTCGATCCCGCCTGACTCAAAGATGCGGCCAGCTCCTGTCCTTCTCTGACATGATGCTCGGCTTGTCCGGCCAGGGAATCCCCAAAGCAGGATCATCGTAGCGAATACCCGTTGCAAAATCGGGTGCATAGGGCCGGGATATCATATAGCGCAGCAACACATCATCGGTGAGCGTTTGAAAGCCGTGCGCACAGCCCTCGGGAATGTAGAGCTCCACACCGTTGCCCGCTGACAACTCAAGCCCCGTCCAATGGCGGTAGGTGGGTGATTCAGGTCTCAAATCAACCAGCACGTCCCAGATGATACCCTGCAGACAGGTGACAAGCTTGGTTTCTGAATGCGGTTCATTCTGATAGTGCAATCCACGCAATGTGCCTTTTTCTCGCGAGAACGAGAGACTATGCTGCGGGAAACTGGTTTGCATGCCGCGTTCCTTGAATTCCGCTTCGCAATAGACACGTGCAAACCAGCCGCGTTCATCCTCGATCCGTTCCGGTTCGATGGACCAGGCGCCCTGAATGTTCAGCGGTAGAAAACGCATCTTTTTTGCCTCACAAGCCTCACGCGGCCATTCTGACAGCTTTCCCACAGCGCGATAGGGTTGTTTTGGGCTCACAGGCCTGCACCATAGCCGATCATCCCCTATCCAGAAGAGGTAGCGCAACCTGCGCCTTTTGATCGATGCGAAGGTTCAAGGGAGCGTCTCCCATAGCCCGACAGCGGATAGGACCGGCCGATGGGATAGAGGATGCGCTCCTCTTTGCAGTCTCGGAAATATTGGGCCCAATCAGTAGCTTTGCTTATCCGAACAAGATCGGCACTAGGACCCAGAATTCAACGGGACCGGGCAGGGCGAGGTATATTTATGACCATCCAGACGCCGGGCATATCGCGGAGTACAAGCATGGCCCAACAACAAGTCGGTTGCCGCTTGTGCGGAACGCTTCTCAGGCACAGTTTTGTTGACCTGGGAATGTCCCCCCCATGCGAGAGCTTCATCACGGCCGAACAATGTGATCAAATGGAGCCCTATTATCCGCTCTATGCACTGGTCTGTGACCATTGTTATCTGGTGCAGCTGAAGGAATATTTCAGCCCTGCCGATATTTTTACCGAATATGCCTATTTTTCATCCTTTGCCACAAGCTGGGTCACTCATGCCAGAACCTATTGTGAGGAAATCACCGAAAAGCTCGATCTCAATGGGGATAGTTTCGTCGTCGAGATTGCCAGCAATGATGGCTATCTTCTGCAACACTTCATCCCGAAGGCCATCCCGATCCTCGGCATTGAACCTGCGGCAAATGTCGCGGAAGCGGCACGGGCAAAAGGAGTTCCCACATTGGTCGAATTCTTTGGCACGCGCCTTGCCGCGCAGATGAGTGCCGATGGAAAAAAAGCTGACCTGATCATCGGCAACAATGTTCTCGCCCAGGTTCCCGACCTCAATGACTTTGTGCGCGGGATGCAATTGCTGCTCAAGCCGGAAGGGGTCATCACCCTTGAGTTTCCGCATCTCGCCAATCTGATTGAACACAATCAGTTCGATACGATCTATCACGAACACTTCTCCTATTTCTCCTTGCTGACCATCCGCTATATGGCACACCGACACCACCTCAAGGTGATCGATGTGGAGGAGCTGCCTACCCATGGTGGTTCCCTTCGGGTCTATCTCGCCCACAATTCCAGCAAGCGAAAGGCCGGCCCCCGCGTTGCGGCTTTGCTCAAAAAAGAACAGGCCTTTGGTCTCAACGACATTGCGACCTATGAACAATTTTCGGAGAAAACTCGTCGGACCAAACGCGACCTGCTGTCATTTCTGATCGCAGCAAAAAATGCGGGCAAGCGCATCTGCGGCTATGGAGCGCCGGGCAAGGGTAATACCCTGCTCAATTATTGCGGTATCGGGACCGACTTTCTCGATTTCACGGTCGATCGCAATCCTTACAAGCACGGACGCTTTACGCCCGGAATGCATATTCCGATCTTTGACCCCTCGGTCATCGACAGTTTCAAACCCGATTATATTCTGATCCTGCCTTGGAACTTCAAGGAGGAAATCATCCGGCAGATGCAGCATGTAGTGGAATGGGGTGGCAAGTTCATCATACCGATTCCGCACGTGACCTTGATTGATCCTGCCTTGCTCACAGAGGAGCGCTAAGTCATGAAAGTGGTTCTTTTCTGCGGTGGTCTTGGTACCAGAATACGCGAATATTCCGAAAATGTGCCCAAGCCGATGATCCCACTGGGACATCAACCCATCCTCCATCACGTCATGGAATATTATTCTGACTATGGACATAATGATTTCGTCCTCTGTCTGGGCTACAAGGCCAATGTTGTCAAAGATTTCTTTCTCAACATCCGCCCCCAGACCTTCGCCGATTGCGTCGTCTCCGACGGCGGTCGCAATGTGCGCTTGCTCGAAGATGTCGACCGCGACTGGAGCGTCACGCTGCTCGATACGGGGATATGGCGCAATATTGGTGAACGATTGTGGAGTGCACGTGCCCATGTCCAGGGCGAGGATATGTTTCTTGCCAATTATAGTGATGGCTTGAGCGATGTCGATCTCGACGACATGAAACAGCGGTTCGAAAAAAGTGGGAAGCTTGCTTGCTTCCTGGCGGTTCGCCCGCCGCTCACCTATCACCTTGCCGATATTGCTGAAGATGGCGCGGTCCATGCGTTCCGGACCTCCAATACCTCGGATATCTGGATCAATGGCGGCTATTTCCTGTTTCGCAAGGAAATATTCGACTATATGCGCGAGGGCGAGGAACTGGTACTCGAACCGTTCACACGCCTGATCGCCGACAATCAGCTGATGGCCTACAAGTATGAGGGCTTCTGGCGGTCGATGGACACATTGCGTGACTGGCAGACACTGGAGGACATGGTCGAAAAGGGCGATATGCCCTGGAAAAAGCATCGGACACAGATGCAGGCCGCAAATATCGCGATTGCGTTATGATCGATCTCTTGCGTCTTTCGGAGCGAAAAATACCGCTGAAGCTTCTCTGTTTGGGCGCACATTCAGACGATATTGAAATCGGCTGTGGCGGCACTGTCCTGAGCCTGATTGCAACCGGAGTGCCGCTGGATATTGAATGGTGTGTTTTGTCGGGTAATGAAGTTAGACAGGCAGAAGCACTGGCTGCTGCGCGTGGCTTTACCAGTGGAGCACATCGCTGTTTTATTCAGCAGGCTCATTTTGAGGACAGCTATTTCCCAGCTCACGCCCGGCAGATCAAAGCCTGGCTGATGGCCCTGCGCGACCGCTTCACACCGGACCTCATCTTCACGCATGGCGGCGCGGACGCCCATCAGGATCATCGGACCGTTCAGGAACTGACCTGGAACGTGTTTCGCGATCAGCTTGTGCTGGAATATGAAATTCCCAAGTGGGATGGAGACCTCGGACAACCCAACAGCTATGTCGCGCTGAGCGCAGATATCCTCGATAAGAAAATCAAACTGCTCATGCAGCATTTCAGCTCTCAGCGTTCCAAGGACTGGTTTGACCCTGAGACATTTCGCGCGATTGCCCGTCTTCGCGGCATGGAATGCCGCGCCCCCGATCGCTTCGCGGAGGGCTTTCATACGCGCAAACTGCGACTTCTCTAACGCATCATGGCTGCAATTCTCAGCTTCCGATATTCGCAGCGGTACAATCAGTGATGTATCGGGTCGGACTTTGTGCGCCTGAAGATCAGTTCACCAATCGGGATGGCGGAGGTGGCTGCGGGTGAGGGGGCATTGCAGACATGCAAGCTTCGCGGCGTTTGCAAAAGCTTGAAATCATGGATGAGGCTACCGGTGCTGGAAACAGCCTGCGCCCGGATGCCGGCTCGATAGGGAAGCAGATCATCCAGCTCGAGCGATGGACAGTATTTTCTGCATTTTTCAAGATAGCTTGATTTGAACAGACTGTCCCTGATTTCCTCTGCACCAGAAGCAAGATGCTGCCGCATCACCTTCCAGAAGCCCGAAAATCCAATATAGGTGGCAATATCCCGCATGCTGGTGGAAAATTTGCCATAGCCTTCACGGGAAAGTCCCAAGACCGCATTCGGTCCCACCGTCAAACTGCCATCAATCATCGGCGTCAGATGGATTCCGAGAAATGGCATTGCGGGATCAGGCACCGGATAGATCATGCGCTCGACAAGCCTGTTCAGTTGCGGACGCAACGCATAATATTCGCCGCGAAACGGTATGATCTGAAAATCCACACTCAAGCCCGACTGCCGTGCCAGCCGGTCGGCCTGCAGTCCGGCGCAGGCGATCGCATAGCGGCTTTCCAGAATGCCCTGATCGGTATGAATGCGAACACAATCAGCGCGCTCCTCAAGCGATGTGACACGCATGCCCAGCTTGATCGTGCCACCGCCTTGCTCGATCAAAGCGCCCATCGTTGTCGAGATCGCCTGATAATCGACAATACCACTTTGCTCAACAAACAGTGCCTTGAGGCCGCTGATCGAGGGTTCCATTTCCTTCAGCTGATCCCGCTCAACCATTCGACATTGAATGGCATTCGCTGCCGCGTTTTCCTGTAGCGCTTGCAGGCGTTGCAATTCAAGCGGACTGGTCGCCACCACCAGTTTGCCGGGCGTGCGGTAAACAATTCCGTACTGATCACAAAACGCCTTGGTGGCTCGCTCCCCGGCGCGGCAGAGTTCCGCCTTCAGGCTTCCAGGCTGGTAATAAATGCCCGCGTGAATGACGCCGCTATTATGACCGGTCTGATGTCCGGCAAGACGCTCTTCCTTCTCGAGCAGCAGAACACGGGCGTCCGGCTCACCGCGGGATATCGCCCAGGCTGTTGCCAGCCCGACGATCCCGCCTCCCACAATGCAGTAGTCGAACATGATCGCGCTCAATGAGTTATTATTCTAGCTAATAGTAGTTGCATGGGCGATTTTCGGGGTCAATCAGCCTTTGGGAGACAGCGATGCGCCTTTGGTTGATAAGGATCGCCTGGCACAAAACAACAGTGCCACTCCGGTGATCGACGCTGTTTGAATTGGGTCACTTCGAAATGCTGTGCGAGATGGGTCTGTCGGTATCATGAACCGTTCCGCTGCAGAAATTAAGTTGCCGCTCAATACATTCAAATCCGAATGCCGAAGCTGATTTCACAAGGCTGAGGATGTCTTGATCGCCGGGAATGCAATGCGGTGCCGTCCGCCACACAAATTGCGGCTTGCTTTCGTCGTCGGGACCGGTGCAGGAAAGAGATGGCCATTGGCCACACCCGACCATCATCAATATCTGTATCGATCAGGAGGGGCGCGCCTTGGTCGCCAACAAGAACCAGCTTTCGGATCTCGCTGTCTTCCTGATGATCGTTCGCCACCGCAGCTTTCGCAAGGCGGCAGATCAGCTTGATGTCTCGGTCTCCGCGCTCAGTCACCGCATGAAGGCGCTGGAAAGCCATCTTGGAATACGTCTCCTCAACCGCACCAGCCGCAGTGTGGCACCCACCGCGGCTGGTGCGGTGCTGGCTGAAAAAGTCGCTGCAGGACTCGATATCATCAATAGCGGCCTCGAAGAGTTACAGGGGCAGTTCAGCGGCATCGCCGCAAGTGTGCGCATCAATGTGCTCAAGGATGCCGTGCCGCTGTTGCTGCAGTCGGTCCTTCCGGTATTCTGCGAGCGCTACCCTAATATTGAATTGGAAATCGCCGCAGAGGATAACTTTCTGGACGTCACGGCCGAGGGCTTTGATGCCGGGCTGAGATATGCCGGATCCATCCCGGAAGACATGATCGCAGTGCCTGTCAGCACGACGCTCAACTGGGTGGCTGTGGCATCGCCCGGCTATCTTGCCCGTGCCGGCCATCCCGAACACCCGGGTGATCTCATGAATCACGCCTGCATCCGCATCAGAACCGGGCGCGGGCAGATTTACCATTGGGAGTTTGATCGTGGCGACGCCCATCTCAAGATCGATGTACCTGGCTCACTGATATCCGGATCCACCGATATTTCCATCGCAGCAGCGCTGTCAGGTGCCGGCATTGCCTATTGCCTTGAAAAACTCGCCGAACCCTATGTGGCGGCAGGGCGATTGAAGATCCTGATGCCGGAATGGGCCTCTCCCGGACCACCGCTGAGCTTTTATTATTCAAGTCGTCGCCAATTGCCCTACGGATTGCAGATGCTGATCAAGACCATACGGGAACTGCAACCGCTTCATCGTTGAGAGTAAGTAAACGATCCATTGAATTTGCGGTGATTGATTCAACCATTTGAGGCGGGTATTGCTTGAAGGTGACAGGGCAGTCAGCCCGCAGGAATGAAACGGAGAGCACATGTATATCCCTGATGCGCAGCGCTACGAAGCTGTCGACTATCGCGCAACCGGACGCTGGGGTTTGAAACTGCCACCGATCTCGCTGGGTCTATGGCAGAATTTCGGTGGCGCAGATGTGTTTGAAACCGGCCGCGCGATTATCCGGCGGGCATTTGATCGCGGCGTCACTCATTTCGATCTCGCCAATAATTACGGTCCCCCCTTTGGTTCGGCCGAAGAGAATTTCGGGACGGTGCTCAAGAAAGATTTTCGCGACCATCGTGATGAGCTGGTGATTTCGACAAAAGCCGGCTGGGATATGTGGTCCGGTCCCTATGGTCGCGGCGGCTCGCGCAAGCACGTGCTGGCATCGCTTGATCAGAGCCTTGCGCGCATGGGGTTGGATTACGTCGATATTTTCTACTCGCACCGTCCCACCAATGATGTCCCGCTCGAGGAAACCGTGAGTGCTCTGGTGCAGATGGTTCGCCAGGGCAAGACACTTTATATCGGTGTTTCCTCCTACAATCCTCAGCGCACCCGCGAAATCGAAGCATTGTTACGCGCAGAAGGCGTGCCGCTGCTGATCCATCAGCCGTCCTACTCGATGCTCAACCGCTGGGTGGAAGGTGAACTCCTCGCAACACTCGATGATTTGGGAACCGGTTGCATTGCGTTCTCGCCGTTGGCACAGGGTCTCCTGACATCAAAATATCTTGGCGGTGTCCCCACCGATGCACGCGTATCAAAGGGCGGGTCGTTTAACGAACGACTGCTGAGCGAAGACAATCTTGCGCGGGTGCGAGAACTCAACAAGATCGCGCAAAGCAGAGGCCAATCTCTGGCACAGATGGCGATTGCCTGGGTGCTACGGGATCGGCGTGTAACCTCCGCTCTCATCGGAGCGCGCACGGTCGCGCAGCTTGATGACTCGCTCGATGCGCTCAACCACCTGGCATTCTCTGACGAAGAACTCAAGGAGATCGACCGTCATGCCGGTGAAGGAAGCATCGACCTGTGGCGTGATGTGATGCAGCAGAACTAAGAAAAAAGCCCTCTCGTTGTTGGCATTCAAGAGGGCTTGTTTCACTCAGGATCCGGAGCGCAGTTTCTCGCCGCTGCGAAAATCGTGGTAGATATCCTCGCGTGTTTGCGGGACGGCTGAGATGCCGCGTTTCCGCTTGGAAGCCAGGGTCTGATTAATCTGAACGGTACCCCGTTCAAAAGCCAGGGCGCAACCCGCCAGATACAACACCCATAGGCGCGCCTTCGCATAGCCGACTTCAGCGACCGCCTGTTCGAAATTGGCGCTGAGCCGCTCACACCATAGTCGACAGGTGCGGCCATAATGTTCACGCAGATTTTCCGCATCGTGAACTTCGAAGCCGTGCCCTTCCAAATTCTCGATCGTCATGCCCAGATGATCCAGTTCCCCACCTGGGAAAATATATTTCACCAATGCGAGATGCTCGGCACTCTTGCGATTGAAGGCTTTCTTATTCCGCTTCATGCGACGGGTGATGGCGTGGTGCATATAAAGACCACCCGGCCGCAATAATCTGTTCACGGCCGTAAAATAGGTGTCGTAGTTTTCAATGCCAACATGCTCGAACATGCCCACCGACGAAATCTTGTCGAACTGATCATTAAGTTCAGCATAGGACTTGACGTGGATGGTGATCCTGTCTTCAAGACCTGCGGCCCGAATGCGCTCGCGCGCCAATGCGGTCTGCGCTTCCGACAGAGAGACACCCGTTCCCACAACGCCGTAGTTCTGCGCGGCATAGATAAGCAAAGCGCCCCAGCCGCAACCAATATCAAGCAGACGATCGCCGGGCTGAAGTCGCAGCTTGCGGCAGATGAGCTCGAGCTTGTCCTGTTGCGCCTGGTCAAGGTCATTGGCCCAATCGGTGAAGTAGCCACATGTGTAGACCATGCGTGCGTCAAGAAACAGCTGGTAGAAGGCATTGGAGACGTCATAGTGATGGGTGATCGCCTCCTTATTGGAGCCACTGACAAAAGGCGCTTTGCCATCCACTGCTGACCGCGCGGCCGATTTCCCTGCAAAGACAAGCGCTGGCAGATCCTTCAGGAGTTGCCATTTCGGCAATTCCTTGATGCGCTGCTTGAGTTTTCCGTCAATCTTCGCATTGGCCAGATCAAAAATAGTTCCATTCCTGACATCCACACGGCCCGAAACCCAGATGTCGATCAAGGAATCGTAATTTGGCTTGAGGAGAAGTTGTCGAACGATCGTCGGATCGTTGATAACCAAGGCTGCCCCATCGAAATTGCCGATGCGAGTTCCGTCCCACAATTCAATATTGAACTGCGGACGGATGGTTTCGATTACGGTTCTGATGATCCGCACCGACCGCGATTGAGCAACCATTCAACGCCTCTTTCATCTTTTAAGCCAAAGGCTGTAAAATTATACCGATCCACAATGCTTAGAAGATTTTTTCACAACTTCAACGCGTTGATGGATTCTTTCGATGAATAAGCGCCGCCGCGCCGTCATAACCGGCTCAATTTTTCGCGAGGCTGCACACCCATATTATTTCGACACGGCTGATCTGCATTCATCCTCCTGCGAAATCGATCGTGCTTAGAGAAGTGCGCGCCCGGCTTCCGCGACAATCGTTTTGGTCAGCAGCGACAGTCGATCTGCAGCGAGCCGGTTGATCTGCCAGAACAACGGCGTATCCAGCGTCTCAGCGGGCAGAAGCTCCACCAACCGTCCCGAGGCCAGATGATCCTCGACCAAGTGAATTGGGTTCATACCCCAGCCCATTCCCATCAGGCAAGCATCGACAAAGCCATGGCTGGAGGGGAGCCAGTGGAGCGGCCCCTGCACGTCTTGCCCCAATTGCTGTTTGACCCAGCTCGACTGCAGACGGTCCTTCTGATTGAAAGTCAACGAAGGGGCTGCGGCGAGCGCTTTGGCCGTCACGCCTGACGGAAAATGGCGCGCCACAAATTCCGGACTGGCTGTCGCATGGTATCGCAGTTTACCAAGGGAAAGGCGCTTGCAACCGGCTATCGGCTTCTCTGCACTTGTGACGGCGGCGATAACCTGGCCGCGCGCGAGCCAATCTGCGGTAAATTCCTGATCATCCGTCGAAATCTTCAAAAGATAATCTGATGCCTGGGTGAATGCGGCAGCCGCCTTGAGAAACCAGGTCGCCAGACTATCGGCATTGGCGGCAATGTGGAGCGTGACCTGCTGGCAGGCGTCGATGTCACGGGCAAGTGAAGGCAAGTTCTTGAAAAGCTCGGTTTCAAGAATGCCGACATTTTCCATGTGTCTGCAGAGCCATTCGCCCTTTTCTGTTGCAACACAAGGGGTCGCTCTTATCACAAGCGTCGTTCCGACACGTTCTTCAAGTTGCCTGATGCGCTGCGAGACAGCAGACGGCGTCACATTCAACAGCTGAGCTGCGCGTTCGAAGCTGCCGCATTGAACGATGGTCTGCAAAACACGCAGTGCGGCATAGTCTATCATAAATTAGCGTTCCTTAACTCAGGTAAGTATATTTAATTAGGCTAATGAGATCCTTGCGTCTATGGCATTCTCGATTTGTTTTCGAAAGAGATGCACAGATGGATCCAGCAATTTACATCACCGGCCTGTCAGTTGGGCTCAGTCTGATTATCGCCATTGGAGCTCAGAATGCCTTTGTGCTGCGTCAAGGCATTCGCCGGCAACATGTCTTCGCTGTCAGTCTTACCTGCGCGCTTTCCGATGCCGTACTGATTGTCATCGGTGTCACCAGCTTCCAGAAAGTGGTGACGCTCCTGCCCTGGGTTGATCCGGTCATGCGCTACGGTGGTGCGGCCTTTCTGATCTGGTATGGGCTCAAGAGCTTTTACGCAGCACTCCGTTCATCAGGCGCGTTGGAAGTCGAACAGGCAACAGCAACCAGTTTCACCAGAACCATAGCCATGTGCCTGGCGCTGACCTGGCTCAATCCTCACGTCTATCTCGATACTGTCGTCTTGCTCGGAACAATCTCGACACGGTTCCCGGGGCACCAGTTCGAATTCGCGGCCGGCGCTGTCACCGGCTCATTTCTTTTCTTTTTCATGCTGGGCTATGGCGCCGCCTGGCTGCGTCCGATCTTCGCTCGCCCGCAGGCCTGGCGCATTCTTGAGGCGATCATCGGCTGCGTGATGTGGGCCATTGCCTTCAAGCTGCTGCGCGGTCTTTGATAAGCAGTGACAAATTCGCCATACGGCTTTGCCTGCTGGAGGGGGCATGGGGTCGACCCTTAGCGGCGGGGGCATCCGCTGCGACTGTTTCCCATCGCAGCAAGCATGCGGGTGAATGCGGTCGAGGGTTGCATCGGCCCTGTTGCGCCAGAGGGCAGCTCGCCCGTGTCATTTTCTGGTCAAAGTCGGGCTACGCGCGGAAACCTGTTGGTCCGGTGCGGTACGGGGCGGATGCTTTACGATGCAAAGCCGAAAAACGACATGATCAAGCGCTCGGGATTGACTGTGCCAGAACGACCGACAGTTTCGCAGCCAGCGCGATGTCGTTGATCGGCTTGCGCACCACCTCAATATGGCGAAAGCGCTCAGGAATGGAGGAATGATCGCTATAGCCGGTCATGAAAATGAACGGTATCCCCAACGTCGTGAGCTGTTCTGCGATTGCTTCGGAAGTGATCGCCCCAAGATTGAAATCAAGAATTGCCACCTTTGGCTGGAACGTCAGGAGCATTTGCAGCGCCTCCTCTGGATCACCGGCAAGCCGGACATCCTCTGCGCCCATCGAGCGCAATGTGTCTTCGACATCCATGGCAATAAGGCTTTGGTCTTCGACAACCAGAATGGATGCATGGTCAAGCGGCAACAACGTCGGCGCATGCGCCCCATGCGAAACGGCCTGCTCGATATCTGTAGAACCAACATAGGCGGCGGGGATCAAGAAGGTCGCGAACAACCCAGCGGATCGGTGTTCAATGTGGACTTTCCCGCGCAGGTCGTATTCGAGCGAGCTCCTGATAAGTCTTGTGCCAAATCCCGTGCGTGTGGGTTGCACGACAATGGGTCCACCGGTTTCCACCCAGCTGATTGCGCAGTCCCCGGACGACAAGAGTTGCCAATCAATGCGCAATTGGCCAAGCGGCGTGGAAAGCGCGCCATATTTAGCAGCATTGGTCATCATCTCGTGTATGACAAGAGAAAGAACACTGTAGGCGCGTTGATCGAGACCGAGGCGCGGGCCGGATAGGATCACCCTGTCTGGCGCCGCATCATCACGATAAAGATCGGCTTCGGTCTCCATCAAAACCCCGATCAGGCCGCTTTTGGAACCATCAAGAGATTGATCATGCGCGGAGGCTAGTGCGCGAAGCCGCCCCTCCAAAGTCTGCGCATAATCGTCAACACTCCTTGCGCCCATTCCCGTCTGCCGGGCGATGGATTTGACGAGCGACAGGATATTCTTTACCCGATGATTGAGCTCAGCATTGAGAATACGGCGACGCTGATCGGTGCGAATGCGTTCCTTTTCTGAAATCTCACTCTGCCGAAGGATGACATCGCGCAAATAGGTGGCGATGGCCCGTGCTACCGACAGATCGATCTCGGTCCATGGCGTGGATTGCCCGCGCACATCTTCGCGCCAGGTCTCAAAACTGCCGCGCGGTGTGAGGCGCTCTCCAAACGGTGTTAACACGACGGTCTTGGCCGGCTCACCCGCCCATTCAATCTGATGCGCCTCTTCGTTGCGGAAAAGAACAAGATACTCGCCAAAGGTCACGGATAAAGGAATGGCGATCATTCCAGCAACATTTGCAACAGGGTGGTCAAGATGGCGCCCGAGATGCGCAGTTGACCAGACATCGCCGGGCGCTTGCTGTTTGGCAATCTCTAACAGCGCGCGGGTGGTTTGCTCGTCCAGTGCATCTCCGGTCTGAAACCAGTGATCATTCATCCACAGCGCTGCGCCATGGCTGGAAACAAGTCTCGCGAATTCGGGTAATTGCGCAATCAGATCGTCGCGCATCGAATTGTTTGTGCTCAGTCGCGACACAAGTTCATCAAGCTTGGTGCGCACCTCCGCCGCAGCGCGAAGCGTCGCTCTGCGCTCACATGCGGCGATATGCAAGGAAAAATATTGCCCGAACAGCTCGGCGCCAATGCGCAACGGCAGCGGGGTGACTTTGGGCGTATCATGATGACAGGCGATCAGACCCCAGAGCGCCCCATCAACAATGATCGAGATCGAAAGAGAGGCTGCAACACCCATATTGTTGAGATACTGGCAATGAATTGGCGAAACGCTGCGCAATTGCGCGAAGGACATGTCGACCGGATCCTCGCCCACCTCGAGCGCTGGTGTGAGCTCCACAGGACGCGAGGCCGTATCCGAGATCATTCTTATCGTGTTGCTGATATAAAGTTTCCGCGCTTGAACTGGAATGTCGCTTGCCGGAAAATGCTGTCCAAGGAAGCTGCCCAGTGCAGATGATTTCGCTTCAGCAATGACCCGCCCGGCGCCATTGTGCAAGAAACGATAGACCATCACCCGGTCATATCCGAGCATCGCCCGGACAAGTTTTGCCGCAATCGAAGCGGCCCGTTCGACGCTGTCCTCACGGCCCAGGCGATGGATGACGGAGCGCGTGAGGTCGAGCGCTTGCCTTGCTGTCTGTCCGCGATCCGGGCAGCGCTCGAACTCGACAAAAGTCTTGCCCTGATGCGTGTGAACAATGGCATCGAATAGACCGGCAACCCGCGGGAACCGGAAGCCGATTATGATCGAAGACAGACCTGGTTCGCGCGCCTTAGCGGCTGCATTGCGAAAATCATGGGCATTTTTTTCCCCGACAATCAAAGAAATGTCCGTGCCAGGGATCAAATCACCCTGATAACCCGTTAGGGAAGGGACGTTGGATGACGCACACATCAAACGCTGACTGACGGGATCAATCACCAGCATTGCACCATGTGACTGAATTGAGCCCGGAATATGAATAGGTTCTCGATCGCAATTGGTTAGATTGACAGGCTCGGATATGGACATTTCAGACGGCACACTTTCTCACAGAGACAATCAAGAGCAATGTGTATTGGCGGGGAAGAGCGTGGGAATGGCGGTTTACAGCCGCAGCAATTTTGTCGGTAAGCCTGCTTCTACTCGTCTTGCACTATTCCAGGGATCAGCAAATTCAGATTATCCAATCAGTTATCCATGTTATGTCTAAAAGTAACATAGACGGAAGCGATCGTCTGTCCACTAATGGACGCTCTGCATGAAATAGGGATGGATTTCAATGAATGTTCAGGCGCTGCAAGATTTTTCCGACAATCTTCTTTTGATGATGTTGAGCGAAAGCGATCGTCAAAAACTGGCTCCCCACACCATGATATTCGAACTCGATGCCTTAACCATCCTGCATAAGGCAGGCGATGATGTGGTCCATACCTGGTTTCCCTGCGGTCCAGCAATGGCCAGTTTCCAGCGCTGGGTCGATGATGACAATCCAGCGGTCGAAATCGCGCTGATTGGCCGGGAAGGGGCGGTCGGGGGCATCGTTTCCAATGGCAGCCTACCGGCCTATGCCACCGCTTTGGTGCGTAATCCGGGCCGCTTCTATCGCATCAAGACCGCAGCGCTTGAGCAGGTGAAGACGGAATCCATTGCGCTGCGACACTGGTTTGCCCGCTATTCCGACTGTCTGATGGCTCAGGTGTTCCAAACAGCGGCTTGCAATGCGACCCATACGATCACCCAGCGCACCGCCAAATGGCTGCTGGCAGCCGCCGCAAGGACTAATTCTGATCATTTCGAGCTGACCCATGATCAACTCTCGGAAATGCTCGGTGTTGGCAGGACGTTTGTCACCCGCACCATCGGTCATCTGCGCGCAGAAGGCATTATTTCAACCGGTCGCGGCGTCGTCACAATTCAAGACGAGGCGGCATTGCGAAAGAAATCCTGTAATTGTACCGCGGCGATCGAAGAGCATTACGACGCGGTCATGCACGGGATTTATTGAGAATTCAAACAGCATCAGATTTCAAGGAGTAGGTTTTCCGAATGGACCAACAGATGACGAATGCGTTTACCGCTGTCCCCACGGGACTTGGACAATTATGGGCCCTGGCAATCCAATATGGTCTCTCATTACTGGGCGCCATTATCCTGTTGGTTGGTGGCTGGCTGATCGCACGTTTTCTCAGTGGCTGGGCCTATCGGGGACTGTCGAATGTGCGTGGCATCGATGAGACGCTGGCGCGTTTTTTCTCACGCGTTCTCCATTATGCGCTGCTGTTGCTGGTGCTGGTCATGGTACTTGGTCAGTTCGGCGTTCAGACGGCTTCCATCATCGCGGCGCTGGGTGCTGCAGGTCTGGCGATAGGACTGGCATTGCAAGGCACACTGCAGAATATCGCCGCCGGGATCATGTTGCTGGTGCTACGGCCATTCCGGGTCGGCGAATATATCGAGACTGCCTCGGTAAAAGGCACGATTTCTGAAGTCGGCCTGTTTGCGACCGAACTTAAAACCGAAGACGGACTGTATCTGATGGCGCCCAATTCGACGCTGTGGAACACGCCAATCACCAATTTCAGCCGCGAAGCACAGCGTCGCCAGTTGTTGTCCATTGCGGTCGCTGCAGATAGCGATATTCAATCCGTAAAACAAACCGTTGCTCAGATCATAAAATCCGATCAGCGCGTTAGTACCAGTCCCGCTCCGCGCGTCATGTCCGACGATCTCACCGCCGACAAAATTGCCTTGCGCATCGAATATTGGGCAAGCTCGCGGGATTTTTATCAGACCAGGAATGATATCATCGATACCCTGAAGGCCGGCCTGAGCGACAACGCTATCACACTGCGCTGACAGCACAACAGGCGTTCTCGCTTCACGCAAAGCGGCCCTGGCATTGCGCTTCGGGGCTGCTTTCGCTCAGACACCGCGCAAATGTGCAGCGTGTCTATCATTTATGATCCGTGTCCCCTTTCGCCAGATAATGACGCAATCTGGGAACCATGAAATCGAGAAAGGCCCGGACCCGATGCGGCAGGCGTTCGCCGCCTATGAACACAGCATGAAGATCTTCCGTATCGCCGCTCGTCTCCTCTGTCAGGATTTCAACCAACGCACCGGATTTCAGCTCATGACGGATATGATATTCCCCCAATTGTGCAATTCCCATTCCCAATACCGCCATTCGCCTCACCGTCTCGCCATTATTGGCAAGCAGGCGCTGGTCGGTCACGCTATCCAGCGTCCTGCGACTATTGCGCAATGCAGAAACTTGGGTTGAGCGTCGGAAATTGAAACCGAGACATTGATGCGCCCCCAATTCTCGGAGGGTCGCGGGCATGCCATGTCTTTCCAGATAATGGGGGGAGGCGACGATCCTGCGCCGCGCGGTTCCCAGCTTGGTGGCTGTCAGAGAAGAGTCGCCCAGAACGCCGATGCGAAAGGCGACATCGGTCCGGTCGAGATAAAGATCGATCACTTCGTCCGATAATGACAGATCCACCACGATATTGGGATGCAGCCTCCAAAATTCTGGCAGCAATGGCTCTACTGCGACCGTCGCAAAACCGACCGATGAGGTAATGCGAACAATACCGCCTGCGCCCCGCCCACCGCGCGAGACGTCGCGCTCGATATCGTCGAGCTCTGCAAGCAATCCCTGGCCGCGCTCGTAATATCGGCGGCCCTCAGCGGTCAGGGAAAGGCTGCGGGTGGATCGTTCCAGAAGCCGAACGCCCAATCGCGCCTCGAGACGACCAATCAGCTTTGACACAGACGAGGGCGCCACATGCAGCTGCCGCGCCGCCTCGGAGAAATTTCCTGTGTCGACGACACGCAAGAATACATCCATCTCTCCAGCACGATTGTCCATCTGTATCACCTATGAAAATAATTCATAAAACATATGCTTTGTAGCTGCATTGTCAATCGCGCCCAGCCGATCTATCTCGGGACAGAGTTTCAATTTCCCTGCGCCATTTGGCGCCCGAAAATCGATCATCGAGGTTTTAAAAATGGTAGGAAGCCGGTTTAACTGGCCGTTGCTGGCGCTGGCGACTGGCGCTTTCGCGATTGGCGTCACTGAATTCGCACCGATGGGCATGCTGCCGGTCATCGCCGCAGGCGTGGACGTGTCGATTCCCTCTGCAGGTCTGCTGGTCAGCGCCTATGCGGTCGGTGTCATGATTGGTGCACCCGTTATGACGCTTGTGTTTTCGCGTTTTGGCAAGCGTTCAGCACTGATTGCCCTGATGGTGATCTTCACTTTGGGCAATATCATATCTGCCCTGGCGCCGGGATATTGGACGCTGTTGTTTGCACGTGTGATCACCAGTTTGAACCACGGTGCCTATTTCGGTCTTGGTGCCGTGGTCGCCGCCGGCCTTGTCGCCCCAGAAAAGCGGGCAACAGCGGTCGCTGCCATGTTCATGGGGCTGACCATCGCCAATGTCGGCGGGGTGCCAGTTGCCACCTGGATCGGTCAGCAGATCGGTTGGCGTGAAGCATTCGGCGGGACAGCACTGCTGGGTCTGCTGACCATTGCCGGACTGGCTGCGGCCTTGCCAAAGGGCCAGGCTAGCCAGAGGCCAGACATCCGCCGCGAGTTGCAGGTGATGCGCCGTCCGGATGTCTTGCTACCGATGCTGACAACGGTGCTGGGTGCCAGTGCAATGTTCGTCCTCTACACCTATGTCACGCCGATCCTCAAGGCCGAAACCGGCGCCTCCGATAATGTGGTGACGCTGTCGCTGGTTCTGATCGGGCTGGGTTTTACAATTGGCAACTATATCGGCGGCCGCGCTGCTGACTGGTCGCTGAATGGTGCAGCAATCCTCTTTCTCGCGCTTTTATCCGCCGTGATGCTTCTGTCACCGGTCCTATTGGTGAATTCACTTTCCGCAAGCATCACGCTCGTCATCTGGGGTATCGCCGCATTTGCAATCGTTCCTCCTCTGCAAATGCGGGTCATGCAGGCGGCTTCCGAGGCGCCCGGACTTGCCTCCTCCATCAATATCGGAGCGTTCAATCTTGGCAACGCCATCGGTGCAACCATTGGCGGTGCGGTGATCAAGGCAGGTGTGAGTTACGCTTTTGTGCCTGTTGCAGGCGGTGTGACTGCTTTGCTCGCTCTGGGTCTGGTCGCTCTTGGGCGCCGTCAGATGCAGCCGCAACCCTGCTAGCATGCAGCTTTGGCGTTGCGCGTGGAACCCGCGCGCTTGCCACCCTTCCTTCAGACATCAGAGCTCTGCAAGAGTTCTGATCGTGTCAAACGTGCTCACAAAGCCATCTCGCAATTCCATTGGAGACGGCAGATCTTCGATGGTCAAGCGGTGTGGCAGCAAACGGAACTTGGAAGGTCTGAATGCTGCTCGACACTCATTTGGTGGTGTAGCCACCATTGACGAGGATGGTCTGACCCGTCATCCACCAGCCATCCGAGACCATGAAACGGATATAGGGCACGATATCCGCAATGTCGGTCAGGCCGGTCTTGGAGAAGTTCGAGAGCGCCGCCGCAGTTTTGTGGTAGGTCACCGCATCTGCGCCTTCTGCAGGATAGAAAAATGGCGTGTCCATCGGACCCGGTCCGATCGCTGTGACCGAGATCCCGCGATCGCCAAATTCCTTGGCAGCTGCCCGGGTAAAGTGTTCGACCGGTGCCTTGGTGCCGGCATAGCCAGCATAAAAGGGCGTGAAGGCGCCAAGCAGGGATGTGACGATCGTTACAAGTTTTCCATTATCCTGAAGATGACGCCCCGCCTCCTTGATGAAGAAAAAGGCCGCCTTGGCATTGATTGCGCTCAGGGCATCATAGTCGGCTTCCGTGATCTCAAGGATTGGCTTTTTCAATACCTTGCCCACCGTATTGATGGCGATATCGGGCCTGCCAATCGCTGAAATAGTCTCCGCAAAAAGCGTCTCAACGGCTGCAGCTGTGCGCAAATCCCCTTGAATTGCCACTGCGTTTGCACCGCACGCTTTAATTGCCGCCACCGTTTGCTGCGCTTCAGACATTGCGGAAGCGTCATGATAGTGAATGGCGATTGCCTTGGCGCCCTGACTTGCAAGATCGCGTGCGATCAGGCCGCCAAGATTCTTTGCACCACCGGCAATGAGAACTGTTTTTCCTTCAATGCTGTGATCAATCATCGTTCATTTCTCCGGATGAAAAGCGGTAACCCGCAAGCGTCGCACTTGCTCGGACAAGGTATCGTCTGGAAATCGAAGATAAAGCACCGTAATTTGACAAGACTTGTCAGAGAATCTGCACAATAGGGAATGGGAGCCGCTTTGGATCGGATTGATCTGTTTCGCATTTTTATCCGCGTGGTCGATTGCGCCAGTTTCACACGCGCTGCAGCGACATTGGGTGTGCCGCGCTCATCCGTATCGGCTGCGGTGCGCGAGCTGGAAATCCGGGTCGGTACAAGGCTCCTGCACCGGACAACCAGACATGTTTCAACAACCCATGATGGTCTGGCCTTTTATGAGCGCTGCCAACGCGTCATTGCTGATGTCGAGGAGACCGAAAATCTCTTTCGTCAAGTCCGCTCGCAGCCGTCAGGCAAGATCCGTATCGATGTTCCCGGTCGAATAGGCCGTCTCATCATCGCGCCGGCTCTTGCGGATTTTCTTGATCGTTACAGGGAAATCGATGTCGAGCTCGGTGTGAGCGACCGTGCAATCAATCTGGTGGAAGACAACGTCGATTGCGTGCTGCGCGTGGGACCGCTCGCCGACTCCGGGCTGATTGCCCGCCCGCTCGGCCACCTTCCTTTGATCAATGTCGCAGCACCCGACTATCTTTCGCGCTATGGAATGCCTTGCCTGCCGGATGACCTTCAGCATCATTGGGCTGTAAAATACGCATCGCCCAGCAACGGGCGCGTCGAAGATTGGGAATGGGTCGATGAAACCGGGCTGCACCATATTCCGATGAGTGGTCGCGTGACCGTGAACAGCGCTGAGGCTTACATCGCCTGTTGTCTGGCCGGGCTCGGACTGATCCAAATCCCTGCCTATGATGTGAAGAACCACCTGGCCGCGAAGGAACTTTTGGAAGTCATGCCCGCATTTCAGGCAGCACCCATGCCGATGACCTTGCTCTATCCGCATCGGCAGCATCTGTCGCGGCGACTTTATGTGTTTATTGAATGGCTGGAAACCGTTCTGCATAAAGAGCTTGCCTGATCAGTTTCGCAAACAAGATCAATCCGGTAAGCCAAGGCAAGGATTGGAGAGCATGGTGTAGACGCCTAAAAGTTCGTCCTGGTCCAAGGCACCGTCCTGGTTAATGTCAAGCTTTGCAAAAAGATTGCGGTGGCTAAGATATGGCCGATTGGGCCAGTGATATGGGAAAAAGCCGCCTACGCGCTTGAACTCACGTTCAGAAATCTGCCCATTTCCATTGCGATCGTACTGAGCAAAAAAATGCTGCCAGTCGATACTGGCGGGTTCACAGGCTAGACAAGAACCGATGCCTGCCCAAAAAATCAAAAGAATGGCCAGCGCGCGCATCTCAACAAATCCTTTCGCATGGTCGCCCGCAGAACGCGTGGCACGGCGATTTCAAGACAATCCATCCGGCGCGGTGACCACGAAAAATTGCGGCAGCACAACAATCCAATCGAAGGTCGTGAAACACCACTCTGCACATCAACCGTGTCGGGCTGCGACCGGGAGTGTCACTCGAAACGACGCGCCGCCGCTTGCGCTCTCACCGACATTCACCGAGCCATGATGGCGAGCGACGATCTGTTTGACCAGATTAAGTCCCAGACCGGCGCCACGATCAGTTAATTGCACGCGATGGAACGGCTCGAAAATGCGTTCACGTTCCCCGTCAGGAACTCCATTGCCCTCGTCCGATACTTCTAAGACGCCTGGATCACTCGCTTTGACCCAGATTGTTCCGCGTTTGCCGGCATGCTGGATCGCGTTCTGAACGAGGTTTGTTAAAACCCGTTGCAGAGCACCTTCGTCTCCCATGACGCTCGAACGGTTATCGCTTGCAAGCAAAGCCAGTTGATATCCGCCAGCGATGGCAATCGGAGCGAGATCTGCGACCACTGTTTCGCACAAGCATGTCAGGTCGACCGGTTTGAACGTCGTCGTCGCCTTATCAATGCGCTGCAGGTCAAGCAATTGCTCGGAGAGGGCAGATATTCGCGCAGCATCGGCGAGCACACGGCTTCGGAAATCGCTGTCCGGCATGCCTTCGATCCGGGTCTGCAGGATCGCAACAGGCGTTCTCAACTCATGCGCTGCATCAAGTATAAATCTTTGCTGTCGCTCATAGCCTTCATCCAGGCGCCGCAATGCTCTGTTGATTGCTTCCACAAGCGGGCGAACTTCAGCCGGAACGCCCTGATCGGACAAACGCATGCCGCGACTGTCGATATCGATCAGCTCCGCCTGTGCCGCCACATTTGATATGTCGGCAAACCCGCGCTTGACGATGAACGGAATGGCAAACACCGTAATCAGCGCAAGCACGCCCAGAATAGGGATGGTGAGAAGGTTTGAAAGGACGACCACGACAAATGTCATGCTCAGCAAATTCCCTTTGCCCATGATCGTTAAATTTCCGGCCGTGCCTTTGACGTTTCGGATGACGGCTGAGAGAAAATAAGAATTCAGATTGTCGCGAATATCAGCGAAAGTGATACGATCAAGAATATCAGCGAAAGTGATACGATCAAGAATATCACCAAAATCCTGGTAAAGCGCAGGCACCGGTCCGTATTGTACCACTTCTCCCTTGTCACTCCGGGCGACGAACCAAAGATCAGGCGCAGATTCACGCATGGCTAACAGCTCCGACGTTTCGACGATCGCAAGCTTTCCCGCATCGTCCCGAGTGATGGCCCGCGCTGCGATTTCGGTAATTTCAGGGTCAACCAGGGCGCCGCCATCTTTCGCGCCTATCAGATAGGCGACAAATGCGAGCACAAAGAGGATCAGAAACCCCGCCTGGAACAGCAGCAATTGCCAAATCAGCCTTCGGCGCAAGGAGTTGCGTTGAAAGCGGATCATTGCAGCGCCCGCAACAGATAGCCGACCCCACGAATGCCGTGAATCTCGACGCCTGCCTTTGCCTCGCTCAGTTTCTTTCGCAAACGGGAAATATGAGAATCCAACGCATTGGATTGGATTTCGTCATCGAAGCTGTAGACGGCTTCTTCAAGAACGCGTCTTAACACCGTTCTTCCCTGCCGGCGCATCAGCGATTCCAAAACCAGCAATTCGCGCCGTGGCAAGTCTAGGATCTGGCCCTGAACCCGCGCCTCTCGATCACCAGGCAAATAGACCAGATCGCCGACATTCAGAACAAGAGGTGCAATGACCGGTGGTCGTCGCAGAAGCGCGCGCAAACGCGCCACCAGTTCTTCGACAGCGAACGGCTTTCCCAGATAGTCGTCCGCGCCCTGATCCAAACCGGCGACCCGTTCCTCCATCGCACTGCGGGCGGTCACCACGATCACGGGAATATTGTAGGATTTCTTGCGAAGATAGCTTAAAAGATTCAAGCCATCGTCACTGGCCAGCTGACGATCAAGCACAATTGCATCATGGACCTGGTCATCCACCGCGTTCTCGGCGCTTTCCAGATCGGTGACGTGATCCACGATCATGTCGTAGCGCGCCAAAGCCACGCGGAGCGCTTCCGCCATCTGTATTTCATCTTCGACCAGCAACAGACGCACGCAATAGTCCTCAATCGTTTCGCTTCTAAGGTTTGCTCGGTGTGGGTTGCAGGAAGATTACGCCCTTTTATGGCTAAGGATATAGATCAGCACTTCTCTGGTCCGGGCAAATGAGCGTCTGGGGTTGCTGCGTTCGCTTGAGCGTCAGGATAATGCCAATGCCAATGCCTGGGTCGATAATCGGGCCCGAACCTATCTTGTCCGGGCTTCCGTCACGGCACGATTATGATGCGAGATAGCTCACTGACACGCCGCGCTGGCGAAAATAAGCCTGAAGAAGCTTGCGGCCTGAACGATTATTCTGGACCAGTTTGCCCGGGTCGAGAACGACTTCTTTCATGCCGGCCTGCGCCAATGCGGCCTTCAGGTTGGCAATATGGAGATCAATATCCACGTTATCCGCTGCAAGTGATTCATAAATCCGCTGTGTTGCTGCTTCGATCGCGCTGCCGGTCATGATCAGTTTCCCTGTCCTTGTGTTCAATTCAATTTCTGGTCGGGTCATTGCCCTGCCGAAAAATCTGCCTTTGGTCAGCCGTAAATCTGCGTGTTCTTTAACAGACTGACGCTTCAACCTGTTAGGGCAAAGCGGTCTGGTCATCAATGCTCGTTTCATGAAGCGAAACACATCCGAGTGCTGCCGATCCCATTGACTAGCGCGAAACTGACAGGCGATTAAGTGAACGGCAGTGCGGAGAAGCCACCAGGACCTCGTGCGCTGCCATTGCGTTTGAGAGTTGCGCCAACACATTCCGACCGTTTCTGGTCCATGTATTTCATTGGCACGTAGCCGTAGGATTGTCGCGCTGGAAAGGATCTGTCCAAAAACAGGAATGAGACGTGTTGCGTCCCGTCACATCGACGCTCTTTCGCTGCGTCCAAAAGGAATCATGCTGGTTTGGTTGCTTAATGTTTGGTAAAGTTGTTTGGTTTTCGCTGTGGAAAGAAACTTTGTATTTTTTTATGAATGAACGTTGACAGATTTGTTGTGTGGGGTCTATATGGCGCTCACCGAGGGCGGCGAGCGTCGCAAGCGACAGAATGGTTCGTCCTTGGAGTTGAGTTAAGCGATTAAGGTTTCGGTTTTGATTGTTTGGTTTGGCGGCGTTGACGGGGTGGAAGCTTTGTTGATGTATTGAGGAAGGAACGGTTGATAAGGCTGTGAATTTCTTGAAAAAAATGGGTTGACACGGTTTGCGCTGTGGATTAGATACCCGGCACCGCAGCGACGGAGCGAGACGAGATTAAGAGTTTGGGCCGAAAGGTTCTGATGATTGAGATTGGGTCGCGGAGTTAAGCGGGTGAGTTTTCGACGGTTTTGAGACTGTCTGTTCTTTGACAATTTTATACAGAAGAAAGAGAAACGTGGGCGGCATTGTCTGCTGATGGTTCGGGTAACCGG
>Ga0308171_1000627_pt1 | contig 67006 bp, 66 predicted proteins | sample PhyGR1_FD_202135 | JGI IMG/M metagenome (GOLD analysis project Ga0308171, IMG submission 202135) | Phyllosphere microbial communities from UC Gill Tract Community Farm, Albany, California, United States - DLSLSG.R1 | ecosystem: Host-associated > Plants > Phyllosphere > Unclassified | place: USA...
TCGAATAAAGCGCACAGGTGCGGTCGTTATACATGGGGACCGACGAGAGGACCACACAATGGCAGATCGCAGTCTTCGAGGCATCCGACTCGGCGCACAGAGCCTTCAGAGCGAAGACGGGGTCGTGTTCCACGACCGCGCGCAGCACACCTATGCCTGCAGCACCTGCGGGCGCGAGACCGTCTTGACCTTCGCGGCCGACGCCGAGGTTCCGCCCTCCTGGGAGTGCCGCACCTGTGGTGCAGAGGCACTCCTGCGGATCGGCGACGGAACCGCGACCGTCGACCACAGCGACGACAAGGCACCGCGCACCCACTGGGACATGCTCCTGGAGCGCCGCACGATTCCCGAGCTCGAGGAGCTGCTCGAAGAGCGCCTCGCTTTCGTCCGCGCGCGTCGCGGAGCGGGAGATCAGAAGATCAGCGCCTGACGCTGACCACCGAGTTCAGACGTCGATCCCTCCGGGGGTCGGCGTCTTTCTCGTTCTCCGGGTCCGCAGCGCGACCACGGCGCCGAGGATCACCAGCGCGAGGAGAGAGCCTCCGCCCAGCACGATCTTGACGGCAGGACCGATCACCACGGCCGGGGTGAGGCCCGTCCGAAGCGGCACGTCGGTGAGCATGTGCCCGGCAACGTCGACCGACAGCTGGTCGAGGGTGGATCCGTCGGGAGCGATGACCTGACTCGTGCCGACGGTCGAGATGTTCACCACGGACCGACCGGTCTCGATGGCGCGCATCCGGGCGAAGGCCAGCTGCTGCAGGTTCTCGTCGGTTCCCCGGAAGTCCGCGTTGTTCGTCTGGAACATGTAGATCTCGGCGCCGTCGGACGCCCCGTCCCACACGACGTCGTCGTAGATCACGTCGAAGCAGATCGCGAGCCCCACACCGATGCCGTTGAGGTCGATGAGCGGCCGTGCGGTGCCCGGGGTGTACTCCCGGCCGATCAGCCCGATGAGGTCGGGGGCGAAGGGCTCCCAGAACGCCCGGTCCGGAACGTACTCGCCGAACGGCACCGGATGCCGCTTGTCGTAGGTCTGCTCGGGCCCGCCGTCGGCCGTCCACAACAGCGACGAGTTGAACAGCTCGGACCCTCTCTCGGTGACCGCGGACACGATCAGCGGTGCGTCGACGCGGCGCGAGAGCTCGTCGAGGACCGCGGCGGTCTGCGCCGACGTCGTGGGGTCGGAGTCGACGCCGCCCTCCGGCCAGAGGAGCACATCCATGTCCTGCCCGAAGAGGGGGGCGGATGCCGCGAGCTGCGCGTTCAGCACCGCGCCCCGCGCGCGCTGGTCGAAGTAGCCCGCGGGCCCGTTCCCCTGCACCGCGCCGACGCGCATCGACCCGACCGCCGTCGTGGGGAACTGCGGCAGCGCGAGGAGGACGACGAGCAGGACGGCCGCGGGGACCGCGCGCCGCAGGTCGCGGAACCGCCCGGCGCGGACGAGTTCGATCACCATCGCGCACAGCGCCACCACGAGGAAGGTCAACCCCGACATGCCGACCCACGACGCGACCTCTGCGAAGGGACCGTTCACTTGGGAGACGCCGATGCGCCCCCACGGGAATCCCCCGTACGGCCACGACCCGACGACCTGTTCCCGCAGGGTCCACAGGCCAGCGACGAGCGCGGGGAGAACCAGGAGACGACTGAGCAGCCCCGGCACCACGCGCGGCAGCCAGCGGTACGCGAGGGCGATCGGCACCGCGAAGACTGCGGTCAGCAGAGCCTCCAGCGTGGACAGCGCGATCCACGGGACGGGCCCGAGATAACGCGCCGTGAAGAGGAGGTTCACCGAGAAGAACGTCGCCCCGAAGAGCAGGCCGACCAGCGCCGCCGACCAGACACGACGTCCCGCGAGGGAGACGAGGGCCAGGGCCACGGCGGGGAACGCCATCGGCCACCACGCCAGGGCGGGGTACGCCGTGACGAGCAGAAGACCCGCGGCGGCCGACAGGGGCGCGGCGACCGCCAGCGAAACGATCGGTCGCGGCGGGACGGCGAGGGGCACCCCTTCAGCCTAAATCGCGCCGACGGGACCCGCGCTCACGCGGAGGTGTACGCGACGATCCCGCGACGCACCGCATCGAGGGCCGTGCGGGCGGTCCTGGCGAGCTTCGGCTCCGCGACGAGCGAGATCTGGTCGAGCAGGTCGATGGTCTGCTTGGCCCAGCGCACGAAGTCACCCGCGGCCATGTCGGCGAGCGTGAGCACGCTGTCGAGCGGGAGCCCTTTTGCCCAGGCGTGCATCGCAGGAGCGAGGCCCGAGGCGGGCGCCTCCGAGCCCGGGAGGCGGTGGTCGCGTTCGAGGTCGTCCAGCTCTTGCCACAGCGTCTGCGTGGCATCCAGGGCTCCGCGGAAGGCTCCCCGGGGCAGCCCCCGCTCCCCCGGTCCCGCCTCGTCGCGGCGCGGCTCGTAGACGAGGCAGCACGCCAACGCCGCCAGCGAGGGAGCGTCGAGGTCGTCCCACAGGCGCTGCCGCAGGGACTCGGCGACCAGCAGGTCGCGCTCGCCGTAGATGCGGCGCATCGTGCGCCCCGCCGGGGTGAGGACCGTCCCGCCGTCCTCGTCGATCGCCACGTACTCCAGCGTCGCAAGCACTTCGACCACCCGATCGAACACGCGAGCGACCGTGCCGGTGCGCTGATCGATCTGCTGGCGGATCTTGTCGGTGCTGCGTTTGAGCTTCCAGTACCGCTCGGCCCACCGGGCGTGCGCCTCGCGGTCCGGGCACGAGTGGCAGGGATGCCGCTGCATCCGCCGTCGGAGGGACTGGATCTGCTGCTGCCGCTCGTCACGCAGTCGCCGGGGTGCCGTGGCATCCCGTCGATTGATCTTCTCGAGGTCGCTGAGCTCGCGGCGGATCGTCGAGTACTCGCGGAAGTCCCCGCGGTCGCACGTCATCGCCGCCTCGTAGCCGGAGAGCGACTCCTCGGCCTCTTTCACCTGGCGCGCGAGCCCGACCACCGAGCGGTCGGCCTGGAACTGCGCGAACGAGGACTCGAGGATCTCTCGTGCGCGCGACCGCCCGAACTGATCGATGAGGTTGACCGCCATGTTGTACGTCGGTCGGAAGCTCGAGTTGAGCGGGTAGGTGCGCCTCGAGGCGAGGGATGCCACGGACTGGGGATCGAGGCCCTCCGTCCATTGCACGACCGCGTGGCCCTCGACGTCGATGCCGCGTCGGCCCGCGCGCCCGGTGAGCTGCGTGTACTCCCCCGACGTGATCGCGACGCGGGCCTCGCCGTTGAACTTCTCGAGCTTCTCGAGCACGACAGTGCGCGCGGGCATGTTGATCCCGAGCGCGAGAGTCTCGGTGGCGAAGACGACCTTGACGAGCTTGCGCCGGAAAAGTTCTTCGACGACCTCTTTGAACGCCGGGAGAAGCCCCGCGTGGTGCGAGGCGACGCCGCGCTCGAGGTTCTCGCGCCACTCCCAGAAGTGGAGGACCGCAAGGTCTTCGTCCTTGAGTGTGAAGGTCAGCTCGTCGACGATCTGGCGGATCTCGACGCGCTCGTCGGCCGAAGTGAGCCGGACGTTCGCGCGACGCAGCTGCTGCACGGCCGCGTCGCAGCCCGCGCGGCTGAAGATGAAGAAGATCGCCGGCAACAGGTGGTTTCGCTGCAGCAGCTCGACCACCTCGGGTCGGTCGATGCGCTCGATGCGCGGCCCCTGCGACGCGCGCACCGGCTTGTGCCCGCCCCGACGCTGGTGCGCGTGACGGGGACCACCGGCGTGCCGCTGCGAGCGGTACTCCTGGGCGCGACGGTTGTTCTCGTACCCCCCGGCGTTGCCGCCGCGGATCCGCAGGAGCTCTTGGTTGACCTGCGCGGTCGCGACGCCCGCGCGGTCGTCGAAGAGGGGCAGGAGGTCGCCGCGCACGAGCACGTGCTGTTCGAGCGGCACGGGCCGCGTCTCCGAGACGATGACCTCCGTGTCGCCGCGCACGGTGTCGAGCCAGTCGCCGAACTCCTCGGCATTCGACACGGTAGCCGACAGCGAGACGAGCTTCACCGACCGCGGGAGGTGGATGATCACCTCTTCCCACACTGCACCGCGGAAGCGGTCGGCGAGGTAGTGCACCTCGTCCATGACGACGAATCGGAGACCGCGCAGGGCCGGAGAGTCGGCGTAGAGCATGTTGCGCAGGACCTCGGTCGTCATGACGACGATGCGCGCCGAGGCGTTGATGTTCGTGTCGCCGGTGAGCAGACCGACCTCGTCGTCGCCGTAGACCTCTTGCAGCTCGTGGAACTTCTGGTTCGACAACGCCTTGATGGGCGTCGTGTAGAAGGCCTTGTCACCGGGTTCGAGCATCGCGAGGTGAATCGCGAACTCCCCGACGATGGTCTTGCCCGCGCCGGTGGGAGCCGCGACGAGCACGCTGCGCCCGTCCTCGAGGGCGTGGCACCCGGCGATCTGGAAGTCGTCGAGCTCGAAGCTCTGCGCGTCGGCGAAGTCGGCCGTATGCGGGTGTGCCGAACGGGCCGAGGCCCGCGCGAAGCGATCAGCCGGGCTGAGTCCGCTCACGCCCTCGGTCCCAAAAGGCCCTCAGCGGCCATTCGGCGAGCCTTGCGGCGGTCGAAGAGCATCGACACCCCGGCCGCAGCGAAGAACAGCACGACCAGGATGCCGGCCAGCATGAGCATGCTGACGATGTCGGCCGCGGGGGTGGCCAGAGCGGCGAAGAGCGTGGCGATCAGGACGGCGACGCGCCATCCCTTGAGGATCGCCTTGCCGCTCATGACCCCGGCGACGTTGAGCGCGACGAGGAAGACGGGGAGGACGAAAGCGACCCCGATGACGAGCATCAGCTTGAAGACGAAGTCGTAGTAGTCGGCTGCGTTGTAGAGGTTCGCTGCTCCCGTCGGCGTGAAGCTCCACATCAGCTGGATCACGTGCGGAACGATCAGGACGCCGACGTAGCAGCCGCCGAAGAACAACGGGACGGCGGAAGCGACGAAACCGATCGTGTAGCGGATCTCTTTGCGCGTGAGTCCGGGCATGATGAACGCCCAGATCTGCCAGAGCCAGATCGGCGCCGACAGGAAGATGCCGATGGTGAAGGCGATCCGCATGCGCAGATCGAAGGCCGACGTGACCGCCGTGAAGTTGATGGCCGAGAGGTTGTCGCCGCGCTGGGCGGCGATCTCGCGCACGGGCACCGTGATCCACTCGATGACCGGGGAGGTGATCGCGAACGCGACGATCATCCCGACGATCAGCGCGGCTGCGGCGATCATCAGGCGCTTACGCAGCTCGATGAGGTGAGCGCCGATCGACATGCGCTTGTCGCGCCGCGGTCCTTCCGGCACGTCGATCCGCGGGGGTCCTGCCGTGGTCACGCCTTAAACAGAAGTGTCGTTCGGCTTGCGCTGTTCGGGTGCGGCTGCCGTGGCGGTGCCGACCTCGGTGGCGCGCGGAACGTCTGTTGCTTCGGCGGCGACCTCGTCGTCGCGCTTCATCTCTTTCATCTCGTTCTTGAAGACACGAGCGGACTGACCCACGCTCTTCGCCAGCGCCGGAAGCTTCGTCGCGCCGAACAGAAGGAGAATGACCGCGAGAACGATCAGCAGGTGTACTCCGGTGATTCCCTGGAACATGATGACTCCTCGTCAACCTCGGGGGTAATCGCCAGTCTAACCCGAGGAGATGCACGGAAGCCCGGATCAGGGGCGCAGTTCACCCTGTTGTTCAGCCGGCGTATTGCGCGAGACCCGCGGCGGCCCAGGCCGCGGCGGCGCGCCGAGCGCCCTCCGGCTGGAGCAGTTCGACGTCGCCGCCGCGCCGTGCCGCAAGTCGTTTGAGGCTCTGCTCGTCGGCGAGGCGGAGCGACGCGATCGAGACGTCGCCGTCGTCGGCGATGTCGGCGCGTTCGAGGTAATCAGCCAGCAACGGTGCCACCTCCCGGGGGAACCGGAAGCGGGCGACGACGTCATCGTCCGCGGGCGCGAAGAGCTCGGGGACCGGATCGGCGCCGTGTTCCGCCGGGATGTCGGTCACCTCGGGATCGCTCACGCGGTCCAGGTGGAAGGTGCGGACGGCTTGCCGCGTGTGACACCAGCCCTGCAGGTACCACTGATCGTTGGCGATATGGACCTTGATCGGGTCGACCGTGCGCAGGGTGGGTCCCGCACCCGGTGCCCGATAGGTGAAGGCGACGGCCACTCGAGCGCGCAGCGCGCGATCCACGACCTCGCGCACACCGTCGACCGGTCCTGGCGCGACGATCACCGCGGCCGGGGCGGAAGAGGCACCGCGCGAGAGCTTGGCGAGCAGGCCCGCGACGAGCTCGTTGTCGGCGACGCCGGGCAGGGTGCGGGCGAGCTGGAGCCCGGCCAGCAGGGCGGCCGCCTCGCGGGCGGTCAGGCGCGGGGAGCGTTCAAGTCCGACCGTGTTGGTCATCGAGATGATGTCTTCGCGCTCGAGCAGGTCCCAGTCGATGTCGAACAGCTCGTTCGGCAGCTGCCAGTAGCCGCGTTCCCCGGGCAGACCGATCACCGTCAGCCGCTCGACCATCGAGCGCATCTGGGCGGGCGCGACGTCGAACTCCTTGGCCGCCTCGGCGACCGAGACCTCGCCCTTCCCGATGAGGTACGGCACGAGCTGCAGCAGAAGAGCGGCACGATCCAGCGCCTGGAGGGGACGATCGACGCTCACGCGGCACCGCCGTGGAGGACGAGAGTGGCTTCGAGCCGACGGATCACTTCGTCGCGCAGGCTCGACGGTTCGACCACGCGGACCTCGGGCCCGTACGACGCGAGCTCGTCGGCGAACACGTGCAGATCGACGTAGGGCACGACGACGCCCTGGGGCGCGGGCAGAGCCCGGCGCGCGAGCCGAAGGGACGCCTCGGTCCCCGGATGCACCTCGAGGAGAGCTCGCTGACGGTCGGCCACCTCTTCTAACCCGGCGAGAGCGCGCTCTCCGGCCCCCACGCGGAGGCCCGCCGGAAACTTCTCGCGCGTCAGCGACACGTCACCCACGACCCGGGACAGCAGGAAGGTGCGATCGGCATCCATCGTCAGATCGAAACCGAAGACGTGCCAGCGCGCCTCGTACTCGACGAGGGCCAGCGGCCGGATCCGTCGCTCGCGCGGCCGCGGCTCCCCCGGACGCAAGTACGAGAACGTCACGACGCGACACTCCTCGATCGCCCGCTGAAAGGCCGGGAAGGAGGCGTCACGGACCCGGATACGGGGGGCGTACCCGATGATCGGCTCGTCGACAGGGATCCCGAGGGCACGGATCTTCCGAAGCCCGCTCCGGGCGTCCGCGGAGAGCGACTCGCTCCCCCAGACGTCGCCGGCGATGTTGAGCAGGGCGATCTCCGCCGGACTGAACGAGATGTCCTCCGGCAGCGCATACTCCGCGGTGGGAACGCGGTATCGCGCTTCGCGGAGATCGTCGGGATCGCCTCGCTCACCGATGGTCTCGATCGGGATGCCGAGACCGCGGAGGTTCTCTTTGTCGCGCTCGAACATCTTCTCGAGCGCGTCCTTCGACGCCCCCGCCTCGAGCTGCTCGCGGTATCCCGCGACGGACGAGAGGATCGTCTCCTTCGTCAGCCCCTGCTCGGTCGCCATGAGGGCGACGACGAGGTTGACCAGTCGCTCCTCGGGAGCGCTTCTGGAGGTGGTGGCGGGCACCCGCCCATCCTAGGCGCGGCGGAGGCGCCGGTCCCTCCCCGGGGAACGACCGGCGTCTCTCGAGACCGAGATCGACGAGACGGTGGTCCGGGTCAGTTCAGCGTGCCGAGGATGTCGACGACGTAGACGAGCGCTTTGTCGGCGGGGGCCTTCAACGCCTGCTGGTCGGCGGACGTCTGGTCGGCGGGGACGACGAGAAGGACCTGGGATCCCACGGTCTGCCCCTCGAGCGCCGAGGCAAGGGCGGGCGGCAGGCTCGAGACGGTGGCCTGGCCGGGCGCGCCGTTCTCCCATGTCGAGACGAACGTGGTCTTCGCACCCCAGGCGACACCCACGAGGTGGATCATCGCGCTCGAGTCGGCGGTGAGAGCATCGCCGTCGCCCTTCTTCAGCGTCTCGGTGCGCACGTCGGACGGCGCGTCGTTCTGCGGGAAAGAGATACCGGGCTGGCCGTCGGGTGCGCGGACCACCGAGGGCATCCCGGTTCCGGTGTTGAACTGGTCCGCGCCGTCAGCCGCCGGCAGGAAGACCTTGCGCATGTCGACGACGAAGACGCCCGGAGCACCCTCGGGCAGCCCGAGACCACGCGCCTTGTCGGCCGGGATCTGGTCGCCCGGGATCGCGACGGCCACGCGGGATCCCTCCGCCGCGCACTTCAGGGCCGCGGTGAGACCGGGCACATCGGGCTCGAGAGCCGTCAACGAGGTCGTCTTGGTGAGATCGGAGCCGTACTGGGTGGCGATCGCCGTCTCGCCCGTCACGGGGTTCATGACCGTGACGTTGACGAGAGCGAGCTGACCGTTCTGCGTCAGCTTCTCGCCGTCGCCCTGGACGAGCGTGTCGACGGCCGCCTGCGTGGGCAGGTAGGGACTGCGCAGGCTCACGGTGGGCGCGGTGCCGACGTCTCCCGTCGCGGAGATCGCCGCGGACAGGGCGGAATCCGCCGTCGGGGTCGGGCACGAGGCGCCGGCGGAGGCGGAGCATCCGACGAGACCGAATCCGGCGAGGGCGGTCACGGCGACGAAGGCGGGAAGTCTGCGCACCGGAACAGTTTAGGGCGTCGCGTCCGATGAATCCGCCGAGGGCGCCGGGAGATCCTGGCGCTGGCGCACCCCGTCTGCGGCCTTCCGCGCCTCGCGGACGCGCTTGCGCAGGTTCTTGTCGGTGATCTCGCGATCGCCGACGGCCCCGGGGGTCCAGAGCTCGACGTCTTCGTCGCCGTAGCTCGACTTCGACGCGCGGCGCTTGACCTCCGGCGGCACGGCTCCCGGGGCGAGGCGCCGCGCCGTGAGGAGGAACCCGGTGTGCGCGATCATGCGGTGATCGGGGCGGACGGCGAGTCCCTCGACGTGCCACCCGCGCACCATCGTCTCGGAGGCATCCGGATCGGTGAAAAGACCGGTCGCGCGGATGTACTCGGCGACACGGCTGAGCTGCGTGGCGGTCGCGACGTAGCAGAGCACCACGCCGCCGGGCGTGAGGGCGTCGGCGGCGACGTCGATGCACTCCCACGGGGCGAGCATGTCGAGCACGACCCGATCGACCGAGCCGGGCTCGACGGCGTTCGGGAGACTCTCGACGAGATCCCCGACGACCACGTCCCACGTCGCGGGCGTGCCGCCCAGGAACGTCTCGACGTTGGCGCGAGCCACCTCGGCGAACTCCTCCCGACGCTCGAAGGACACGAGGCGGCCCGCAGGCCCGATGGCCCGGAGCAGCCAGAGCGACAGCGCACCGGACCCGACGCCGGCCTCGACGACCGTCGCGCCGGGGAAGATGTCGGCAGCGGAGAGGATCTGCGCCGCGTCCTTCGGGTAGACGATCGCCGCGCCGCGGGGCATCGACATCACGAAGTCGCGCAGGAGGGGGCGGAGGGCCAGGTACTCGTGCCCCGCGCTGTTCGTCACGACGCTGCCGTCGGGCTCGCCCACGAGCAACGCGTGCTTGAGCACGCCGTTGTGCGTGTGCAGCTCGCCGTCCTCGCGCAGGGTGATCGTGTGCAGGCGACCCTTGGGGCCGGTCAACTGCACGCGATCGCCGACCCGGAACGGGCCGCTCAGGTGCGGGGTCTCACTCATCGGGTCTCCTGCGGGGTCGTGATCGAGGGGGTGGGGATGCCGGCGGCGAGGGGCCGCGCCGCGTGCAGCGCGCGCAGATCGGCGGTCGTACGGCCCTCGAGGCTCGGCCAGAGGGCGTCCGCGCCCAGACCGTCCAAGGGGACCATGAGAGGGACGCCGAGCGTGACGGCACCGCTGGCGATCGCGGAACGGAGCCCGTTGGGCGAGTCCTCGATCGCCACGGTGTCGGCGATATCGACGCCGAGGGCGGCGCAGGCCTGAAGGTAGGGATCCGGGTGGGGCTTCGGGCGCTCCACGTCGTCACCGGCCACCACGACGTCGAACGCCGGGAAATCGATCAGCTCGGTGACCGAGAGCGCCATGCGCCGCATGGACATCGTCACGAGAGCGGTCTTCACCCCGTGGGCCCGCAGGTCCGCGAGAAGCTCGCGGGCACCGGGACGGAAGGGCACCCCCTGGACCGAGAGCTGACGCAGCACCTCGTCGGTGAGGTACGAGATGATCTCGTCGACGCCCCAGGGAACCCCGGCGTTCTGCAGGAGACGCGCGGAGTCCTCGAGGGCGAGACCCACCATCCCGAGCGCCTGCTCGTGGGACCAGGTGCCCCCGAAGCGCTCGACGAGCGGGGTCTCGGCCGCCATCCAGAACGGTTCCGTGTCGACGAGCGTGCCGTCCATGTCCCAGAGAACGGCGGCGGGCGCGGAAGAAGTCATCGTTCCATCGTATCCAGGGCGCCGTCCCCCGCCGCTCCCCGCGTGGCGCATGCGCCTATCCTGGAACCCAGCCCTTCCCGGGGCAGAGGAGGTCGCGTGGACGCACTGGGTCGCCGGATCATCGTCGCCGCTTTCGACGGCTGGAACGACGCCGGAGAGGCGGCGTCCGCCGCCGCGGCTCTGCTGCGCGCCGACACCGAGTACGAAGTGGTGCACGCGGTCGACCCCGAGCTGTACTTCGACTATCAGTACACGCGTCCGCAAATCGGTCTGGATGCCGAGGGCCACCGCACACTCACCTGGCCCGAGGCGCGGCTCCTGCGCCCGACGCAGCGATCCGACGACGCGGAGATCTGGCTGCTCGTCGGGGTCGAGCCGGCGCGCGCGTGGCAGGCGTTCGCCGCGGAGTTCATCGACGTCGCCCTCCGGGAGGACGTGACCGGATTCGTCGCTCTCGGTTCGATGATGTCCGACGTTCCGCACACGCGCCCGATCTCGGTCTTCGCCGGCAGCGACAACGAGGGTGTCCGCCAGGCCCTCGACCTCGAGCGGAGCTTGTACGAAGGCCCCGTCGGGATCCTGAGCGCGATCGGCCATGCGGCCGAGGGCGTCGGCATCCCAACCGCCAGTCTGTGGGCGAGCGTTCCGCACTACGTCGCGGGTCACACGCCCTCCCCCAAGGCCACTCTCGCGCTCCTCGAGCGCCTGCAGTCCCTCACCGGCATCGAGGTGCCGCGCGGCGAGCTCGCCGCCGAAGCGGTGGCGTGGGAGGCCTCGATCGACGCGGCGGCGGCCGACGACGAAGAGATGAGCGACTACATCCGCCAGCTCGAGCAGACGCGGGACACGTGGGATTCGCCCGAGGCATCCGGCGACGCGATCGCTCAGGAGTTCGAACGCTATCTGCGCCGCGGTGGGGACGGACCGAGCAAGCCCGGCCGGGACGACCCGCCGCGTCGCTGAGCCCAGCCGCGCAGGGGTCCGGTCCCTTCGACGGGCTCAGAGACCTCCCGCGCCAGGGGGCTGAGCTCGTCGAAGCCCCCGGAAACGACGACGGCGCCGCCCCGAGAGGGACGACGCCGTCGTGGCATCCGGGATCAGCTGGTGATGACGGTCGACACGGCGGGGATGACGCCGAGCGACAGCAGGATGATGAGCAGGACACCCAGCGCCACGCGGTAGATCACGAACGGCAGGAAGCTGCCCTTCTTCAGGTACTGCATGAGGAACGCGATCACGAGGTAGCCGACCACGAACGCGATGACCGTGGCCAACGCCGTCTCACCGAGGTTGTAGGGGCCTGTGCCGTCGTCGAAGCTCTTGTAGAGCTCGTACAGGCCGCTCGCGAAGACCGCGGGGACGGCGAGCAGGAACGAGTACTCCGCCGCGGCGGTGCGCTTGTACCCGAGCGCCCGACCGAGGGTCGTGGTCGCCCCCGAGCGCGAGACGCCCGGAACCAGGGCCAGAGCCTGCGCGAAACCGAAGGCGAAGCCGTGACCGACGGTGAGGTCGTCGAGGTCGCGGCGACGCTTGCCGTAGTGGTCGGCGAGACCGAGCAGGATGCCGAAGACGATCAGCACGATCGCGGTGATCCACAGACTCCGGAAGTTGTCGCGGATGAGGCTCTGCAGCAGGAAGCCGAGCACACCGATCGGCACGGTGCCGATGATGATGTACCAGCCCATGCGGGCATCGGGATCATTGCGCGGAACACGGCCGGTCAGCGACAGGAACCAGCGCGAGAGCACCCGTGCGATCTTCTTGCGGAAGTACAGCAGCACCGCGAGTTCGGTGCCGATCTGGGTGATGGCGGTGAACGTCGCGCCGGGGTCGGTCTGCGACGGGAGGAACTCGCCCACGATGCGGATGTGGGCACTGGAGGAGATGGGGAGGAACTCGGTGAGGCCCTGAACGAGCCCCAGGATGATGACCTCGAAGATATGCATGCGGTCCTTCAGTACGTTCGGATGAGGTCGGCGAGGACTCGTCGACCGAACTCGAGCGCGTCGACGGGGACGCGCTCGTCGACACCGTGGAACATCCCGGTGAAGTCGAGGTCGGCGGGGAGTCGCAACGGCGCGAATCCGTAGCCGGAGATTCCGAGGCCCGCGAGGGCCTTGTTGTCGGTGCCGCCGCCCATCAGGTAGGGAACGACCGGCACGCCGGGGTCGTGACGGTCGAGCTGCGCCACCATGGCGTCGACGAGATCGCCCGAGAACGGCACCTCGAGCCCGATGTCCGTGTGGACGACCTCGATGTCGACGTGGGGTCCCACGATGCGCCGGATGTCGGCGAGGGCCGCCTCCTCGGTGCCCGGGAGCACCCGGACGTCAATGAGCGCTTCGGCGCGGTCGGGGATCACATTGTGTTTGTACCCCGCGGTCAGGCCCGTCGGGTTGGTCGTGGTCCGCAACGTCGAGCGGATGAAGCTGGATGCCGCGCCGGTGCGCAGCGCGAGCGCGTCAGGATCGCCCGCGTCGTCACCCGTGATCTCGGCGAGACCCGCCAGCAGTTGCGCGGTCGTGTCGGTCAGTCGAACGGGCCACTGCGTGCGGCCGAGAGCGGAGACGGCCTCGGCGAGAGCCGTGACGGCGTTGTCGGGATGCAGCCCGCTGCCGTGCCCCGCGCGACCGCGCGCGATGAGCTTGATCCAGATGAGCGCCTTCTCCCCCACCTGCAACAGGTAGGCACGACGGTCTCCGACCGCGATGGAATAGCCGCCGACCTCGCTGATGGCCTCAGTCGCCCCGCGGAACCAGTGGGCCCGATCTTTGACAACGAGCGCGGACCCCTCGACGCCGCCGTTCTCCTCGTCAGCGAAGAAGGTGACGATGATGTCGCGCTCGGGCTGCTCCCCCGCGCGCAGCACGTCGGCCACAGCCGTGAGGATCATGGCATCCATGTCCTTCATGTCGACCGCGCCACGGCCCCACAGGATGCCGTCGCGGATCTCGCCGGCGAACGGGTCGACGCTCCAGTCCTCGGCGACGGCGGGCACGACGTCGAGGTGCCCGTGGAGGATCAGCGCGGGCTTGTCGGGGTTGCGGCCGGGGACGCGGGCGCACACGTTCGTGCGCCGGTCGATGGGCTCGTAGTACTCGGTCGCGAGGCCGAGCCCCTCGAGGTAGGCGCCGACGTACTCGGCGGCCTCGCGTTCGCCGTTCGAGCGTCCCCCGCCGTAGTTCGAGGTATCGAACCGGATGAGGTCGGACGCCACGCGGGCGACCTCGGGCACGTCGTTCTCGAGCTCGGGCATGCGCACTACGGTACCCGGGGGCGCGATGCTCCTCGCGTCGTGTGTCGCGGTGCGGCGCGGCTCGCGGTCGTCCGCGATCCGCGAGCCGCGCCCGGGGTGCAGCGTCGGTTCGAGACGGGGCTCCGGTCGTGGTAATGTCGTTCCTCGTTGCGAAAGTGACAAACACCCAATGCGCGGGTGGCGGAATAGGTAGACGCGCTAGCTTGAGGTGCTAGTGCCCGTATTAGGGCGTGGGGGTTCAAGTCCCCCCTCGCGCACAGAGAGAAAGACCCCCGGGTTCGCCCGGGGGTCTTTCTCATTCCCGGGCGGGCCTGCCCACCGAACCGTCTCCTCGCAAACCGTGACACCTCAGAAACACCGGCGTGACACCGCCCGCCTAGCGTCGGAGCATGCCACCGTTCTCGGTTCCCACCATCGATCTCTCGGCCTGGGTCGCGGGCGGGTCGGATGACGCCCGCGCCGCGGTGGTGGCCGCGGTCGACCACGCGGCGCGCACCGTCGGCTTCATGCAGGTGGTGGGTCATGGCATCCCGGACTCCGTCCTCACGGCGCTCGCCGCCGAGATGGACGCGTTCTTCGCACTGCCCCTGGATACCAAGAAGATGTCCGTGCGGCCCGCGTCCGAGAATCGCGGGTACAGCCCGCCCAAGAGCGAGTCGCTGAGCTACAGCCTGGGTGTCGACCCGGTGACGCGGATGAACGACTTCTTCGAGGCGTTCAACGTCGGTGCGTCGTGGCGCGACTATCCCGGCACGACCGCCACGGCCGCCGATTACGCGGAGAACACCTGGCCGGATGCCGTGCCGTCCTTCCGCGGCGCCGTCGAGGCGTACTTCGACGAGGCGCGCCGGGTCGCCGGGACGCTCACTCGCATCCTCGCCGCGGCGCTCCGCATGCGCGAGGACTTCTTCGACGCGCTGACCGACCACTCGATCGACGTGCTGCGGATGCACAACTACGCCCTGCCGCCCGGATCGATCGAGCTGGGGGCGGAGCTGACCGGGATGGGCGAGCACACCGACTTCGGCCTCGTGACGGTGCTCTGGGCCGACCAGGTCGCCGGACTCCAGGTGCTCGGGCAGGACGGTTCGTGGAACGACGTCTCCCCGGCCGACGACGCCCTGCTGGTGAACCTCGGCGACGTGGCGGCCCGGCTGACGAACGACAAGTGGATGTCGACGCTGCACCGCGTGAAGCCGCCGGTGATCGACGGCACGATCGAGCGTCGGCGGTCGGCGGCGTTCTTCCACGACGGCAACGCCGACGCGGTGATCGCCCCGCTCCCGCACTTCGTGTCGCGCGAGGCTCCCGCGCTCTACGAGCCAGTGACGATCCGCGAACACATCGACGCGAAGCTCGCCGGGTCACGAGCCGGACGGAAGAACCTCGGCGCGGTGCGCGAGGCGGCACGGGTGACGGCGAGCCGCGGCTGACCCCGCACCGCCGTCCGGTGACGGCGTTGCCCTCACGAGAAACGCCGTTCTTGTCCAGAAACACCGCGACGCCGCGTGTCTCGGCAGGAACAGCGTTTATCGAGCCTTCCCCGATCCCCGAGGCGGCGCCGGTCAGGCCGCCGACACCCCGAACACCAGGCCGAGCACGTACGTGATCGCGGCGGCCCCGAAACCGATCGCGAGCTGACGGAGGCCCCGCTTGAGCGGAGAGGCACCCGAGAGCAGGCCGACCATCGCTCCGGTCGCCATGAGGGCGATGCCCACCAGGACGAGGGCCAGGACCACCGCGCCGATGCCCGACATCCCGAAGATCCAGGGCAGCACGGGGATGATCGCGCCGGAGGCGAAGAACAGGAAGCTCGAGATCGACGCGCCCCACGCGCTTCCGACGACGTCGTGCGACGACTCTCCCGGAGCCGCGGCGACCGGAGCCGTGCCCGCTTGGGCGGCGGTGACGACCTCGCGCGCCTTGGCGAGGGCGGCGTCGGGGTCCATGCCGCGGGTGCGGTACACGAGGGCGAGCTCGTTGGCATCCAGATCCAGGTGGGGCAGGGCCGAGTCGGCGAAGTCGCTCTCCTCGGTCGCCTCGAGGAGTTCTCGCTGCGAGCGCACCGACACGAACTCGCCCGCGCCCATCGAGAGCGCGCCCGCGAGGAGACCCGCGATGCCGCTGAAGAGGATGAAGCTCGGGGCGACGCCGGTGGCGCCGACGCCCATCACGAGGGCGAGGTTGGAGACGAGGCCGTCGTTCGCGCCGAAGACCGCGGCACGGAAGGTTCCGGAGAGGCGTCGGCGCCCGCGCGCGGCCAGTCCGCGGACCACCTCGTGGTGCACGCGCTCATCGGCGGCCATTGCGGGCGTGGCGTAGGGCTCGTCGGCGTAGGGCGAGCGGGCCTCGGCGTTCTGCGCGAGCGCGAGGACGAAGATCGAACCGAATCGGCGCGCCATCCAGGCGAGGAGGCGGGTGCCGATGCCGGGGCTCGGAAGGCGCTGCGGCTGCTCGCCGAGCAGATCGATCCAGTGCTGCTCGTGGCGCCCTTCCGCCTCGGCGAGGGCGAGCAGGATGTCGCGCTCCTCGCCGGTGCGGCGCGACGCGAGCTCGCGGTAGACGCGCGCTTCGGCGCGTTCGTCGACGAGATAGCGCGCCCAACGGCGGCGGTCGCGGGCGGTGGGTGTGGCGGGGGTCGTCACGGGGCTCCTTCGGGTCGTCCCCACCGTAGTGAGCGAGAGCCCCTCCCTCGGGCGCGTCGGCTGACACTGACAGCATTTCGGGCCTCCGAACCCCGGAAAGACGGGGCAGCCAGGGGCCGGATGCCAGCATTTCGGGGGCGCGAAACCGGGCCGGACGGGAGAGGTCCTCAGGAGTGGACGCGTTTGCGCAGCAGGTCGATCCGCGCCTGCAGCTGCGCCACCGTGGCGTGCGAGACGGCGGGGCCGCCGCAGAGGCGGCGGAGCTCGGCGTGCACGAGACCGTGCGGCTCGCCGGTCTGCCGGGCGTAGAGGCCCACCATGGTGTTCAGCAGCTGTCGCTGTTCCTTGAGCGTGCGGTGGAGAGGGCCGGGCAGCCCGCCCTCGTCGACCGACGGCGGCTCGACGCCGTTCTCCTTCTCGGTCGCCTCGCGCGTCGAGCGGTGGCGCGATTGCCGCGTCGCGCGCGACATGAGCACCTCGTGCACCTGCTCGGGCTCGAGAAGACCCGGGATGCCGAGGAACTCCTCCTCCTCGATCGTTCCGGGGACCGCGAGCTGGCCGAACTCCTGACCGTCGAAGAGCACGCGGTCGAAGTGCGCGAGCGAGCCCAGCGCCTGATACTCGAACTCCTGCTCGAGCGCGTCAGACGCCTTGTCTTCGCGCTCGGCGGCATCCATCATGTCTTCTTCGGCGTTCCACTGGTCGTCCGCGTCGCTGTCGCGGTCGAGCGCGTGCTCGCGCTGCGCCTCCATCTCGCCGGCGAGGGCGAGCAGCTGCGGCACGTTCGGCAGGAACACGCTCGCGGTCTCACCCCGGCGACGGGCCCGGACGAAGCGGCCGATGGCCTGGGCGAAGAACAGCGGGGTCGAGGCGCTCGTGGCGTACACGCCGACGGCGAGGCGCGGCACATCGACGCCTTCCGACACCATGCGCACGGCGACCATCCAGCGGGTCGTCCCCTTCGAGAACGTCTCGATGCGTCCCGAGGCCTCCGCCTCGTCGGAGAGCACGACGGTGACCTTCTCGCCGCTGATGTCTTCGAGGATGGCGGCGTAGGCGCGCGCGGCGGTCTGGTCGGTGGCGATGACCAGGCCCCCGGCATCCGGGACCGTCTCGCGCACCTCCGTGAGGCGGCGGTCGGCGGAGCGGAGGACGGCGGGGATCCAATCGCCGTTCGGGTCGAGCGCGGTGCGCCAGGCCTGGGAGGTGATGTCCTTGGTGTTGTCCTGACCGAGCTGGGCCTCCATCTCCTCGCCCGCCTTGGTGCGCCAGCGCATCTGCCCGGCGTACACGAGGAAGAAGACCGGTCGGACGACGCCGTCCTCGAGGGCTCGCTTGTAGCCGTAGGCGTAGTCGGTGCGGGAGAGACGGATGCCCTTGGAGTTGGGGTGGTACTCCACGAACGGGATGGGCGCGGTGTCGCTGCGGAACGGCGTCCCCGACAGCAGCAGGCGGCGGGTCGCGCGGTTGTACGCCTCGCGCAGGGCATCGCCCCAGCTGAGGGCGTCGCCGCCGTGGTGCACCTCGTCGAGGATCACCAGGGTCCGGGCGTCGAGCGTGAGGCGCTGGTGCACCTCGGCCTTCACGGCGACCTGCGCGTAGGTGACAGCGACCCCGTGGTACTGCCGCGAGGGCGTGGCGTGTCGGTTGGAGAAGAAGGGATCGAGACGGATGCCGACGCGCGCGGCCGCCTCGGCCCACTGCGTCTTGAGGTGCTCGGTGGGGGCGACGACGACGATGCGGTCGACGACGCGCCGGCGCATGAGCTCGGACGCGAGACGGAGGGCGAACGTCGTCTTGCCGGCGCCGGGGGTCGCGGCGGCGAGGAAGTCACGCGGGCCCTTGCCCTCGCCGTCGGGCCCGTCGAGACCGAAGTACAGGTCGAGCGCCTCGGCCTGCCACGCGCGCAGGCGCTGCGCGGTGCCCCAGGGGGCGCGCTGCGGGAACGAGGGCGAGAGGTGCTCGGCGGCGAAGGAGCCGAAGTGCGGCTCGGAGCCGTCGAGAGGGGCCGGCTCCTCCCCCGGCACCGAGTGGTCGGCGACCGGGGCGGTGGCGCGAGCGGGTTCGAGGGGGGTGGATGACAGGGGCCTGTCGGCCGCGGGGGACGGAGAGCCGGATGCGGGGCCGGGGGACGCGACCGGGCCGGGCGACGCGATCGGGCGGGGGCGTACAGCGGGTCCCGCGCTCGCGACCGGACCAGGACTCGCGACCGGGCCCGGGCTCGCGATCGGGCCCGGACTCGCGATGCGGATCGGGGGTGCCGCATCGGCGCCGGAGTCGGCGTCGAGGGGGTTCGCGGGGCGGGCTTCTTCTTCCAGCATCGAACCTCCATCCCTCGCGAGCGCGAACATCAACGATAGGCGGTTCCGCGACCGTGCGGCATCCGGGTGTGAGTCGTTCCGCCTCCCCACCGGCGATAAACGCGATCTGTGCGGAGAAACGCGCTGTCGCCGCGTTTCTGCGAGCGGAGAGCGTTTCTGCGGGGAGGGAGCGACCGAGCGGAGGCGCCCCGGGTCCCGGCACACGCTCATCGCACTCGGTGCCGCATCACGCGCCCTCGTGCCGTGTCGGAGGCCGGGGTTAGCCTGGGAGTCGGAGGTTTCGATGACACTCGATCCGCACTCGCCCCGCACCTCGTCCTCGCCCGACAACGCCGGTCCGCACCCCTGGCGGCGCTATGTCGCCCTAGGAGACTCGTTCACCGAGGGCATCGGCGATCCCCTGCCCGAAGGCGGCCACCGCGGCTGGGCCGACCGCGTCGCCGAGGTGTTGGCGGCGCAGGTCGATGACTTCGCCTACGCGAACCTCGCCGTGCGCGGCAAGCTGATCGGCCAGATCGTGGCCGATCAGATCGAGCCCGCTCTGGCCCTCAAGCCCGACCTCATCACGTTCTCGGCGGGCGGCAACGACGTCATCCGTCCCGGAACCGATCCCGACGCCGTGGCGCGCCAGTTCGAGGATGCCGTCATCCGCCTGCGCCGCGACAACGCCACGGTCGTCGTGTTCACGGGCATCGACACGGAGTTCACGCCCGTGTTCCGCGGCATCCGGGGCAAGGTGGCCATCTACAACGAGAACATCCGCGCGATCGCCGACGCCCACGACTGCGTCGTCGCCGATCAGTGGGCACTCAAAGAGGTGCAGGACATGCGCTTCTTCGACGACGACCGCTTGCACTACAACTCCCTCGGCCACCACGAGGTGGCGCGCATGGTGCTGCGGGCACTCAACGTTCCGAACGATCTGCAGCCGAGGCAGCCGGAAGCGCTGGCCGCGACCACCTGGCGCGCCGCGCGGGAAAAAGACCTGGTCTGGGCGCGCTCCTACCTGGTGCCGTGGGTTCTGCGCCGGCTCCGTCACCAGTCGTCGGGCGACCACATCCTCGCGAAGCGGCCCGAGCCTCTTCCCGTCGTGACTCTCGCCCCTGGTCCGGATGCCGCGGCCTCGCGCGGAACGCAGGTCTGACGCCGTGGCATCCGAAGGATTCGAGCGCTTCTTCCGTCGTTCGCGTTCCGACGAAGCCGCGCGACCGGCGCCGCTGTCGGGTGGCCTCGCCGCCGAGGTGGATGCGCGGCGCGACTGGGTGTGGTCCTCGGTGAGCGCCGACACCCCGCTCAACCGGAACGACGATCGCACCGCGCTCTCCGTGATCGTCGCCCTCCTCGGCGAGGTCCGCGCCGACGAGACGTGGAAGCTGCAGTCGCTCGGCATCGTGTTCGGCGACGTCCTGGCCCGCGTCACCGGCGCGGAGTGGGTGCAGGTCGACGACGAACGGGGAACCGACGCCGCGCTGCGGTTCGGCGGCCCCGACGACCTCGCGTTCCCGATGACCATGCTCTCCAAACGTGTGGAGGCCGGCGAAGAGGTGAACGTCCTCGACCTGTTCCGCAGCGTGGCCACCGCGATCGGGGAGGCACAGGCACGATGATCCTCGACGAAAGGCACCCCGCCGTCGATCTCCCCGCGAGGGGTCGGTCGTCGAACGGTGGTTCCTCGTCGGCGAGCGCGAGCTTCCGGATGACGTGATCGCAGCGCTCGAGGACGACCCCGACTCGCGCGTGCGAGCGGCCGCTGAGTCGGAGCGTCGGTATCGGGAGCGGTCGTCCGACGGGTACTCGCCGACGTCGCAACGGTTCCGGCTCAGCGCCGACCGCGCCCCAGCTCCCACAGGGCGACGGCGCTGGCCGCGGCAACGTTGAGCGAGTCCACTCCCCCGGCCATCGGGATCGTCACCACCGTGTCGGCCGCGGCGAGCGCGCCGCGGCTGAGACCGTCGCCCTCGGCCCCCATCAGCAGGGCGACGCGCTCGTGCCCGGCGGCTGAGAAGGCGTCGAGGGTGACCGCGTCGTCCGAGAGCGCGAGCGCGGCGAGGTGCAGGCCAGCGGCGTGGAGGAGCGGCTTCGCCTCCGACCACTCGGGCAGCCGCGTCCACGGCACCTGGAACACCGTGCCCATGCTCACGCGGACGCTGCGCCGGTACAGCGGGTCCGCGCACCGCGGCGTGACGAGCACGGCGTCCGCCCCGAGCGCGGCGGCTGAGCGGAACGCCGCCCCGATGTTGGTGTGGTCGACGATGTCCTCGAGCACGACGACGAGCCGCGCGTCCTGCACGACGTCTTCCACGGATGCCAGGACCGGACGATGCATGGAGGCCAGCAGCCCGCGGTGCACGGTGTACCCCGTCACCCGCTCGGCGACCTCGACCGGGACGACGTAGACCTCCGCATCCTCCCCCACGAGGGCGAGGGCATCGGCGAGGAACTTCTCCTGCACGAGGACCGAGCGCGGGCGGTGTCCGGCGCGGAGAGCCCGGTCGAGCACCTTCGACGACTCGGCGATGTAGAGCCCGCCGGCGGGCTCGGTCACCCGACGCAGCGACACGTCGGTGAGGTCGCGGTAGTCGGCGAGGCGCGGGTCGTCAGCGGAGTCGAGCGGGATGACGGGCATCGTCCCATCGTGCCAGCAGGGTTCGCGCTTCGGTGCCCGGCGCGTGCCTCCCCCGCGCGCTGAGTGTCAGAACACCCGGGGCATTGAGGATTCCGTCCGGGTTTCTCGGACGCTCGGCGGACGTGCCGGGCGGGTGCGTGGGGGGGTGAGGCGAGGCGGTCCGAGCCTCACGCCACGTGCAGCACCCGCCCGCCGCCGACGACCAGGGCCCGCTCGGGCGCGCGCACGAGGGCATCCATGGGGTTCTCGGCATCCACGAGCACGATGTCCGCTCGCGCACCCTCGACGAGATCGTGCACGTCGCGCCCGACCGCCCAGGCACCGGCGCTCGTCGCGAGGCGCACGACCCGCAGCAGGTCGTCGTCGCGCACGAGGCCGGCGGCCCGGGCGTACTGCCACGCGATGCCGAGGGTGTCGCCCGTCCCGTAGGGGCTCCAGAGGTCGCGGATTCCGTCGGTCCCGAACGCGAACGGCACGCCGGCCGCGTCGAGCTCGGCGAGCGGCAGCTGCGGGAGCCGGAGGGGCGCGACCGTGGTCATCGTGACACCCACCTCCGACATCGCGGCCAGCAGGTCGCGACGACGGGCGGGCTCCATCTGGGCGACGGCGAATCCGTGCGCGATATTCACGCGGCCGTGCAGACCGAGCCGCGCGGCGCGGTCGACGAGCAGCTCGATCTGAAAAGCACCGAGATCGGCGGGGTCGTGCAGATGGATGTCGATGCCCACGCCCGTATCCGCGGCGAGCGCCGTGATCGCGTCGATCTGCCCGACGGGGTCGCGGTCGATGGTCGCCGGGTCGAGACCGCCGACGGCGTCGACGCTCGGCCGGGTCGCGGCATCCCGCAGCAGCTCGAGGACTCCGGGGCGACGCAGGATCCCGTCCTGGGGGAACGCGACGATCCGTACGTCGAGCGCGCCCTCGTAGGCCGCGGCCGCCTCCTCGACGGCGTCGATCCCGCGCAGTCCGAGCCCGGTGTCGACGTCGACGTGCGTGCGGATCGCCGTGGTCCCGTGGCGCACCAGCTCGCGGAGCACGTGGGCGGAGCGCTCGAGCGACGGGATGCCGAGGGCCTCGCGCTCGGCCCGCTCGTGGCGGATGCGCCCCTCCGTGGTGCCCTCGCCGCCGTACGGCTGCCAGGGGAGACCCCACCACGACTTGTCGACGTGCGCGTGGGCGTTCACGATGCCGGGGAGGGCGAGGAGCCCGCGCCCGTCGAACTCCCGCACGCCGATGGGCCGGTCGCCCGCGGGGGTGATGGCGGTGATGATCCCGGCATCCATCTCGATGTCGACCGGTTCACCGCCCCACGGTCGCACGCGGCGCAGACAGGTGATCGGGAGCATGGCGGGCGGGGGGAGAACGCTCATCTCCCCAGTATCGGCGCCGGAGATGTGCGCGTCCGGCACGGGGCACCCCGCCCTAGACTCGACAGGACGGAGGTGCGCATGACCGACACGACGAAGGATGCCGATTCCCTGGCATCCATCGATCGGGCCGTCGAGGTTCTCGCGGGACGCCGGATCGCCGTTCTGACGGGTGCGGGCGTGTCGACGGACTCGGGCATCCCGGACTACCGCGGCAAGGGCGCTCCCACGCGGACGCCGATGACCGTCCAGCAGTTCTTATCGAGCGCCGAGGCGCGTCGTCGGTACTGGGTCGGCAGTCACCTCGGCTGGAAGGTCTTCGCCGCGGCGGAGCCGAACGACGGGCACCGCGCGCTCGCCGACCTCGAAGCGGCGGGAGTGTCGAACGGCGTGGTCACGCAGAATGTCGACGGACTGCACGTGCGCGCGGGCAGCGGCCGCGTGGTCGAGCTGCACGGCACCATGCGTCGCATCGGGTGCCTCCACTGCGGGCAGATCTTCGATCGTCGCGACCTCGCGGAGCGCATCGAGGCCGAGAACCCGTGGATCATGGCGCCCGAGAACGTTGAGCTCGGTCCGGACGGCGACGTCGCTCCCGCCTCGGCCGAAGGGTTCGTGGTCCCGGTGTGCTCGGTGTGCGGCGGCACCTTGAAGCCCGACGTCGTGTTCTTCGGCGAGTACATCCCGGTCGAGAAGTTCCGCGAGGCCGAGCAGCTCGTGCACGCGAGCGACGCCCTCGTGATAGCGGGATCGTCGCTGGTCGTGAATTCCGGCATCCGTCTCGTGGAGCGCGCGCGCCGTCGCCGCCTACCCGTGGTCATCATCAACCGGGGCGAGACCCGCGCCGACCGCCGCGCGGCGGTGAAGATCGACGGGGGCACGACCCCCGTGCTGCGCGCGTTCGCGGAGCGGCTCCCGGGACTGCTCTGACGGGCGCTCGCGTCGGCCGGTGGCGCGACGGCGCTCGCGCTCGTCGCGGGCGCGGTTACTCGCCGCGCGTGTAGCCCACCGCTCCCCCCTCGAGGAATGCCCGGTGTGCGCCGCTCACCGCCATCCCGGTGAGACGCTCGATCGCCGCCGTCGCGCCGGCGCGGAGCTCCCCGTGTCGACGGACGAAGACCGCGTGGGCGCGCGGAGCGTTCCACCCCTCGGGGAGCAGGCTGGCCGGGAGGTCGGGGTCGGTGAAAGGGAATCGGCGGTAGTCGTCCGTGAGGCGCACCCGCGCGATCAGGGCGGCGTCCGCGTCCTCGGTCGTCGCGGTGTCGTGCTGGGCGACGAACTCGCCATAGTGCGCGTCGAGCGCGGCGAGGTCCCACCCGCGTGCGGCGATCGAGCGATCGCGGGCGAGGTCACCGGTGCGGCTGAGGAAGACGTCGGAGCCCACGCCGTTGGCATCCATCAGCTCACGGGCGGCGGTGACACGATCACCGGGCGCGATCCAGATGGCCGGTTGGAGCTGGCCGAACCCGAGCCAGGTGAGGTGCTTGCGCACCTCGTCGCGGGCGGAGCGATCGCCCGCGCGGGTCGCGATGAGCGTCCACTCCCCTCCCCACTCGCCCGACACGTGACGGAAGATGCGGTCGCGGCCCTCATCAAGCAGCTGCCAGGCCTTCGGTGACAGCAGGTATGTGGTGAGTCGTCCATCGCGACGGGTCTCGAACCATCCCTCCGCGCGCAGGCGCGACATCACCACCCGGGTGGTGGCCGGCTCGATGTCGAAGAGCTGCAGCACGTCGCTGAGACCGCGCAGCGGCACCTCCCCCGCACCGCAGTACCGGAAATAGTCCCCGAAGAGCGTGAACACGAGGGAGCGGGGGCGCATGCGAGAACGTTACCCGACATGAATGTAACGAAGCTATGGCGGTAGACGAATTTGTGTTGCATACTCGTTGCGTCGTGACGGTTCGACGACTTCAGCGAGGAGGCTGACATGCGTATCGCGATCATCGGAGGAGGCCCCGGCGGACTGCTGTTCGCCGCCCTCGCCGCTCGGAACATTCCTGGCGCTCACGTCGACCTGTTCGAGCGCAACCGCGCCGACGAGGCGTTCGGCTTCGGGGTCGTGTTCTCGGACGCCACGCAGAGCGGGGTGGATGCCGCCGACTCGGCGCTGCGAGAGACCCTCGACGCATCGGGGGTGCGGTGGGATGCCATTCGCGTCACGCTCAAGGGCGAGACGCTGTCGTTCCGGGGCAACGGGATGGGCGCGGTGCTGCGCAAGGATCTGCTGGCGGCCCTCCAGCGGCGAGCGACGGAGGCCGGTGCCCACCTGCATTTCTCCTCGCCGCGTCGCGTCGACGATCTCGACGACTACGACGTGATCGTCGCCGCCGACGGGGCGAATTCGCAGACCCGCGCCACCCTCGGCGATGACACCCTTGGGGTGACGTACGAGACGGCCGCCGCGAAGTTCATCTGGTTCGCCACCGATGCCGCCTTCGAAGGACTCACCTTCCTGCACACCCACGCCGACGGGCTGCCCGACGACGTGCCGGGCGTCTTCGCGGCACACGCCTATCCGATCGGCGGCGGCCTGTCGACGTTCATCGTCGAGACCGACGAGAACACCTGGCGCGCGGCGGGATTCGACAGGTTCGACCTCGCCACTCCCCCGGGCCCCAGCGACGAGCACAGCCAGCGCCGGCTGGAGGAGATCTTCGCCCCGCTCATCGGCGGTGCGCGCCTGATCGGCAACAACTCCCGGTGGGGAAACTTCCGCACGATCCGCGCCGCCAGCTGGCACCGGGGCAACGTCGCCCTGCTCGGCGACGCCGTGCACACCGCCCACTTCTCGGTCGGCAGCGGCACGAAGATGTCCCTCGAAGACGCCATCGCCCTCACCGACGCGCTCGCCGCGCATCCGGGCGACATCGACGCCGCGTTCCGCGCGTACGAGGCCGTGCGGCAGCCGCAGGTGGCCCGCATCCAGGGCGCGGCGGGTCCGAGCCTGTCGTGGTGGGAGAACTTCGGCACCTACTTCCACGCGTTCGAGCCGTGGCAGTTCGGCTTCCACTTCTTCTCGCGCGCGCTGCCCGCGGCGAAGATCGCGCGGCGGGACCCGGAGGCCGTCGCGCGCGCTCTCGAACGGTGGGAGACCCGTCACGGCGCCCCTCCCCTGGAGTCCGCCGTGACCGGGCTGCTGGATCGACGCCTGGTCGAGCGCGATGCACTGCCGCCGGTCGTCCCGGTCGCCGCGGGCAACGGCATCCGTCCTGACGACGCCGTGCGGGAGGCGCTCGCCACGCACCGCGAGGCCACCGCGGTGCTCGTCACCGGCGGCAGCGCTCTGGAGCGTCAGCTCACCGCCGAGGCCGCGCGGCTGCGCCACGGCGTGGCGGCGATCATCGACGAACCCGAATGCGACGAAGATCGTGCCATGACCCTGGTGCTCTCGGGCCGCGCGGATGCGGTGCTGCGATGAGAACGCGCGAGGGAACGACGCCCTGGCCCCCGGACATCGCGGACAGGCACCGCGCCGAGGGGCTGTGGCAGGGCCGCACGCTCGGCGATGCCTTCGCCGAAGCCGCGCACGTGCACGCCGACCGCACCGCGCTCATCGACGACGAGGTGTCCCTCCCCTACGCCGACCTGCTCGACCGGGTCGAGGCGTGCGCCGCGCGCCTGATCGATCTGGGCCTCGCGCCCGACGACCGCGTGGTCGTGCAGCTGCCGAACCACTGGACGTTCGTCGTGCTGACGCTCGCGTGCCTGCGCGCGGGGATCGTGCCGGTGATGGCGCTGCCTGCGCACCGCGAACACGAGCTGCGGCACCTGGTCGCCGCCTCCGAAGCCGTCGCTCTGGTCACTCCCGACACCCTGCGCGACTTCGACCACCTGGCTCTCGCCCGCGCACTGCGCGCGTCGAGCCCGACGGTGAAGGATCTGATCGTCCTCGGCGGCGGGGCCGGCTCGCCCGGGGTCGCCGCGTCTGGCACCGACTCCCCCGACACCGTGAGTCTCACCGCGCTGTGCGCGCCCTCCGACGAGGCGACACGAGGGCGCACGCTTCCGAATCCGGATGCCGCCGACGTCGCCGTGTTCCTCCTGTCGGGCGGCACGACGGGTCTGCCCAAGCTCATCGCCCGTACGCACGACGACTATCTCTGCAACATCCTGTTGACCTCTCCGCCGGCGGCGGTCGACCGCGACACCGTGTACCTGGCGACCCTGCCGATGGGACACAACTTCCCGCTCGCGTGCCCCGGCATCCTGGGCACCTTGCTCGCCGGCGGCACCGTCGTCCCTCTCGGCTCTCCCCGGCCCGAACGCGCCTTCGCGGCGATCGAACGGCACGGGGTCACCCACACCGCCGCGGTGCCCGCGGTCGTCGCCTCGTGGCTCGATCACGCCGGCGCCGTGGGGTTCGACGCGCTCCGGAGCCTGCGCGTGCTGCAGGTGGGCGGAGCGCGCCTCGCCGACGAACTGGCCGAGCGTGTCGTGCGGGGGCTCCCGGGAACGCTGCAGCAGGTGTTCGGCATGGCCGAGGGCCTCATCAACGTCACACGCCTCGACGACCCGGTCGAGGCGATCGTGGGCACGCAGGGGCGACCCGTATCGCCGTTCGACGAGCTCCGCGTGGTCGATGAGGCGACAGGCCTCGAGGTCGCTCCGGGCGAGCCCGGCGTGCTGCTCACTCGCGGTCCGTACACGCCGCGGGGGTACTACGACGCCCCCGAGGCCAACGCGCGCTCCTTCACTCCCGACGGCTTCTACATCACCGGTGACATCGTGCGCCAGCGCCCCGACGGCAATCTCGTCGTCGAGGGACGCAGCAAAGACATGATCAACCGCGGCGGCGAGAACATCTCCGCCGAAGAGGTCGAGAACCTCGTGTACGGACTCGCTGCGGTGCGGCTGGCGGCCGCGGTGGCCATGCCGCACGACACCCTCGGCGAGACGGTGTGCCTGTTCGCGGTGCTGCACGACGGGCACGCGCTCGACCTCGGCTCGGTGCGCGCGCACTTCGACGCATCGGGCGTTGCGGCGTTCAAGCGCCCCGACCACCTCGTCACCGTCGACGAGCTGCCCCTGACCAAGGTCGGCAAGATCGACAAGAAGGCGCTCCGGGAGCGTCTCGCCGCCGAACGCACGGCATCCGACACGTCCGCGCCGCGCGAACAGCTCGCCGCCGCACCCACGGTATCCAGGAGTGCCACCTGATGTTCATCGACGCCGCCGGTCTCTCCCCCGCCGACACCTACCGCCTGCTCGTCGGTTCCGTCGTGCCCCGCCCGATCGCGTGGGTCACGAGCGGGCGCGACCCGGTCAATCTGGCCCCCTTCAGTTCATTCACGTGGGTGAGCCAGCATCCGGCGATGCTCGGATTCACCGTCAACAGGCGCGCGAACGGCCGCAAAGACACGATCCGCAACATCGAGGAGCACGGCGAGTTCGTCGTCAACATCGCCGACGAGACCCTCCTCGAGGCGCTGCACGCCAGCAGCGAATGGATGCCGCCGGAGGTCAGCGAAGCCGATCGCCTGGGCCTCGCGCTCGCGGAGTCACGGGTCATCGGCATCCCGGGCCTCGCCGACGCCCCCGTGCGGATGGAGTGCCGGTATCACTCCACGACCGCGTTCAGTCCGACCGGCGGCGAGTTCGTCGTGGGCACGGTCGTGGGGTGGACGGTCCGCGACGACATCGTACGGATCGGCTCGACGGGCGCGGCCAGCATCGACACCGAACTGCTCCGCCCGATCGGCCGCCTGGCCGGTCCGCGCTACACCCCGCTCGGTGAGGTGGTGGAGCTGCCGCCGGTGCCGGGTGGGTGAAGAACCGGACTACTTAGACCCTACAGGGTCTACAATCGGGGGATGTGGGACCTCGATCTCGAACGCGTCGTCGACTGGCTCGCGCACCTCGACACGGCTTCGCGCGACCAGGTCGTCGCCGCCCTCGAACTGCTCGAAGAACACGGACCACAGCTCGGACGACCACTCGCCGACAGTGTGAAGAGCTCGCGGCACAAGAACATGAAGGAGCTGCGCCCCGGCTCGTCGGGCCTGTCAGAACTCCGCCTGCTTTTCGCCTTCGACCCCGAACGACGAGCGATCGTGCTCCTCGCAGGAGACAAGTCCGGCGAGTGGAAGTCCTGGTACGACAAGAAGGTCCAGATCGCCGACAACCTGTTCGACACGCACCTGGCAGACCTGAAACATCGTCAGAAACAGTCGCCGACGCCTCCCGCGCGCCGACCCCACCGCAAGGAGAAGTGATTCCCATGGCCGTCTCGCTGAAGGATTTCGTCGCGGAGCACCCCGTCGACCGGGAGCGCGTCGACGCGCACAAAGAACGGATGCGGAACGAGATCCGTGCCTACCGCCTGCGCGAACTCCGCGAACGCGCAGGACTCACCCAGGCGCAGGTGGCCGAGCGCATCGGCGTCGGTCAGCGGCAGGTGTCGAAAATCGAGCACGGCGATCTCGAGAACACGAAAATTGGCACGATTCGGGGATATCTCGATGCCGTCGGCGGCAGCCTCGTGATCGAGTACGTCACGGATGACGCCCGCGTGCAGGTTGCATAGCGCTTGCCCGCGCGAGCCCTCTGGTAGTCGCACGGGCTTACTCGGACGACATCCGCGCGGAACTCGACACGGGTCACGCCCGCGTGCATGTCACGCAGCCCGCTCAGAACCAGCGCGCGATCTCCGGCAGCTCCCCGCCGCCCACCACCCGCAGCCGGCGGGCGCCGCGGCCGGCGAGCCAGCGCGCGAGATCGGCGGCGGCGCCCTCGACGACCGGGCCTCCCTTGCCGTACTCCCCTGGCGCGGCCTCGCGGTCGGTGGCGCGCAGCACGACGGCTCCGGGCTCGCTGCGCCGCGTCCAGGCGCGCAGCACGTCCGCGATGATCCCGTCGATCATCTCGGGCGGAAAGTCGAGGAACGAGCCGCCGTTGTCGAGGTCGACCGCGTGCACCCACACCTCTTTGGCGCGCATCCACGCCGTCTCGCGCGCGGGCACCGTGCGTCCCTGCGCAGTGACGACCTCGGCATCCCACTGTTCGTTCGTGAGGTCGCGCCACTCGACGTCGAGGTGCACGGCGGCGTGGTCGACGAGGTGCCGGAGCGCCCGGGTGGGCAGGGTCGCACCGAGTGCGATCTCGTCGCCCCGCTGCGTGTCGGAGGCGTACATGCGGGTCTCGACGCCGGTGCGCGCCCACTCGACGAGGCGGGCGACGGCGCGGGCGTTGTAGCCGACGTGCGCGACGAGGTGCCGGCGCGTCCATCCGGGCAGCAGGCTCGGCGCGTCGAGGTCGGCGTCGTCGAGATGCATCAGGCGGCGGGCGAAGTACGCGGTACCGCGGCGGGCGAGGTCGAGGTGCGCGTGCGGAGCGGTCGGAGCGTCGTAGCGTGCCCCCGCCCCCTGCCGCTCGCGGAGGGCCTGCTCCTCGGGGCTGAGCGCGCGCCCCGGTCCGCCGACGGCGCTCACGTCCGCAGCTCCTCCGCCACGAACCGATTGCGAAGGGTCCCGATCCCATCGATGGCGACCTCGACCACGCTTCCGGATGCCAGATACTCGCGCGGTTCGCGGGCGTGGCCCACGCCTCCGGGGGTTCCGGTGAGGATGACGTCTCCGGGGCGCAGCGTCGTGATGGTCGAGACGTACCGCACGAGGTCGACGGGACCGTGGACGAGGTCGTGGATGTCGCCCACCTGCTTCGGGACGCCATCGACGGTCGTGGTCATCCGCGCGTCGGAGGGGATCTCCTCGGGGGTGGCGAGCATCGGACCGAGCGGTGTCGAACGCTCCCACATCTTGCCCTGCAGCCACTCGCGCGTGCGGAACTGCCAATCGCGCATCGAGACGTCGTTCGCGATGGTGTAGCCGGCGATGGCGTCCTCGGCCTGCTCGGCCGACGCGCGGCGAACGGTCGAGCCGATGACGACGGCGAGCTCGCCCTCCCAGTCGATCTCGGGGCTTTCCGCCGGCAGGGCGATCTCCTCGCCGGCTGCCGCGAGGGTGTCGGCGAACTTGGCGAACAGCACCGGGTACTCGGGCAGGTCGCGCTTCATCTCGAGGATGTGCGCGCGGTAGTTCAGGCCCACGCACACGATCTTGCTCGGCGCGAGGATCACGGGCGCGTAGTCGACGGCATCCAGGTCGATCACCGGTCCCTCGAGGGTGGCCACCGCCGAGGGCGCTCCGGCGCGCAGCACCTCGCCCACGTCGGCGAACCTCTCGAGGACGACGGCACGGTCGCCGTCCACCCGGGCGGCGGCGGTGGCATCCTTCCAGCGCAGGGTCAGCAGCTTCATCGGTCGGTCTCCTCTTCGAACTCGCGGTACAGTCCCAGGCCCTCGAAGATGGGCGTGTCGCTGAAGTGGAACAGGTCCAGGCGCGTCTCGGCCTGCACGCGGAAGCGGCACCAGCTCGGCACGACGAAGATGTCGCCGTGCTCGACGGTGTGCTCGGTGTCGCCCAGCAACACGCGTCCGGTGCCCTCGAACACCTGGTAAACGTTCGAGCCGACCTCCTGTCGCACCGGCGTCGACGCGCCCTCGCGCAGGCGATGGAACTGGGCGCGGATGGTGGGCATGACATCGCCCCCGGTCGTGGGGTTCGAGAAGCGCACGGCGGCGTGGCCGGGGCCGACGGTCGCCGGCATCCCTTCGCTTTCCAGCAGCAGCTGGTCGGTGAGGGCGGCATCGGTGTGCTCCCAGCGGTAGGCACCGATCGGGCTCGACACCGTGCGGCGCAGCCCCGCGAGCGGCAGCAGCCCCGGGTGGGCCCACAGGCGCTCGGACCGGGAGAAGTTGGGGGTGGCCTCATCGGTCACGCGCTCGGAGCCGAACTCGAAGAAGCCCGAGTCCATCTGGTAGGCGAAGGGAATGTCGAGGCCGTCGATCCAGGTCATCGACTCGTCGGTCTCGTTGTGGTGGCCGTGGAAGTGCCAGCCGGGGGTGAGCAGGAAGTCGCCGCGGCTCATGCGCACGGGGTCGCCGTTGACGACCGTCCACACCCCTTCGCCCGAGGTGACGAAGCGGAACGCGTTCTGCGAGTGGCGGTGCTCGGGCGCCGTCTCGCGCGGCCCGAGCTGCTGGATCGCCGCCCACAGCGTCGGCGAGATGTAGGCGCGTCCGCCCAGACCGGGGTTGGCGAGGCCGATGGCCCGGCGCTCTCCGCCCCGCCCGACGGGAACGAGGTCGCCCGCGCGCTCGGCGAGGGGGCGCAGCGCGTTCCAGCGCCACACCCACGGCACCGCCTTGGGGTTCGGGGTCTGCGGCATGAGGTCGTCGAGCTGCGTCCACAGCGGAATGAGATTGTTCTGCTCGAATTCGCGATACAGGGCGCGCAGCTCGGGGGTGTCCTCGGGCTGCATCGCGTTCTCGACCGGGGTCACGGTCTCGCTCATCGGTCCTCCTCGACGTCGACTCCCGTCCAGGTTGCATGACTTACCAGCGTTGCGCAACGTGTTTTTGTAACAGGTTTCCCAAATGCGAGACATTTCTCTTGCGTCAGACGTGAATCTGTTACACCATGTGGGCCACGGGATGCCGAGGCGCAACGCCGCGATCCCGGAGAGAGCATCGATCTGCAAGGAGGCAGAGCATGTCCGAACTCGAGCACCACGAGACCACCTCGTCCGACGGGACGCCCCTCGCGTACTTCCGCCGCGGCAGCGGGCCGGCGCTCGTCGTCACGCACGGGAGCATCGCGACGAAGGAGCAGTGGATCCCCGCGAGCGAGCATCTCGCGGAACACGTCACCCTGTACGTCTACGACCGTCGTGGCCGCGGCGGCACGGGCGACGCCGACGACTACTCCCTCGCGCACGAGGTCGCGGACATCGCCGCGATGATGAAGGTCGCCGGTCCCGGCGCGCACCTGCTCGGCCACTCGTTCGGCGCGCTGGCCACCCTCGCCTACGCGCGGCAGCACGGCCTGGGTGGGGGCACCCTGATCGCGTACGAACCGCCGCTCGCCGTCCAGGGCCCGGTCGCGGGCGAACGCCTGGCCGGGTATCGGGAGCTGGTGGATGCCGGAGACCTCGACGCTGCGCTCGAGTACGCGCTCGTGAACTTCGTGCGTGTGCCCGCCGAGGCCATCCCGTTCATTCGCGAGACGCCGCTGTGGGGCGCGAGTGTGCCGCTCACCCCCACCTGGGTGCGCGAGCTCGCCGAGATCGATGCGCTCGGCAGCGACCTCTCGCCGTACGCCGAGATCGACGATCCGACCCACCTCATCGCGGGGACGGCGACCACGTCGTTCCTCTACCAGTCGGTGCACGACCTGGTGGAGGTCATCCCGCGCGCCGGCGTCACCGACATCGAGGGCGCCGATCATTTCGCCCACCTCGCCGACCCCCAGGGTTTCAGCCGGGTCGTCGTGGATGCGCTCGACAAGGCGGCAGTCGCCCGCTGACGAGCGACGAGAGAACCGGTCCCCGGCGTACGCCCCGACCCGCACCGGGGACCGCGCCATGGTCGTCCCGCTCCACCTGTCTGGCCGCGGGTTAGGCTCGAACCGTGACGATCCTGACCCTCGTGCGACACGGTGAGACCGACTGGAACTCCGGAGGGCGCATCCAGGGCTCGACCGACATCCCCCTGAACGAGACCGGGCGCGCGCAGGCCCGCGAGCTCGCCGAGCGCCTCGCCGCCGAGTACGCGGGCCGCGAGGCCGTCATCGTCTCGAGCGACCTCTCCCGCGCGGCGGAGACCGCCGACATCCTCGCCCAAGCCCTCGGGACCACGGTCAGCCTCCGGATGCCGGGACTCCAGGAACGCTCCTACGGCGACGCCGAGGGAATGGACGCCCCCACGTTCTACGAGACCTACGGGCCGTGGCACGCGGCCGATGTGCCGAACGCGGAGACATGGCCCGTGGTGCGCGAGCGCGCACTCGCCGCGCTCGCCGAGGCCGTGGCATCCGCTCCCGAGGGAGTCGACGTGATCGCCGTCGCGCACGGTGCACTGATCCGCGAGGTGATCCTGTTCGCGACCGACGGCGCCTTCCCGCGTGAGGGAGAACGTCTGCCGAACTGCTCGGCGACGACGTTCCGCCTCGACGGTGACAGCTGGGAGATGCTCGCGTACGCGGGCGTCGCGAGCTGACCGCACCGCACCGACCCGCGCACCCGCGGGCGGCGCGAGCGGAGACTCCCCTCAGCTCACCCCCAACGCCCTCGAGATCACCATGAGCTGCACCTCGGTGGTGCCCTCGCCGATCTCGAGGATCTTCGAGTCGCGGTAGTGCCGGGCGACCGGGTACTCGTTGATGAACCCGTTGCCACCGAAGACCTGCGTCGCATCGCGTGCGTTGGCCATCGCCGCATCGCTCGCCGTCATCTTGGCGACCGCCGCGTCCACCGAGAACGGCTTCCCGGCGTCGCACAGGCGCGCGGCGTGCACCCACGCGAGCCGCGCCGTGTGGACCCGGGCGTGCATGCGCGCGAGCAGGAACTGGATGCTCTGCCGCGTCGACAGCCGCTCCCCGAACACCGTGCGGCTGCGGGCGTAGTCGACGGCGGCCTCGAGGCATCCTTCCGCCGCCCCCGTCGCGAGCGCCGCGATCGCGACGCGCCCCTCGTCGAGCGTGCGCAGGAAGTTCTTGAAGCCCTGCCCGCGCTCCCCGAGGAGATTCGCCTCGGGCACGCGGACGCCGTCGAAGGTGAGCGGATGCGTGTCGGAGGCGTTCCAGCCGACCTTGTCGTAGGCGGGGCCGACGGTGAAACCGGGGGTGCCGTTGGGCACGATGATGGTCGAGATCTCGGGCCGGTCGCCAGTTCGCCCCGTGACCGCCGTGACGGTGACGAACCGGGTGATCGCCGTGCCGGAGTTGGTGATGAACTGCTTCGACCCATCGATCACCCACTCCCCTCCCTCGAGGCGCGCCGTCGTACGGGTAGCCCCCGCGTCGCTCCCGGCCTCGGCCTCGGTGAGCCCGAACCCTGCCAGCGCGCGCCCCGCGACGAGGTCCGGCAGGTATTCCGCCTTCTGCGCGTCGGTGCCGTAGCGGTAGAGCGGCATGGCGCCGAGCCCCACCCCGGCTTCGAGGGTGATCGCCATCGACTGGTCCACGCGCGCGATCCCCTCGATCGCGACGCAGAGACTCGCGTAGTCGCCGCCCTGTCCCCCGACCTCCTCGGGGAACGGAAGGCCGAAGAGGCCGAGCTCGCCCATCTGCGCGACAAGGTCGAGGGGAAGCTCGTGCGCGCGGTCGGCCTCGTACGATCGCGGCGCGATCACGTCGTCCGCGAACTCGCGGACCATCGCGGCGAGCTCGCGCTCGTCGTCGGTGAAGGCCTGCTGGCTGTCGATGCTCACGGGGGGGCTCCTTGTTCGGGGTGAATCGCACCGCGCGGGTCAGCGCGGGTCTGGGCGGGCAGCGCGGGTCTGGGCGAGTCTGGGCGGGCAGCGCGGGTCAGCGCAGCAGCATGGCGCGGCCGGGTTCCCGTAGGACACCGGCGACGTCGGAGAGGAAACGCGCCGCTTCCGCGCCGTCGACCAGTCGGTGGTCGAACGAGAGGCTGAGCGTGAGCACGTCGCGCAGGGCGATCTCGCCGTGGTGCTCCCAGGGCGTTCGGCGCACAGCCCCCACGGCGAGGATCCCGGCCTCACCCGGGTTGAGGATGGGAGTGCCGGCATCCACTCCGAAGACCCCGACGTTGGTGATCGAGAACGTCCCGCCGGTCATCGCGGCGGGAGCCGTGCGTCCGGCCCGAGCGGTCGCGGCGAGCTCGGCGATCGCGTCGGCGAGGTCGACGAGCGGCAGAGTGTCGGCATCCGGGATCACCGGCACCACCAGCCCGCGCTCGGTCGCCGCGGCGATCCCGAGGTTCACGTAGTGGTGCTCGACGATCTCGCCCGCTGCTTCGTCCCATCGAGCGTTCAGCGCCCGCGTACGCCCGAGGGCGAGACACACCGCCTTCGCGACGAGCGCGAGCACGCCGATCCTGTGGCCGTCGAGGGCTCGATCGGTCTTGAGGGATGCCAGCAGCTCGGTCGTCGCGGTGACGTCCAGCGTGAGGAACGTCGTCGCGTGCGGAGCTGTGAACGCGCTCTGCACCATCGCCGCCGCGGTGTGTTTGCGCACCCCGCGGATGGGTGTGCGGGTGACGCGCGGGGCGGAGGAAGCGGGAACAGCCGGGGGGACCGTCGACGCGAGAGCGGGGGCTTCCCGGGGGGTGCGCGCCGCGAACTCCTCGACGTGCGCGCGGGTCACGGTTTTACCGGGGTGGGCCGCAGCGACGACCACAAGGTCGACGCCGAGGTCCTTGGCGAGCTTGCGGACCGGCGGGGTCGAGCGAGGGCGTTCGAGCGGGAGGTCGATGGGACCGGTGCGCAGCACGTCGTGCGGCGCGGCCTCGCGAACGGCGTGATCGCTGTCGAGGACCGCCGTCGCCCCGCCCCGCGCTCTCCGCCGCGGACGGCTCCCCGATACGGGGGCGGCGCCGTAGCCGACGAGGTTCGGAGTGGCTCTCTCGGACTCGCCGCCCGGCGCCGTCGTGCGGAGATCGTCCCCGTCACGCCGCCCCGAGGCCGCCGCTCCCGGCGCGTCGGCCACGAACTCCGCGGGAAGGTCCGCCGAACCCCCCGTGACCGTCTGTCCCTCAAGCGCCGGACTCCCGGCATCCGCCCCCACCGCGAACGACACCAGGGGCGAGCCGACCGCGACGACGTCGCCCGCGGCGGCGTGCAGGCCCTGCACGGTGCCCGCGTACGGCGAGGGGATCTCGACGATGGCCTTGGCCGTCTCGACCTCGGCGATGGTCTGGTTCAGCGCGACGGTGTCCCCCTCCGCCACATGCCACTGAACGATCTCTGCCTCGGGGAGACCCTCGCCGAGGTCGGGGAGCAGGAATTCGGCGATCACCGCAGCACCCCCTCGCCGCGCTCCGTCACCCGGTCGACGGCGTGCAGGATCCGATCCAGATCCGGAACGTGATGCTTCTCGAGCTTCGACGGCGGATACGGGATGTCATGACCCGTCACCCGCTGCGGCGGCGCCTCGAGGTACTCGAAGCACTGCTCGGTGATGCTCGCCACGAGCTCCGCGCCGACACCCGCCTCGCGAGCGGCCTCGTGCGTCACGACGACGCGACCGGTCTTGCGAACGGATGCCGCGACCGTGTTCATGTCGATCGGCGACAGCGAGCGCAGGTCGATGACCTCGAGCGACAGCCCGTCGTCCTCCGCGGCGAGCGCGGCGTCGAGGGCTGTGCGCACCTGGGCTCCGTAGGTGACGATCGTCGCGTCGGTTCCCTCGCGGGCGACGCGGGCGAGGTGCATCGGCGGGGCGTCGGCGAGGTCGGCATCCAGATCCACCTCCCCCTTCGAGTGATAGAGGCGCTTGGGCTCGAAGAAGATGACGGGATCATCGGATGCCACGGCCTGCCGCAGCATCACGTGAGCGTCCTGCGGGTTCGAGGCGGCCACCACGCGGAGTCCGGCGGTGTGCACGAAGTACGCCTCGGGCGACTCGGAGTGGTGCTCGGCCGCGCCCACTCCCCCGGCCCACGGGATGCGGATGACCAGCGGCATCCGGATCCGTCCGTTGCTGCGGTAGTGGAGCTTGGCGACCTGGCAGACGATCTGGTCGAACGCGGGGTACACGAAGCCGTCGAACTGGATCTCGACGACGGGCCGGTAGCCCCGGAGCGCGAGGCCGACGGCCGTGCCGACGATGCCGGCCTCGGCGAGCGGGGTGTCGACGACGCGCTGTGCGCCGAAGCGCTGCTGCAGGCCATCGGTGACGCGGAAGACGCCGCCGAGCTTGCCGATGTCCTCCCCCATCAGCAGCACTTTGTCGTCGCTCTCGAGGGCTTTCGACAGGCCCGCGTTGATCGCGGCACCGAGGGTCAAGGCGGTCACTTCTCGAACCCCGCGAGGTAGTCCATGTACTCGGCTTTCTGTCGCTCCAGCCCGCCATGGGGTTCCGCGTACACGTGGTCGAACATCGTCTCGGGCGCCCGGGTCGTCGCGCCGATGCACGCCGCGCGCACCTCGGCGGCGAGCGCGTCGGCGGCGCGGGCGACCTCGGCCATGCCGGAATCGTCGAGCATCCCCTCGGCGCGCAGATACGCCTCGAGCCGCGCGATCGGGTCGCGCCGCGCCCAGTCCTCGACCTCGGCGGCGTCGCGGTAGCGGGTGGGGTCGTCGCTCGTCGTGTGGGGGCCCATTCGGTACGTCACGGCCTCGATGAATGAGGGTCCTTCCCCGCGGCGAGCGCGGTCGAGCGCCCACCGCATCGCGGCGACGCAGGCGAGGGCGTCGTTGCCGTCGATCCGGAGACTCGGGATGCCGAACCCCGGCGCCCGGCCCGCGATGGGGTACTTCGCCTGCACGGTGACGGGCTCCGAGATCGCCCACTGATTGTTCGAGCAGACGAACACGACCGGGGCGCGGAACGACGAGGCGAAGACCATCGCCTCATTGACATCGCCCTGGCTCGTGGCGCCGTCGCCGTAGTACGCGACGGCGACGTCGGTGGAGCCGTCGCGCTGGGCGCCCATCGCCCATCCCGTGGCGTGGAGGGACTGCGCACCGATGATGATCTGGGGAGGAGCGGCGTGGAGCGTGCGGTGGTCGTACGCGGAGTGCTCCTCGCCGCGCCAGGCGAGCACGTAGTCGGCGGGCTGCGCGCCGCGTCCGAGCAGCACGCCGTGTTCCCGGTAGCTCGGGAAGACGAAGTCGCCGGGAGCCAGGGCATGGGCGGTCCCGACCTGCACGGCCTCCTGCCCCCGGCACGGGGCCCAGAGGGCGAGCTGCCCCTGGCGTTGGAGGGCGACGCCCTCGGCATCCAGTCGGCGGGTCAGGACCATGTCGCGGTGCAGCGCCCGAAGTTCGTGCGGCGAGAGGTCGGCGATCCACGGGTCGAGAGTGGCGTCGGGCACGCGGGATCCGTCGGGCTCGAGCACGCGCAGCACGTTCCCTTCGTCGGGAACTCCTCCGGTGATCGAGTCCTGGGTCTGGGTGTACGTCATCGTCATCCCTCCAGCTGCGGCCGGGGCCTCTTGTGGAGGCCGGGGCGGTGCGGATGCCGGCAGCGTCGCCGACACGGCCGACCGTACGCGCGGAAGGCAGGGCGCTCAAGACCTCGGGAGATAACTCAGCATTGTGCGCATCGCGAGGGGCGAGCACCCTGCTAATGTTTCGCAGCATGAGCAAGCTCGACGCCGTCGACCTCGACCTCCTCCGCGCTCTGTCGGCCGACCCGCGGGCCACCGTCGTCGCGCTCGCCGAGAAGCTCGGCCTCTCGCGCAACACCGTGCAGGCCCGCATGAGCCGCCTCGAGAGCGGCGGCGTGTTCCTCTCGTACGAGCGCACGCTCTCGGCCGAGGCGCTCGGGTTCCCGATCGAGGCGTTCCTGCAGGTGACCGTGCGCCAGGCCGAGCTGCCGGCGATCCGCGAGGAGCTCGCGAAGGTCCCCGAGGTGCTCCAGGCGCACGGCCTGAGCGGTCAGGTCGACCTTCTCGTGCGGGTCGCGTGCCGCGACACCCAGCACCTGTTCGACACGGACGCCCGCATCCTCGCGATCGAGGGCGTGGAGCGCACCGAGACGTCGCTCGTGATGGGCGAGGTCATCGGCTACCGCGTCGGTCCGCTGATGGATCTGGCGCGGACACGCCCGTGAGCAGGACGTCGCGCAGAGCGACGTCCTGCACCACCCGGACGAGCGTGGAGCGCAACCAGCGCGACGCCTCGTCGCCATCGACGCGCCGGTGCCACCGCTGCTCCACGGGAGCCGTGGGCAGCTTGAGCGGCAGGTCGAGGATCCGCAGCGGCATCCCGTTGTCCCGGAGGTGGGATGCCAGCACCCACGGCAGCATGCAGGCGAGGTCGCTTCCCACCACGGTCAACGCGCCGACGAGATAGCTCGGCACCACCACGGTGACTTCTCGTCGGCGGCCGCTCGCCTCGAGCAGGTCATCGACCGGTCCGCGCGCGAGCCCACGCCGCGATGCCGAGACGTGCGGGACGGCGCAGAAGTCGTCGATCGAGACGTGGGCGGCGCGACCCAGCGGGCTCTCGGCCGAGACGACGGCGACGAAGCGGTCGGTGAAGAGCATCTCCGAGAGCACGTCGGGCACGGAAGGGGCGACGATTCCGACATCCAGGTCGAGCGAGCCATCTCGCAACGCCTCCGCGGTCTTCGACTCCTGCGCTTCGAACCGCAGGCGCACGCCCGGCGCCTCGTGCTGAACGGCTCGTTGCAGCCGCGGAATCAGCGCGGGGGCGAGAGCGTCGTTGATACGGACGACGAAGGTGCGGCTCCACGTGCGAGGCTCGCCGCCGGTATCCCGGCGGAGCAGATCGGTCTCGTGCAGGATGCGCCGCACGCGCCCGACGCTGCGCTCGGCGAACGGCGTCGGGGCGAACCCGCGACCGGCCCGCACGAGGATGGGGTCGCCCATCGCCCGGCGCAACCGTCCGAGGGCTCGGCTGGTGGCGGCGACCGAGAGGTGCAGCCGCTCCGCCGCTCCGGTGACGGTTCCGGCATCCATCACCGCGTCGAGCACACGCAGGAGGTTGAGGTCGATGTCTTCCACCTCACGATTGTGTGGCACGCAAACCTGGGTTTCCGATATTGCGCTTCCTGAAAAGTCTCGGGCTGATCAGACTCGAGAGACACCGACATCCAGGAGAACCCATGCCCCGAATCGTTCGACCCACCGCTTTCGGCGGCCCCGAGGTCCTCGCCATCGCCGAAATGCCGACGCCCCTCCCGCAGGAGGGAGAGGTGATCGTGCGTGTCCGCGCGGCCGGCGTGAACCCCGTCGACCGGAAGATGTACAGCGGAGCCTTCCACGGCGCGAACACCGATCTCCCCTCGATCGGTCTCGAATGCGCGGGCGTCGTGGAAGCCATCGGCCCCCAGGTCACCACCGCCGCGATCGGCGACGAGGTGATCGTCTATCCCGTGACCGGGGCGTACGCCGACGTCGTGTGCGTCCCGGCGACGTCGCTCCTCCCGAAACCCCCTTCTCTCAGCTGGCCCGAGGCCGGCGGACTCCTGCTCGCGGGGACGACGGCCGCCCATGCGCTGCACGCCGCCGCGGTCGCGGGCGACGACACCGTCCTCGTGCACGGCGGCGCCGGGGCCGTCGGGCTCATGGCCGTTCAGCTCGCCCGCGGACTGGGGGCGCACGTCGTCGCCACCGCATCGCCGCGCAACCATGGGCTTCTGCGCGAGCTGGGGGCCACGCCCGTGACCTACGGACCGGGACTGCTCGATCGGGTCCGACAGGCGACCGCCGGGGGCGTGGATGCCGCGATCGACACCGTCGGGACCGACGAAGCGTTGGACGTGTCGTTGGCGGTGGTGAGCGATCCGCGACGCATCGCTTCGATCGCCGGATCGGACCGACGCAACGGCACCGGCATCGCGCAACTCGGTTACGGCCCCGGACAGGACCCGGGCTTCGCCGTCCGCAACGCGGCGCGTGAAGGTCTCGTGGAAAGGGCGGGCGCGGGCTCGCTCCGGGTTCTCGTCGCCGCGACGCTTCCGCTGACCGAGGCTGCCCGGGCGCACGAGATGGTGCAGTCGGCTCACGCCCCGGGGAAGATCGTTCTGCTCCCCGAGGCGGACGACCTCTCACGGTGACGTCCCGCGCTACGGCGCCGGCACCACCGGGATACTCGCCGTCTCGTCCTTCGGCTCGGCCGGGCTCCCGGCATCCAGTCGCACGAGCACGACCCCGACGAGGATCAACGCCCCGCCCACGAACTGGATCGGCGCGGGTGTCTCGCCCAGCAGCAGCCACGCGAAGCCGAGGGCGAAGAGCACCTCGCTGAGACCGACGAACGACGCCAGGCGCGAGCCGATCAGCGGTACCGCGATCACCCCGAGCGCGTAGCCGAGGGTGGTCGCCACGGCCCCCACCCACAGCAGGGGCAGGATGCCGGGAACCTGCAGCCCCGCGAGCGACACCGTGATCGAGGGGGCGGCGAAGGGCAGGATGCCGGTGGCCACGAGCATCCCCATGAGCACCGCCCCGACGATCAGCCCTCCGGCGGCGAGGGCGAGCGGCGGGAGGTCGTCGCCCGCGCGCCCCGCGATGACGAAGTAGGCCGCCGCGCAGACGGCCGCACACAGGGCGAAGATCGTGCCGAGGAGGTCGAAACGGGCGCCGCTGATGTCGACGACGAGCACGAGTCCGGCCATGGCGACGACCGAGCCGACGAGGACGGCCTTCGACGGAGCGCGACGCGTGCGCACCCACACCGCGATCACGATGAGCACGGGCGCGATGTACTGGATCAGGAGGGCGACGGCCACCGGCATCCGTTGCATCGCGGCGAAGTAGAACAGCTGGCATCCGGCGACGGCGGTGAGACCGAACGCCAGGATCAGCAGGCCGTGGCGCCGCAGAAATCCGCGCTGCCGGCGGATGGCGACGACGAGGGCGGGCGACAGCAGCAGGGCGGCGACGCTCATCCGGACCAGGAGCACCGTGCCGAGCGACCAGCCGCCGTCGAGCAGCGGCTTCACGAACGGACCACTGCTGGAGAACGCGAGCGCGGACGCCACCGCGATGGCGAGTCCGGTGACGGCACCGGAGCCGCGGTGGGTGGGGCGTGGGAGAGTGACGGACGACGTGGTCATGCGAGCCTGCTGTCAGGAGTGAAGAACGTTTACACTCGTGACAGTACGACCTGGGAATGTCAGGAGTCAACATGGTCTTCATTCGTGACACCGAACTGGTGCTGCGCGCGACCGTCGAGCTGGTCAACACGCTGCCGCACACCGAGGTGAGCGGCGTCGACACGCTCACGACGATGGCCGAACTCGACGACTTCGCCGCGCGTCACACCTACACCGGTTCGCGCGCGCGCGACGAACGCGAACTCGCTGCGGTGCGCGGCATCCGTTCCCGCATCCAGCGGCTGTGGAACGTGGACCGCGACGACGCGGTGCCCCTCGTGAACGCGATGCTGCGCGACGGGCGGGCCTTGCCGCAGCTCGTGCGGCACGACGAGTTCGATTGGCACATCCACGCGTCGGAGGCGTCGGACCACCTCGCCCAGCGCATGCTCGTGGAGACGGCCATGGCGTTCGTCGACGTCATCCGCGCCGACGAGTACGCCCGCATCCGCGTGTGCGACGCCGACGACTGCGCCGGCGTCTACGTCGACTTCTCGAAGAACGGCTCGAAGCGCTATTGCGACTCGGGCAACTGCGGCAACCGCATGAACGTCAACGCGTACCGCAAGCGGAAGGCGGAGACGGCGGTCTGACGGTCACGTACGTCGGCGCAGCCAGCCATACGTCGGCGCAGCAAGACACCCGACGGCGCAGCCAGACAGGCGTCGGCGCAGCGAGACACGCGCCGGCGCAGCCAGACATATGTCGGCGCGCCCCGCGCGGGTCGGCGCTGACGGCTTTCCCTCCCTCAGCCCACAAACCTCCGGATCGCGGATGCCGCCGCCTCCGGCGTCTCGTAATGGATCAGGTGCCCGACCGCGGGGATCTCCACGAGCTCGGCGTCGGGGAAGAGCGTCGCAAGGTGCCGCTCGGCCTCGATGGGCGTGATGTCGTCTTTCTGGGCGGCGATGAGCAACGTCGGCTGCGCGATGCGCGGTGCGAAGGCGCGCACGTCGTGCGACACGCTCGTCACGAACGCCTCGTGCAGCACGTCGCGGTCGGCGAAGCGGGAGAAGTACTCGTCGTGCTGCTCGTGGACGAAGCGGCGTAGGTCGGGATCCCGTGTCTTGGCCATCGCGTTGCTCATCACGCGCACGATGAGCCCGTTGCGGAGAAGCCCCTCGCCGATCGGGCGCGGGAGTTTCGCTCCGGCGAGGTAATAGAACACGGCGAGCCGGGTCAGGATGCCGCGGGGCCCCTCGAGCGCGGGCGCGCCGATCGGATTCACGAGGATGAGCTTCGGCGTCGCGAGACCGCCCGCCACCGCGGCGGCGGACACGATCGAGCCGAACGAATGCCCGAGCACCACCGCCCCCGGTGCGACGGCATCGACGAACGCGCGCAGCCACGCGGCATAGGTCTCGAGATCGTGCGCGCGTCCGCGCAGAGGCTGCGTCTCGCCGAAGCCCGGCAGATCGGGTGACACGACCCGGATGCCGGGAAGGTGCGCGACCACCGGATCGAGGCCGTGGTGCTCACCGCGGAACCCGTGGACTGCCACGATCGTCTCGTCGGCGTCGTCGTCGCCGTAGACCCAATACGCCGTCGTCCCGCCCAGCACGTCGATCTCGCGGCGCTCGACAGGGATCGCGGCGAGGAGGTCGGCGTACGGGTTCGGCATGGGTTCGAGTGTAGAAGGGGGTTCCGACATCGCCGTCCCTCCCTCTCGCCGGCCGAGGCGGCACTCTTCCTGCACAGCCTCGGGGCCCCGGCATCCCTCCCCGATTCCTGCGCGCCTCGCCGTCCATGTCGGACCTCCGATCTACGGTGACCCCATGACCCTGTGGCAGGCCGAGCCGCTCCCGCTCTTCCAGGCTCCCGAGTGGACGCGTCTCGTCGGCGTCTTCGACCTCGAGACGACCGGCGTCGACGTCGAGAGGGATCGCGTCGTCACCGCTCATGTCGGGGTCCTCGACGCCGACGGTCACGTCGTCGACGCGCGCGACTGGCTGGCCGACCCGGGTGTGCAGATCCCCGACGGCGCCGCCGCCATCCACGGGATCACCACCGAGCGGGCACGGACCGACGGCGCTCCGGCACCCCGCGTTGTCGCCGAGGTCGTCGAGGCACTGAGCGCGCTGTTCGCCGCCGGCATCCCCGTGGTGGCTTACAACGCGCCCTTCGACTTCTCGATGCTCAAGCACGAGGCCGTGCGGCACGGCGTGGTTCCGATCGACGCGCCGTCTCCGGTGATCGACCCGCTCGTCGTCGACAAGACCTACGACCGCTACCGCCGCGGCAAGCGCACCCTGTCGGTCGTCGCCGAGCACTACGCCGTGCCGCTGGAGTCGGCTCACGAGGCGTGCGCCGACGCGGTCGCCGCCGGACGCCTCGCCCTGGCTCTCGCCGACCGATTCGGCCCGTGGCTTCCGGCCACGCTCGAGGAACTGCACACGCGCCAGATCTCCTGGGCCCGGGCCCAGGCGGCGAGCCTCACCGAGTATTTCGTCAAGATCGGACGTCTGGATGCCACGGCTCCCCCGCTCGACGGGGCGTGGCCGATCCGCTGAGAGGCGGAGCAAGAACGGACGTTGCCGGACGCCGCGATCCGTGTTTCGAGGCTCCTCAGCGAGTGCGATCGCCTGCACATCGGCGATCCGACCGAGCGGTTCTCCCCCTCGCCGAACGTTAGATCCTCCACATCGATGATCCGACCGAGTATTTTCCCCGGGATCCTGCCCCTCCCCGCCGATGTCGGAGGTCCCCGATAGCGTTTCGACATGGACACTCTCGCCTCCCCCGCAGGCCGGCCTTCGCCGGCGGTGCGGGCGTGCGACGGGGTCCCGTTGCCCGCCGAGGAAGAGCTCGACGACGAAGCGGCGTGGGCGCGGCTGCTCGATCTCGGCGGTTCGGATCACTCCGCCGACGCGCATTTCGCGGGGATGGTCTGCCCCGAAGATTGCGGTGCCCCTTTCGATGCCGCGTCCGCGTCGGCATCCGACCTCGACGCGGTCCTCGGCCATCTCGAGCTGATCGCCGCCGAGCGGCAACGCCTCGCGGCCGAAGAGGGGCACCTCATCGCGACCGTCCTGCGCGACGCCGCCGCCGATCCGACGCCCTGGGTCGGTCCTGACCCGACCCTCGACGGGGCGTGGAGCGATCCGCGGGGCCGCACCGCCGGCGCGGTGCGACGCGACCGTGTCGATCTCGCGCAGCGCGCTGCGGCTGCCGAAATGGCGGTGCGTCTGCGCCTCTCGGAACAGACGATCCGCACGCGCGCCACGCATGCCGAGGTGTTGCAGGAGCGCTGCCCGCGCCTGTGGGCCGAGTTCGCCGGCGGGAAGACATCCGAGCGCCACGCCGTCGAGGCGGCCCGGCTCGCGACCTCGCTGCCACACGACGAATCGACGTGGAGCGCGTTCGACGACGGCGTCACCGATACGGCGACCATCCTGACGCCCGCGAAGTTCGCCGTCGCGGCGCGCGCTCTCCGCGAGCGCGTGCACGCCGAGTCGATCGACACCCGCCACCGCCGCGCCGCGCGTGATCGCGGAGTGTGGATGACACCCGAACTCGATGGGATGGCGTCGCTCAACGCCCTCCTCTCCGCGGAGAGAGCACGGAGCATCATGGCGCGCCTCGATCGCGCTGCTCGGCACCTGCGGGCCGCGCCCGACGAGGAGCGCACGCTGGCGCAGCTCCGCGCGGACGTGCTCGCCGACTTGGTGACGGCTCCCACCCCCGACGCGGCGACGGCGGGCGATCTCCCGCCCGCTCCCACCCCCGACGCGCCGACCGCGGGGGACCTCCCGCCCGCTCCCGCCTGCCACGGGTCGACCGCGGGCGATTCGCCACCCCCTTCCGCGCAGCGGGGCGCTGCCGCGACCACCTCCGCGGCAGCGCGCACGAGCCCCTCCGCACCCAGGGTCGTCGTCACCATCCCCGCGCTCACGCTGCTCGGCGCTGACGACCACCCCGCAACGCTCGAGGGGTACGGCCCGATCGACCTCGACACCGCGCGCCGTCTCGCTGGCGAAGCACGCTCCTGGGTGCGCCTTCTGACGCACCCCGTCACGGGCGCACCGCTCGTGCTCGACCGCCAGACCTACCGCGTTCCCGCCGCCCTGCGCCGCTGGCTCGGCGTCACCTCGCCCACCTGCGTCTTCCCCGGATGCAACCGCACCGCCCGCGACTGCGACCTCGACCACCTCACCGCCTGGACAGACGGCGGCACCACGGATGCCGACAACCTCGCGCCGGAGTGCCGACACCACCACCGCCTCCGCCACGAGACCGGGTGGACCCCCGGGCACGACCCCGTGACCGGCGACGTGCGATGGACGTCCCCGCTCGGCGGCACGTACGACACCGATCCGCCCCCGTTCTGATCGCACGGCGGTGCCCCACCGCTCGCCGCGCAGCCCGACCACTCACGGAACTCCCCCGCCTGCCGCAGCGTTCCCCGCCACCCGCGGCGCAACCTGACCACTCGCCGCGCAGCCCCACCACGCTCGTCACTCCCCCGCCACCCGCAGCACAACCCCGCCACTCGCCACGCAGCCTCACCACTTTCCGCCCACCTCACCACCCGCTGCACAGCCCACCGCCCCACCGGGCCGTCCGCCCCTCTCCACGAATGCCAAACTGAACCCGTGACCTGCCGCATCGCCACCGTCCAGATGGAGGCCGTCCCCGGCGACGTCGATCAGAACGTCGCACGCATCGCGCACCTCGTCCGCGAAGCCGCAGCGGGAGGAGCCGATCTCGTGCTCTTCCCCGAGGCCGCCGTCACGGGATATGACGAGCGTGCTTTCGCTGGCCCGCTCCCGGTGCTCGCCGCGGGCGGATGGTGGGCCCCCGTGCAGGACGCCGTCGACCGCACCGGTGTCACCGCCGTCATCAACACCGCCATGCAGCGGGAGGGATGCCGCACCCTCAGCGAGGTGATCTTCGCCCCCGGCCGCGAACCGCTCGCCGCCTACGACAAGCAACACCTGCATGACAGCGAGCGCTCCCTGTTCGTCCCCGGCGACCACGGCGCATCGTTCGTCCTGAACGGCCTCCGCTTCGCCCTCTCCGTCTGCTACGACGCGAACTTTCCCGAGCATGCGGCCGCCGCGGTGCGGGCTGGGGCGGACGTCTACCTCAACAGCGGTGCGTACTTTCCCGGGGGCGAGCACCGTCGCGACCTCCACTACGCCGCTCGAGCCCTCGACAATGGCATGTACGTCGTCTTCAGCGGTCTCGTCGGCGCGCCGCACGCCTTCATCGGCGGCTCCGCCGTCTTCGATCCCGTCGGCCGACGCATCGCCGCCGTCGGCGAGGGCGAACACATGGCCTTCGCTGACCTGGACGCGGGAGTCATCGCCGAGACGCGCGAGCAACAACGGATGTGGGCCGATCACCGCGACGAGCTCGGCCCCCACCGCCACCTCGGGTCGCTCGAGACGTCGGGCATAGGACGCTGACCGGCACACGCCTTAAAGCCCCAACACCCCACACCGGCCAGCACACGCCCCGAAGCCCCCACACCGCCCGCTGACCGGCCCGCGTCCCGAAGCCCGAGACCATGCCCGCGACCTCATTCCCGAACGAGTTCCGCGAGAACCGTCTTCCCCCATTCCCACTCGCCCAGGCCACTCGCGGTGTTGAGGTGCCCGAACCCGCCGGCGTCGCGGAACGCGCTTCCCCATCCGGAGGCGAACCGTTTGGCGATCTCGATCGGGCAGTAGGGATCGTCGGAGCTGGCGACAACCACACTTCGGCACGAGAGCGGTCGCACCTCGACGGCGACGAAGCTCGACGCAGCCGCACGCGGGAAGACGTCGCCGGCGGGATCCGGAGGAGCAACGAGCAGCATCCCCGCCACCGCCGCATGCCCGGCCCGTGCCTCCCACTCGGCCGCCGCCCAGCACCCGAGGCTGTGCGCCACCAGGATGACCTCCTCGCCCGATCCCGCGAGGTCGGTGACAGCTCGATCCACGGCGTCCACCCAATCCTCGAGCTCGGGCTCATCCCATGATCGGGGTGCCACCCGCACGGCCGCGCCACCCCATCGCCTCTCCCACCGGGTCTGCCAGTGCTGCTCCCCCGATCCTCCGATACCGGGAACGATCACATATGCGACCATCCATGACCACCCATCCACGTGCGCACCGCGCGAGCGCGCGGCATCCCTCCCGAGAGAATGATGGATGCAGTCGCCAGATGCATCCCGCGCAAGCGATGTACAAGCAATCGGAGCCGAACACGATGGAATCACTCGACGCGATCGATCGCCGCATCCTCGAGCTGCTCCAGAACGACGGCCGATTGTCGGGGGCCGAGGTGGGGAGGCGGGTCGGGCTCTCTCAGCCTGCCGCGAGCGCCCGCATCCTGCGACTGGAACGCGCGGGTGTGATCGCCGGATACCGCGCCGTCGTCGATCCCGCCGCGGTAGGGCTCGTCATCCATGCCGTCATTCGACTGCGCACCACCCACGCCCAGCTCGCCCCTGCCCGCGAGCTCGCCGAGCGTCTCCCCGAGGTCACGTCGATGGTGCGCGTGACAGGGGAGGACTGTCTCCTGTTCGACGTCAACTGCCCCGATGCCGCGCAGCTGGAGAAGGTGGTCGACGCCCTCGCGCGCTTCGGCCCCGTGACGACGTCGCTCGTCCTCAGCACCTACCCCCGGAAGCCGCTGCTGCCCACGCAGAAGACCTGACCGACGGGCTTCGCATCCCGAGAAAGGCGAAAGCCCCCCATCCCGAAGGACGGAGAGCTTTCGCTGCGAGAACCGCTGAGGATCAACGACCGCCGAAGTTCTTGAAGCGCTGGTTGAACTTCTCGACGCGACCGGCCGAGTCCATGATGCGCTGCTTACCCGTGTAGAAGGGGTGCGAAGCCGACGAGATTTCCACGTCGATGACGGGGTACTCCACGCCATCGAGCTCGATCGTCTTGTCGCTCGAGACGGTCGAACGGGTGAGGAACGTGTCGCCCGAACCGAGGTCGCGGAACACGACGGCCTTGTACGTGGGGTGGATGTCAGTCTTCATGGGAGGTCCTTTGAGAAGTGGTGCCCTGGATTCTGCCAGGACGTCAAAGTCTGCGGCGCCGAAGGCACCAACGGGAGAGTCTACCAGGCTGCGTAACGATTCGCGCGCGCGGTCAGACGGCCCGCGCCGCGTACCGCCCGGCCTCGTGCGTGAGCGTGATCTCGAGACCGAACGTCTTCGACAGGTTCTCGGCCGTCAGCGCCTCATCCAGAGGACCGGATGCCACGACCTCGCCATCGCGCAGCAGAAGCACGTGCGTGAACCCGACGGGGATCTCCTCGACGTGGTGCGTCACCATCACCATGGCGGGCGTCGTCGGCGCCTGGGCGTAGCCCGACAGCAGCGCGAGCAACTCTTCGCGAGCGCCGAGATCGAGGCTCGCCGTGGGCTCGTCGAGCAGCAGCAGCTCGGGGTCGGTCATGACGGCCCGGGCGATCTGGACGCGCTTCTGCTCGCCGTCGCTCAGCGTGCCGAAGGTGCGGTCGGCCAGGTGGTCGAGGCGCCACTCGGCGAGCACGCGCAGCGCGCGGCGCTCGTCGATGTCGTCGTACTGCTCGCGCCAGCGACCCGTCACCGAGTACGCCGCGGTCAGGACGACGTCGAGCACCGCCTCCTCCGGCGGAACACGTCGCGCCATCGCCGACGAAGCGAAGCCGATCCGCGGGCGCAGCTCGAACACATCGGTGCGTCCCAGTTGCTCGCCGAGGATCGTCACCGTGCCCGACGTGGGGTGGATCAGGGTGTCCGCAAGCTGCAGAACGGTGGTCTTCCCCGCGCCGTTGGGGCCGAGCACGACCCACCGCTGATCGTCCTCGACACGCCAGTCGAGATGGGACACGATGTCCCGCGTGTTCCGGCGGACGACGACGTCGGAGAACTCGAGAACCTGAGGCATGGATCTAGCCTAATGGCCGCGACCCGAGCGACCGGAGGCCACGCGGCCCCGCGGTGGAGAGGTCAGGACTGCGGGGCCGAAGCGCCCGCCACCTCCGCGTACAGCGCCGCCGTCGTCTGGGCGATCGCCGCCCAGCTGAAGTCGTCGACGGCGCGCTGACGACCGGCCTCGCCATAGGCGCGGGCCTTCTCGGCATCCGTCACCACCTCGGTGAGCACGCGGGCCAGATCGTCGACGAAGCGCTCGGGGTCGACGGGCGTTCCCGTCCCGTCCTGGACCTGCTCGATCGGCACGAGTCGCCCCGTGACCCCGTCGACCACGACCTCCGGAATGCCACCGGTCGCCGTTCCGACGACCGCCGCTCCGCACGCCATCGCCTCGAGGTTGACGATTCCCAGCGGCTCGTACACCGACGGGCAGACGAAGGTCGTCGCGGAAGTGAGGATCGCGCACAGCTCGTTCCGCGGCAGCAGGCGGTCGATCCACACGACGCCGTCGCGCGTCGCCTGGAGTCCACGCACGAGCTCCTCGACCTCGGCCATGATCTGCGGGGTGTCGGGCGCACCGGCACACAGGATCAGCTGCACGTCCGCCGGGAGCTGCTCCGCAGCCCGGAGCAGGTAGGGCAGCCCCTTCTGGCGGGTGATGCGCCCGACGAAAACGACCGACGGCCGAGACGGGTCGATACCGACGGATGCCAGGAATGCGTCGTCCGACACCGGATGCCACGCCTCCGTGTCGATGCCGTTGTAGATCACCCGCACCTTGTCGGGATCGAGCGACGGGTAGCTGCGCAGGATGTCGTCACGCATCCCCGAGCTCACCGCCACGACCGCCGCGGCTCCTTCGTAGGCGGTCTTCTCGATGTAGCTCGACACCGCGTAGCCCCCTCCGAGCTGCTCGGCCTTCCAGGGCCGGAGGGGCTCGAGGCTGTGGGCGGTCACGACGTGCGGGATCCCGTGGAGAAGGGATGCCACATGCCCGGCGAAGTTCGCGTACCAGGTGTGCGAGTGCACGACGTCGGCGCCCGCGACGTCGGAGACGATCTCGAGGTCGGTGCCGAGGGTCTGGATCGCGCCGTTCGCGGAGCGCAGTTCCGCCGGAACGCCGTAGGACGTCGTGTCGACGTCGTCGCGTGCCGCACCGAACGCGCGGACCTGCACCTCGGTCCCCTCGGCGCGCAGCGCCTTGACGAGTTCGGTGGCGTGGACCCCGGCTCCCCCGTAGATCTCCGGCGGGTACTCCTTGGTCACGATGTCGACGCGCATGAGACGAACCGTAGTACAGCGAAAGGCGCGCCGCGCGCGTGTTCCCGCATCCTCTTGCGACCCCTAGTGTGGTGCCATGCCTGCAGCGCCGAAGGTCTTCGGAATCATCCTCGCCGGCGGCGAGGGAAAGCGTCTCATGCCTCTCACGGCCGACCGCGCGAAACCTGCCGTCCCGTTCGGCGGCCAGTACCGCTTGATCGACTTCGCCATCTCGAACCTCATCAACTCGGGGCTGCGTCAGCTGGTCGTGCTGACTCAGTACAAGTCGCACAGCCTCGACCGCCACATCTCGCAGACGTGGCGTATGTCGCCGATGCTCGGTGCGTACGTGGCATCCGTTCCGGCCCAGCAACGCCTCGGCAAGCGCTGGTTCTCGGGTTCGGCCGACGCGATCCTGCAGTCGATGAATCTCATCCGTGACGAGAAGCCCGACATCGTCGTGGTCATCGGTGCCGACCACGTGTACCGCATGGACTTCAAGCAGATGCTCGACGCCCACATCGCCTCCGACGCGCGTGCGACGGTCGCCGGCATCCGTCAGCCCATCTCGCTCGCCAATCAGTTCGGGGTCATCGACACCGATCCGACCGATCCGACGAAGATCCGGGCGTTCCTCGAGAAGCCGCAGAACCCCGAGGGCCTGGCCGATGCGCCCCACGAGGTGCTCGCCTCGATGGGCAACTACATCTTCGACGCCGACGCCCTCGTCGAAGCCGTCACGCACGACGGCGAGCTGCCGACCTCAGCCCACGACATGGGCGGCGACATCGTGCCCTACTTCGTCAATCGCGGCGAGGCCGCCGTCTACGACTTCCAGCGCAACGACGTGCCCGGCTCCACCCCGCGCGACCAGTCGTACTGGCGCGATGTCGGCACGATCGAGTCGTTCTACGACGCGCATATGGACCTGATCTCGACCCTGCCGATCTTCAACCTCTACAACACGGACTGGCCGATCTACTCGCAGACGTTCAACGCCCCGCCGGCGAAGTTCGTCCGCGACTCGGTCGGACGCATCGGCAACGCGATCGACTCGATCGTCTCGCTCGGGTCCGTGCTGTCGGGCACGCACCTCGAGCGCAGCGTGGTCGGGCCGTGGGCCCTCGCCGGCGGCGGATCGACGATCACCGACTCGGTGCTGTTCGACAGCGTCCAGGTGGGCGCGGGAGCGCGCATCCACCGCGCGATCCTCGACAAGAACGTCGTCCTCGAGCCCGGCGCGACCATCGGCGTGGACCGTGAGCGAGACCTCGCGCGGGGCTTCACGGTCACCGAGACGGGCATCACCGTCGTCGGAAAAGACGTGCACGTCCACGCGTAAGCCGAAGACGGAAAGGGGCGGTGACCATCACGGTCACCGCCCCCTCTGTCTTCCTGCCTGTCAGACACCGACGCGCTGGAACGCGTCGTGTGAGATCCCCTTCTCGAGCACGACTCTCGACCACTCGCGCGCGCTGTGCAGGCTGTGGTCGCGGTAGTTGCCGCAGCTGAAGGCGTCGGTGCCGGGCACATCTTCCCACTCGACGTCCTCGGCGATCGCGCGCAGGGAGTCGGTGATGGCGGCGACCAGGACCGGCACCTCCGGCTCGCCCCACATGATGACGTGGAATCCGGTGCGGCATCCGAAGGGCGAGATGTCGATGAGACCATCGATGCGGTCACGCACGAGGCTCGCGAGCAGGTGCTCGATCGTGTGCAGGCCCGCCGTGGGGATCTCACCCTCGTTGGGCTGGACCAGTCGCAGATCGAAGTTCGTGATGACGTCGCCGCGGGGGCCCGTCTCGGTGCCGATCCGGCGCACGTAGGGGGCGAGCACGGCGGTGTGGTCCAGGGTGAAGCTCTCGACGTCGGCCATGGGGGTCCCTTCTCAGAAGTCGGCAGTACCGGAAAAGCCTACGCGCGGCCGGCCGGCGGACGAACGCGCATGACGCCGCGCGACGGACTCCGGCGACCCGCTGGCGTGGAGCGTGTGCCAGCGCCCGCACGCACGTATCGCCGCGGCGCAGCAGATGCCCCCCGCGCGACGCCGCGCGACGGACTCCGGCGACCCGCTAGCGTGGAGCGCGTGCCAGCGCCCGCACGCACGTATCGCCGCTCAGCAGATGCCCCCGCGCGCGACGCCGCGCGACGGACTCCAGCGACCCGCTAGCGTGGAGCGCGTGCCAGCGCCCGCTCGATTCCTCGTCGTCCTCGATGCCGACTCGACCCTGATCCGCAATGAGGTCATCGAACTCCTCGCCGACGAGGCCGGTCGCGGCCCCGAGGTGGCCGCGGCAACCGAAGCCGCGATGCGGGGAGAGGTCGACTTCGCGACCAGCCTGCGCTCCCGGGTGGAAGCTCTCGCCGGCGTCCCCACGGAGGCGTTCGCCCGCGCGATCGCCCGCATCGAGCCGACCACCGGTGTGCGCGAGCTCATCGCCGCCGTGCACGAGCGCGGCGGCGTCGTGGGCGTCGTCTCAGGCGGGTTCCACGAGGTGCTCGATACCGTCGCACCCGATCTCGGCGTCGATGTCTGGCGCGCCAATCGCCTGGTCGCCTCGGGTGGTGTCCTCACCGGAGAGGTTGACGGAGACATCGTGGATGCCACGGCCAAAGCCGACACCCTGCGCTCCTGGGCCGCGGAGCGCGGCGTCCCCCTTCCCCTCACCGTCGCGATCGGGGACGGTGCCAACGACCTCGAGATGATGGCAGCGGCCGGCCTCGGTCTCGCGTTCAACGCCAAGCCCGCGGTGCGCGAGCGCGCCGACCTCGTGATCGGCGAGGTCGACCTGTCCGAGGTCATCGCGCTGCTCCCCCGCTGACCCCGTCAGGTCGCTGAACCCGTCGAGATCGCTGAGCCCGTCAAGGCCGCTGAGCCCGTCGAGGTCGCTGAACCCGTCGAGATCGCTGAACCCGTCAAGGTCGCTGAGCCCGTCGAGGTCGCTGAGCCCGTCGAAGCGACCGACCCCGCCCTGACCCACGCAGAGGTCCCTGAGCTCGTCGAAGGGACCCCCCCACCCCCCCCCCTCGCGCATGTCGGAACCCCGCCCTACCCTCGACGCATGAACATCGTGCTGGTTCCCGGTCTGTGGCTCACCGCCTCCTCGTGGGATGCCGTCGTCCCCGCCCTCCTCGACGCCGGCCATCGTCCGGAGGCCCTGACCATGCCGGGTGTCGGGATCCCCGCCGCCGGCTCGGCGCACATCGGCATCGCCGACTGGATCGACGAGGTCGTCCGTGTGATCGACCGTGACGACGAGCCGGTCGTCCTCGTCGGTCACTCAGGAGGGGCGAACGTCGTGTGGGGTGCCGCCGATGCGCGACCCGACCGCGTCGCACGCGTCGCTCTCGTCGACGCCGTGCCCCCGCTCGACGGCGCGGGGATCTGGGAGTTCCCGATCGTCGACGGAGTCGTTCCGTTCCCGGGGTGGGATGCCTTCGACGACGAGGAGGTCGCCGACCTCGACGCGGAGACGCGTCGCCGTGTCGCGGGCGAGACCACGTGGATCCCCGCCCGCATCCCCACCGATCCGATCTCACTCTCGAACGACCGCCGCCATGGCATCCCGATCACCCTGATCACCTGCCTCATGACGTCCGCCGACGCGAGGAAGCTCATCGACGGCGGTGCCCCATGGATCGCCGAGCTGGCGGCCGCGGACGAGCTCGAGATCGTGGATCTGCCCGGTGGACACTGGCCGCAGTTCGCGCAGCCCGATTCCCTCGCGCGGGAGATTGTCGCGGCGATCCGAACGGAGCCGGTGCGGGCGGGGTGAGAGCGCGAGGGAGGCGAGCCGCAGCGCGGAACCACGCGCTCGGCTCATGTTCGGAGCTCGAGCTCAGTGGCCCATGCCCAGCCCGCCGTCCACCGGGATGACGGCACCCGAGATGTAGGCCGCGTCGTCGCCGGCGAGCCACGTCACGACGCCGGCCACCTCGCCGGGCGAGGCGAACCGCCCCGCGGGGATGTTCTTCTTGTACTCGGCCTGGGTGTCCGCCGGGAGCTCGGCCGTCATGTCCGTCTCGATGAATCCGGGCGCGACCACGTTCGCGGTGATCCCGCGGCCGCCCAGCTCACGGGTGAGCGAACGGGCGAATCCGACGAGGGCGCTCTTGGAGGCGGCGTAGTTGATCTGTCCGGCCGAGCCGTAGAGACCGACGACGCTGGAGATCAGGATGACGCGCCCCCAGCGAGCCTTGAGCATGCCCTTCGACGCGCGCTTGACGACGCGGAACGCGCCGCCGAGGTTCGTGTTCACGACGCTGTCGAAGTCGTCCTCGCTCATGCGGAGCAGCAGCGTGTCCTTCGTGACACCGGCGTTGGCGACAACGACGGCGATCGGACCGAGCTCAGCCTCGACCTGCGTGAAAGCGGCGTCGACGGCGGCGGCATCCGTCACGTCCGCGCGCACCGTGAGCGTTCCCTCGGGGCCCTCGCCGGAGCGCGCGCTCACGGCGACGCGCCAGCCTTCCGCCACGAACCGCTCCGCGATGGCGCGTCCGATACCGCGGTTTCCTCCGGTGACGACGACGACGCGGTCCTGCGACATATGAACTCCTGCATGGCGGGGCGGAAAGGAACCGGCCCAGCCTATCCGCGGCCGCTCGAGGTTTGACACGACCCTCACGGCGCTGGAACGCTGGAGCGGAGCGCGCCGACCACCGCTCGAGAGAGGGAACGTCGTGAGCGACAACACCACCCCCGACCCGAACACCGGCGAAACCGGCGCCACATCGGGAACCGACGCCTCCCCCGAACTGTCCCCCGACGCCGCTGCGACGAGCGACGCAGCCCCTGAGGCGCCCGCGAGCCCCTCGGGCGGCTACGCCGCCGCTCCGCCGCCCCCGCCCGGGTACGACGCCCCGGCCCCGGCGTACGGCAGCGCGACCGACTCCGGCGCAACCGCCCCCAGCTCTCCCGCCTCCAGCTCCGCCGAGGCGGGCGTTCCGGCGGATGCAGCCCCCGGCGGATACGCCGGTGGGTACACGGCTCCGCCCGCCCCCGGCTCGGCCGCCCCGGCTGCCGACGCGGCCCCCGCGTACCCGGGCTCCCCCACCCCCACCGACGCCGCCCCCGCCTACGGCGCCATGCCCTACGGGACGCAGGGCTACCCGGCGCCCGCCTACGGAACCGCTGCGTACGGCGCGCAGGGTTACTCCGGCTACGGCACGCAGGGCTACGGCTCGTACGCCGCGGCCGCGCGGACGAACGTGCTCGCGATCATCTCGCTCGTCGGGTCGATCGCGGGATTCTTCATCCTGCCGTTCGCCGGTCCCCTGGTCGGCGTCATCACCGGGCACATCGCTCTCGGGCAGATCAAGCGGAGCGGTGAGAAGGGCCGTGGCATGGCCCTGACCGGAGTCATCCTCGGCTGGGTGAACATCGCGCTCGCCGTCATCTTCATCGCCTTCATCGTCATCGTGGCCATCGCGGGCGCGAGCAGCTCCAGCTACCGCTACTGAAGGGTCCGCATCGCACGCGAACGGGCGTACCCTGGGGGGACCGTGAAGACTTCGCAGCGTGCCCTCTCAGCGACGTCTCTCCCGCAGGCCCCGCGGGAAGACGCCAATTCCCGTTTCACCAAATACATGGTGATGATGGGGATCCGCATCGCCTGCTTCGTGCTCATGGCGGTGGTGCACCCGTACGGCTGGTACACGTTCGTGTTCGCGGCCGGGGCGATCTTCCTCCCCTACCTCGCCGTCATCGTCGCGAATGTGGGCGCCGACGTGGGGGCGCGGACGGCCGAGACGCCCGAGCGGCAGATCGAGGCCCCGGTGGCGACCGCCCCGACACCGCCTCCCGCGGCACCGACCGTCATCCGTATCGCCGAGACGCCGCGACTCGATGCCCCTCGCGACACTCCTCGCGACGACGCATCGTGAACGCCGAGGCCGCGGAGTGTTCGCGAGCCGGATGCCGTGACACCGCCGTCTGGGCGATCCGGTGGCGCAATCCCCGGATCCACGCTGTCGACCGCCGGAAGACCTGGGTGGCGTGCGCCGAGCACGTCGTGTACCTCCGGGAGTTCCTGACCGCGCGCGACTTCCCCGTCGAGGTGCAGGCGCTGGCGGGGGAAGCGTCGTGAGCGCCCGAGAAATGCCCGCCGGCGCGCGCTGGGCGATGTACGTGGGCATCGCGATCCTCTTCGCGATCGCCTGCGCCTACCTCTCGAACTGGCAGTTCTCACGTAACGCCGAGCGCAGCGAGCAGCTGCAGCTCGTCGCCGACAACTACGACGCCACCCCCGTCGCTCTGGGCGACCTTCTGGCACCCGGAGCCGACCTCACGCCGTCCGACGAGTGGCGACCCGTCCGCCTCGAAGGGCAGTACCTTTCCGACGAGCAGCTCCTGGTACGCAACCGGGCCCACAACGGCTCGGCCGCCTACGAGCAGCTCGTCCCGTTCCGCCTCACCGACGGCCGCACGTTCCTCGTCGACCGCGGCTGGCTCCCGCCCGGAAACAGTCAGTCGCTGCCTGACGAGATCCCCGCCCCTCCGTCGGGCGAGGTGACCGTCGAGGTCCGTCTGCGACCGAGCGAGGCGGCTCCGACGTCGGGTCGGACCGCCGAAGCGGGCCAGGTGCCCACCATCAACCTCGGTCTCGTCGCCGAGCAGACGGGTCCCATCGAGCCCGGCGCCTATGGCCTGCTGATGTCGGAGAACCCGGCACCGGCCACCGCGCCCCTGACCGTCGATCCGCCGAGCGACGACCCCGGCCCCTACCTCTCGTACGCGATCCAGTGGATCCTCTTCGCGCTCATGGGGTTCGGCTTCATCACCTACGTGATCGTCAGCGAGCGCAAGCTCCGCCGCGAGGAGGCGGACGACGAAGACGACGATGAGCCCGTCCCCGCGCCCGTCCCCGCGCCCGTGGCCGAACATGCCGAGCCCCGCCGCCGTGTCGACCCCGTCGCCCTTCACCGCGCGCGTAAGCGTCCGAAAGACCGCGACGCCGACGACGAGGACGCCCTGCTCGACGCGCGCTGAACCGGGACGGATGCCAGGGCTCTGGCATCCGGTACCCGAGGAGTCGAGCGCGGGTCAGGCCAGCGTGATCAGATCCGCGTAGTCGCGGCCCCAGATGTCTTCGACACCGTCGGGGAGGATCAGCACCCGCTCGGGGTTGAGCGCCTCGACGGCCCCCTCGTCGTGCGAGACGAGCACGACGGCGCCCTCGTAGTGCGCGAGAGCGCCGAGGATCTCTTCGCGCGAGGCGGGATCGAGGTTGTTCGTGGGCTCATCCAGCAGCAGCATGTTCGCCGACGAGACCACGAGCGTCGCGAGCGACAGACGGGTCTTCTCGCCACCCGAGAGCACGCCGGCCGGCTTCAGGACGTCGTCGCCGACGAACAGGAACGAGCCCAGCACTTTGCGCGCCTCGGTCGCGGTGATGTGCGGCGCCGACGACATCATGTTCTCGAGCACCGAGCGGTTCACGTCGAGGTTCTCGTGCTCCTGGGCGTAGTAGCCGATCTTCAGCCCGTGCCCGGGCTCGAGCTGTCCGGTGTCGGGTTGGTCGACGCCCGCGAGGATGCGCAGCAGCGTCGTCTTTCCCGCGCCGTTGAGGCCCAGGATGACCACGCGCGACCCGCGGTCGATCGCGAGGTCGACGTCGGTGAAGATCTCCAGCGACCCGTACGACTTCGACAGACCGGATGCCATGAGCGGCGTCTTGCCGCACGGCGCGGGCTTCGGGAACCGCAGCTTGGCCACGCGCTCCTCGGCACGCACCTCGTCGAGCCCCGAAAGCATCTTCTCGGCGCGCGCGACCATCTGGTGCGCGGCCGCGGCCTTCGAGGCCTTCGCGCCGAAGCGCGCGGCCTGCAGCTGAAGGGCGGTCGCCTTCTTCTCGACGTTGACGCGCTCCTTCTTGCGACGCTCCTCGTCGGCCACCCGCTGGCGCAGGTAGTTCTTCCAGTTCATGTTGTAGATGTCGATGACCTGGCGGTTCGCGTCGAGGTAGAACACGCGGTTGACCGTCTCGCCGACGAGCTCGACGTCGTGCGAGATCACGATGAGCCCGCCCTTGTAGTTCTTCAGGAACTCGCGGAGCCACACGACGCTGTCGGCGTCGAGGTGGTTGGTCGGCTCGTCGAGGATCATCGTCTGCGCATCCGAGAACAGGATGCGCGCGAGCTCGATACGCCGTCGCTGACCACCCGAGAGGGTCTTCAGCGGCTGATCGAGGATGCGGTCGGGAAGCGACAGGTTGTGGGCGATGGATGCCGCCTCGGCCTCCGCCGCGTACCCACCGGCCGCTTCGAAGCGTTCGGTGAGACTGCCGTACTTCTTCATCGCCTTGGCGGCGACCGCCGGGTCGTCGTCGCCCATCGCCAGCGACGCCTCGTGCATGCCGAGGGCGAGCGAACCGAGTCCCCGGGCGTCGAGGATGCGCGTGCGCGCGAGCATCTCAGGGTCACCGGAGCGGGGGTCCTGCGGCAGATAGCCGAGCTCGCCCGAGCGGTCGACGCCACCGTTCGAGGGCAGCAGGTCGCCGGCGAGCACCTTGGTGAGCGTGGTCTTGCCGGCTCCGTTGCGCCCGACGAGGCCGATCTTGTCGCCGTCGGAGACGCGGAACGCCACGTCGGACATGAGCACGCGGGCGCCCACGCGGATCTCGAGGTCGTGCACGGCGAGCACAGCGAACGTCCGTTCTTCGGGGTCGGGGATCGGCCAGAGAATGGCCAGCCACCCAGTATAAGACGCGCCCCTGCATGCTCGCCGACAGCCTCGTCCGCCGCGACGACGCCTCCCGTCGTTGCCGCCCCCAGAAGAGGCCGGAAACCTCGGGCTTCGATAGCTCGGCATCGAGACGATCGCCGGGGCTTTCGGCATCCCGGTTTGCGTTCTCACCCGAAACCTGACCTAAACTAAGCCTATCCTTACCTAACACGCAGGAGGCTCTTCGTGTCCCGATTCCGCGCTCTGGCGGCCCTCGCCGTCGGTTCTGCTCTCGTCCTTTCCGGCTGCGCCGGCACCTCGGCCGCCGACCCCGGCGCATCCGAAGCATCCTCAGCGGACGGATCCTTCCCCGTGACCCTCGACAACGTCTTCGGCGAGACCACCATCGACGCCAAGCCCGAGCGTGTCGTCACCGTGGACTGGGGCAATCAGGACGTGGCTCTCGCGCTCGGGGTCGTTCCGATCGCCATGCCGAAGGTGACGTACGGCGACGAGGACGGCGACGGCCTCCTCCCGTGGACGAAGGACAAGCTCGCCGAGCTGGGCGCCGAGACGCCCGTGCTCATGGACGAGACCAACGGCTACGACTACGAGGCCATCGCCGACGCGAAGCCCGATGTCATCCTCGCCGCCTACTCCGGCATGACGCAGGAGCAGTACGACACCCTGAGCAAGATCGCACCCGTCGTCACGTTCCAGAAGGTCGCGTGGGGGACGACGTGGCAGGACATGACCGTCCTCGACGGAACGGCACTCGGCCTGAAGGATCAGGCTGAGCAGCTCGTCGCAGAGAAGGAGAAGCACATCACCGACGAAGCGGCGAAGTACCCCGCCATCGCGGGCAAGAAGTCGCTCCTCACCTACTTCGATCCGACGAACCTGTCGACCCTGGGCTTCTACAACACGCTCGACCCGCGCATGGGCTACCTCGAAGAACTCGGTCTCGCCCCCTCGTCGTACGTCGCCTCGCAGTCGGCGGGGTCCGACACCTTCTGGTTCACCCCCAGCACCGAACAGATCGAGAACTTCACCGATGTGCAGCTGATGGTCGCGTACGGCGGCGACGGCATGATCGCCGCGATGCAGGCCGATCCGCTGCTGTCGAAGATCCCGGCCGTCGCGAACGGCGCGATCGCTGTCATCGAAAGCGGCTCGACCCTCTCGTCGGCCATCACCCCGACCCCGCTCAACATCGGCACCACCTACGGCGACGACTACATCGGTCTCGTCGGCGCCGCCGCTGAGAAGGCCGCGTCCTGATGCGGATCCCCCGCTCGTCGGCGCGATGAGCACTCTCGCTCCGACACTCGCCGCCCCCAGCGATGCCCGCCCGCGTCGCTGGGGGCGGCGACGCGCGATCGGTCTCACGGCACTCGTCGTCGTCCTCGTCCTCGCCGCGATCCTGTCGGTGACCTTCGGCGCACGTGAGGTGAGCCCCGCCGACGTGTGGGCCGGGCTCGCCGGCTCCACCGATACCGCGTCGGCCGCAGCGGTTGCCAAACGCGTTCCTCGGACCCTGCTCGCAATCCTCGTCGGTGCCGCGCTCGCCGTCTCCGGTGCCGTGCTGCAGGGGGCGACCCGTAACCCGCTCGCCGACCCCCAGATCCTCGGCATCAACGGCGGGGCTGGCCTGGCGATCGTCATCGGGATCGCCTTCTTCGGACTCAACTCGGCCACGACCTACATCTGGGTCGGCATGATCGGTGCCGGAGCGGCAGCGGTCCTGGTGTATGCGATCGGCTCGCTCGGCCGGGGCGGAGCCACACCGCTGCGCCTCGCCCTCGCCGGCGCGGTCAGCGCGGTGGCGTTCAGCTCGCTCACGAGCGCGATTCTGCTCCCCCGCATCAACGCCATGAATGACTTCCGGTTCTGGCAGATCGGCGGCGTCGGCGGAGCCACCCCCGACACCATCATCCAGGTGCTGCCCTTCCTGCTCGTGGGCCTGGTGATCTGCCTCGCAAGTGCGTCCACGCTGAACACGCTCGCTCTCGGCGACGAGCTCGCCGCGGGCCTCGGTGCGCGCGTGCGCACCGCGCGCCTGGTCTCCACCGGCGGTGCCGTCATCCTGTGCGGTGCCGCGACCGCGGTCGCCGGGCCGATCGGCTTCGTCGGGCTCGTCGTCCCCCACATGATCCGCCTCGTGGTCGGCGTCGACCACCGGTGGCTGCTCCCCGTCTCCGCCCTCGGAGGTGCCGTACTCCTGACCCTCAGCGACGTCGTGGGCCGCGTGATCGCTCGTCCCGAGGAGATCGAGGTCGGAATCGTCACCGCGCTGGTGGGAGCGCCGTTCTTCATCGCGCTGGTGCGCCGTCAGAGGATGAGGGCGTTGTGAGCAGGATGGTGAACGCCCCCCGCGACACGGTCCTTTCCGTCACGCGGACGGACACGAGCGCGTCGAGCTCCCCCGCACCCGAGCCCGTACTGGCCTCCGTCGTCGGCGGTCGACGGCGCCGACGGCGACGCTGGGCGCTGGTCACCGGCATCCTGGCCCTCCTTCTCATGACAGCCTTCGCACTGTCGCTGATGCTGGGGCAGACCTTCTACTCCCCCGCCGAGGTGTGGGGCGTGATCACCGGGCACCGCGTTGCGGGTGCCTCGTTCACCGTGGGGGAATTGCGCCTTCCCCGAGCGATGACGGGGCTGTTCACCGGCCTGTGCTTCGGCATGGGCGGCGTGGTGTTCCAGACGATGTTGCGCAACGCCCTCGCCAGTCCCGATGTCATCGGCATCAACACGGGCGCCAGCGCTGCGGCCGTCATCGGGATCGTCGTCCTGGGCCTCGGCGAGACCGCCGTGTCCTTCCTCGCCATGGCCGCCGCGCTCGGGGCCGCCCTCGCGGTCTACCTCCTCGCCTACCGGCGGGGCGGGTCGGGCGCACGGCTGATCCTCGTCGGCATCGGCGTGGCCGCGATGTGCCAGGCCGTGGTGTCCTACGTCATCGCACGCGCGGCCGAGTACGACCTGCCCGCGGCGATGCGATGGATCACCGGCAACCTGAACGATGCCACGTGGGATCGCGCACTTCCTGTCGTCTTCGCGGTGCTGGTGCTCGGTCCCGTACTGCTCGTGCTGGCGCGCCGGCTCGAGGTCTTGCGAATGGGCGACGAAACCGCCGCAGCCCTGGGCCTGCGTGTCGAGCGCAGCCGCCTGCTGCTCATCGTCGCGGCCGTCGGCCTTCTCGCCTTCGGCACGGCCGCCGCGGGTCCGATCGCGTTCGTCTCGTTCCTGGCAGGCCCGATCGCCGTTCGCATCCTGGGCCCCGTGGGATCCCCGGTGCTCCCCGCCGGACTCGTCGGTGCTCTGCTCGTTCTCGTCGCCGACTTCTGCGGGCAGTACGCGTTCGGTACGCGGCTCCCCGTGGGGGTCATCACCGGCGTCCTCGGTGCGCCCTATCTCGTCTACCTGCTGGCTCGCAGCAGCCGTTCCGGAGGAACAACGATATGACCCCGGCCTCCCCATACAGCCGTAATGTTCACCCCGAAGGAGTGACGTCATGACCACCGAGCGCACCCTGACCGCCGAAGGCGTCACCCTCGGCTACGGCGACCGCACGATCGTGGAGTCGCTCGATCTGGCCCTCCCCCCGGGCAAGGTCACGACGATCGTCGGCGCGAACGCGTGCGGCAAGTCCACGCTGTTGAAGTCGATGGCCCGGCTCCTGACCCCGACGTCCGGGCAGGTCCTGCTCGACGGGAAGGCGATCCACCGCCTGCCGACCAAACAGGTCGCTCGAGTGCTCGGCCTGCTGCCCCAGTCGCCGCTCGCTCCGGACGGCATCGCCGTGTCCGATCTCGTCAGCCGTGGTCGACACCCGCACCAGGGTGCTCTCTCGCGATGGACGAGCGCGGACGACGCCGCTGTCGCGCGCGCCCTCGACGCGACCGACACCGCGCACCTCGCCGACCGCCCCGTCGACGAGCTGAGCGGGGGGCAGCGTCAGCGTGTGTGGATCGCGATGGCGCTCGCGCAGGAGACCGACGTGCTGCTCCTGGACGAGCCGACCACTTTCCTCGACATCAGCCACCAGATCGACGTGCTCGACCTGCTCACCGATCTCAACCGCGAACGCGGCACGACGGTCGCGATGGTGCTGCACGACCTCAATCTCGCCGCGCGCTACGCCGACCACCTCGTGGCCATGTCGCAGGGCCGGGTGATCGCCGCCGGCGACCCCTCGGAGGTGCTCACCGAGGCGACCGTGCGCGAGGTGTTCGGCCTGGACAGCCGCGTCGTGCCGGACCCGCTCACGGGCCGCCCCATGGTCGTCCCGATCGGCCGTCACCACACGCTGGTCGAACCCGAGCAGACGCGGATCTGAGGGGCAGGGCGAGGCCCGTCGCTCAGGCCGTACGCTCGCCCTGGCCTTCGCGCCAGTACCCCATGAAGGCGACGCGCTTGCGGTCGACCCCGCATCCCTGCACGAGCATCCGGCGAAGCGCCTTCACCATCGACGACTCCCCGGCGATCCACGCGTAGAACTCGCCCTCGGAGTCGTCAGGGCTGTCCCAGAGCAGGTCGACATCGACGTCGATGTCCTCGAGCACCTGGGGACGCGGCGCCGCCGCGCGGGTGAGGACGTCGCCCGAGACCTTCGTCCACGCCTCTACGGCTTCGATCAGCGCTTCGCCGTGCGAGCGGTCGTCGCGCGCGAGCCAGGTCACGCGCGCGCCCCGGGCAGCGAGGGGAAGCGCGTCGTCGATCGTCGGCACCTCGATGAACGCGTCGACGTCCATCCCCGGCTCGAGCCCTTCGAGAACCGCGCAGATCGCCGGGGCCGCCGTCTCGTCACCAGCCAGCAGCAGCCGACGGGCCGTCCCGGGGTGGAAGTCGATCCCCTGAGCCGACTCCGGACTCCGCGAATCCGGCCCGACGACGAGGATGCTGTCGCCGACCGCGGCGGCCTCGGCCCACGCTCCCGCGGGGCCGGCGTCGTGATGCAGGACGAAGTCGACGTCGAGCTCGCGAGCTTCGGGGTCGATCCGGCGCACGGTGTACGTGCGGAACGGCATCCGCTCCTCATCCGGCAGATCGCGCCACCGGACGTACCACTCGCCGTTGTCGATCGCGGCCGGGTCGTCCTGCCCGATGTCGCACAGCCGTCCGTCCGGGCCGGGCAGCACGATCTTGATCCGCTGGTCGCGCCGATCGGTGCCGAAGACCTCGAAGTCGGCGGAGGTGAACGTGATGCGCGCGAAGTGCGGCGAGAGCCGCCGCGCCTCCTTCACCACGGCGACGTACGGGCGGTAGGCGGGACGCGTGGCGGTGGTGGTCACCTGATAAGGATATCCTTACCTATCCCCGGATGCCAGACGCCCGGCGTCCGATACCTCGGGGTCGAGCGACCCCGACCGTTCACACCTCGCCGGCGAGCCTCCCGATGCGCTCGATCGCGTCGCGGAGCACCTCGGGCGCGCAGCCGACGTTGATGCGCACGTGCCCCACCCCCTCCGCCCCGAACAGGGGCCCGTGGTGCAGGGCGACCTTCGCCGCGCGCCGGATGAAGGGCGCCGGGTTGTCCCCCCACCCGTACGCGGACACGTCGACCCAGGCGAGGAATCCGGCCTCGGGAACCCGGTAGCGCGCGAGCGGCAGGTGCTCGGCGAGCAGGTCGGCCAGCAGTCGGCGGTTATCGTCGAGGGCCACGAGCAGCCCATCGAGCCAGGCGTCGCTCTCGGGGGCGAACGCGGCACGATTGGCGATCACCCCGAAGAGGCCGGCCCGCCACTCGACCTCCCACGGCAGTCCCTTCACCACCGCGGCGGTCTCCTCGGACGCGGTCACGATGACCGCACACTTCAGCCCCGCGAGGTTGTAGGTCTTACTGGCGCTCGTCACGGCGTATCCGACGGCGGCGGCCTCGGGCGCGGCATCCAGGAACGGGGTGAACACGGACGGGGCGTGCGTGAGCGGCGCGTGGATCTCGTCACTGACGACGGTGGCCCCGTAGCGATGAGCCAGGCGGGCGAGGGCCGCGAGCGACTCCCGCGTGTGGACGGTCCCGGTGGGGTTATGCGGGTTGCACAGGAGCACCGAGCGCGCCCCCTGAGCGAGTGCCTGCTCGATCCCGTCGAGGTCGAGCGACCAGCGCTCCCCGTCGTCGAGGAGCGGCACGCGTTCGACGACCGCACCGGCCTCCTCGACGGTGTCGTAGAACGGCGGGTAGACCGGCGGGGTCACGACGACGCGGTCCCCCGGCGAGGTGACCGCGCGCAGCACCTCGACCACGCCCATCATCACGTCACCCGTCCACCGGATGCGCTCCGGGTCGGGCCGCCACCCCCAGCGACGCTCGGCGTACGTGGCGAAGTCGAGGTCGATGCCCGGACGCGGCGGGGTGTACCCCGTGTCGCCGATCTCGACCGCCCGGTGCAGCGCGGCCGTGATCGCGGGCGCCAGCGCGAAATCGGTCTCGGCCACGAACATCGGGATGACGTCGTCGCCATACGAACGCCACTTGGTGCTACTGCGCTGGCGAAGAAGGTCGAGCGGCAGGGCCTGGAGGGGAGGAACGCTCATTGCAAAAGCCTAATGACGGCCCCGGATGCCGAGGAATCGGGGTGTCAGACGGAGAAACACGAACATGTCTCGGTCACAAAGAACGCCCACCCCGTGAGGGGCGGGCGTTCTCGAGACCTCCGGTCAGATCGCGAAGCCGAGCGCGCGCATCATGTCGCGCCCGTCGTCGGTGATCCGCTCGGGGCCCCACGGCGGCATCCACACCCAGTTGATGCGGAAGCGGTCCACCACGTTGTCGAGGGCCTGAGCCGTCTGTTCTTCGAGCACGTCGGTCAGCGGGCAGCCGGCCGAAGTCAGAGTCATGTGGATGACGAGGGCGTCGTTCTCGTCGTCCCACGCGAGGTCGTAGATGAGCCCCAGATCGACGACGTTGATCCCCAGTTCGGGGTCCATGACGTCTTTCAGGGCCTCGGTGACCTCGTCGTACTTCTCGGGCGCGAGG